>Ga0307373_10000181_pt1 | contig 113743 bp, 83 predicted proteins | sample OX2MG_FD_202534 | JGI IMG/M metagenome (GOLD analysis project Ga0307373, IMG submission 202534) | Soil microbial communities from Risofladan, Vaasa, Finland - OX-2 | ecosystem: Environmental > Terrestrial > Soil > Coastal area > Acid sulfate soil | place: Finland: Risofladan, Vaasa | collected... | reverse complement strand
TGGACGCTTGAAAAACCGGCGCCGCGCGCGGCGGACGCTTGAAAAACCGGCGCCGCGCGCGGCGGACGCTTGAAAAACCGGCGCCGCGCGCGGCGGACGCTTGAAAAACCGGCGCCGCGCGCGGCGCCGGGGTTTTTGCGGGGCGGATACGCTCGCCGCCGCGCGCGGCGGCGACCTTGCGACTTGGGCTTCTTCGGAAAGCTGCATTGCGCGATGGCGACCACGACCTGGCCACCGCCGATCGCGCCGATCACGTGGTCCGCCTCGTTGAAGGACAGGCGGAACGAGCGTAGGTTTTGGCTTGGCGGTTCTAGCGGTCCAATACGAGGGTTCAGGGTTCACTCCCCGTCGCACAATCTATCGGGCGAGAGAGGCGGGTGCAATAATCAAAGGCGTTAGGCTCTGGGCAATTGCGAATTCGCAATTCGCAATTTGCAATATCCTGAACCCTGAACCCTGAACCCTGGACCTTCCTCAATGCCCACCGAAACCCTACTGCTCGCGACCCTCGTCCTGGCCTTGGCCGGTTTCACGCAGGGACTGACCGGTTTCGGCTTCGGCATCACCGCCATGTCGCTGCTGCCGTGGGTGCTGGGACTGGATGAGGCCCATGCGGTCGTGACGTTGACCAGCACGGCGGCCTGCCTGTTGATGGCGGCCGTCACGCTGCGCGACGTGCCGTGGCGCAGCTTGTGGCTGCTGGCGTTGGGCACCACCGCCGGCGTGCCGCTGGGATTTTGGCTGTTCGAATCGCTGCCGCGGTTGCTGGTCACGCGCGTGTTGGGGCTGACGTTGTGCTCGATGGTTCTGTTCGAGATGCTCGTCGTGTGGCACACCGAGTGGCGCTGGCCGCGCTGGCTGGAGCCGTTCGTCGGGCTGGGCAGCGGCATCTTGACCGGCGCCTTCAACGTCGGCGGCCCGCCGCTGGTGGCCTACATTTATTCACAGCCCTGGTCGAAACAGCGGCATGTCGCCGGCCTGACCGCGGTGTTCATGAGCGGCGGTTTGATGCGCGTGGCGCTGCTCGTCAGTCATCGTGAAGTTCCGCCCGACGTGTGGAAGGCGACGGGCTGGTCGCTGGTGCCGATGCTGGCCGCCATCGTGTTCGGCAACCGGCTGCTGGGCCTGATTCCGCAACAGCGGTTGCGAACGGGCGTGTTCGCGGTTTTACTGTTTTTGGGCGGCCGCTATTTGTTGGCCGGGTAATGTAGGGTGGGACCAGCGAGCTTGCGAGCGCCGGCCCACCATAAACGACGTTGCTATCGGTGGGCCGGCGCTCGCAAGCTCGCTGGTCCCACCCTACCTCCAAAACCGAAGTCGTTTGGCAAAACACTTCAGCCATGATTTCTCTTACTGCCCGTCGCCCGTTATCATAGTCACTCGAACCGAGCGGGCGAACCCGCCGGCCGCCCACCCACGCCCAGGCAACAGGACCGACACCATGCGCTCGTCTGCCGTTTCCCTTTCGATCGTCCTCGCGTTGCTGCCCCTGCCGGCCCTCGCCGACGACGCGCAGCCTGCGGTACCCAAGGGCGAGGTGACCAAGTACACGTTCGAAAGCAGCAAGGTTTTTCCCGGCACCGTCCGCGATTATTGGATCTATGTGCCCAAGCAGTACGATCCGGCCAGGCTGGCGTGTCTGCACATCAACCAGGACGGCGTGCAATTCAACGCGCCCGCGGTCTTCGACCGGCTGATCGAGGCCAAAGAAATGCCGGTGGTGATCGGCGTGTTCGTGATGCACGGCCGCGTCAAGGCATCCAGCGACGCGGCACTCGATCGCTTCAACCGCAGTTTTGAATACGACGGGCTGGGCGACAACTACGTCCGCTTCCTGCTGGAGGAGCTGTTGCCCGACGTGGAGAAGCGGACCGCCGCCGACGGTCGGCCGGTCCGGCTGTCGCGCGAGGGCAACGACCGGGCGATCGCCGGCTCCAGCAGCGGTGCGATTTGTGCCTTCACGGCCGCCTGGGAACGGCCCGACGCTTTTCGCCGCGTATTCAGCGCCGTCGGCACTTATGTGGGCCTGCGGGGCGGCAACAACTATCCCACGCTCATCCGCAAGTTCGCGCCGAAGCCGCTCCGCATCTTTCTCGAAGACGGCAGCAACGACCTGAACATCTACGGCGGCGATTGGTGGATGGCCAATCAAGAGATGGAGCGGGCACTCGTCTTCGCCGGCTATGAAGTCAACCACGCCTGGGGCGACGGCGGGCACAACGGCAAGCACGCCACCGAAATCTTCGCCGACGCCACGCGCTGGCTCTGGAAGGACTGGCCGCAACCGATCAAGGCCGGGGCCGGCTCGCCGCAACTGCAAGACATTCTCCTGCCCGGCGAAGATTGGCGGCCTGTCGCCCAGGGCTACAAGTTCACCGAGGGGCCGGCGGTGAATGCCCAAGGCGAGGTTTTTTACAACGACGTGCCGGCCAGCAAAACGTATAAGGTCGGCCTCGACGGCGGCGTGAGCGTGTTTCTCAACGAGACGCAAAAGGGCGACGGCCAGCGGTTCGGCCCCGACGGCCGGCTGTATTCCGTGGCCGGCGGCGCCGAGCAGATCGTCGCTTACGACGCGGCTGGCAAGCCGACGGTGATCGCCGACGGATTTCGCGGCAACGACCTGGTGGTGCGTCACGACGGCAGCGTCTACGTGACCAATCCCGGTTGGAACGGCACCGATCCGAGCAAGATTTGGCTCATCAGTCCGAAGGGTGAGAAGAAAGTCGTCGATACCGGGCTGAAGTTCTCCAATGGCCTCACGCTCTCGCCCGACCAGTCGCTGCTGTATGTCGCAGACAGCCGCAGCCATTGGGTCTACAGCTATCAAATTCAGTCCGATGGCACGCTCCGCTACAAGCAGCGGTATTGTCATCTGCACGTGCCCGACACGGCCGACGACAGCGGGGCCGACGGCATGCGCGTCGATCGCGACGGGCGGCTCTACGTGGCGACCCGCATGGGCATTCAGGTTTGCGATCAGGCCGGGCGGGTCAACGCGATCATCCCCACGCCGAACGGCAAAGTGTCGAATCTCTGCTTTGGCGGCAAGGATTTCGACGTGTTGTTCGCCACCTGCGGCGACCGCGTTTACAAGCGGAAAGTGAAGGTCCCCGGCGCCCCGTCGTTTTTGCCGCCGGTCAGGCCCGCCGCGCCGCGGCTCTAGGGGCTTTTGTCGAGCGATTCGAATGAACGATTTTCGCCAGGTCGAATGGGATGCGGAGGTCGAGGACGACTGCCGCCAGTTGGTGCGACTGGCGGTGCGTGAGGATCTCGAACGGCTTTACGATTGGACCAGCGTGGCCCTCGTGCCGGAGGCCGCCGGCGGAAAAGCGCGCGTCGTCGCTCGCAAGCCGGGCGTGATTGCCGGATTGCCGGCCGCCCGCGTGACGCTCGACGAATACGATCCGCGGCTCGAATGGCGGACGCTGATCGACGACGGACAGCCGGTCGGGGCCGCGACGGTCGTCGCCGAGGTCGCCGGCAATGCCCGCAGTTTGTTGGCGGTCGAGCGGCCGCTGTTGAATCTGCTGGGCCACCTGTCGGGCATCGCCACGCTCACCCGACGCTTTGTCGATGCCGTCGCCGGCACTTCGGCCCGAATCTACGATACGCGCAAGACCACTCCCGGCTGGCGACGGCTGGAGAAGTACGCGGTGCGCCTCGGCGGCGGGCACAATCACCGGCTGGGGCTGTTCGACGGCATCCTCATCAAAGACAACCACCTTGCCCTTGGCGCCGCGGCCGAAGGGCCGCACTTTTCCCCTGCCGACGCCGTGGGCAAGGCACGGGAGTTTTTGGCCCGGCTTGACGAACGCGATGCTCATCGTCGGATGATGGTCGAGATCGAGGTCGACTCGCTCGATCAATTGCGCGAGGTGTTGCCGCTGGGGCCCGACATCGTGCTCTTGGACAACATGCCGCCCTCGATGCTGCGGGAGGCGGTGGAGTTGCGGAACTCGCTTGCGCCGGACGTCGAGCTGGAAGCATCGGGCGGCATCCGTCTGCAAACGGTGGCCGACGTGGCGCGAAGCGGAGTCGAGAGAATCAGCGTCGGGGCCTTGACGCATTCGGCCGAGTGGCTCGATGTGGGGCTGGATTGGCTTGCAGGTCGGCCATTGTGACCTATAGTTTCCGTACACTCCGGTGGCAGGGACGGCCCCCGCACGAAATACCTTGGCGCGGCAGGGAAGCTGGATGCAAGAGGGGACCCCTGCCGCGCCTACTTCCACCGCGGCGCCGTGTAAACCGAATTCATTCCGTTACTGCTCGCGAAACCTCCGTGACCCTAAATGGAATGAATCTGCTCCCAGGCCGTCGCGATGCGATGATCGCCAGGGCGCTGCCGCCGGGCTTAGGGGCCGCAACCGTGCTCTCCGCCGCCGCGGCCCTGGCCACATGTTCGGCCTGGACCGCCCGGCAACCCTGGCTCTTGCAATTCGGCTTTCAAACCTTGGCGATCGCCGCTGCCGCCGCCCCGTTTTGGCTGTGGGCGCGGTGGGCCGCCTCGGACAAACCGGCCGTGCCGCTCCGCTCCGCCGCGCATCGCGGCCCCCTGGCGGAATTCCTGCTGGTGGCCAACCATGAAATGAAAACGCCCCTGGCAGGCATCAAAGCCTATGTCGAATTGCTGGCCGACGGCGATGCCGACGACGACGTGACGCGCGAAGAGTTTCTGAACGGCATCAGCAGTCAGGCCCAACGCTTGGAGGAAGCCATCGACGACTTGCTCGAACGAGCGCGGGCCGAGGTGGAGGTTTCACTGGCCGGAGACACGCTGGCCGACCACGCCGCCGACCACGCCGCCGCCCTCGCCGCCCCTTGACCCTCCCACCGCGCACTTTCCTCAGGAGAACCCTATGACCGCGAAAATCCTGCTCTGCGACGACGAAGTACACATCTTGCGGGCGGCGGAATTCAAGCTGGCCCGTGCCGGCTTCGAGGTGCGTTGCGCCGCCAACGGGCAGGAAGCCTGGGAAGCGATCGAGCTTGATCCGCCCGACCTGCTGATCACCGATCTTCAAATGCCGCGGCTGAACGGGCTGGAATTGATCGAACGCATTCGGCAACGGCCGGACATGGAGAAACTGCCGGTCATCGTGCTGACTGCCAAAGGCTTTGAGTTGTCGCCGGAACGATTGGCGGAAAAGTGGGGCGTGCTGGCCGTGGTCGGCAAGCCGTTCAGCCCCCGTGAACTACTGCGGTTGGTGGAACCGATTGCCGCCCAGGTCGCGGCACGTTCGACACCCTTACTTGAAACCGCCACGCGATAATCAGCGGACCAGGAGCGTGTTGCGACGCGTGCGCCGCTCGGCACGCAATCGGGAGCGGCGGCGTGTTTCGCTCGGTTTTTCGTAGTATTCTTTCCGCCTCATCTCCTTTTTGATACCACTCCGCTCGACCAGCTTTCGGAAACGGCGAACGGCTTCTTGAATCGATTCGCGTTCCCGAACGTTCAACTTGACCACAACTCCTCCTTTACTAAGACTGGAAACGGAAATACCGACGGACAATCCCCAGGCCCCAGCTTTACTTATCGGCAGGGGCGAACCGCTCAGTATAACCACGGCCCACCGCTTCTGTCCATCCCGGCCGTGACGCGGCGACAAGGCCGCCGAGGAGGAATCGGCCGTTAAGCAATTGCCAATTCGCAATTGCCTGAACCCTGAACCCCGAACCCTTACTGTGCCCCTTGGTCCAACTCGACGGCCGTCTCTTGCGACTGCGACGCCGCAACTTGGCTTCGCCGCCGCGCGATCTTCGCCGTGCTCCACTCTTTGGTCAGGGTTTCGAACACTTCGGGCGACTCGTAGCGGACGATATTCTTTCCTTCCGGCATGGGGCCGATCAGGCCGCGGAAGACGGGCAGGCCACGCAGGCCCAGGTCGGTGCTGCAATCGTCGATGCCGACTTGCGTGTGCATCTTGAGCAGCGATTCAGGTTTGTTGTATTCCCTTACACGAAGTTTGCCATCGGTCCCTCGAGTGACGACTCGGACGATCTCTTTGGGCATGGGTGTCGGTCCTACGTGGATAGCTTCGTGACAAGCGAAGTATCGGCGGCGGCGGCGGCGGCGGCGCAGGCTTTTTGGGCCGCTCAACACGGCGGGTCGAACCGCAAGAACCCCTAGATTGCATACGCCGGCAAGACTTGCTACCAGCGGCCGCGAGGCGGGTCGTTCGGGCGGGTTTTAATGATTGGCGGCCGTGAATTGCGCGGCCGTTGCGGCAGGTGACTGATGGAGGGTTTGTAACAACGTTTCCAGAACGACGTACAAATCGGTGCTCGTCAGGATGCCGACCACCTTCCCTCCCTCGACCACCGGCAGGCAGTTGATGCCAAAGCCGCACAGCAATTCGATGGCCTGCGCCAGCGGCGCCGAGGGCGAAATCGTCACCAGGTCGGTGCTCATGATGTCGGCCGCCGTCACGCTTTCCAGCACCCGTTCTTCCGGGTAACGGCCCGGACCAAAGCAGCGAATGACGTCGCGGTCGCTCACCACGCCCACCAGCCGGCCATCGGCATCGGCCACCAGGGGATGGCGAAATTCCTTGGCATGAAAAAGCTTCACCAGTTCGAGCAGCGTCGCGCTTGGCGAGATGCACGTCGGACCGACCGTCATGACGTCGCCGACCGCGACGGTCTCGCCGGACGCCTGCCGCGCGATGTCGAAGAGGCTTTCGAGTTGCTGTCGTTTGCGATCAAGTCGGTCCATGGATGGGCCCGCCCGGAGGTTTGAGGGCGACCGCTCGGCCGGCGCGAACCTGCCGCCCGCCAGCGCGGTCTCAAAGGAAACTTAGTTCACGTTGGGCCAGCTTGCCAATGCACGGCACGCACAGTAGATTCACAAAATGCCGCTCGGAGGGTAAGCGAATGGCTAGCGGCCTGACTCGAAATCAGGTGCCCCTTACGGGGTTGAGGGTTCGAATCCCTTGCCCTCCGCTTCGACGAAAACAAATACGCTGCTTGAACTTGCGATGTTTCTTTGCATGGCATGCCGCCGGCTTGCGCGGCGGTTCCTGACCTCGCTATAGAGCGGCGGCTCAAACCATCTCTCGCCGCATTCCGCCCTACTTCGCGCGCAGCAGGATTCGTGAGAATTCCGGCTCGAACTGTGGGGACGGCCTGACTTCTCACAAAGCCGGCTACCGGCCAGAGCGGTGGCGCGGCCGTCAGCAAGGAAACGATTCCTCCGTCAATCTCCGGTTGACCCGGGCTTTCCACCGTCAAGCATCGTCAAAAAGCGCCGTTCGACCGTCAAGCTCCGTCAAACACCGACGTTCGCATCGTCAAGCGCCGTGGTTTTGCGCCGTCAAGCGCCGATTGCAATGGCCTTGGCGTCGCCCTTAAAGTGACGCCAACACGCGTCAGTGCAATCACAAGCGGATTGCCGACGCGGACCACCTGACCTTTCAAAAGGGCGGCACGCCGATGGCAAGCGACCGGAATCCAATCTTGAAGGCGCAAGACTGCCGCCAAGGCGCTGACGTGCTACTCGCTGACTCGACAAACCGATGGCACGTGGCGATGCGGGCCGAATCCGGACCAAGGCGCCGACGTGCTACTTCACTTCCCCCCAAAACCACCCCAAGGAGGGCCACATGATTCAGGCGATTTCTCCCTGCACCAATCAGATTTGCGATTCCGCTGCGCTGGGCCAACCGCGGATGGATTTTCCCAGCGAAGGTTGGACGCTCCCCGAGCTCTACGACCGGGCAAGGTGGGAGGACAAAGAGATCGGGCATTGCCAGCGGTGCTGCCCCCGCTACTGGTTTTTCGGCAAGGTGCTTTTGCTCGTGCAGGCGCAGGTGCCCGAGGGCGGCTGGCAGGACTGGTGTATCGAAAACCACATTCAGCGCGACCGTTGGCACTGCGGCCGGCTGCTGGCTTTGGCGTTCGAGTCGCCCGACGACGTGGCCGAGCTGACGATCGACGAGGCCGAACGGCTGGCCCGTGAGATTCTCGGCCTGCCCCAACGCCGTTCGACGGCCGACGCCAAGCTCCGCCGCTGGCTTTCGGCCATGAGCAAGTCGCTGCAGGAAAGGCTCGACGAATTCGGCGAGGTCACGAACGTCAAGGACGTGCGCGTCTATGTGGCCGAGCTGCGGCGGAAGCTCAACGAGCTCGATGCCGCCTGTGCCGCACTGGAAAAACGCCACCCCGCCCCCGTCCGCAAACGTCGCAAACAAAAGCCCTGAATCCAAAACCCAAGACCCAAAATCCAAGACCCAAAATCCAAGACCCAAGACCCAAGACCCAAGACCCAAGACCCAAGACCCAAGACCTAAGACCTAAGACGCTGAACCCCGAACCCTCACACACGGAGTCGATCATGTTCAAAAAACGCACGCCAAAATCCCCGCCCCGCCGGTCCAACTCGCTGCTCGAGCGGCTCAGCGAAGGCCTGCCTTGGCTGTGGATGGTCATGCGGCCCAAGCCGCGCCGGGCCAAGCGCCGCACAACCCTCGCCCGGCCCGGTCTGTCGTGGCGGCAGCTCGCGCACGTGCGGGCCATCGAGCAGCTCGAAATGCGGGCCATGCTCTCCATCACCGCCAACAACGCCAACTACGACGCCTCCAGCGCCGGCACCCTCAACGTCGCCGCGCCCGGCCTGCTGGCCGATTGCAGCGACAGCGGCGGTTACCAGATGAGCGCCTACCTGATGGGCAGCCCGAGCTACGGTACCGCCAGCGTCAACACCGACGGCGGCTTCTCCTATACGCCCGACCCGAACTTCACCGGTACCGATACCTTCGAATACTACGCCACCGACACCAACGGCGGCCGCGGCAATATCGCCGCCGTCCAGCTCGATGTGCAGATGGGCGTCGTGACCTTCGTCGATACCACCAAGCTGCCGGTCGATACGATCGACGTCAGCCGGCAAATTCTCAACGACCCCTATCCCGACCAGGCGATCACCTCGCCTCTGCCGGCCGGCGGTTCGGGCGGCACCGTCGTCTCGGCCCAACCGGCCGACGGAGCGCCCGCCACCGCCCACAACCTCTCGCTGGAATATAGCAGCATCGCCGGCAGCCCCGATGTGGTGCTGGAAGGCGACACCCAACTCGCCATCGCGTCGGGCACCATGGGCACCGTCGAAGTCTCCGCCACCCTCGACGGCGCGGCCGCGGGCACCAGCTACTTCACCACCCAGTACCTCGGCGCCGACCCCACCGTCCACGTGGCCATCCAGACCAGCACCTCGCTGCCCACCGGTTGTTATCCCTACACGCTGACCCTCAGCGGCAGCACCTACGGCACTCCCACGATCAGCGGCTACGTGAACGTGGTCAACAACAGCGCCAGCCCGTTCGGCCTGGGCTGGGACATGCCCGGCCTCGACCGCCTCTACCAGAACAACGTGCCGGGCGTGCCCGCCGGCGTGCTCCTTACCGACGGCAGCGCTGAGGGCTGGTATTTCACGGCCGGCTCGGGCAACAGCTACACCAGCCCGGCCGGACCCCACGCCTTCGACACGCTCACCGCCGTCAGCGGCGGCGGCTGGCAGCTTGTGACGCGCCAGGGCGTCACCTTCACCTTCAACGGCTCCGGCGACCTCACCAGCCGCGTCGAGCGCACCGGTGAGACCACCGCCTACGGCTGGACCGGCGCCGATCTGACATCGATCACCGATCAATTCGGGAGGTCCGTCGATTTGAGCTATGCCTCGGGCCTCCTCAGCTCGATTAGCGACTATGCGGCCGACGTCTGGAGCTTTGGCATGACGAGCGGCGATTTGACCAGCGTCACTGAGCCCAACCCAGGCGGCGGCTCGCCCGTTTGGCAATACGCCTATTCGGTGGGATACATGACCAGCGAAACCGACCCCAACAGCAACGAATCGCAATTCGTGCTCAACAGCTACCATCGCCTCAGCCAGACCACTCTGCCTGGCGGAGCGAGCACCGCGGACACCAGCGAGCAGAACTACGGCTACGGCGGTACGCAATACCAGCCCTCGCAAGGCACGCTCGCCTCCAGCGTGGTTCCCAGCGCGACGGACGCCGATGGCAATACCAGGTCCTATCAAACGGACCAGCTCGGGGATGTGATCAGCCAAACCGACGCGGCGGGCAACACCACAACCATCCAGCGGGATGCCAACGGCTTGCCGACCGTGATCACCCAGCCGCCGCCGACCACGGGCGCCACCTCGCCCGTGACCACCATCGCCCACGATTCGATGGGCAACGAAACGTCGGCCAGCGGGGCCATGCCGACCTACGGCACGTGGACGTTCAACGCCTTCGGCGAGTGGGCCACCTTCATCGACACGACCGGAAAAGAATGGCTGCGAACCTTCGATAGCAAAGGCGATGTGCTGACCGAGCAAGATCCGTCGGGCAACCAGGTTTCGTGGACGTTTAACTCTTACGGGGAGCCTTTGACGATGACCGTGCCGGCGCCCAATAACGGCACGGGCACCGAGACCACGCAGTATTTCTACGACCAGTACCAGCGGCTTGACGAGATCGAGTGGCCCGACGGCAGCACCCAGCTCTTCGCCTATAACGCCGACGATCGCCAAACCAGTTTCACGAACGAAGACTCGGCGACGACCACCACGGCCTACGACGTCCTGGGGCGTGTCGTAAGCGTGACGAACGCGCTAAACGGCGTCGTATCAATGACTTACGACAAAGACGGAAACGTGCTCACCACGCAAGACGAAATGGGCAACATTTCCAGTCTTCAATACAATTCGCGCAACGAGTTGGTGCAAGAGACCTTGCCCGCGCCGGCGACCGGCGATGCCAATCCCGTGCTCTCATTCACCTATGACGCAAACGGAAATCAACTAACGTCCACTTCTGCGCTCGGTCGCGTCGCGTCCTACACGTGGGACAAGTTGAACCGCATGGCCAGCGAAACGCTGCCCGCGCCCGCCAAGGGCCAGTCGTGGCCGGTGACGACGGTGGCCTACGACAACCTCTCGCGCAAGGTGTCGGAGACGAACGCCCTGTCGGGCACCACGACCTGGGCCTACGCCAATGCCGACGAACGGCTGGTCACGACTGAAACGTTGCCCGCCCAAAGCGGTTCGGGTCAGGGACCAACGACGACGTTCGGTTTTGATGCCGACGGGCGGCCGGTGACGGTCACCGATGCCATGAATCACAACCAAACGACCGCCTATACGGCCGACGCGCAGGTGGCCTCGGTAACCGACAATTTGAACCACAGCACCTCGTATTCCTATGGGCACCTGGGAGAACTGCTCGGCACTACCGACGGGCTGAACCATACCGGCAGCCATCAATATGATTCTCGCTTTCGGCTCGTGCAAACCACGGACGCCAACGCGGGAGTGACCCAAATCACCCTGGATCCGGCGGGAAACGAAGTGAAGCTCGTCGACCCGGCTGGTAATTCTACTTCATGGACGTATGACCAGTTAAACCGCCAGCTCACGGAAACGAATGCCGGCGGAACGACGACTTGGGGCTATAACCCATCTTCTGACGTGACCAGCATCCAGGATGCCGACGGGCGCGTCCGAGATTTCACGTATGACAACCTGCACCGGCTGACGGCCGAGCAGTGGATGAGCGGCGGCACGGTGATCGCCACGATGGCCTACACATACGATGCCGATAACGAACTGCTCACCGCCAGCGATCCGAACTCGGCCTACGCCTTCGCCTATAACGGAGATGGCCTGGTGACTTCGACCGACAACGCGGGCACGCCCAACGTGCCCGACGTGCTGCTCACCAACGGCTACGACCTGATGGGTGACCGCACCAGCCAGTCGGCCACCGTCGCCGGCACGCTCGACTTCCTCAACAGTTATTCCTACGACGGCGATCAGAACTTGACGAGCGTCACGCAGCAGGACCAGACCGGCGGCAACATCGTCTCGCCCAAGGAGGCCGACTACGACTACAACGCCCTGGGCCAAGTCACGGATACGTGGGCGTACAACACTCTCGGCGGCCCGCGCAGCGACGTGTTGCATGGGGCTTATTCCTACGACACCGGCAACCGCCTGACCGGCCTGGCCTACACCTCGAACGCCGGCGCCAACACGATAGACACCTTGGGCTGGGGCTACGACGCCGCGAACAACATCACCAGTTTCACCAGCATCGACGGCACGGCCAGCTATGGTTATGACCCCACGAACCAGCTCACGTCGGCGACCTACACCACGGCGCCCGGTGGCACCCAGCCGGCCAACGAAAGCTATTCGTTCGACCTCAACGGCAACAGAACGAATACCGGATATTCGACCGGCTCCGACAACCTGATCACCAGCGACGGCACGTTCAACTATCAGCACGACGCCGACGGCAACACCACCGTCCGCACCCGGATCTCGACGAATTACGCCAGCGACTATCAGACCACGTATTCCTGGGACTACCGCAATCGCCTCACGGACGTCGAATACTACGACAACAACAGCGTGCTGACCGAGCACGTGCATTATGTTTACGACGTGTTCGATCATCTCCTGGCCACCGAAGTCGACACGACCGGCAGCGGCACCTACAACGAGATCGAGCATTACGTGCTCGATGTGTCGCGCGAAATCCCCGCGGCCGGCGTACCGGGCACGGCGCTGGCGCAGCCGGTGTTCGTGGTCGACGGCAACGGGAACCTGACGCAGCGGAACCTGGTGGCCCTGAATCCGGCGGGGGTCGACGCGGTCACTGCGCAGGAGGCGGTCTCTTCGCCCAACCAGGGCGGCGTCAACACCTGGGCGGCGGACGACAACCTCGGCACTCCGCACGACATCGTCAGCAACAGCGGCACGGTTCTGAATCACATTGTCGACACCGTCTTTGGCGAGACGGCGTACCAGAGCGACCCCTCGGTGACATGGTGGTCCGGCTTCGCGGGGGGCCATGAGGATGCGATTACTGGTCTGGTGAACAACTACCACCGCTGGTACAATCCCGCCACAGCCACCTGGGAGAGCCAGGATCCCGCGGGCTTCATGGCCGGTGACGTCAACTTGAGTCGGTACGCGCGAAACGACCCCAGCGACAGGATTGATCCGCTCGGTTTACAGTCGCCGCAGCCTTCACCGGGTGGGCCGTTCTCGCAGGCGGCGCAGCAGGCTGCTGCGGACATGGCCGCCATGCAGCAACAGATGCAGCAGCACCAGCAGCCGGGCGGGGTACTCCCAGCCTCGAGCCCCTTTGCTGCTGCAGTCACGAGCGAAGGTGGAACGGTAGCGGCGGCAGCGGCCGAGCAGGCCATGGAGGCCGCAGAGCTCGCGGCGCAGATCGGCGGCGACGTGGGACCATCGGGCGACCTGCTGCAGACGCAGGAGGCGAGCATGAAGCTTGAGGCGAGTTCGCCTAGCGCACCCCTTAAGCTTGAAGAAATCAAATTCGAGCAGAGCGCGCTGTTCGCGAAAGCGGCCATGTTCGCCACCGTCAACGAGACGAACCAAATCATGATTGGAGTGCAGAATGCGAACGGCGCCACTGCCTTGCAGGCGGGGCTCGCGATGCAGTTGTACGAAATGTCTGCGCCGTTCAATCTTACCGCGAAAATCGGCTTCATCTTGAGCGAGCCGCTCATGAACCACTCTAGAGAAAACACCAAGGAGACCCTTTGGATTCAAGGGACGATAATTCTCCCTTAACGATGAACTGGAGGAGCTGACGGAGCTTTGGGGGCGACGCCGGCAACGTCGATGTTGGATCGCAATTAGGGGTTAACAGGGTCTGAGACGGTTCCCGCGTGCATCGTGCATGCTAGCGCGGAACGCCTCATAAGGACGTCCTGCTCGGACGCTCATGCAGAATGTCTTGCGCTGTTAATCACGACCGGACGAAGCTTGTGGTGCCAGGACTCTTCTGCGCGCGTCTTGGTATTTGCTTGGCCCTACTCGTCACGACCCATGGGAGGGCGGAGCCGACGTCCGGCCACGAGAAGCTCGTCGAGGCGCGAGCCAAATTCGACCCCAATGGGCCACTCATCGGGGTTCCCATTAACTTGAACGGGACGACGCGGCCTTTTTTCATCGACACGGGCGCATCCATAACGGCCGTCGATTTGTCAGTCCGCGCGGAGTTAGGAAATCTCTTGCGGAACGTGGAAGTACATACATCGAATGGGACCAGACAGCTTGAGCTTTTCGCGGCACCGCGGGCTAAATTTGGGGATCGCGTTCTTTCGGGCGTCACGGAGGTTCTTTGCCACGATATGTCGTGGGCGCGCGAGGGCACCGGAGTCGATGTTGCAGGTATAATTGGAATGGACTTCCTCTGGCAACGAATCCTGCGACTCGATTTCGATCGAGGCGAGGTCGCGTGTCTCCGCGGCATTCCCAAAGGATCGGGAGAACCGCTGCCGCTAGATCGCCTGCCCCGGGGACCCGCCGTAACGCTGGAGATAAGCGGTTTGGGTCGCCTGCCGTTCACCATTGACACAGGCTGCACAGGCCAGGGCACGATCGAGGCCGGGCACTTCGCCACGATGGTGGATGGCGCGCATGCGGCGCACGTTACGACGGCGCGCGTCGCATCGGCGGGGGGAGTTTCGTCGCGGCGCGGTGCGCTGGCTGCGGGCGTCGCGCTGGGCGACTTCCGCCACTGCGACGTACTGTTCTATGAAGGTGAGAGCAATCTGCTAGGTCTTGAGTACCTCTCGCGATACGTCGTTACGTTCGATTTCCCCGGCAAGCGAATGTACCTTCGGCCGAGCGCGCGCCACAACAATCCGAGTCACTGGGACCTTAGCGGCGCGAATCTCTCGCGAAAGGACGGATGCACCGTCGTTTCGTTCGTGCTGCCTGGCAGCGCCGCCGAGCGCGCTGGCTTGGCCGTTGGCGATTTGATCGAGATGATAGATTCACGGCGCACCAGCGGGCGCACACTGTGGGATATCTGTCGGCCCCTTCGGGAACCCGGCACCCACACGCTCTGCGTTGAGCGAGGGAATCACACTATCGATCTTACTTTGCTTTTAGAGCGGCCCGAGAGCACCGCCGCAGCAGCCCCTGCGGCCAAAGCCACAACTGAAGTCACAAAGGGCAAACGGCGGTGATCAACCACAATTGGCTGCGACGCCGCCTCTGCACGTCTCGCACGCATCGCGCCTGCCCTTGGGATCGTCCTAACTTCGGTTTTCGGCACGGCTTCGCCAAGGTTGAGCGTAGTCGGCATGCCACCGGCGCGGCTGACACGAGAACCCTCCAAGCCAGCCCTACGGTAGGAACGACGTAGGCGGACGGTTGGCGGCGGGCGGTAGGCGGCCGAGCGACGTGCAGCGTGCCGTGTCGGAACGTCGCAAATCGAAGCAGTAAAAGCATTTACGTCGATCATGCGGGGTGGCGCCGGACGGCGAAAAGGGGAGAAGTCCAATGATTGACTCCGCAACGTATGCCCGACGCGCTGCGGCAACCTCCCGCACCCATCACGAATGCCCTTGGGATCGTCGCGACTTCGGTTTTCGGCACGGCTCCGCCAAGGTTGAGCGTAGTCGGCATGCTACCGGCGCGGCCGACACAAGAACCCTCCAAGCCAGCCCTTCGGTAGGAACGACGTAGGCGGACGATTCACGGCGGGCGGTAGGCGGACGATTGGCGGCGGGAGATAGGCCGATGTCGGAACGTCGCAAATCAAAGCGGCAAAAGCATTTACGTCGACCATGCGGAGAGGCGCCGCACCGGCGCCCGCGGCGGCGCCTAAACAAAAGCGACACGCGCGCGGCGCTTTTGTTCAGGAACGGGCCGCGCGCGGCGTGCGGCCACGCGCTGGAGGTGCCCCTGGATGTCCGCGTGCCGCTGACGCACGCGCAACCGAAGTCGCCAGCTCCAGAACGCTGGACGCGACAAACGTGTTGCCTGCCGCGCCGGCCGAGGCCCTGTCGTCGATCGCAGCGACCATCGCCATGAGCGAAAAATGCGCGGGTGCTTGACTTTGGCCGAGTGATTGTTATGTTAAGTGGGACGAAGACCGTGCCCGTTAGGCGGAATCAAACAAGGCGACGGCAAGTGCCGTGATGGAAGCCGGGGGGACGGGGTCAGAACATTTCCATCGGCTTTCATACGGAGATTTCGCCATGGCACGCTCAGTGCGTACGGCGCAGCGCTCCCTGGAGTCGCGCGCCTCGATTCCGTTGACCGACTCGGTCATTCTTGTCGATATCCATTATCACCCCTCGCCCGGCTCGCCCCTGATTCTGGCCGAGACGGTCGTCGAGGAGTTTCCCAGGTACGACGCGCTGCGGCGCGAGCTCTGGTTTCTGGGAGTGCTGGTCAAGAAGCTAAGAGTGTCGTCCGAGAACCAAGAGACGTTTCTCAACTGCTACGAAGACCAAGGGTGGCAGCGGCTGCTCTTCGACCCGCTGTCGCCCAATGGCACAACCGACCCTCACAAGCGCTTTTTCGACACCGTCGCGTCGCTGAACAAGCGCCATGCCAACCCCGGCTGGCTCGCGTTCCAGCCCGACGGCGGCGAAAAACTGTACTGGGTCGAAGGCCCGCAGGCGATCGAGCATCTCGCGCTGCGGCACGCCACGCCGCGCGCCCGTGCTCTGTCAGCCGTGCTGTGATCGGTCGACGCGGTGGCTGGGGCAGAAGCTGGCCGAGGTAGACGTCGGCTCTACCAAAACGCGCTGCCGGCCAGCGATGCGCCGGTTGTCGCGCTACCGGGGCATCGCCGCGACGGAGCGGACTGGGCGAGCTTGCGCGTCGAACTCGGCTCTGCCCCAGCCACCCCATAGGACCGGAACCAGCCGGATTTACGCGGGAGGGGCCAAGAGGCACGGACGGGCTTGTCGTCGGCCGCGCCGTGCAGCCAGAGGTATAATCTGCACCAGGGCCACTCCTCGGCGCGACGCACGAGGTCCGCGCGCAAGGCGTACCACATGCACTTGCAACAGGACAAAGACCAGCGGCTCTCGCCGCGGACCGCGCGCACCTACATGCAGCTCGCCCGCAACTGACCGCGCAGCACCCCGATGGCTATTCGTCGCAACGGCAGGCCCTGAAAGCACTTGCGGCGATCGTGCAGACGGACGAACCCGCCCCGGACGCAGCCAGTTCGGCCGCGCGCGGCCAAAGTGCCGTCGCCAGTTCGGCTGCGCGCAGCCAAAGTGAGGTCGCCAGTTCGGCCGCGCGCCGCCAAAGTGCCGTCGCCGGTCCGGCCGCGCGCGGCGCAAGTGCGGGCGGCAAGCGCAGGCGCACCGGTCCGGTTTGGCGGGCCTCGGGCACGTTCGTCCGCGAGGCCCTGCGCCTGGTCAACTCCCTCGACGCGATGCGACACGCGTGTCGCGTGCGCTGCTGGAAAAGGTGGAGGATAGGGGACTTGAACCCCTGACCTTCTGGCTGCCAGCCAGACGCTCTCCCAACTGAGCTAATCCCCCAAGGCAACCAAAAACAAGACCGTGCCCAGCGCGCAGATTGCCGCCCTTCCCTGGTCAACTGGTCTTGTCATGGCGAAGTGAAAAGCCTATCACCACATGCTGCCGGTGTCAAGGACACCGCCGAAATTTGCACCTATGCACGGACCTATGCAGCGACTCAAACCCCATCTTAAACGCATCGTTTTCAATCTGCTCAAGTTCGGCGTGTCGCTTGGGATCGTGGTTTGGCTCGTCATCGGCGCCTGCCGCGACCAGGCGTTCGCTCAGTTGAGCCAGCAGCCGAAGGACTGGCCGCTGCTCGCACTGGCCGCCGGTGCCGGGCTGGGGGCCGTTTTGCTCACCTTCGTACGCTGGCTCGTGCTCGTGCGGGCACTCGACCTTCCCTTCACGCTCAAAGACGCTCTGCGGCTGGGATTCCTCGGATACCTGCTCAATTTCGTGTCGCTGGGGGCCGTCGGCGGCGATCTGTTCAAGGCCGTGTTCGTGGCCCGCCAGTTTCCCGGCCGCCGGCCCGAAGCCGTGGCCACCGTCGTGCTCGATCGCGTCGTCGGCCTCTATATGCTGTTCGTCATGGCCAGCGTGGCCATCCTCGCCACGGGGCAACTCCACAATTCCGACGAAACCGTCCGTATCATCGGCCGCGGGGCCCTGCTGGCCAGCATGCTCGGCGCGGCCGGCATCCTCGTGATGCTCATTCCCGGCGTCACTCAGGGAAGCTTCTCGTCGTTGCTCAACCGGCTCCCCAAAGTCGGCCCGACCTTTGGAAAACTGCTGGGAGCCATTCGCATTTATCGCAGCCGGCCGGGCGTACTGGTTCTCTCCGCACTGATCAGCGTAGGAGTCCACTCGCTCAGCACGCTGTCGGTCTACCTGGTGGCCCGCGGCTTGCCCGGCGAGTGCCCCTCGCTGGCGGACCATTTCGTCATGGTTCCGCTGGCCTTCGTGACCGGCGTGTTGCCGTTGCCCGTCAACGGCTTGGGGGCCTTCGAGATGGTGGTGAAGATGCTCTATGAACGCGTGCCGCTCGACATCCACGTGGCCGAAGGGCAGGGCTTTGTGGTTTCGCTGGGCTATCGGGCCGTGACCATCCTGATCGCCCTGATCGGCGTTTGCTACTACCTGGCCAGCCGCCGCGAAGTGGCCAAGGTGCTGGCCGAGGCCGAACGCGAGATGGACGAAGAAGGCGAGCAGCCGGCGGCGGGAAGTCCGGACCTTTGCACCTCGGAACTCCGCGTCTCAAATTGCTGACAGGGCGTTAGGCCGCCAATGTCTCATTCTCGGCCGAGTGAAGTAGAACGCCTTGAACGCGGTGGGCCGGCGCTCGCAAGCTCGCTTGTCCCACCCTGCGACCGGCTCAGCGGCGCATTTCGCCGGTCATGCTCTCGCCCGCTGTGCGGTCGCCGCGGGGTGCCCGATAGGGGAACGCGTTCAGGTCGCGGAGGTGTTCCAGCAGGATGCGGCGAACTTCCAGAATGCTGAGCGGATGGCGGTTGACCGTCGTGTGATCTGCCGGCACTTTTGTTTCCGAGGCCACGTTGTCGAGGTGCGCGCTCTCATACGACACCACGCCGTCGGTGCCGCCGGCCACCGACCCGATCAGGCCCTTGTTGGGCAGCACTCCCACGATGTTATGACACTTCAGCCATGGCGGCTGAGGCGCTTCAAGCAGCACGGGCAGAATCGGCGAATCGGGCGCCAGCGAGTCGACGCTGGTCTTCACTTCCAAGATGGTATGATCTCGAAACACGCCCGGATTCTCTTTCAACAGCTCATCGCGGTGCAGCAACTGGAGCTTCGGCAAATTGATCAGCTCGTTGGCCAGCCAGCGCGTGGCGTTGTTGGCAAAGCGGCTGCCGCGATGCGGCGTGGCAATGGTGATCAGCCGGCGGACCGCCGGTTCCGGACGAAAGAAAAACACGTCTTCGAGCTGCCGCCGCTCGCCGGACGAAGCTTTGACGAGCCGAAACGGCTTGTCGCTGACAATGTGCCAGAAGTCGTCGCGGCTGGCCACCGTCTGCATCTTGGCCACCAGCCCGCCCATGCTGTGGCCCACCAGCACCATCTGGTCGAAGGCCGGCTCGCGGCGCCGCGGATCGAGCACGGCCCGCGCGTGCGCCAGGTCTTTGCGCAGCCGCGTGGCGCCCTGCCAGAACGGCTGGGCCGTGGGATAGAGATAGAACCAGAACTGGTAATGTTTGCGGATCTCCGGGTCACCGCGCAGGTCGTTGAACATTTCCATCCAGGTCATGGGGCTCGACCAGAGTCCGTGGACCATCAGCACCGGAATCTTGTCGGGCTCGTAGGGCTGCAGCATGTAGAGACCCGCTTCGGCGGCCGTCTGTTCGGGGTGCAACAGTCCTTGGGTGGCCACGGTTTCCAGGTTCAACCGCGGATTGTTCGGATCGAGCAACGGGTCGTTGAGGAAATACGCCAGCGGCGTGCTGAGGTCGGTCTCCAGCGGCACTCGCCGGTTGCCGGCCAAGATGTCGGTCGATAACAGCGGATCGTAAAGATTCAAGATCGCCGTGTGCCGCGGGCGCGTGCCGTCGCCCGAGGTCTGCTGATCGGGCACGACGTGCAAGAAGGCCGTCACCGGAAAGCTCAGCACGGCGGGCAGAAACTGTTCTTCCGGCCGCTGCTCGCCCCGACGCTCGCGGATGGCGATCAACGGCACGCCCAGGCCAAAGTTGTGGAACTGGTTTTTCAGTTCCCGCACTTCGTAGTCGGAAACGAACTTGAAGGCCGCGAAGTCGTCGTTCTGCCAACGCCCCGGACTGACCACGATTTTGACGTCCCAGGCCTGGCTCGCCGATTCGATGCTGTAGGTGCGGCCTGGCAACAGCCCGCCCCGCCGTTGCACCAAGCGCAAGGTGCTTTCCAACGCCCCGTTGTAGAGATCGCACGCGCTGCGAAACTCAGGATCGTAGGGATTTCGCATCGGTCCGTAACGCGGATCGAAAAGATAGAGGTAGGCGTGCGTGACCGTGGTGCCGAAGTAGTCGAGCGCCAGATCGGGATTCTTCAGCTCCGCTTTTCGTCCGGCGATGTAGTTCAATTCGGCGAAGGCATAGACTTTGTCGGGCGTCGGCTCGCGGTCGACGATGGCCTGAAACTTATCCAGCAACGGCTGCAGGTTGCCGTGCAGGTCGTCGCGCAGGTTATACAGCCGCAGCAGTTGCAACGTGCGAGCGCTCGGCTGCGGACCGCCGCGCGACGTGAGCTTGAGCTGCTCGACCAGCGGGCTGCGCGGCACCGAGCGCACCTTGACATAGTGCGTGGTGCCGCAGCCGGTCAAAACCGCGACGACCGCGGCGCAGGCCAGCCGGGCGACGGTCGAAGGCGCGTCGTTGCGGTGGGCGAGCATGGTTTGGAACGTGGCGGGGATCCGATGCAGAATGAGCTTCCTGACGGGCGCGGCTCCGCCCTCTAATAATGGGGCTGCACAATAGGGAGACCACGTGAAATGGGTCAATGCCGGTTTCGCCGCTGCTGTAGGGAACGCCCTCCGCGTGTGGCGTTCCGCGGCGTCGCCGGTGGAGAGTCCTTGGGTGGGCCGCGGAACGCCACGGAGGGCGTTCCCTACAGAGTCTGGCCGACGACCGATTGCCGCCCTATACTGCGGAGAACGTGGTCGAAGCAGGTTGTGAATGGCAAAACGAGTGATTCAGGGGCTGAAAGGGCTGCAAGCGCTCGTCGGGCAGCACCTGGGCACGAGTTCGTGGGTGACCGTGACCCAGGAACGCATCGACGCCTTTGCGGCCGGGACCGGCGATTTTCAGTGGATCCATTGCGATCCGGCGCGTTGCCGCACGCAGTCGCCCTATGGCACCACCGTGGCCCACGGCTTTCTGACGCTCTCGCTCTGCAACTGCATGGTGCAGGAAATCTTCGAGATCGAAGGCGTGCAGATGATCCTCAACTACGGGGTCAACCGCGTGCGCTTTCCCGCCCCGGTGCGCGTCGGCTCGCGGGTGCGCATGAGTTGCGACCTGGCGGCCCTGAAGGAGACCCGCGGCAGCGTGCAGGCCACCTTCAAGCAGAGCTTCGAGGTGGAGGGCGAGAGCAAGCCCGCCTGCGTGGCCGAAACCGTGGTCCGGATCTTCTTTGCCGATCCTTGAGGCCGCCTGATTCCTCCATTTTTCCCCATCGTCGAAAACACCGGCAACTCGCGTTTAGCTCCGCGGCCTTGCTCGCTATAATCCGCGGCCCAGCCTGCCACGGCAGCACGTCCCATTGGCCGCCCACTCGACCTGTTTCTGATGCGCTTGTTTTATCTCTCCGTCGCCGCGCTCGCCTCGCTGGTGCTGGGGTGCGGCACCACGAAGTGGTCCGACACCGCGCGCACCGCGACCGAGCAACTGCTCCTGTCGACCGCCATCGACCGGGCCGTCGGCGCCATGGACTTCGCTCCCTTGACGGACAAGTTCGTCTACCTGGACGTCCAGTACCTCGATTGCGAGGACAACAAGTACGTGGTCAGCACGCTGCGGCAGCACATGCTCGCCGAGGGGTGTGTGCTGATGCCCGATCCGGCCTCGGCCGATTACGTCGTCGAGGTCCGCTCCGGCGCGGTGGGCACCGATCACCACGACGTCCTGGTCGGGGTGCCGGCGATCAGTGTGCCGACGGGAGTAGGCAGTTCCACGGGCATCCCCGAGATCCCGTTCGCCAAATCCACCGCCCAGAAAGGCATCGCCAAAATTGCCTGCTTTGCCTACAACCGCGAGACCGGCCAGGCCGTCTGGCAATCGGGCGCCTACCCGGTGGTCTCTACAGCGAAAGACTCTTGGTTCCTCGGTACGGGACCGTTCCAACGCGGCACGATCTACGATGGAACGCACTTCGCGGGGAGCCGCTTCATGTTCATGCGCAAGCAGGGGGTGGCGCCGTTGCGGACGCCCGACACGCCTTTGACGACTCAGGCCGTATTCCCCCATCGGCCGGCACTGGTGCGCAAGCGTCCGCCCGCCACGGGAAGCAACGATGCGCCCAAATCGGCCGGCGGAGGCAGCGGCGGTCCGCAACAAACCGTGAGCGGAAGCAGCGGACCGTCGCTTCCCACCGGCACGTCCACGGCGGGCACGGGCAGTTCGTCGGGCAACCTATCGGGCGCCGGCACCTCGACCGGACTGCCGGCCGGGCAGGTGGTGCGTCTGCCGGCGCTGCCGGCTCCGCAATCGACGAGCGGCGGGTCGAATTCGGGAGGTCTGAGTTTGATCCCCGACTCGTGGCTTAAGTTGAAATGAACCCGCTTTCCAGGCGAGGGCCCGGTCGAGCCTGGGCCGCAGCCGTAGGGTAGGACCAGCGAGCTTGCGAGCGCCGGCCCACCGTGGGCGACGTCGATTACGGTGGGCCGGCGCTCGCAAGCTCGCTGGTCCCACCCTACGTTCTTTCTCACGAGTTGGGAGTCTCGTTGTTTCGGCAGCATCGCCCGAAAATCGCGGTTCTGCCGGATAGTCCGCTCAGGTCCCCACTTGGCCTCTCTTTTTTCGCCCGCCAAACGCGATTCTGCCACCCTCCGCCGAATGCGCAACCTTAAACCTTTGTCATCACAGAACTTGGACGGTGCTGGTTGCTTGCCCGGCTCTCTCGCCGGTTGTAGGTTTAGGGAAAAGGCAGCAGCATGCAAAAGCGAACCATCGGCATCTTGGCGGTCGTCTTGGCAGTCGTTTGCGGCGCCGTCGCGGTTGCCCGATGGCCGCGGCTCAGCGAACTCTGGGCCAGCCGCAAAGGCAAAGACAAGGCCGACGAGACGGTGTTCGTCGATCAGGCCAAGGTCGCACGCTTCATCGAGCTGTTGCCCAGCGTCGTCGAGTTGAACGGCATCCGCACTGCCCCGGTGACCAAGCCGACGCGCAAACGAAGGCTCGAGCTCCGCGGGCAGCTCGATTTCGATCCCGACAGCATGGTCCACGTACACGGCCGTTTTCCCGGACAAATCGTGTCGCTGCGGCAGGTCGATGAGCCCAACGCCGAACTCCACACGCAATCGTTGAAGACGAAGCGCGACATCGCGGTCATGGACCACGTGGTGCAAGGGCAGGAAATCGGGATTCTGTGGAGCAAGGAGTTGGGTGAGAAAAAGAGCGAGCTGGTGTCATCGCTGATCCGTCTGCGTGTCGATCGGCAAAACCTGAAGCAGACCCTGCGGACCTATGAAGAAGGGGCCGCCCCGGAACGGACGGTCCGCGAGGCCACGCGGCTCGTCGAGCAAGATGAGACCGATGTGGAGAAGGCCCGCATGACGTTGCGAAGCTGGCTGTTGAGCAGCCCGGAAATCGACGAGGTGGCGGCCGAAGCCGACCGGATCCATCGGGAGCGGGGCGAGCGAATCGTGCCGTCCACGCGGATCGTGCAGGTGGAGAACGAATGGGCGCGCGTCAAAATCGAGGCGCCGCGCAAAGGCACGATCGTCGAAAAAAACGTGGCGGTGGGCACGATCGTCGATACCAACACCGACCTGTTCAAGATCGCCGACCTCTCGCGTTTGCGGGTCGTGGCCAACGTTTATGAGGAGGATCTGCGTTACCTGGAACAGATGCCGCGGCCGATTCCCTGGACCATCACCGTCAACTCCATGCCCGGCATGGAACCGATCAACGGTTTCGTCGAGCATTTGGGCGCCGTGATCGATCCGGCCGAACACGTGGCCCTGGTGTTTGGGAAGGTGGACAATCCGCGCGGTGAATTGGTGGCGGGCCAATTCATCAAGGCGGCCATCGAACTACCCGAATTGCCCAACGTCGTGGAAATCCCGACCCGCGCCTTGGTCGAAGACGGCAAAGAGAGCGTGGTGCTGGTGCGGGTTGACAAAACGCGGTTCCGTTACGCGCCGCGCCGCGTGCTGGTGGTAAGGCGCTATCACGACGTGGTCCGCGTCCGCAGCACGCTTACCGACGCCGAACGCGAGCAGGGACTGGAGGAGCTGCACGAAGGCGAAGAAGTGGTGGCGGTGGGAGCGTTGGATCTCAAAGCCGCGCTGTCGCAGCAGGAATCGCTGGAGAAGGAACCGTAGGCCCACCGACATTTTGGATTTTCGATTTTGGATTTTGGATTCTTATAGTTCCAATCCAAAATCGAAAATCCAAAATCCAAAATCCATTGCCATGATCGCCAAACTCATCCACTGGTCCATCACCAATCCGCTGGTGGTCGTTTTGTTGGCCATCTCGCTGGCGGCCGTGGGCGGCTACGCCTTCATGAACGTGAACGTCGAGGCCTATCCCGATCCCGCCCCGGCCATCGTGGAGGTCATCGCCCAGGCGCGCGGCCGCTCGGCGGAAGAGATGGAACGCCTGGTCACGATCCCGTTGGAAGTGGCCCTGGCCGGCATGCCCGGCCTCAAGTACACACGCAGCAAGTCGCTGTTCGGACTGACCTGGATCAACAACCAGTTCGAATACGGCGTCGATTACCTGAGCGCCCGGCAAGAGGTGATCAACCGCATGCTGATCGCCGAGCTGCCGCCCGACGTCGAGCCACAAATCTCGCCCCGCTCGCCCATCGGCGAAATTTTGCGCTACGCCGTCACCTGTCCCAAGGACGCCTTCGGCAACAACATCTACGAGTTGAGAGACCTGCGCAGCCTGCAAACCTGGACGTTGGAACGCGAGTTCCGCCGCGTGCCGGGCATCGTCGACGTCACCAGTTTCGGCGGCGTGATGAAGCGCTACGAGATCCATCCCGACCCCGACCGGCTCAAAAAATACGGCATCACCTTGGACACGCTGCAGCAGGCCATCGCCGACAGCAACGCCAACGTGAGCGGCGATTACCTGGTACAGGGCGAGACCGCCGCCGTGGTGCGCGGCCTGGGTCTGATCGGCCGCGGACGCGATCCGATGCAACACATTCTGATGAAGACCGATCCGGTCGAAGCCCATGAGTATCTGCGCGCCGAAGAGCGGCGTCGGCTTCGGCAGATCCGACAAATCGTCGTGACCACGACGAACAACGTGCCGATTCGCGTCGATCACCTGGTCGAAGGCGGGTCGCTGGGGCCGGGCGAGGAGTTCAGCCCGCAGGGCGTGGTCGTCGGTCACCTGACGCGGCTGGGCAAGATGGCCCTGAGCCGCCCCTTGCGCGACCGCGAAGGCCGCGTCGTCGTCGATCGAGAGAACAACCGTCTGTGGGTCGACGAAGAAGAAGCCATCCAAGGGCTGGTCTTGTTGCGAAAAGGCGCCGAATCACTCCCCGCACTCAAACTCGTCAAGGCCAAGATCGACGAACTCAACAACATCCCCGGCCGGTTGCCGCCCGGCGTGCGGATCGAGACCTACTACGACCGCACCGATTTAATCAGCACCACCACCGAGACGGTACACGAGAACCTGCTCGTCGGCATCTCGCTGGTGACCGTGATTCTGTTGATGTTTCTCTCCAACGTGCGCAGCGCGATCATCATCGCCGTCAATCTTCCGCTGGCCTTGATGTTCGCCTTTTTTGTGCTCTTCTTGCGCGGCAAGTCGGCCAATTTGTTGTCGATCGGCGCGGTCGACTTCGGCATCATCATCGACTCGACCGTGATCATGGTCGAGAACATTTATCGCGTGCTCAGCGCCGGCAAATACGCCGAATTCAGCATTACCGAGCGGATTGTGCGGGCGGCGCACGAAATCGAGCGCAGCTTGCTGTTCTCGACGTTGATCATGGTCTGCGCGCTGTTGCCGCTGTTCACCATGACCGGCCCGGAGGGCCAGCTCTTTCGCCCGATGGCCGAGACCTACGCCTTTGCCCTGGGCGGGGCGCTGCTGCTCTCCTCGACCATCGCGCCGGTGCTGTGCCTGCTGCTGTTTAGAAACCTGAAACCGAGCCGCGATAACTTCTTGGTCCGCTACCTGAAACACGGTTACTTGCGGAATCTGGAATTCTGCCTCAATCATCGCTGGTTTGTGGTGGGGACGTTCAGCGTCTTGATCGCCTTCACCATCGCGCTCTTGCCGCATTTGGGCCGCGAATTCATGCCGCCCTTGGAAGAGGGCCACCTTTGGATTCGCGGCATCTTTCCCGTCAGCATCTCGCTGGAACAAAATGCCGAAAGCTCCCGGCTGGCCCGCCGGGTGATGCAAAAGTATCCCGAGGTCGAGATCGTCGTCTGCCAGCTCGGGCGTCCCGAGTCGGGCACCGATCCGATCGGTTTCTACAGCGCCGAGTTCTTCGTGCCCCTCAAGCCATTTGAAACGTGGCCCGCCACCACACCCACCCACGGCTGGCGACGCTGGTTCGCCGCCACGCGGCCGCGCACCAAGCCCGAACTGATTCGCGCCATGAGCGGCGAGCTGGAGGAGCTGTTACCGGGCGTCAACTGGAACTTTTCGCAGGTCATCCGCGACAACGTGCTGGAAGTGCTGTCCGGCGTGCAGGGCGAAAACTCGGTCAAAATCATCGGTCCCGACCTGGACACGCTGGAGAAGCTCGGCCAGCAGGCCGTCGCCGTGATGCGCGGCGTGCCCGGCGTCAAAGACGTGGGACTGTACCGGATTCAGGGGCAGTGCAACCTGGAACTGCCGATCGACCGCGAGAAGTGTTCGCTGTGGAACGTCAGCGTGGCCGACGTGAACAACGTGATCGCCGCCGCCATCGGCGGAAAAAAGGTGTCCGATATGATCGAGGGTGAAAAGACCTTCGACATCATCGTCCGCTGGCCGCAACGGCTGCGGCAAGACCAGACCGACATCCTCAGTATTCCGGTCGACGTGACCGACCAGCGCGTCACGGAGGGGTTCGCCGGCGGCGCCGGCGCCACGCCCCTTTCGGGCGCCAGTCAACGGGTGGCCTCGATCGGCTCGTCGAGCGCGTTGCCTTCGTTGACGGGCAGCCGCTCGACCTCGCTCGACATCAGCAATTCGCCGCGCGAGCGGTTGGCCGATCTGGTCACGCCGCTGGCGGCCGATTCCGACCTGGAAACCCTCGACCCCCAAGGCGACTTTGTGCGGCCCGGCGCGTCGATGATCACCCGTGAAATGGGCAACCGCATGGTGGCCGTCAAGTTCAGCGTTCGCGACCGCGATCTGGGCGGCACCGTCGCCGAAGCCCAGCAGCGCGTGGCGCCGTTGATTCCGCAGGGCTATCGCGTCGCCTGGAGCGGTGAGTTTCAACAGATGGAAGAGGGCGAGCGGCGATTGATGGTCATCATTCCCGTCTCGCTGGTCTTGATCTTCATGCTGCTCTATCTGGCCTTCCGTTCGCTGCTCGATGCCGTCGTCGTTTTGATGAACGTGGTCGAGCTCTCGTTGGGCGGACTATGGGCTTTGTATCTGACGGGGACGAACTTCAGCATCGCCGCGGCGGTCGGTTTCGCCTCGATTTTCGGGGTGGCGGTGATGGACGGTCTGCTGCTGGTGTCGTCGTTCAATCAATTGCGATTGCAGGGTCTGCCCCTGCGCGAGGCGGTTCTGCAAGGGGCGGAGCGCCGCCTGCGGCCGGTGATGATGACCGCGCTGACGGCGATTTTCGGCCTGTTGCCGGCGGCCGTCTCGACCAAAATCGGCGCTCAGAACCAGAAGCCGCTGGCCATCGTGGTGGTGGGCAGCATGATCACGACGTTGTTTCTGACCCGCTACCTGATGCCGGTTCTGTACAGCTTTTACGGCGAGCGTCAGCCGCCCGAAGACGCCGGCGGAATGGCGCATTGAGATGATACTTCACGTGGCCGAGAGTGAGACGTTTTGCCGCGAGGAAAAAGTGGTGGCTGGGGCAGAAGCGGGCCGGGTCGCGGGTCAGGCCGCACGCGACAAGCCGAGCAACCGGCGCAGCGGGGCGCTGAGCGGCAGCCGACTCACGCCATCTTCGCGCGCCAGCGCGGTCAGCACAATTTGCAGCCGCTCTTGGACGCTCAGCGCAAGATCGAGAAACAGGTGCTTTCGTCCCATGATCTCGCAATCGCCGCCCGCCCCGTCCAGCCATTCTTGCCGCACGCGGTAACCAAGTGCGCGGGCCGCCCCAAGCGCCTCCTCCAATAACTCGACTGTGTGCATCCCAGCTTCTCCAAATGACCTGCATGAGGCAGCAGGCTTCGGGCATGCTGTGCAGACTTTGCCGCGTACCTCACGCCCGACGCCTGACGCCTGACGCCTCAAACGGTGGGCCGGCGCTCGCAAGCTCGCTGGTCCCACCCTACGTCTCCCCTCGCTCCCTCCCAAAAACCGGCGGCGGATTATAGGTCAGCAAGCTACAGTTGCCCAGCCGACTGCGACGATTCCTTAGAAAGCCATTCCAGGGAGGTGCCTCATGTCGATCGGCGGTGACGAAGCGGACTTGCGCGAGCAGGTGACCAAGCTTAAAGAGCAGCTTGCCCATGCCCAGCGGCTGACGGCGCTGGGCGAGTTGGTGAGCACCACCACGCACGAATTCAACAACGTGTTGATGACCATCATCAACTACGCCAAGCTCGGCCTGCGCCATAAGGACGCCGCCACCCACCAGAAGGCCTTCGACAAAATCCTGCAGGCCGGCAACCGCGCCGCCCGCATCACCAACGGCATCCTCGGATTCGCCCGAAACCGCTCCGGCAGCCCCGAGCCGACGGACATGGCCAAGCTGGTCGACGACACGCTGTTGCTGCTGGAACGCGAAATGGCGAAGTACCGTGTGGCGGTCGAGCGGCAAATCGACGAGGTGCCGCGGGCCCGCGCCAACCCGAACCAGATTCAGCAGGTGCTGGTCAACCTGCTGATCAACGCCCGTCAGGCGATGCCCCAGGGCGGCCGCGTGCTGGTGCGGTTGGCTTATGATCGCGAGGCCGACATGGTTGACTTGGCCGTGCGCGACAGCGGTTGCGGCATACCGCCCGACGTATTGCCCAGGATATTCGAACCGTTTTACACGACCAAGCGCGGCCCCGACGCCAGCGGCAAAGGCGGCACGGGCCTGGGGCTTTCGGCCTGCCGCGACATTGTGGAGGCCCACCAGGGACGAATCCGCGTGGAGAGCGCCGTCGGCAAGGGGACGGCCTTCACCATCAAGCTGCCGGCCGCCCGTGCGGTTACGGCGGCCCCGGTGGCGTTGCCGCATATAACCGCGGGCCGCGCAGAAACCACGGCGGCTGGAGTCCCAACCGCACAAACAACTGGTTGATCATCTTCTGCTCCAGGTTCGGGTCGCGACCCTGGGGAATCCAGCCGGTGACGGTCGGCTGCTGTCCCACGGGCATTTTCACATGCCGCTGCGAGGTTTCGTTCCGCAGCACGCCCGATCCGGCCGTGGCAAAGAGCGGTTTGGGCACGTCTTCCAGTTCCTTGAAGACGGTCACCTGCACGTTGAAGCCGCCTTCGACCGGAGATATCAGCACATTGGCTTTGCGGCGGTAAGACTGGAAGGTGCTCTCCAGCTTGTCGTAGAAGGTCACGGTGTCGCTGAGCCACGGCTCGGCCAGCGTGGAGCTGGCTTCGGGCCAGGTCCGAATCTCGCCGACCGTCAACGTGTTGTCGATCAGCCGCACACGCTCTTCGCGTTCGATGCGAAAATGGTCGTCGACCACATCGACCAGGGCATTGAAAACGATTTCGGGGTCGGGGACCGGCACGAAAACCGGGTTGGGATGCCGTACCAGCAGCCAGGGCGTGCCGCAGCCGAGGCAGGGCAGCAGCAGCGCGAGCCAGGCGATGTAAAGCGAGCGACCCACCGGGGACCGTTCGAGGGTTGAGGTGGCAAAGACGTGCGGAGAGCAAGGGTGGGTAGTGTGGCAAGAAGCATCGTCCGTTGCAAGACGAACTTGTGCGATTGCGGTTAGCTGGGTAAAGTGCGTTGCGAATCCGGCAGCAGCAGGCATGCCAGCCACGGGCCGAACTCGATCCAGGTCACAAACGGCAAGGCCCACGTCCAGTACCAGGGATTTTGGGTGGGCGACAAGAGCCAAAAAACCAAGCCAAGGTATGAAATGCGGCCCGCAACCACGTCGATGCGTTTGGCTCGGCGGCCGCGCGCCAAGCCAGCGTCAGGGCCATGAGAACGAAGGCCAGGCTCGTCGCGACGCGGACCAGCAGAAAGGCGCTCGTCTTGGGCGAAACGTCGAGCCGCTGCGCGAGTGGCGAGACAAGCCGCTGCCGCCAACTCTCCGGCAGAAGGGCGAACCAAGGCCGCTCGGCGGCGGGCGTTTCGGCGAGCGGCTTGACGTTTTCGATCAACAGCATGAATAGAAAGTCGTTCATCTCCCGACGGCCCAGGAAGGCTTGCAGTCCGCGGCTGGGGGCTTGCGGCGCCAAGGCGGCGTCACCGGCCGGCAAAGGTGGTAGATCGTCTTGTGATTCGGTCGACAGCGCGGGTGGTGGGGCCACGGTGCGTGGAAGCATCGGCCAAAGGACCGCCGTGGTGCAGCCGGCGAGCAGAATGCCGGAGCGAAGTCCCTCGCGCCAACCGCGACGGCGGGCGATGGCGACGAGAAACAGCGGCGCCAGAATAATCGGATAGAGTTTCGCCCCCACCGCCAGGGAAAGGCACACCACGGCGCACACCAAATATCCCCGTCGTCGTCGTTCGCTCACATGTTCATCAAGCAGGGCATGAACCGCCGCACACACGGCGGCCGTGGTCAGGCAAACGGCGATTGCATCGAGGTGCCCGCTGTTGGCAAATTCCTTCATCACGAGGGGACACCAGGCGTAGGCCAACGACCAACCGACATGCCGACGCGCCTGCCGTAACAGGGTCATCACGAGTGAAAGAGTGGCTAGGTCAAAGACCAGCAAAAGCGCCTTGATCGAGAGAAGGTGCCTGGCCACGGTCTCCTGATCCTGCAAGAGCTTGAGGGTGGTGGTCAGCACGAACGCGAAGTTCTGGCTGTGGTGAATGGCCTTGGCGATCGCCAACCACACCAGATTCACCAGATTCAAAGCGCTGCGGCCGATGCGCACGTCCGCTCGACGCGCGGCTTCGGTAAATACCTCGGCCGTGAGCTGCTTGCCAAACGCACGGACATCGTGTTGACGAATGTCGTTCCATACTTTATCCCTGAGTTCATCCTTGAACACGTTCGAGCCCTCCTGGCTAAGTTGTTGTGGAAAAATAAATTAGGCCAGCGAGGGCTTTTTCAAGTCAAGACCAGGCTTACTGCCATTGGGGCAAGCCCGGACGGTGGCGGAGCGGAACAAATCTCGCCGCAGGTCATTGACCGTCTGCCAGCAATACGAAGCGGCATCGCCCAAAAATTCCACCGCAGGCTCTTTGGTTCTCCTTTTTCCGCTGAAGGTGATGTTGGCCACGCGGGCCAACAATTCCCGCATCCGCCTGATGGTTAGACGCTCTTCCTCGCTAAAAAGTTCCACATTTTCTGCCGCGCGATCTTCCCGCTGCGGGCCATACGGGCGGGCGAGGGACCAAAAGCGTTTGCACGACGCTCCCCAACGGTGTACGATCGAACTAACTATTTGGGCTTCGTGGCGCCGTGGGTTCGCCTTGCTCGGTGGCGGGCCCACGTGGCGGTTCGCTGCTTGACGGGTTGAACTGGCCTGTGGCGAATCGAGAACCTCTCGACGGTCAAAAGAACCTGATCGCGGATCGGCGATGTCGGAATTGATCGGAACGCGAGGATCCAGGCATGAATGCGGAGATTTGTGCTCAGGCGATTTTAGAGTTGCGGTGCTGCACGACACGAGGCTAAACGGTGGTCGTTATGAAACACTACCTGATCGGCGGAATCGTAGTCGGCGGCGTCATTGGGGCCGCGTTTCTTATCATTCGCGGCGAATCGGAGAAAATGCGCGAAACGATCCGCGACGCTGCGCGTGAGACGCGAGAAGATTTGGCGCATGACGCGGTTAAAGAAGGAATTGAAGGCGCGGCCGACGCGGTGCATGAGAAGATCGCTGAGAAGGCGACGCTCGCCAAGCCGGAAGAAGTGGTCGCAGGTGTTTTCGACGTGTTCCATGGCGCCACGAAGGCGGCTGACGAGTTGGGGCTGAAGATCATCGGCCTCGATACCGACGAGGAAAATCAATGGGGCGACAAGCTCGCCGAGGCGATGCGGGCCAACTCGAAGCTGCTCGAAGATCCGCGGGCGCTCGAGCGCATCGAGCGGACCGCGGCGCCCCTCATCAAACAATGCCGTCGCAGCCGCATCAGGTACACGTTCGCCGTGCTTGACGATCCCGAAATCAACGCCTGCTCCATTCTCGGCGGGCATGTCTTCGTCAACAGGGGCTTGCTTGAGTTCGCCGTCGGCGACGCTGAACTGCAGTTTGTGCTGGGTCATGAAATCGCCCATGTCGAGCTCAAGCACTGCGTAAAGAGGATGAGCTACGCGGCCCGTGCCACGCAACTTGCCTCGGTGACCGCGGGAAACTTGGTGGCGATTCTTCACGCGCTTGTGTCAGCCGGTTATTCCGAAGACGAGGAGTTCGCCGCCGATGAATGGAGTGCGCGCGGCATGACGTCGGTTGGTCGCAGTGCTGATGAGATTCTGTCGTTCATCAGGCGATTTAACCGGTTCTGCGACGACCACGGACTCGAAACGAGACCGTCAGCGAAGCCCGAAACCGTGCTTGCGACGGTAAATCGCGAGCTTGGCGATCATTTCCGCACGCATCCACCGGGCCGCGAACGATTGCGCCGATTAGAGCTGCTCACCAGGAGCGGTAAGTAGCGGATCTCAAGGAAGCATTTTCCAAGGCAATTACAGTTAGCTGGCCCTACTTGCCGCGAGGCTTGGCACTGCCGTTGACGACCAGCGCGAGCGCGTCCACAACCAAGCCCTGCCGTTTGTGGATGCCGATGACCGGCGCTCCATCGCCAGTCAGCGTGTATTCTAGACCCAATGCGGGGTACCCCATCCACTCGCTCACGTAAGAATCGTTCTTGTCGAGCGATCCTCCGTCTTGGATGCGCATGAAGACCAATTGCAGTGCGTTCACATACTTTCGTGAGCTTACGTGTACGGCGCCCACCGCGTAGCCCTCGCGGGCGATGGCTCCGTAAATGTAGGTGTTCGGCCGCTCGAATGAGAAAATCGGCAGCAACTGGCCGATACACTTCTCCCCGAATTCGCCCGGCGCACACTCGACCCCAACCAGGAATCCGGCATCCGTGACCAGGCGCTGCGCACCGCCGCCCATGCTGTTGCCCGCGAAAGCGGTGTCTTGGCCCAAGTTGTCCTTGGCGAATGGATTGAAAAGCCTATTACGGTTTCGCGCGGGTTTAGCACGCGCGGCTGCCACCTTCTCCGGTTTCGACGACGCTTTTCGGGCCGCCCTCTCCAACGATGGCCAACTTCCTGGCGGCTCGATGGTCGTCTCGCGACGTTGCGCCTGTCGGGCCCGTTCGGCTGCCTGAGCCTTTACCTCTGCCCTCATTCGCTCGAAGATATCGTCGACCTGCTCGTCATTCGGAAAACCTGGTACGGCTTGCGGAGGGGCAGGCGAGATCGGTTCGGCGGTTGCCTGGGGCCCGGAAGACGGTTGGGCACCTATCGAGGGCGACTGGTCTACGCTCACGTAAGGTTGAACCGGACTAACGCTGGGGCTGGACGGCGCGGGTCCGCGATTTCCAGGCTGCCCGGACGGGTAAGGTCCGCTGGCGATCAACACCGTGCCAGCCCGCGACGAGTCGACGTCGCCCACTGTGGCCTGAGAATCTGAATCGGGCGATCGGCCGGAGAAAGCAACACCCAAGAGCGCGATTGGCACGCAGCACCCGAGCAGCACAAACCAAACCCAGATTGGCGGCATGCCGAGTCGGGGCCGCGCCGCCGGTCGGAGCGGACCGGTCCCAGCGGGGACCGCCGCAACGGGGGCCGCCCACGCCGCAGTCGCGCTGGAGAACGGCCTACGTTCGGGCCCGGCCACTTGCGTTTGGCCGGCGAAGCGGCGAGCGGTGTCGGCGGGCGCCGCAACGGGCCGCGACGCAATCGGTGGCCGACCGGGCGGCTGGTCGGCCGCCTTGGCCGGACGCAACGGAGGGACGAACTCGTCGTTGCGCCGCTCGGCGTCGTAGCGCGAGCGTTTCAGCGGGTCGAGGAGGCAAAGCTTGGCCGCCGCGATTTCATTCAGCAGGCGGGTCGCTTCCGCGCCATACTTTCCGGTCTGGAAATTTCGCACGTAGGCGCTTTGACGCACCACCGCGGCGTTAATGACCTCCGTGTCCCGCTCGTCGGGCGAGATCCCAAGCAACTGGTAATGCGTTGGGGGACGTCGTCCCTCGGGGATACCCAGCCATTTGCGATACGGATCGAACATCGAAGCTCCACCCTTCAAATATGCGTTTCGCGCTGCGGTGCCGCATGCGCGCCGGCCCACCTAATGCCGCGCATGCGAATCATCTTAGACGATGTTCGCTGTCAAGCCAACTGGAAGCGGCAATAGTAACGTGTAAAATGCGAGGTCTCGCCGAGATCAGGGTCGCGCGACGTCGGCGAGCTGGGGGATTGAGTGGAGCGGTCGCCAATCGTTGGCGTGCCAGCTTCCGTGTCGCGCGAGGCTGTCGAGCGTCACTTCTTGCGCTTGGTACAGCGCTTTCACGTGGTGCTTTCGTAACGACGCTGAATACATTCCGCGCACCCGGACGTACCACTCATCGTTGGCCGGTGGAGCAGGCGGTCGAAGTCGGGCCAGTGGATAACCATTGGTCGCCTGCGGCGACCTAGCAGGTTGCGACGCTCCCGGCGGCCGAACCGTCGGCGGATTTCGCACAAGCGACGAAGTTGGGACCACCGCGGTCGGAGCGAGGGGCGGCGGCGATGGTTCGACCAACTCGGCCTCAATCGGCACGTCGGCCACTGGCGTCGATGGGAACCGGGGGGTGGCCGCTCTCTCCGTCGTCGCTGCCGGTGGCTGTGAGGCAGGCGGCCCGACCGCCGCGGGCGCGGGTGCGAAGAAGTCGCCGATGCGCATCCACGGCCCGTTCGACGCACATATCAGGTCGTCGTCAGCGACGCGCCCCGCGAGGCGAAGCTGCTCGACTTCGTGGCGGTGCAAGGAGCTGACAATGCGGCCCCCACGAATCACCCGCAGCTCGCCTCTCTTGTGCCGGCTGACCGGTGTGGCAGGATCCGCCGCGGGCGGATGCTGATCGTTCGTCGTCCGCGCCGGGGCAGCAAGGAATTCGGCGATCGACATCCAGTCGGCGTTGCGCACCGAGACATGATCGGCCAACGTAATGCGGCCTGAGGCGAGCAAACGCTCCAACCCCGCGCGATCGGTCGGCCCAAACGCTACGCCGTCTTTCAACAGCCGCAAATCGCCCTGCTTCTTGCTCGCCATCCGCCTACTCCCCTACTCCCCTACTCCCCATTCCGCATCGCTTCGGCCGTCAGAGATTCGCCCCACAGCATGAGATCATCTTCCGACAAACTGTTATCGCGGACAAATTCGGCTTTCACTTTCGCCTCATGCCCGACAAGCGTGGCCGACACCTGCAGGCGGCCGTTCTCTTGATAGCTGTAACGCACCTCGACGGGCCAGCCCGCGGGCAAGTTGGGCGGCAGGCCGCGGATCACACACGTGCCCACCTCCATGCAGGCGTCGGGGATTTCGCTTTCGCCCTCGACCACCGCCACCTTCACGGTCGTCTGACCGGCCTTGAACGTCTGGAACCGCTGGGCGGCCGAGTGCGGCAGCGGCGTGTTCTTGGCGATGATCACGCGGTTCACGCGCTCGCCGCTCTGCGCGTCGATGCCCACGATGCCCAAGCTGTGCGAGTTGATGTTCGTCACCGCGAATTGCGCGTGGCCGCCGCCGCACCCCTGCTGTTGGAGCATAACGTCCGCATACAGCGCCGCGCCGTGGGCCACCGCTTCGTCGACCGAAACCGAGTAATCGACGGCGCGGCCCGCCAGCTTCTCCAGCATGCGGCGAATCATCGGCATTCGCGTCGCCCCGCCCACGACCAGCACCCGATCGATGTCCGGCCAGGTCAACCCCGCCTGCATTACCACAATGTCGGCGGTAGTGCCGGTGCGCAGTACCAGCGGCGCAGTCGCCTCTTCGAACTCTTGCCGCGTGATCTCCACTTTCAACCGCCGGCCGGCGTGGTTGACGAACATGGTCGCCTTCAGCCGTTCCGAAAGGGTTCTTTTGGCTGATTCCGCGGCCAGCCACATGTCTTCGAGAGTCTCCGGGCATTGCCGCGGGTCTTCGCCCAGCTCTTTCTGCAACCGTTCCGCGGCGATCTCGACCAGTTTTTCGTCCCAATCTTTGCCGCCCAGCCGCACGTCGCCGTCGGTCGCCAGCGCCTTGAACGACTGGTCCCGCATCTCCACCACGGTCACGTCGAACGTTCCGCCGCCCAGGTCGTACACCAGCGCGCGCAGGGGCTTGTCTCCCTTGACCCTGCCCGATCGGTCGAGAAAGCCCTCCTGATAACCGTAAGCAATGGCCGCGGCGGTCGGCTCGTTGAGAATGTCGAGCACTTCCAGTCCGGCCAAACGGCCGGCGTCCATGGTGGCGCGACGCCGCGTTTCGTCGAAATACGCGGGCACCGTGATGACCGCCTTATCAACCGCGCCGAGTTTGCGTTGGGCGTCGGCCTTCAGCCGCCGCAAGATATAGCTGGAAATGACCTCGGGCGGCAGCGGCTCGCCGTTGATCTTTTTGTGGTAATGCTTGCTCCCCATATCACGCTTGACGCAGTCAGCGACCTTCTCGGGTTCGATCGCCGCGGCCAACACGGCCTGTTTTCCGACGACCGTGCCGCCGTCGTCAAAGAGCACCACGCTGGGCGTGAGCAAGTCGCCATCGGCGTTCGGAATGCTCGTTGGGCGGCCCTGTGGATCGAGGCAAGCAATTACCGAGTAGGTCGTGCCTAGATCGATTCCGACTGCGCGCGCAGGCTGAGCGGCGACAGGCGACCGCGGTAAGGGATACGGCTCGCGCTCCGCGCGCGGCAAATGTGCCGGCTCGCGCACAGCCTTCGAAAAGGCATCAGCGAAGGAAACGCAGCTTGGGAAGCGGTCGTTCGGATGCTTCGACAGGGCGCGTTTCACCGCAGTGGAGACTGCCGCTGGAATCGTGGGCACGAGTGCGTGCAGAACGTCGGGCTCCTGCGTCACCTGGGCTACGTAGATTCCATTTGCCGTCGAACCTTCAATTGGGTGACGGTCCGCTAGGCACTGAAAGACGGTGACGGCCAGAGCGTATTGGTCGGTCTTGCCGTCGATCGGCTTGCCCATAATGAGTTCGGGTGCCATGTACTCTGGCGTCCCCAGCACCATGCCCGCCCTCGTGAAGCCTTGCTTCGAATCCGCTTGGTCTGTCGCGAGAACCTTAGCGATACCAAAATCGCTCAAATATGCGTTTCCAGGCTCATCGAAGAGGATGTTCCCTGGCTTCACGTCTCGGTGGACGTAGCCCCGCGTGCCAACAAAGTCCAGCGCGCCGGCGATATGGGGAAGCCATTCGAGCACGCCGGCAAGCTTTCCTTGAATGGGCTTTTCGCGGTCCGTTCGAAGTCGGTCATCAAGGCTGCCGCCGGACAGGAACTGCATCACCGCGAAGGGAAGGCCGTCGTGTTCGTCCACGTCCGTTATCTTGACGATATGCGGGTGCGACAGGCGCACGAGCGATCGAATTTCGCGCGAAAAACGCTGAGCGAATTCGTCGTCCGCCATCAAAGTACGGCGCGGAACTTTGATGACCACGTCGGCCTGTAGCTTGCCGTCGTGCGCACGGAAGACGAACCCCATGCCGCCTTCGCCGAGCTTGGCGGTTACGCGGTAACGGCCACCGGACAAGTCGATGCCCGTCCAATCGAGGTTGACGTCTAGGCTCACGTTTGCTGCTCCTAACGCGTCTTGGTCCGAGCGGCGAGTGTTGGGGACGCTGCCAGGCTTGCACGAGATCGAGCATAGCCGGGCCGAAGCCGGTACGCAAGCATGGCGGCCAGATGAAGCCTGCTGATTGTAGGGCGGCGCGAACTCTCTTACGATAGTCAGAGGCCAAAGGCTGCGCCCTCAAAGAACGTCTCTCGGGGCCCAGGCCCAACCCGATTGACCGTTCAACAGCGAGAAAGAGCGATGGCGGCACGGAACCGATGGACGTTCGGGCGTGATCCGAACTGCGATATTGTCATCGAACACGCGGCGGTGTCATCCCGGCATTGCCAGTTGACCCGCCTCCCTGATGGGTTCGTGCTGGAAGATCTCGGGTCGAGCAAGGGCACCTTCGTCAACGGCCAAAGGATCTCGGCAGTGGTCAAGGTCGGGCCGCACGATCAAATCACCCTCGGACACGATTGTCGGTTGCCGTGGCCAGGACCAACGGCCGCCCCGGGGCGGGTCATCCCAATCGGCCGCGCAGACGACAACGACGTTGTTCTCGACTATCCGATGGTTTCCCTTCACCACGCGCAGTTGATCGTGAACGGCTCACAACTGACGCTGGAAGATCTGCGGTCGAGCCACGGAACCGCAATTGGAAGTCCCGAACGAAAAATCACCAGGGCGCCGCTGTCCCCTAACGACGTCGTCTATTTCGGCTCGCTACGTGTGCCGGCGCAGCGTCTCCTGGCGGGTCGGCTCGTCTTGGGCCAAAAACCCAGCCTTCAGGTGAAGGTTCCCGTGTCGGCGATCATCTTCGGTCGCGATCCATCGTGCGATCAGGTGCTGGATGACCCTCTCGTCTCGCGCCGGCACGCTCGCTTGATCCGCAGTGAGCAGGGCTATTTGATCGAAGATTTGGGCTCGACGAACGGCACCTTCCTCAACGGCCGGCGGTTGGCGGAAAAAGCGCCAGTGCAGCCGGGTGACCGAATTGGGCTGGGAGATTGCGTGTTTCAATTGACTGACGACGGCAGGCTCGAGAGGCGAGATTATCGCGGCAACGTCACACTCGAGGCGCGTGATATCGGCGTTTCCGTCCCCCGCCGACGTTTGCTCGAAGGGGTCTCATTAACCATCTTCCCTTCAGAATTCGTGGGTTTGATGGGACCCAGCGGAGCTGGAAAAACAACTCTCATGACCGCCCTGAACGGCTACACGCCGCCCAGCACCGGTCACGTCATGGTCAATGGCAGCGATCTGTATTCGAATTACGATCAATTCAGCGGCTCGATCGGCTACGTGCCTCAAGACGACATCATCCACCGAGAGCTGACTGTCTACCAGGCACTCTACTTCACGGCGAAGCTTAGGCTGCCCGCCGATTATTCGCGGCAAGACATTCAATCCCGGATCGCAACGGTGCTCGACGAGCTCGGCATCACGGGGACCGAGCACGTGCCAATTGGTTCGCCGGAAACAAAAAAGGGCATAAGCGGGGGCCAGCGCAAGCGCGTCAATTTGGCGATGGAGCTTCTCACCGACCCCTCCCTGCTGTTCCTCGATGAACCGACTTCCGGACTGTCGTCGGGCGACACGCTGGTAGTGATGCGGATGCTGCGCAAGCTGGCTGACCGTGGGAAGACGATCTTGCTGACGATCCATCAGCCGAGCCTCGAGGTTTTCCGGTTGATGGACAACCTTGTCTTTGTGGCGCGCGACAAAGAACAGGACGGCCCTGGCACGGTCGTTTACTATGGCCCGGCGTACCCGGATGCCGTCGAGTTCTTCAATCCAAATGGTGTGCCGAACCTGCGGCCAGGCGCGGATGCGCCGCCTGAGGCGGTGGAAGAAGGCTATAAGAAGGGCTGCCAAGAGCACGGCCACGCGGATTGGGTCCGGCGCTATGGCGGCTCGGTCCACCACCGCGACTACGTGGCATCCCGCGCCGGCCGGCAGCCGAGCATCGGCCAGTTGGCCTCGTCGTACAAGAAGCGCCCGGGCTTCGATCTGCGGCAGTGGCTGACCTTAACCGCCCGCGCGGCGACGATCAAAGCCAAAGACCACCGCAACACGGCGGTTTTGCTGGTGCAGGCCCCGATCATTGCACTGCTCATCAACGCTGTATTTAGCGCCCAGGTCGCGGAAGCCCAGGCAAATCCGGTTCAAGCGTCAAACTCGCTGTCAGTAACGGTCTTTCTGCTTGTGCTTTCCGCTTTATGGTTCGGCTGCTCCAACTCGGTCCGCGACATCGTCGGCGAAGCCGCGATCTATCGGCGCGAACGGATGGTCGGTTTATCGATCGGTTCCTACGTGGCCTCGAAGTTTACTGTGCTGGGAGGCCTTTGCGTTCTGCAATGCCTCGTTCTGCAAGCCCTGGTCGCACGGGGGTGCGACCTAAAAGCGGGATTCCCAGGCATGTTCGCGGTGCTGTTGGTTGTCGCGCTCGTCGGGGTGGCGATTGGCCTGGCGGTGTCGGCATTTGCGAAGACTTCGGAGTTTGCCATTGCCATGCTCCCAATCGTTCTGCTGCCGATGGTGATTCTTGGCGGGATCATGCTACCGGTACATAGGATTCAGGCCGGCGTTCGCCCGATGGCCCAGCTCATGCCGTCGCGTTGGGGGTTCGAGGGCCTCCTCCTCTTGGAGAATAAAAGACGATCGCCGTTTAGCGCGCCCGCCGAGAGAAAAAAAGACGAGAAACGTTCGTCGGCTCCGGTCATGGAGAGACGCGACTGGGCCGAATACTATTTTCCGGCAAATCAACACCGGTCCGGCGTCATCGCAGCGTTCGTGGCGCTCCTCGCCATGTTGACGGTGCTTATAACGGCAATTTGTTTGATTCTGCGATCGCGCGATATACGTGCGCGACGAACGCGGTGACATCTCGTAATGGTGGCCTGGGAAGCGATTCGCGAAGAGGTCGAAGCACGACTGGAGTCGTTGCGTGACGCGATCGCCCAACAAGAGGCGATTCTGTAACAAATCGTCAAGCCGGAAGATGCGGCGTTGGCCGTCGCCTTGACGGATTTGCAAGCTCGCCGCGACCAGCTTAAGGACGAGCGTATCCAATCCTTGGGCGAGGTCAGCCAAGCGCAAATCAACACGAACGAGGTCGCTTTGAAAAGCGCTCCAGCGGCGGACGACGCCGCAGCCGATTCGTGCGAGAATCGCCTCCACAACCACCGTTTCAGGTGGAAAGGCTTGCGATCCACCGTGCCGGCGGCTTCGACGCGCGTGCGATCGAGTCGCCCCCCCTTGCCAAAGTACACGGTGACATGGCACAACATAGGATACAGCATCGCCGGCCAGTGGCGGTAAGTGGGGATGGGGGCGACGGTTGCGCGCCGCAAGGGGTGCCGGCAGGGTGCTGCCTTCCGAGGCAAGTGCGATCTGAGTGCCGCACATTGCCATCGTGTTGTGCATTTGCAACATGCCCGTTAGCGCATGCTGCCGACAAGCAACGTCGAACGCGCCGCAGGGAGCTGCCGCGCGAGCGCTGACTTTTGCGAATGCTCGTGGCCGCAAACGACTTACGGCCATCTCTCGCCGAATGGATCCCGATTGTGGCACCGCGCGTGCTTTTGGTTCCAGCGACACGCATTTCGGCTGGCAACCACATCCAGGCCAGCCATTTTCAGCAACCGCAAAAAGGAAACTCGCCCTTGGCCAAAACCCCCAAGCACGCTGGTCACACTCGCAAAATCTCGACGGACCCGGCCCACAAACAGAACATGAAACCGCGGTCGAAACCCGTCGCCGGACGCCCGAACGCCTTTGATTTCGACGACGAACCGCTGGCCCGCTTGAGCGACGAGCACGAACCGCTCATCGACGACGAAGCCGACGAGACAGCCGAAGCCGCGGATGCCGACGAGGCCGACGAAGAAGAACTCGGCTTCGGCGACCAGGAACTGGAAGGCAGCATGGGCGGAGACCGCATCGACGATCCGGTGCGGATCTACCTGATGCAGATGGGCGAGATTCCGCTGTTGACGCGCGAGCAAGAGATTGCCGCCGCCAAGGAAATCGACCAGGCGCGACGCCGTTATCGCATCACGCTGTTGGCCAGCGACTTTTTGTTGCAAGGCGCGGTGGCCCTGCTGAAAAAGGTCCGCGACGGCGAGCTGCGGCTCGATCGCACGGTCGATGTCTCCGTGACCGACGCCCAAGAGAAGAAGCGGATCATGGCCCGGCTTCATCCGAATTTGAAAACGCTCGACCACCTGCTCAAGCAGAACGAGCTTGACTTCCGCACCGTGATGAGCCGCGGCGCCAAGATGCCCGACCGCCGCGCGGCCTGGCGGCGGCTGGTCTTGCGACGCCACAAGGCCGTGCGGCTCGTCGAAGAGCTCGATTTGCGAACGCAACGCTTGCAGCCGTTGATGGAGAAACTGGCCGAAATCTCCCGGCGCATGGACGACCTGCTCGACCAGATCAACGTCCTGCGGGTCAAACACGCTGGGCCGGAGCAAGTGGCCTCGCTACGGAAAGAGCTGCGTTATCTGCTGCGAATTACGCTGGAAAGCCCGTCGACTTTGCGTGCCCGGACCGCCAACACGGCGGCCTGCCTGACGCGCTACGATGCGGCCAAGCGCGTGCTGTCGGCGGGCAACTTGCGTCTGGTGGTCTCCATCGCCAAGCGCTATCGCAACCGGGGCCTGAGCTTCCTCGATTTGATTCAGGAAGGGAACACCGGGCTGATGCGGGCGGTCGACAAGTTCGAGCACGGCCGCGGCTTCAAGTTCTCGACCTACGCGACTTGGTGGATTCGCCAGGCCATTACGCGGGCCATCGCCGACCAGAGCCGCACCATCCGTTTGCCGGTCCACATGATCGAAACGATGGGCCGGGTGAGGGAGGTCACGCGCCGCTGGTTGCAAGAATACGGCCGCGAACCGACGGTCGACGAAACGGCGGCCGAAACCGGGCTGACTCTGGAAGAGGCCCGCTGCGTGTTGAAGATGACGCGGCATCCGCTCTCGCTGGACCAGCCGGTGGGCGACCACGACGACAGCTTCTTCGGCGAGTTCGTGGAAGACCATCGCCACGAGGACCCGCTGCACGACATGACGCAAAACATGCTCAAAGAGCGGCTGGCCGACGCCCTGGGCGAGCTGAATTATCGCGAGCGCGAAATCCTCCGATTGCGTTACGGACTGGCCGACGGGTATTCTTACACATTGGAGGAGGTCGGAAAGATCTTCTCGGTGACGCGGGAGCGCGTGCGGCAGATCGAGGCCAAGGCCGTCCGCAAGTTGCAGCATCCCGTGCGTTGCCGCCGCCTGGTCGGCTTCCTCGATCAGGTCGGCTCGGCGTGAGGCACGGAGGTAGACGGTAGACAGTAGACGGTAGACAGGGAGAGGGATATGAAGAGCGAGCATGTCGGCCAGACTCCAAGTTTGCAATTCGCAATTGGCAATTGGCAATTTGCAATTTCCTCCCCCCGTCTGCGGTCTGCCGTCTACCGTCTACTTGTCGTCGCATTCATCATCGCCATCGCATCAAGCGCCCGCGCCGCCGACCGCTTCGCGGCTATTCGCGACCGAATGGTCGACGACGTTGTCATCGGCCAGGGGGTGACCGACTCGCGCGTGATCGCGGTCATGCGCAAGGTGCCGCGGCACGAGTTCATGCCCGAAAAGCAGCGCGACAAGGCCTATCGCGACGAGGCCTTGCCGATCGGCGAAGGGCAGACGATCTCGCCGCCGTTTGTGGTGGCCTCGATGACCGAGCATCTCGATCCACAGCCCGACGACAAGGTGCTGGAGATCGGCACGGGCAGCGGTTATCAGGCGGCCGTGCTGAGCGGTCTGGTGAAAGACGTCTACACGATCGAGATTCAAAAGCCGTTGGGGGTCCGCGCCGAAGCCACGTTGCGGCGGATCGGCTATCAGAACGTCCATTGCCGCATCGGCGACGGCTACCAGGGATGGCCCGAAGCCGCGCCCTTCGACAAGATCATCGTCACCTGTTCGCCCGAAAAAATCCCCCAGCCGCTCATCGACCAGTTGGCCGACGGCGGCCGCATGATGATTCCGGTCGGCCAGCGGTTTCAGCAGGTGCTCTATCTGTATAAGAAGAGCGGCGGCAAGCTGGAAAAAGAGGCGGTCGAGGCGACGATGTTTGTGCCGATGACGGGCACGGCCGAGAATTTGCGCGAGGTGGAATATGATTCGGCGCACCCGGAGATGATCAACGGGAGCTTCGAGAAATCGACGGTGATCGAGGGCGTGCCCGACGGCTGGTACTACGCGCGGCAGTGCAAGCTGGAAGCCGTCGACCGAGCGCCCGACGGGCGGCAGATACTCACCTGCCGCAACATCGAGCCGGGCAAGTTTTCGCAGATTCTGCAGGCGTTTGGCGTCGATGGCCGAAAGGTTCGGCAGTTGGAAGTGGGGCTGTGGGTCCAAGGCTTCGACATTCGTCCGCCCCTGACGGAGCCCGACCGCCGGCCGCGGCTGATCGTGAATTATTACGACCAGAACAAGGCGTTCATCAAAGAGGAGTCGCTGGGTCCGTGGACGGGCACCTTCGGCTGGATCGCGGTCCGCGATGTGGTTCCCGTTCCGCGTGAGGCCCGCGTGGTCGTGCTCTATCTGGGCATGCTGGGCGCGACGGGCGAGGTTTCTTTCGACAACGTCAGCGTCAAAGCGGTGGCTGCGAAGTGACCGCCGCGCAAAACAAAAGCGACACGCGCGCGTCGCTTTTGTTTGGGCTGGCCGCTTCAGCGAACGCTGTTTCGATCCAGGTCCCTCCTCGACGAGTCAGCCGCACGGCTGGAAGACCTGGCCAATCAATGGCTTCAATGATCTTGCAGTCCGGTTTCTGCCGACGCCTCCGCCGCGTGCGACTCGCCTTCGATAAGATCGGCGGCGTGGGCATGCTGGATCGCTTCTTCGGTGCTGGATGGGTCGACCACGCGGCAACTCGCCGCCAGCCGCTCGGACAGCTCGCGCAATTCCGCCTGCCAGGCGGCCGGCTCGACCTCCGGCGGACAAACGGCGGCAAATTCCTCGCACAGCAAGATCAGCCGCAGCAGATGCCGGAAGATCAGCCCTTCCTGCTTGGTCAGATCGCGCGACTTGACGAAGTTGTTGAAGTTGCCGCCGAAGAAGAACAGCTCGCCCGCCGCCCACACCGCTTGTGTCTCGACGTCGCGCACTTCGGGGTGCAAGGCGTCGAACAACAGCCGCAGCTTTTCGGCGAAAACAGGCGGCCGCTCGAAAGGCCCGTCGCGGTCGAAGCGGTCTTCCTCTTCTTCGCCTTCCGGCACGGGGGCCGCCATCAGGCCACGGGCGATCAGCTCGTCGTCGAGCCGCGTGGTCGCCAACGGGCCGGGCGGCAGGTCGCGCGGCACGCGCACGTATTTCAGCACCGGTCCCGGCAAGCCCAGCACGCTCTCCAACGCTTGCAGCCGCTCCGTGCGGTCGGCGATGCCAAGCTGCTCGATCAGAAAGGCGCCGTACAGCGGATTGACGCTGCGAAACGACAGCAGCCGCGGCAATGTGTCCGTCGCATGCGCCAAACGCGGCGAATAACGCGGCGGAGTCGGCGCGTCGCTCCCGCTCCCGCCGTGAGAGGCGTGGGGCGATGACTGCGGCAAACCAAACAGTCCCTTGGTCGGCGCCGCCGCGACCTTCGGTTGCTGCGGTTCCTCATTTTTCTCAGGCGGCTCGGGCTCCAGCCTCACATAGCCGCCGGAGCAGAGCGTAAGCAGCATGCGGTCAAGCGCCTGTTCGCCGGCACGAATCCGCGGCTCGTCCATCAGCCGCTTGCGAATCAGCTTGCGGATGAGATCGACGTCGGGCGAGATGCTGAGCAAATATGCCAAGAGCCGCCAGGGAAGCTGTCCCTTGCTGTAAAGCTTGCCCGGCGGCGCCAGCTTCAGCTTGTCGAACTGCTGCTCGTTCCAATAGGCCTGGTTTTCGCGCCGCGTCGGCCGCTTCTTCTTGAGGGCTTTTTTGGCCTTCATCAGGCCGGGGTCTTTGGTGTCTTCCGGAATGGCGTCGTACTTTTGCTTCCAGCGCAGAATCTTCACGTCGTCTTCGTGGGCCAGGGCGAACACGTAGCCGCGGTCGTCGAATTGCGGGCGGCCGGCACGCCCGAAAATCTGGTGGGCCGTGCTCGCCTCCAGCAGCTTCTGCTCGCCCGGCTTGCCTTTGACCAGCGACGTCAGCACCACGCTTCGCGCGGGCAGATTGATGCCGGCCGCCAGCGTCTCGGTGCAGACGCACACGGCCAGCAGCTTGCGCTGAAAGAGGTGTTCGACGATGCGGCGATACTTGGGCAGCAGGCCGGCATGATGGACGCCCACGCCGCGCATCAAAAGCTGCTTGAGCTTCGTGCCCGCCCCCTGCGATAAGTCGAGCTTGTTGACTTCGTCCAGAAGCCGCGAGCGGACCGGCTCGCCGAGCAAGTGGCAACCTTTGAGCTGCTCGGCCACGCTCCAGCATTCGTCGCGGTTGAAGCAGAACACGAGTGCGGGCGTCTGCCGGGTGGCGTCGTCGCCCGCGGCGATGCGGGTGGCAAACTCGTTCAGCAGCTCGTCGGGCACCCACTGATACGTCAGCGGCACGCGCCGCTCGGTGCTTTGCACCAGCTCGACTTTGCGGCCGTGGCAACGGTCGAGCCAATTGACGAACTCCTGTGCGTTGCCGACGGTGGCCGAGAGCAGCAGCAGCTTGACGTGCGGCGGCAGCATGCCCAACGACAATTCCCAGACGGCGCCGCGTTCGACGTCGGCGAAACTGTGAAACTCATCCATCACCACGGCGCTGACCGGCGTAAAGTCGAACGCCGCCTGGTGCAGCAGCCGGTTGAGCAGAATCTCGGCCACGACCACCAGCACGCGGGCCTTGGGGTTGACGCGGCGGTTGCCGGTCACGAGTCCCACGTCGTCGGGCGAGAAGCCCCAGCGGACGGCGGCCGCCTGCATCTCGGAGAATTTTTGTTCGGTAAGCGCGATGAGCGGGGTGGTGTAATAAGCGAGCGTGCCGTTGTGCAGGGCCTCGAACAGAGCGGCTTCGGCGATCAGCGTTTTGCCCGTGCCGGTCGGCGCGCAGACCAGCACTCCCTGCTCGGCCGTGAACCAGGCCAGCAGCGCCTCTTCCTGCACCGCGTAGGGCGGATAAGGGAGCTGTTTGAGATACGCTTCGGCCAGTTCGTCGCGGGAGAGCGTGGTGGGCATCCGCCCAGTGTAGAGCCTGCCGGTCGCGACGCCAATGCTCGGACTTTCGCGTAAGATTGTCCAGCGGCTCCAATTCCGATCTATCCGGCCGGCACCTCGGGACCGCCGGAGGCCGACCGCCCGATGGAAGAACGTTTTGGCGGTTGGCGACGACCAAGGTCGTCGTCTCGGTGGAACGAGGCGAGGGAAAAGTCTTTACGGGCGCGGGTCCGATTGGTTGGTCCCGGCGTTGCGGAAGCTCCGCGCGTGACGATTTCAGGCACTGGACGAGCACGCTTTTATAGCGTAGAACCCGTGAAAACGCGGGCCGAATGGCGGAATTGGCAGACGCACAGGACTTAAAATCCTGTGGTGGGCAACCACCGTGCGGGTTCGATCCCCGCTTCGGCCAATGCGTTACGGCAACTCCACCCAATCGGCCGGGGGGACTCACAACGAGTAGCCAACGCGCCGCCCCCCTCATCCCGAATGGCCGAAGTTCAGATTTCGGCGACTGGTCTCGCCACAACTGCAGGAGTTGCCCCAACGTGGGCCGAGCCACGCTCTCGCGCGGGAATAACCGCCCGCTACGGCAGACGGGACAGGCGTGAGCTTCAGGCCCGAAAGGAAAATCGCCTGCGCTGGCCGGCTCCGCGGCGGGCGGTGCGGCGGGCGGTGCGGCCTGTTCCTGCTGTTGTTGCAGCAGCCGGCGGCACACGTCGAGCTTCCTCTGGCGATGGCAGTTCGCCCAAAAGCCGTAGTGCCGGATGCGCTGAAAACCGGAGGGCAAGACGTGCAGCAGGAAACGACGCAGGAACTCCACCGCCAGCAGCGTCATCGTGCGCCGGCCCCCGCCGTGCGCGTAATCTTTCCATCGAAAGCTGACGTGGCGGTCGTCCATCGATACCAGTCGCTGGTTGGAAATCGCCACGCGGTGCGTATAACGTGCCAGATATTTCAACAGCCACCCCTGCGGACGGCGAATCCTCCAATACTGTCGCAGCGCGTCGAGCAGCAACGGCGACAAGGGCACCAGCCGGTCCTTGGCTCCCTTGCCCGAACGCACGTGAATCAGCATCCGCTGGCTGTCGATGTCTTCCGGCCGCAGGTGAATCGCCTCGCTGATCCGCAGCCCGGTGGCGTAGATCGTCAACAGGATCAGGCGATGGCTGAGTTGGGGAACACATTCCAAGAGACGCGCGACTTCCAGATGGCTGAGCACGCTGGGGAGTTGCTTGGGCCGTTTGGCATAGGGAAGCCGAGCGACCGGCCAGTCCCTGCCCAGCGTGACCTGATACAAGAACCGTAGGGCGCAAACGGCGGCGTTGTAGTGACTGAAGGAAACGCGTCGTTCTTGCGTCAGGTGCAACAGGTAGGCCCGGACTTGCTCTTGGCTGAGTCGTTCGGGCGACTGTCGATAGTGCCGCGCCAGGCCCACGACGTGGCTGACATACGAGCGAATGGTGCCCGCGGAACGGTTGCGAAGTTGTAGATCCTGGATCAGACGCTGGCGAAGAGGAGTCATGGGAGTGCCCTTCTGGAAGTGCCGGAGACGGGAATCGCGCTCACCTTCCCAGCATGCGCGGACCTCCACGAGCGCGCAAGTCGTCAAATTCGGTATCTTCGTTACCACCGGACCAGGGCTTTCTGACGACCCGTCATGCAGCTTGGCGTCATCACTTCCATCGCCCCCCGCCTGCGGGCTCGCCACCGCGCAGCGGTTTAGTCCAATTGCGGATCGTGTTCGTTTATGGTTCCATCGCCGCGGGCGGTGAGCGGAGCGACAGCGACATCGACCTGATGCTCATCGGCAACGTTTCGCCGATGGACCTGGCGGTGCCGCTACGAAATGCCAGAGAATTGCTCGGCCGAGAGATCAATCCGACCGTTTACACGCCGGCGGAATTCGCGAAGAAGCGCGCGGCCAGTGACCACTTCCTGACACGAGTGTTGGACAAGCCGAAGCTGTTCGTGCGAGGCGATAACGATGAGCTGGAAAAAACTGCTGGCTAACAGCAATATCACGCGCGAAGCGCCGAGCAAGGCCGAGCTCGACAATCTGCCCTCGATCGTCGCCCGGAGCATGAAGGATGTCGCGGCACCAGGGTTGTCGGCCGACGCGCGGTTCGTGATGGCCTACGACGCAGCTCGCACCCTTTCGTTGATGTGGTGCGGGCGGCGGGCTATCGCCCGCGCGCTATCGGCGGCCATTACAACACTTTCCTGGCGCTGGAAAAGGCCGATGCCGCGTTTGCAAGGCTGTCGGCGTATTTTGATGGTTGCCGGCTCAAGCGGAACGGCTGCGAATACGATTTCGCCGGCGGGGTAACCGACACGGACGCCGAAGCTCTGCTCAAGACGGTGAAGCAATTCGCAGTCGACGCCGAAGCGTGGATAAAAGCCAATCATCCTGGGCTGGCTTGAAAGTTGATGAAGGAGCAAAGCGCGCGTTAGCGCCGTTGGAACGTGGCATCCGCCGAGGGGTGCTTTTGTGTTGACGAGACAGTCTGCCGCGCCGGACAGGGCTTCCAACAGGCGCCGTCGTGAAACGGTCATGGCAATCACGAACCGCGCGAGCCCGAGCTACCGCCGGTCCGATGGCAACACAGGCTTGGCATGCGCCAAACCACGGCTTGCGACCCATCCGACGTATGCTCGTTTACTTTCCGCCACGATCTGGGCTTGCCCCAGTCGGGCGTTGATTGAACGCCAGAGGTCGCCCCTTTTATCCCCCTCTTCTTCCCTTGTTGGCCCGCGCCGCCCGCCTTCTGCCACCGCGTCGGGGCAGTAGAAGGCGGGCCGCGCGGGACCGAGGAACGGACGATAAGGTTTCTGCGGCTTCGGCCGCGGCGTTCAATCACCGCTCCGCCGGGGCGAGCCCGGACGGTGGCGGAGCCATCGCCGCTTTGTGACGCACGAAGTTGGCATCCGCCGAGGGGCGCTTTTGTGCTGACGAGCCCGCCTGCCGCGCCGGACAGGGCGGCCAACACGCGCCGTCGTGAAACGGTTGCGGCAATCATGGACCGCGCTCTGGCGATCACTTCGCGATGATGCCCGCCTCCCGCAGCGCGCGGCGCACGACGCGAAAGACCTCGCCGAACCCCGGCAACTCCGCCATCTGTGCCGAAAGGCGCACCTCCCACAACTTCTTGTAGCGTGCCTCCTTGGCCGCGTACAGCTTGCGGGCATCTGGCGCCGGCCTGTTGCGGAACCGCCATTTCTTTTCGACCGCGTGCGTCACGTCGACAAGCTGGACGTGCCCGAACGACGTGAGGAACCATAGGTCATAAAGATCGCGCGGTTCGTTCCTCGCCGAATCAAGCAGCGCCACCACTTTCTCGGCGGCGATTTCTTCCAGCGAATAGGCCACGATTTCGGCATCCTCGGGCAAGTCCGTGTACTCCTCGTAGGCCCTGAGCACCTTCCGCGATTCGAGCGGAAACACGATCTCCTCGCGCTTCGTGATGTCAACCTTCGCCTCCTTCGGCCTGGTAGTGGCCGGAAGCGGGCCTTCATAGCTTAAGAAGAAGGTGTGGCTGTTGTGGTGCGGCTGCGGATCGTCGTGCGCGAACCGAATCGCAACGCCTGCCGCGCGGCCGGCCTCAGCCAGCACCGGCTCAAGTTCTCGGCGGATTTCGTCAAACGGCGTATCCTCGATGAGCGTAAAGTCGAGATCCTCGGAAAACCGGTAGTCGCCGAAGTAGCAGCGCTTAAGCGCCGTCCCGCCCTTGAAGGCCAGCCGCTCCTTGAGCGGCGCTCGCGACAGCGCCACCAGGAACCATGCCAGACAATAGTCGCGCTCCAACACCGCCTCCGGTATGCGCCGGCCGCCGCCGCGGGCCAGGCGATTGGAAAGCAGGGCAAGGTTCCGTTGCGGGATCATGTTCCGACCACCGCCCTGAATTCCTCCGGGTCGACATTAAGCTGCAAATGCCAACGGGCGAGGTGCTTTCCCTGCGGCGGCATCACCGGATCAAGCAGCGAATAGGCTCCTGTCGCCCGGCCGCGCAGCCGCTGGTGGTCGTCCGCGGTTCCGAGTCCATAGACTTCCATCAGAAACCCCAGCCGCCGCATCACCGCGCCGACATTCAGACGCACGGCGTATTCGACCAGCCGGTCGGTGTCGATGGCGGCGCGGCGAATCCACAAGCCCTTGGCGACCTCCGTCACGCCGCCGCAATACTCTGGCTGCTTCAGCCCGTCAAGCACCGTGCGCTCCAGGTTGCTGACCGTGACTTTCTCCTGCTTGGTCGCCCAATGATCCATCGTGCCGAAGACATGCTCCGGCTTGCAGCGCACAAAGCGGAACTGCGTTCCGAGGATGACGCGGCCCCTGATCGCCGCCGGCGAGGTCACGCAGACGACGAGCTGCGGCTGCGTCAGCATGTCGTGGAGGTCCATCGCCGAGGCGTGCGACAGGAAGTACGGCTTGCCGCCGGACAGCTCCCTTGCCACGACGTAGGGGTTGCCGAGATAGTCGCGTTCGCGGCCGAGTTCGAGCGGCACCAACTGGAACATGCCCGGCCGGAGCCGCGTGGCCATGCCGCGCGCCACCAGCTTATGCACCAGCGTCCTCGCCGAACCCGGCTTCAGGCCGGTGATGTCCTCGACATCGGCAAGCGTGAAGATCGGCCGGCCGCGCCCATATAAAGAGGTCACGAGCCAAGCCGACCGCTTGCCCAGTGTTTTGCTCGGAGAGTCGTACTCGGTCATCATTGCGTCCCCCATTAGGGAACGAATACCAGTCAAAAGGCAGCTCTGTCACGGCAATTATAGCACTTGATCGGCTGTTTGTTCCCTGGTTGGGAACGAACTGCAATCAAACTACAACAATGAATGACAGCGAAGCAGGACGCCCAGGGATGATCCGGATCCTGCCGGACGGAGCAACCCTGGCAAACCGGCGGCTGGCCAGACCCGTATGTCGCTTGACGCGGTTCAAAGCGTTCGGGTGTGCTCGATGCGGTTGGTAGCCCATTGGCCAGACGTTGCATGGGGTGGCGATCGCCGCATTGTCGCGCACGAAGTCGGCATCCGCCGAGGGCCGCCTTTGTGCTGAACAGCGCGGTGGAAGCAAGCGACCACAGCCAGCCAGCCTGTCGAGCCACGTCTCCGCGTCGATCGGCAGCCGCCGGAGAACCGGTCGCAACTCCGTGGGAACCACGCCGCGCGGGTCGCGGAACCACCGGGCGGCTCAGCCTTGGTCAGGCCCTAGACTACGGGCGCAGCCGAGCCGGGCCAACGGCGCGCCGCAGCCGGATCGCTCACCACGTTTGCTCGGTCCACGTTCGCGCCCGTAAACTAGCGGCGTCTTGCTCTGCTCCCGCGACTCGCTTTGCTCACCATGCAGGCTGCTAATCTAGCGCACTCAAGGCAGCGCTGCGATCGTTACCGGATCGCCGGGCAAAACCTGTATGCACAAATCTGAGCCTTGCATTAAGGCCATGCCGAGTAGTGGCTGAGCGTCGGCTGCTTCCACTTCCACATTCCGTGGCTGACCGTCCCAATCTACCGTCGCCACGTAGACATCGAACGCCAAGACGCTGCCGTCCGCCAACTCCCCCTGCTGGCGGCACAGCCACCGCAGCCCAAGCTCGGCGACCAGCCCAGGTGTCAAAGTCAGAAAGCCATTGAAGCCGGTGTCGATGACCACTTCTACGTCGCGTGGCTGGCCGCTGGCGGCGCGGACGGTCAGCAGCAGCCGCGGCTCCATGTCTGCATTGACCAGACCTGTCATCATTGTGGCACCGCCCGCACGCGCGGGCCGAAACGATGCACGGCCGCGTAACCGATGCGGACGCACCAGATTTGGGCATCCGGGCGGCGAGCCAGCAACCGTTGGGAAGCAGCCAAGGTATCTTCCGCCACCTCGAAGTCTTCGGTGTCGACATCAATCGCCACGACCTTTCCGCGATGGCCAGCCTCCACTTGCGGGCCGACGCGCTCGTCGTAGATGGCGGTGCCACGCCGGGCATGCTCCTCTTTGCTGTACCGGGGCTGGCTTCCCATCATGACGTTTCTCCCATGGACTGAGACCTGACGCACTCAGCCCCATTTTAGCGGCCCGCGGAGGAAGACGCGAGGTGGAGGGTGGCGTTGAGCGGAATGGCTGCCTCGCACGGTCCACCGCGCGGTGGAAGCGAGCGAGCACGGGCATCAAGGCCGCCTGAACTGGGAAAACAAACCGCCTCCGGCGGATGCACCGAGCTTACACGAAGGCGTGTCGACCGATACCGTCAGGAGCGAGATCGACGGGTTAAAGCGTCTATTCGTTCCCTTCGATTGGTTCCGGCGACCGGGGAAAGTCCTCGATGAAAACCCTCGACAGCGCCTTGCGATCAACGGCACTCAGGCGATCGAGTTCTTTCTCGAGATCCCAAGGTGTGGCTGCGGCGGCGATAACATCCCGCACGAGTTTGCGGACGCCAGCTTGGATCTTCCAACGGTCAACGAACGCCACATACTGGCCGCGATATTGACGTTGGAGCAAGACATCTTGGCGAAGTCTTTGCTCCACGACCGGGCTGATATCCGAACCCAACAACCGTCGCGCTTGGTCAAACTCATCCTCAGGAGGTTGACCGTCACCAGCGATGTCAGAGTGCGTTGGAACCATGCCTTCAAGCATTGCTTGGGCTCCGCCTTTGTGGTCGGCACACGTCGTTGATCGATCGTCCGCCTAGTTTTTGAAAATACCACCTCTGGGCGCCGACAACAAGTGGTCGTGCCAGGGAATTATTCGCATCAGCTTAAAAATGGGCACGTTTGCTCGGTCCCCGTTCGCGCCCGTAAACTATGGGTGTCTTGCGCTGCTCGTGTCTTGCGCTGCTCTTGCGCTGCTCGCGCAGAGTTCCAGGGGCGGTCCTGCCCGCTGACGATCTCGGCGATGTTTTCGTCGAGCTGGGCAGTCATACTGGCATTCTATTACTCAGTTGTTCGGCGGCGGCGGCAGCCAACCCGTCGCGGGTTTTTTTTCGCGCCGCAGGTAATATTGACTTTCAGCGATTTCTGATCGAAAATTCAGCAATGTCTGTCGAGATTAGCCCCGCTATTTCCGCCGACCCGATTTTTGCCGACATGGAATCAGTCTGCGCAAGTATCGCTGAGAAGCGACCGCTCGATCCCGCCATCGCGCGGCGAATACAGGATCGAGCGGAGTCGTTGCGACGGCATCTGCCTGAGACGAACTTGGCGGTAGAGTTGATTCGCGAAGCCCGCGACGACGAATGAAATATGTGCTCGATGCGTCCGTGGCTCTGAAATGGGTTTTAAACGAGCCGCATTCCGACAAGGCCCGTCGTCTGCGCGATGACTTCAAGCAGCGGGTTCACGAGCTTTTGGCCCCCACGACGTTCATTGCGGAAATCGGCCATGCGCTGACGCGCGCGGAACGCAAAGGAATCATCAAGCCGCCGATGGCGGCGGCGTTTTTCAGCGACGTTCTATCGACGCCGCCTGTTTTCCACGACTTCGTTCCTCTGATGCCCAGCGCGGTTGCCCGTTCCTCAGCGGTGCGAATCGGCACGTATGATTGCCTGTATGTGGGGCTTGCCGAGCGCGAGCGGTGCAAAGTGGTCACGGCCGATCAGCGCGTTCTGGCATTGTTCCCGTTGACGGCGGTGGCGCTCGACTCGCTTCCGTAGCTCGCCAGTTCGCCGCCATTACTTCGCCAAACTGCAAGCTGGCAGGGTCGTGGCCGTTCCGAACGCGGCTCGGAAGAGAGCCATTTTTGCGGGCCAAAGTGTGCCAGTTGCCGGGCGTCAGATTGCCGATTCGAGTTTCCTGGTTCGCGGGATCAAAAGGATGGGTGTCTTCATTTGCCTCCAGAAGGCGGCGTCTTTGATTCGGCGGTAGTTGGCGTCGCGCTGCGGCTGCAAGAGGAGGATGGCGGCAATGCGGTTCCGGCGCGCCGGGATTCATCACCTCGCGGGCCTCGTCGGGCTGCAGCGCGCTAATGCAGTGAGCGCTCCTTCAAGCGAATTCGACCCGCCAATCCTCCGACGAAATGCCCGCCGCTTCGGTGACCTGCACGCAAACCGTGTAGAGCCCCTTGGCAGAGAGATGCACCTCCATGAACATGCCATTGGCCAACTGCCGGCCGTCGCGCAACAGAGCGCGGTCATTGGACACAAACCTTGGAAACTGTTTTGCGACAAGTTCGAATGCGTCCGCGTCGCGATCCGCAATCGCCTCAATTGTTCGTTGAGCGACATCCCGCCAGGTCGATGCGGGCATGCGTTCGCCGAAGAACAAGATGGCGGCCGGCTTTCGGTTGGTAACGCCGTCGCGTTGAGTCGATCCCTCGTCGCCGTCGCCAAAATACGGCCAGACCTCCAGCGCGATCTCGGCGAGATGTTCGGCGCGGGCGCCGATGGCGTCACCGTTCCAGATGGCTATGGCCTGAAAATACTTGTTCAGCTCGACGTGGCTGTCGGCCAGAATGGCCTGTTTCTCGGAAAAGCCGTTATTCGACATCGGCACGTTATAGCCCGTCAACGTGAGGTTCCCCAGTGTGTGAAGGAGTTGTTCGTAGACAGTGTCCGCATCGTCGCCGAGGTGCGCGCGCCACGCGTCGGTCAAGGTTTGCGGCATAACGTGCTCGACGGTCAGCTTGTCGGACGGCACCGGCTCGCGGTGGGCGGCGCGGCTTTCGAGCCGTTCGAGAATCAGCTTCGTTTTCGCGGCGCGCTCGCCCGAGGCGTAAAGGCGGGTGCGGACGAGCCGGTCGCGGAATTCGTCGTCGCGTGGTATGCATCTACTGCATTAACTGGGGATTTCGCCTCCCCAGTCAAGGAATGGATGCGCCGACGCGGCAGGAGATTGCCGATGAATTCGGGCCCTGGCTTTCGCGGTTGCAGTTTCGCGGCCAAGGGCACGAGAGCGGGGAAGTGTTTGACACCTTCGGGATTCGATTTGTGTCAAACCCCTACGCGCCCGGCGCATAAAAAAGGAGGCAACGCAGTTGGAGCGACCCGAAGGCAGCTCCTCAGCCGAGCCTCCATGGCAATTATTGGTCAAGAACGGCAGAAAGTCAATGCCATCGGGGAAGGCGCGGCGTGCAGGCAGGCGCGTTTGACGAACTCCAGGAACTGCGCTCCCCGCTCGTCGGCCGCGACGCACGGGTGCGCGGCCTTCTGCCGCCAAAACTCCTGCTCGTTGGCCGCCAGGTGAAACGCTTCACGCGGCGTCGGCCGTCCATTTGGACCGCGATCGACGATCACGAAGCTTCGCGGGTTGGTGACCAGCACGATGCCGTAGGTCTTCAGGTATCCGGCCACTTGCGGGCTGTCGGCGACGGCCATCACGTCGGGCTTCGTTCCCTTGACCTCGATGGCGCCGCGGCCGGGGAGTTGGCCGGGCTTCGGCTCGCCGGCCGATTGCCGCTGAAATTGGTCGGCGGTAAAGAGTCCGCCGTCGGGGATGCCGGCGCCCTGATTGCGCGGATGAAGGTTGCAGCGGACCTTCGGTTTGAGGGTGCGGCCGACGGCATTGAACAGATTGGCCAGGGCGGGGTAGTACGACGTTTCTTCCACGGCCGCGCCGGTGGCGCGAATCTGGTTGAGCTCGGTGAGATATTCCTGGAGCACGCGCTGGACGGCCGTCGCCGCCTCGCCCGCCTGTGCCGCGTCGTCGGCGTGCTTCGCCCGCTTGGCCATGATCGTCCCCGATTTGGTCGTGTGGATATGCGATGAAGATAGCAGAGCGCGGCGCGGGTGGCCAGCAGGTGCGATTCGCTCTACCGAGCGCCGACACAGGGGGCCGGTATCGCCGACGAGGGCAAGCCAGACACACAGGCAAGTTGCGCCGGTGGGGCGAGCAGCGGTCCCGGCACCGGCTTGGTAAAGCTTCGCCGAACTCGGTACGCGGGCCCCGTACACCAACCCGAAGCGCCAGCGAGGAACGTGAAAAGGCGGCAAAACCTCGCTTGCGCTTCGGGTTAGTGTGAAAATGGGAACGGGTTCGGCGAAGCTTTACCCGGCTTGCCGCGCAACACAAATCAGACCAAGCGCTTACGTCGATCATGCTGGGCCACTCCGCGCCACGCACGGGCGTGTCGAAGACTCCCAGCCTTTTTCGACGGGGCAATACGTCGCGTTCAAGCGGTTACATAGTCAGAGGGCCTGGCCCCAGCCGCCGTTGCGTCCGTCAGCGTTTCGCCGGCTCTCCTACCGGCTCCAGGTGCGCCTTGCGGAGGGGGTTGCGACGCGTCTTGGCCGCCAGCGAAAAGTGGACCGGCCGGCGGGTCGCCGAGTGCCGCGTGTCCGTCGCCGCGACATGAAGCGCCCGTTCGCACAGGTCGTGGTCGAGCATCTTTTGATGATCGTGGGCCACGCCGGGCACAATCACAAGCTGCCAATTGAACTTCCAGCCGTTTTCCAACGCCAGGTGTCTGGCCGCTCTGAAGGCGTTCGCGGAGCGCTGCCGGCGATTGGCGCCTTGCAGCTCGGCACTGTCGGTGACGTCGAGAAACTCGTCCCGCTCGCAATCCTCTTCCGCGATGTAGAGTGTCAGCGGCTGGGCCAGAAATCGTGACAAGGCCGCGTCGTCGCTCACTTCTTCCGGCAACCCGCCGAAGCCGTAAGGATACGGCAATTCGCGCGACGGGAAGAGCAGAGCGCCCGGATTCGAGACCACGATCCGCTGAGCATCGCTCGTGATAAAGCCGGCCATCCGCACCAGGAACTGAGCGCCGCCGGAGTGCCCGAACAGATAATAGGGCATGTCGGGCCGGTCCTCGCGGCGCCGCATTTCGTTAATCAGTTCGAGCAAGAGCTGCCAGGTCCAAGCGTCGCGCGGCGCGAGCCGGCCCTCGTCCAGCAGGCCCCCGGCCTGGTAGCGTTCATAGGGAAAATCGTCGGTCGGGAACAGCGGGGCCACGACCAGGGCACCCAGCCGGTCGGCCAGCGACCGAGCGTGATCGCGATACTCGTCGGCGTTGCGCAACATGCCGTGGCAGACCACGATCATCGGCCCGCCGTCGAACGTCTCCGGCTTGTACGTGAAAACTTCGATTCGGGCACGACCCGCCTCGACAAACGAGCTGGAACATCCTTGAGGAACTTCACCCGGCGTCGCCAGCATCAAGCAGGCGGCCACGAAAAGACCCATCTTTGCATCCTTGCACGGACTGGGAATCGTCAACTGCGACGTATCGGAAGCGGCGGTTTATAGCCGACCGTCCGGGGCGGGTCGATAGCGGCTGCGGCAAAGGACGCGGAGGTGCCAGATTGGGACCGCTGGGCAGCCAAGGAAAGGGTTCAGGGTTCAGGGTTCAGGGTTCAGGGTTCAGGGTTCAGAAGTACTTGAGGTTTGCCCGACGCCTGATGCCCGATTCCTCTTACTGCCAGCCGCTTCCTCTTTCCACGCTCGCTCCCTGCCGCTACAATCCGCCGCCCATTTCTTCAGGCCGGGCGGCGCGAGACAGCCCTCCGCTGAAGCACCACCGGGACGTCACAACGTGAGTAATAAAAGCGGCGCCGCGTCGCTTCGACCAGGCAGTTTTGGCAGGGAGGTCCATGTCCGCCGATCACGCTAGCGCGCCGCGGCCGTCGTTGTTGGCGGGCCCGCTCAATCTGGCGACGCGCATCGCGCTGCGCTACCCGGCCGCCACGCTGGCCCTGGCCGTCGCCCTGACCGTCGTGTCGGTGGTCTACACCTGGCAGCATCTCGGCTATCGGACGAGCCGCCTCGATCTGCTCAATCCGGAAAGCGATTACAACCGGCTGTGGATCGACTACATCAACGAGTTCGGCGACGAAGACGACGCCGTGGTGGTCGTCGAAGGCCCCAGCCGCGAGCACCTGGTGCCGGTGCTCGAAGAAATCTCCACCATGCTGGCCCGCGAAGACCGGCTGTTCCACGCCGTGCTGCACGGCGTCGATCTGGGAAAGATCCGCGCCAAGGGGCTGCACTATCTCTCGCAAGAAGAACTGCACGGCATCGAGCAGTTTCTGGACAGTGTCAGCCCGATCATCGACCAGGGGAACTGGTCGCGGCTGAATCTTGGCCGCCTGCTCACGGGCATGAACGAACGGCTGGAGGCGGCCGCGGCCCATCCTCAGGCCGTCGATCCGGCTCTCGCTCGCCACGAGGCCGAACGCTTGACCGACTGCCTGCTGGCCACGCTCACGCAAAAAGCCCGTTATCAGTCGCCCTGGCCCGAAATGCCGCAGTCGTTCGCCACGCTCAGCGAGTTGAACGCCGAATACCTGCTCACCAAAGACGGCACGCTGGGCTTCGTCTTGCTGCGGCTGGCCCAGGACCCCAACGGATTTGCCCGCAACAGTCAGGCCGTCGATGCCCTGCGGACCATGATCGCCCAAATCAATGCCGGGCACCCCGACATCAAGATCGGCCTCACCGGACTGCCGGTGATGGAAAACGACGAGATGCGTTCCAGCGAAACCTCGATGTATTGGTCGAGCCTGCTCTCGCTGGTGGGCGTGGCCTGCTTGTTCGTGGCCGGGTTCGGGGGCATACGACACGCCTTGCTGGCCAACGCGGTGCTGATGGTCGGCATCGCCTGGTCGTTCGGCTATTTGACCTATGCCATCGGCCACCTCAACATTCTCAGCATGTCGTTCACCGTCACGCTGATCGGCATCGGCATCGACTACGGCGTCTATTATGTGGCCCGCTACCTGCAGCTTCGGGCGACCGTTTCGTCGTGCAAAGAGGCCCTGCTGCAAACCACGCACGCCGTCGGGCCGGCCATTCTCACGGGGGCCATCACCACCGCCATCGCCTTCTTCGCGGCGTCGTTCACCGATTTTACCGGCATTGCCGAGCTGGGCACCATCGCCGGCGGCGGAATCCTGTTGTGCGCCGTGGCGGAACTGCTGGTGCTGCCGGCCCTCATTGCCTTGGTCGACCGCAGCGGGCTGGGGATGCGCATTCCCGAACCGCTGGCGGTCCATACGTGGATCGCGCCGCTGTTGAAACGCCCGAAGCTCCTGCTGGCCTCGACGGCGGCCTTTACACTGGTCGTGGCCATGGGCATCGAGCACCTGTGGTACGACCACAACCTGCTCAACCTGCAGGCCGAGGGGTTGGAAAGCGTCGAGCTGGAGCAAAAGCTGCTGTCGGAGTCGAACCAGAGCGTCTGGTATGCCCTTTCGATTGCCGAAGACCGCGATGCGCTCTTGGCCCGCAAAGAGGCGATGCTCGAGCTTCCCAGCGTCGAACGCGTGGAAGACATCGTTTCGCTCTTGCCCAAAGACCACGAGATCAAGCAGCCGATGATCAAGCGCATTCAAGAGCGGCTGAAGGATCTCGACGAGCGGCCGCAGGCGATTCCGGTCGATCGGCCGGAGTACATCGGCCGCGTGCTGGCCCACACGCAGCAGTTGCTGGATGCAAGCCCCGAAGGCCGCGCGGGTGCCCGCGAGGTCGGGCAGATCCGCGACCGTCTGCGCCGTTTAGTGCCGATCGATTACAATCAATGGCTGTTGCAATTTCAGCAGAACATGGCAGGCGACTTGTTGAGCCGCTTGCACATTCTGCGGAGTATGGCCAATCCGGAAAAGCCGGAGTTGAGCGACCTGCCCGAAAGCCTCACGCAGCGGTTCGTCGGCAACCACGGCCACCACCTGCTGAAGATTTACGGCCGCGGCAACATCTGGGACATGGACGCTCTGGAGCGGTTCGTGAAAGAGGTGCGCTCCGTCGATCCGCGGGCCACCGGCAATCCGCTGCAGGCTTACGAGGCGTCGCTGGAAATGAAGTCGAGCTACGAAGAGGCGGCCCTCTATGCCCTGCTGGTGATCATGGTCGTGCTGGTCATCGACTTGCGCAGCGTGCGCTTTGCGATTCTGGCCGCCTTGCCGTTGGGCCTGGGCGTGCTGCAAACGTTCGGCCTGTTGGGCATTTTGGAGATTCCGCTCAACCCGGCCAACATGATCGCCCTGCCGTTGATCCTGGGCATCGGCGTCGACTACGGCGTGCATCTGATCCACGAATATCGCGAACAGACGGGCCCTTATCGCATGTCGCCGGCGACGGCGGTGGCCGTGCTGGTCGATGGCTTGACGACGGTCGTGGGTTTCGGCTCGCTGATGATCGCCAGCCATCGCGGGCTGCAAAGCCTGGGTCGAGTGCTGACGCTGGGCGTGAGCTGCTGCATGTTCACGTCGATGATCATGTTGCCGGCGCTTTTGGTATTGATGTCGCGCAACCGCCGTGCCGCGCCGGAGGAACCGGAGGTCGGGCCGCCGGCCAGGCTATCGCCGCGGCGGCGCGTGGACGCGCCGGAGCACCCCGGCACGGGTCCGCATGCGGCGCCGCGCCGCGTGCCAAGTCCGGCGTCGAATTCGGGCAACCGGTAGTCGGCGCCGCCCAGGCGAGTCCCGGCGCGCCGGGATGCCGCCGAACAGTCAAACGTAAACCGTAAACTTTAGTCGGTTTTCGCGGGTGCCTGAAAAGCGGGCAGCGCCCTAGAGGCTTTGCAGAACCTTGAGCGCATCGCGGGCCGGTTACTTCTTTGGGTGGACCCATTCCTGCGGTTGTTCGGATACTTGCTGGAGCGTCTTCGTTCCATTCGGCAGCGTGATTAGCCTAGCGGGACCGAAAAGGGGATAGACCCTAACGGCATCCTCTCGCTTTGCAGCCGCTTCGGCTGCTAGCCGGCGCCGCTCTCGCTCAAAGTGAATTCCGCCAAAGAACGCGGCCACGACCAGCATGGCCACCAGCAACGCTCGCAAGCTGAACTGAAATCGTCGGGGCATGGGGGTAGCTTAACGGGTTTCGGGCACCGTTCGCCAGTCTGAACCAGCAGGAACCGCAGCGAGAATTGGAGGCGCCCCCGCGTATTATTGCTCTTGTTCATCCGCCTGCTCAGCAAAAAACGTCGCTTGCGACTTCGGACCTTCTTGCTTTGGCGCTGGCCACTGCTCGACAATCGCTGGCGCTTTGCTAGCAACGCAGCCGTTAGGGCACTACCGCTCTTCCTGCACTGGAGACGGGAACGTATCATTGATGGTATGACGACCTCGATTCCCGCTCCTCCAGGCACGATTTTGAGCCCCGCGGACTACATTGTGAAAACCCCCGGCACCTGCGGCGGGCAACCGCGGATTGCCGGCACGCGCATCAAGGTCAAGCACGTCTACACTTGGGTCGAACGCATGGGCATGGCCCCAGCCCAGGTGGTTGCCGACCATCCGCACCTGACGATGGCCCAAATCTACGCTGCGCTGGCCTACTACTGGTCGCATCGCGACGAAATCCAGCAGGACATCGAGAACGAAGAGAAACTGGCCTCCGAGCTGCGGGCCAAGGCGGGACCGTCCAAGATCCAGGAAAGGCTGGCCGATCTCGATGCTGCTTGACGAAAAAGGACCGCTATGATTCCCGCTCGCTGTCCAGGCCCTTTTCCACGGCGGGAGTTTTTGCGCCTCGGCACGCTCGCGCTGGGCGGCCTGGGCCTGAGCGACATTCTGTTAGCCCGCGCCGCGGCCGGGCAGGCGCCGCTTGATACCTCGGTGATTCTCTTCTGGATGTGGGGCGGGCCGAGCCAGTTGGAGACCTATGATCTCAAGTCCGACGCGCCGAGCGAATACCGCGGGCCTTTCCGGCCGATCGCGACGAACGTGCCCGGCCTCGATATCTGCGAGCTGTTTCCGCGGCAGGCCCGGCTGGCCGACAAGTTTTCGCTGGTCCGCTCGCTGCACCACGAGATGTCGTCGCACAACGACGGCTCGATCGAGCTGCTGACCGGCAAGACTCCGGCCAAGGCCGACCCGACTTCGACGGCCAAGTCGGAACATCCCGACTTCGGCATGGTGGCCAGCAAGTTGCTCGGCGTTCGCCGCAGTGGAATGCCGCCGTATATCGGCATTCCGCGGCAGCCGTTCATGACGCAGCCCACCTACCTCGGCCTGAGCCACAAGGCGTACGAGGCGGGCGATCCCTCCGTCGCGAACTACCGGCCGCAGAACCTCTCGATCGCCGCCGGCCTCGACGGCAGCCGGCTCGGCGATCGTCGCGGCCTGGTCGAGCAGTTCGACCGTTATCGGCGCGATCTCGACCTCAACGGCTCGCTGGAGGCGACCGGCGACTTCCGCCGCCGGGCGTTCGAGCTGCTGTTGACCAGCCAAGTCGTTCGGGCATTCGACCTGGAGCGGGAGCCGCCCCAAGTGCGCGATCGCTATGGCCGCCACCTGTGGGGCCAAAGCTGCCTCTTGGCCCGGCGGCTGGCCGAGGCCGGCTCGGCGGTGATCACCATCGACGCGCTGGCGCCCAAGGCCGGCATGCCGCTCTACTTCAGTTGGGACGACCACGCCAACGCCCAGCCCGGCTGGGACATGGTCACGGGCATGCGGTTGCGCGCCGAGTACATGGACCCCGCACTTTCGGCGCTGATCGAAGACATCTACGCTCGCGGCCTGGACAAAAAGATCTTGGTGGTGGCCTGCGGCGAATTTGGCCGCACGCCGCGCCTGAGCACGGCCAACGGCTGCCTGGGCCGCGACCACTGGCCCGGCGCCATGACGGCGCTGGTTTCCGGCGGCGGCTTGCGGATGGGCCAGGTCGTCGGCGCCACCAACTCGAAGGCCGAGTATCCGACCGAGCGCCCCATGTCGCCGCAGCATCTGCTGGCCACGATCTATCGCCACCTCGGCATCGACCCCCGCGCCTCGCTGGTCGACTTTTTTGGCCGCCCCGTGGCGCTGCTCTCCGAAGGCGAGCCAATCCAGGAGTTGGTTTAAAGCAAAGATGCCGCATTCATGGGCGCAGGAGGCATTCTTCTACCACATCTACCCGCTCGGCCAGTGCGGGGCGGAGGATCGCAACGACTTCCACTCGCCGCCTAACGCCCGCCTGGACCAGCTCCGCGGCTGGATCGACCATCTTCGTTGGCTCGGTGCCGATGCCCTGTACCTCGGCCCCGTGTTCGAATCCACCGCCCACGGCTACGACACGGCCGATTACTACCACGTCGATCGCCGCCTCGGCGCCGACGAAACGCTGGCGGGACTGACGACCGCTTTGCACGCGGCGGGCATCCGCGTCGTTCTCGACGGCGTCTTTCACCACGTCGGCCGCGACTTTTGGGCCTTCCGCGACCTGCGGCAGAACGGCGAGCAGTCGCCCTACCGAGATTGGTTCGCCGGCGTGGACTTTGGCCGCCGCAGCCCCTGCGGCGATGCCTTCGCCTACGATGCCTGGGAAGGGCATTTCGACCTGGTGAAGCTGAACTTGCACCATGCCCATGTGCGGGAGCATCTCTTCGGCGCGGTCCGCTCTTGGGTGGAGCGTTTCCATATCGACGGCCTGCGCCTGGACGTGGCCTACGCTCTCGACCCTGGCTTCGTCCGCGAGCTGGCCGCTTTCTGCCATTCACTACGGCCGGACTATTGGCTGCTGGGCGAGGCGATCCACGGCGATTACCGCCGCCTGGCCGGGCCGGGCTTGCTGGACGCGGCGACCAACTACGAGTGCTACAAGGGCCTCTATTCCAGCCACAACGACCGCAACTACTTCGAGATCGCTCACTCGCTGAATCGCCTGTTTGGCGAAGGCGGCCTGTACCGCGAGCTGACCACCTACAACTTCGCAGATAATCACGACGTCAACCGCGTCGCGAGCACGCTACGGAATCCGGCCCACTTGTACCCGCTGCACCTCTTGCTGTGTACGATGCCGGGCGTGCCGTCCATCTACGCCGGCAGTGAATGGGCAGTGGAAGGCGTGAAAGTGAAGGGCGACGATCGACCACTTCGACCGGCACTGCCCTCGCCGACCGACGCGGCGGCGCGCGGTAGCCATCCCGATCTGGCGCAGGCCATCGCTCGGTTCGCGGCCGTCCGCCGCAACTCGCCGGCGCTCCGGCTGGGCTCCTACCGCCAACTCCACGTTGCGTCTGAGCAGTTCGCGTTCGAGCGCAAGCACATGGGCGAAACTGCGATCGTTGCTGTCAACGCATCCGCGGCACCAGTGCAGATGGAATTCCAGCTTGCTCCACTCGGCAGCCACACGTTCGAGGACCAGTTGGAGCCCGGCAAGGTGTTCGGCGTGCGGCGCAATCGGCTGCGCGTGGAACTGCCGGCGTGCTGGGGCCGGGTACTTTTCGAGCGGCCGTCACTTTCGGCAGAATAGGCATAAGCCAGCGAATTGGCTGAAATGGCCTAGCTCGCCTCGTCGATAATAGCCACAGCGTCGATTGTCAACGTGCTTCCGCGGACTGTGATGCAGCGTCTTTTCGTATGGTTTCTGGCAGCGGGCATTCTCCAGCAAGCAACGCTGGCCCAGGAAGCTGCGCGGCCACCAGCCCCCGCCGTGCAATTTGCGCGTCCAGCCCAGCCTGCCGCGCGCCTCGCGCAGGCGCGGGTTGCTCCCGGCGCAGCGCCATCGATGCCGCGGCCGCTGGCGCTGGCCGACATGGAGGCGTGGGCCCTGCGCAATAATCCGACGATCGCGTCGGCCCAGGCGCTGGTGCGCGAAGAACAGGGTCTTTGGCGCCAAGCGGGGCTCTACCCCAATCCGACGGCGGGGTATGTGCGGACCGATCCCAACCAGTCCCGGCAAAGCGAAACTCAGGGGCTCTTTCTCAGTCAGGAATTTGTGACCGCCAAAAAGCTGCGGCTGGCGCAGGCCGCCGACCGGCAGGATATTGAATGGCGGCGGTGGCAGCTTGACGCGCAGCGCCGCCGCGTGCTCAACGACGTGCGGATTCGGTTCTATGAAGTGCTGGGAGCACAATGGGCCATCCGCGAAACCATGGCGATGGAACGCTTGGCCGCGGAGGGAGTGCGCGCCGTCCAGCGCATGATCGAGGCCCGGCAGGCGACGCGCCCCGACCTGTTGCAGGCCGAGTTGCAGTGGCACGCTTTCCGCATCGCCGTCGCCGACGCCCGTTACCGCCATGCCACGGCCTGGCGGCAGTTGGCGAATGTGGCCGGTGTTCCGCGCTTGCCCCCGACCGACTTGATCGGCGAACTGGAGCGCATTCCGCAGCTCGACTGGGAGACGAGCCTGCGGCGGCTGTTGACGGAGAACCCGGTGCTGCGGTCGCAACGCAATTACATTCAGGCCGCGCGGATCGACGTGCGGCTGGCCCGCGCTCAGGCGGTGCCGAACGTGAACATCCAGATGGTGCTGCAACACGACCAGGTGATGAAGTACAACCAGGTGAGCACGCTGGCCGCCCTCCCCTTGCCGATTTTCAATCGCAATCAGGGCAACATCGACTTCGCGGCGGCCGAGCTGCAGCATCAACAGCGGGAATACCAGCGGATCGAGCTGGCCTTGCAAGACCAGCTTGCCGGCGCCTTCAACGAGTATTTGAGCGCCAAGAACCACGCCGAGGTGTTCCAGCGCGAGATGCTGCCGAGGGCGAAAGAAAACCTCGAACTGACGCTTCGCGGGCAGCAGCTCGGCGAGTTCGACCTGGCCAAGGTCGTCAACGCGCGGCAACAGTTCTTTCAAACGACGCTGGCCTACGTCGATGCCTTGACGGCGCTGCACAAGGTGGCCATCGAAGTGGAGGGCCTGGAGTTGATCGGCGGACTGAACCCCACGGAGATCGGCACCGCTTTGCAGCGTCAGGCGACGGGGCCCGCCGGCACACGCAACGTTCTGTTGCAACAGTTGCAGCAACAGGGGTTGCAGGGCAGCCAGATGTTGCCGGGCGCGATCCAGGGTTCGACGAGATAGTCACGCACGGGTGCTACAATGGAAGTGGTTGCGGATGGCAAAGAAGTACAATCAGGCCGGAGATGATCGTGTTCAAAAATGGACGACAGGTGCTCGTGCTATTGCTGGGCACGCTCTTGCTGTCTGCGGCGGGCGTGGCCTGGTTTCGCCGCGATTTGTGGCAGGACTGGTTGAGCCGTTGGCCGGCGTTCGCGGCGGCGGACAGGGGCGCCGAGGAGATCGCCGACGATGATGACGAACGAGCCTCTGACCGCGTGCGCTTGGCCTCGCCCGATATGGCCCGGCGCATCGGTATCGAAACGGCGCAGGTGACCACCGAACGCCACGCGCATCGGCTGACGGCCAACGCCGAGGCGGCCTATGATGGTCGCCGCTATACCGAGGTGTTGGCCCGTGTGACGGGCATCGTTCATGAAGCTCGGGTCGAACCGAGCCAGGTCGTTGGCGCGGGAGACGTGCTGGCCGTGCTCGACTCGGCCACGGTCGGCAACGCCAAGACCCAGTATCGCACGGCCCGCGCCACCGTCGAACTGGCACAGGCCACCTACGACCGCCTCCGCACGCTGGCCCAGCAGGAGATTGTGGCGGGCAAAAGCGAGCTGGAAGCGCTCACCGCGCTGACGCAGGCGAAAAACAACCTGCTCGACGCCGACCAGAAGCTGCGCAACTTCGGCTTTCACGACGACGACCTGAAGCGGATCGCCGCGGCCCAATCGACCACCAATCGGATCGATGTCGTCGCGCCTATCGGCGGGCACGTGATTCTGTGGGACGCCACGATCGGAGAGGCCGTCGAGCCGACCACGCCGCTGTTCATCCTGGCCGATACCGAGACGATGTGGCTGTGGATCGATGTCTACGAGTCGGACATTGCCTCGGTGAAGATCGGGCAGCCCGTCACCTTCGAAATCTCGGGCGCCGCCGCGCCGCGGTTCGCAGGAACCGTGGCGGCGATCGGCACGGAAGTCGACCGCGTGACGCGTACCACGCGAGTGCGGGCCGAGCTGGCCAATCCCGACGGTCGGCTGCGGGCAAACCAGTTCGGCTTGGCTGAAATCGAAGTCGAGCCTGACCACGAGGCGCTGGTCGTCCCCGCCGACGCGGTGCAGCGCCACGAAGGCGATCAAGAGATGGTCTTTTCACCCGACGGTCCGCAGACGTATCTTCCGCGCCAGATCGTCACCCGCGCGACCGACGACAAGCAGAAGCGGGAGGTCCTTCGCGGCCTCGAAGCCGGCGAGACGGTGGTCACGACCGGGGCGTTTATCTTGCTGTCGGAGCTGCACAAAGAGCGGATTGCCGAAGACGTGGATTGAACATGCTCGACGCACTGATCGGCTTTAGCCTGCGCAACCGATTCATCGTGCTGCTGCTGGCTGCGCTGTTGGTCGCCGTCGGCGTGCGTTCCGCGCTGGTGCTGCCGCTCGACGCCTTTCCCGATACGACGCCCGTGCAGGTGCAGGTCAACGCGGTGGCGCCCGCGCTGGCGGCGGATGAGATCGAGCGGCAAATTGCTTTCCCCGTCGAGCTGGCCCTGGGCGGGCTGAAGGGCCTCGACGAGGTCCGCTCGTCGTCCAAGGCCGGGCTGTGCCAGGTGGTGGCCACGTTCTCCGACGACACCGACATCTATTTCGCGCGGCAGCAGGTCAACGAGCGGTTGGAAGATTTGCAGTTGCCCGATGGGGTCGATCGCCCGATGCTCGGGCCGGTGGCCACGGGGCTGGGCGAAGTTTATCACTATCTGCTCACCAGCGAAATCTACGACCTGATGGAGCTGCGCACGCTGCAAGACTGGGTGGTCCGCCCGCGGCTGCGGCGCGTGCCAGGCGTGGCCGAGATCAGCGCTTGGGGCGGTTTGGCCAAGCAGTTCGAGATACGCTACGACCCCATGAAGCTGGCCAAGTACGGGCTGACCCTCGACGACTTGACGCGCGCCTTGCGCGAGAACAACCAGAACCAAGGCGGCGGCAACATCATCCGCGCCGGCAGCGAAACGCTCGTGCAAGGCATCGGCCGCGCTCGCGACACGCGCGACCTGGCCGCCATCGTCATCGCCGCCCACGACGGCGTTCCCATCCGCGTGCGCGACGTGGCCGAAGCGGCGGTCGGCTACCGCATCCGCCGCGGCGGCGTCACCTACAGCGGCAAAGGCGAAGCCGTGCTGGGCCAGGCCTTCATGCGCATGGGCGAGAACTCGCGGCAGGTGACGATGGCCCTCGACGAGGCCCTCGACGACGTGCGCCACGCGCTGCCGCCGGGCGTCGAGGCCAAGGTCGTCTATCGCCGCACCGACCTGGTGAATCAGGTCCTGCACACGGCCCGGAAAAACCTGTTCGAAGGCGCGGTGCTGGTCATCGCCGTGCTGTTCGCGTTTCTCGGCAATCTACGCGCCGGGCTGATCGTGGCTTCGGTCATCCCGCTGTCGATGCTGTTCGCGGTGACGATGATGGAGCGGGTGGGCATCGCCGGCAGCTTGCTGAGCCTGGGCGCGATCGACTTCGGCCTGGTGGTCGATAGTTCGGTGGTGATGGTCGAAAACTGCGTTCGCCGCCTGGCTCACGATCGGTCCGAACGTTCGCGGCTGGAAGTGATCCGCGAGGCCGCCGTCGAGGTCCGCAAGCCGACCATGTTCGGCGAGCTGATCATCATGATCGTCTATTTGCCGGTGCTCACGCTGGAAGGAATCGAGGGCAAGCTCTTTCGGCCGATGGCCTTGACGGTCGTCTTCGCGCTGTTGGGTTCGATGGTGCTGTCGCTGACCTTGATGCCCGTGCTGGCCTCGTTGGGCTTGCCGCGCCGGCTCCAAGACAAGCCGACCTTCGTCGACCGCTGGTTGCACCGTTTGTTTCAACCGCTGCTGCGGAGCGGCCTGCGGTTTCCCAAGACCACGTTGGTCGGAGTCGCGGCGGTGACCGTGGCGGCCACGGTCTTGGGCCTGCAGCTCGGCTCGGAGTTCATTCCCAAACTGCGCGAGGGCACGATCGTCATCACCACGATCCGCATGCCCGGCATCAGCTTGCAGGAATCGGTGCGCTACGGCCTGAAGATCGAGCGGATGCTGCTCGACGAGTTCCCCGATGAAATCGAACAGGTGGCGAGCTGGGCCGGCGCTCCGGAGGTCGCCACCGACCAGATGGGGCCGGAAGTGACCGACATCTTCGTGATCCTCAAGCCGCGCAGCCAATGGCGTCGGGCAAGCACGCAGGAAGAACTGGTGACGGCCATGAGCCGCGTGACCGACACGCTGCCCGGTATGCGGTCGGTTTATACCCAGCCGATCGAAATGCGGATCAACGAGATGGACGCCGGCATCCGCACCGACATCGGCATCAAGATTTTCGGCGACGATCTCGACACGCTCGTCGAACTGGGCGAGCAAGTGGCGGCCGCGGTCAAAGAGGTGCCCGGCGCGGCCGACGTGGGCGCCGAGGAGATCACGGGCATGCCGATGCTGCGGGTGTCGATCGACCGCGACGCGCTCTCGCGCTACGGCGTGGCCGGACGGCAAGTGCTCGAGGCCGTCGGCACGGTGGGCGGTATCGAGGTCGGAGAGATTCTGGAGCCGGAGCGGCGGTTTCCGCTGGTCGTGCGTCTGCCGCCGGACCAGCGCGACGATGCCGACCGGTTGCGCAACATTCTTATTCCGACCGCGGCCGGCGAGCGGCTGCCGCTGGTGCAGCTTGTCAACTTGCAGCGGACCGCCGGCCCGGCGACCATTCTTCGCGAATGGGGCCTGCGCCGGATTGTCGTGCAGGCCAACATCCGCGGGCGCGACATGGCGTCGTTCGTCGCGGAGACGCGGCGGCGCGTGGCGTCGCAGGTGAGTCTGCCGAGCGGCTATACCGTCGAGTTCGGCGGCCAGTTCAAGAACCTGATTCGTGCCGAGCGGCGCCTGTGGCTCATCGTGCCGACGGCGCTGCTGCTGATTCTGAGCCTGCTTTATATCACGTTCTATTCTTTGCGCGACGCGCTGATGATCTTCAGCGGCGTGTTGTTCGCGCGGGTGGGCGGCGTGATCGGGTTGTGGGTGATGGACTTGCCGTTCACGATTTCGGCGGGCGTCGGGTTCGTCGCCTTGGCGGGCGCGTCGATGCTCGAAGGGCTGGTGTTGGTGAGTGCCATTCGCGAGCGAATGGCGCGCGGAGCGACGAAGCGCGAGGCCATCGAAGACGCTCGTCTCACGCGTTTGCGGCCGGTGCTGATGACCGGGCTGGTCGCCGCCTTGGGATTTGTTCCCATGATGCTTTCGACCGACGTCGGCTCCGAGGTGCAGCGACCGCTGGCCACGGTCGTGGTGTTCGGCATTGCTTGCGACACGTTTCTGACGATGCTGGCGCTGCCCGTTCTGTACCTGCTGTTTGGCAAAGGGCCTGCCGCGACGGAAGCCAATGCGTAGGGTGGGACTGGCCTGCGCAAAAACTCGCGGCCGGCGAGCATGCCCTAACGCCAGTTTTGTTCCGACCGGATGCCGCCCGCTTGCCGGGCGGAGGTGTACGGTCTCACCCGAGCGCAGGCGACACGTTTGTCGCGTCCCACGAGGTGCGCGGCCAATCCTCTGTAGGGCATCCCGGCGCGCCGGGATGCCGTTCCGCCGAATTGAGCGATTCGGTCTTTGAGCACTTTGAGCGCTGGCTGCACTGCTCGGCTGGCGCGTGCGGGCAAACGCGCCGCGCGCGGCGCGCTGCTTAACAAAAGCGACACGCGCGCGTCGCTTTTGTTTGGGCGCCGTCGCGGACGCGGGTGCGGCGTCGCCAGCCTGATCGCCGTAAATGCGTTCGCTGACTAGGTTTGCGACGTTAGGCATGTAAAGCTTCGCCGAACCCGTTCCCATTTTCACACTAACCCGAAGCGCAAGCGAGGTTTGCCGCCTTTTCACGTTCCTCGCTGGCGCTTCGGGTTGGTGTTCGTGCCTGCGTACCGGGTTCGGCGAAGCTTTACTTAGGCATGACTTTCGTCACCACCTCCGAGCGCGTCGGAAAGGAAAAGGAGCCTGGCCGAAGCCTCGAGAGGGGCCGGGAAGTGGGCCCGTCGGCGGAGAATGAGGTGGCGTTGGAGCTTCGATTCGCCGCCGCGGGGCTGACGCTCATGCCCGAAGTCCGGCAGATCCAAGATGCGGATGGCAATTATACCACACGGGGCGGTCGCTGAGACAACGTCCGCGGATCGTTGGAGCCGCGTGACTTTGGGCGGCCAATGCTTTAAGATCGCGTCTTACGGCGTCCAGCGGTAGTTTTCAAGGATGGCCACGGTTCAACCCAGCTTGTTCAGCCCCCGAAAACGCGCGCCGTCCCAGGAGCGGGCGGTTGTCGATGTGCTTGCGCTCACTCGCGTCAAAGGCCTAGGCGACGACGGTCTGGCGAGGCTGCTGGCCCAACTGCGGCGCGAAGGCGGCGAGCCACGCGACGCTTTGCAGGCGTCCGACTCGCACCTCTGCGAGCATTTTTCTCTTCGGTCCGAAGCGGCCCAGGTCATCAGCCGCGAAGCGCAACGCCTGAGCGTCGAGGCCCAGCAACTTTATCAAAAGGCGCAGTCACTGGGCGTGAGCGTGCTTCTGCCGGGGACTGCGGAATACCCGGAACGGCTCGAATCGTTTTACGACTCGGCCCCGCCCGTGCTGTACCTGTTTGGCAACCGCGATCTGCTGAGCTCGCCATGCTTCGCGGTCGTCAATTCCGCGGCGCCGGCCTCTCAATCGCTGGCCTACACATTCGGCATCGCCAGCCGGTTGGCCGAAGCCGGCCGCACGCTTCTAACGAGCCCCGAAAGCCCGTCGTACAATCTGGTTGGCCTGAGCGGCAAGCTTGCCGGCGCTCGCATGGTGGTGACTCTGCACCGCGGCCTGTTCGATTTCTTCGACGGCCCGACGCCGCGCGAGCCGCTACCTCTGGCGCGGCGCGCGGGCGGCGACCTCGACTTGGACAGCGCTTTGCTCGTCTCTCCCTTTCGGCTCGATGGCCGCTGGCAAAAGGCCAACGGCGCGCGGCGCGACGCGCTGCTGATCGCCCTGGCCGACACGGTAGTCGCCGTTGAGGTCAAAACAGGCGGAGTGATGGAAGCGTTGTGCAACCAGGCGCGGGCGAGCGGACGCCGGCTATTTGCTTGCCAGTTTGCCGGACCGCCCGCCGCCAGCGCCGCCAACAATGCGCTGTTGGCCGGCGGCGCCATGCCGCTCGTTCCCGACGAGACAGGCACGAACGTCGATCTATTGCTGCGCGAGGTCCACTTTTTGGCCGCCGAGGCCCGCCCGGCCGACGATCTCGCTCGGCGTCGGGCCATCGGCCAGTTCTTCACCCCTCCGCTCGTCGCCAGGTTCATCTGGGAAGCTCTCGATTTGCTCGGGGCGCCGAACGAACTTTCGCGGAGCGCGCGGGCAATTGATCCGGCCTGCGGCGACGGCGTGTTTCTCCGCGCCGCCCTGGACCGCGGCCACGGTCCCGCCGCGCTCGTGGGAGTCGATATCGACGAGAACCTGCTGCACCTCTGGCGGGCCGACTCGCGTCTCCAGCATGTTCGGCTATTCCGGTCGAATGGCCTGGTCGATAATCCGGCGATCGGCTTCGGGCCGGCGTCGTTTGACGTGGTTGTGGGCAATCCGCCGTTCGGCGGGCAAGGTCTCAAGCAACTTCTGCGGCTGGTCGAGCAGTCTCCGGCGCCGCGCGGCAAAACTCAGCTCGATCTGCTGGGCGACAAGGCCGAAAACTCGGCGGCAGACTCGGCAGCCTTGCCTCAACATGAACGGGCCATTCTCGACAACCTCGTGCGCCACCTGAGCAAGTACTTTTGCTGGCGGCTGCGCGAGACCGACGACGATCTGGAGGCCGTGGCCGGCGAGAACGAGGCGGGCAGCCTGTTTGCCGACTTGGATTTGCCGCCGGACCGTGCCGCTCGCCCCGACGACTACCAGACAATGGCGGCGCTCATCGACCAATGGTCGGCGGGGCGGCCGTTGGACGTTTCGCAGCCCGGTTTGAAGAACGCGATCCGCCGCATGGCCTCCACCGCCATCGAGGTCTTTTTCATGGAGCGCTTCGTGCAGCTTGCCAAGCCCGGCGGCCTGATCGCGGTGATCGTGCCCGAGAGCATTTTGGCCAGCGACCGCCTGGGGCCGTTGCGCTCGTGGCTCATGGAGCAGGTGGTATTGCTGGCGTCGATCACGCTCCCGCAAAAGGTTTTCAGCGGTGTCGGCGCGAACGCGCGCACGGGCATCGTTTTCGCCCGGCGTTTTACGACGTCCGAGCAGCTCGCGGTGCCGACCGCCAAGCGAACCGGCGACTCCCGCATTCCCGCAGAGCTTTTGGAGCAACGGATTTTCATGGCCTCGCCTCGGCCCGAAGACGACGGATTCTCGTTGGAAAGCTATTTGAGCGGACTCTTGGAGATGATCGCCGAGAAACGTGAAATTCTGCAGCAGAAAGGGCCCTTGCGGGTATGACCGATCGTTACCAAGCTACAACGGCCGACGTACTGACAATGGGCGACATCGCCCCGCGCAATCGTTGGAATGAAGGTTTCTATGAGGATCGGTACATGGAAATTGAGCGACGCCTGGCAGAGCTGGCCGCGGCGTCCCTGGGCACGTTCATACCGGACGAGCACCCGGACCGCTCCAAGGGAATTACCTACGGCCAGGTCGGTGCGCGGCACCTCGACCCCCGCGGCGAAGTGCGCTACCTACAAGTGATCAACATTCGCGACACGGGGATTGACTTCGCGATTAAGCCCGATCGTGTTGCCGAGGGAAGTCATAACGACCCAGAACGCAGCCGAGTCGCAAAGGGGGACATTCTATTTACAAACAACGCGTTCCGAGACACAGAGACGTTGCTCGGAAGGTGCGTCGTCGTCACCAAAGACTATGGCAAGCTGAACATCAGCCAGCATATTGATCGCATTCGCGTCGCAGACGTATCTCCGTTTTACGTATGTTCATTCCTCAAGTCGCGCTTTGGGAAGGGTCAGATTGACCGCGTCATGCACGGCGTCGATTCAACGGGCATCAGTTTCGGACGAATTCGCGCCTTACTGATTCCGAGATTGCCGGACGCGATACAGGAGGAGGTCGAGTCGCAATACCTCGCCATGTCCCGCTACCACGACCGCGCGATGGCGATCAAGGAGCGGCTGCTTGCGGAAAGCGACATTGAGCCGGGCCGTTACGGCGAGGAGATCAACTCGCTGGCGGAAGAAAAGCCGGCTTATAACCGCGCCATGCGCGAGGCCAAGGAACGTCTCGACCACCTCATCGGCCAACTGGAAGCCATCATCGAAGGCCGCCAAAAAAACCTCGAACCGTTCCCCGAGTGAGCCCACGGCGGGCAGAAAATGAAAACCAACGGTCGCATTCAAGATCTGTTGTCGACGGTCTGCGCCAACGACATCGAATACGGCCACCGTGTGATTTGGCCGCTGCTCGATTATCTGGCTGTGCCGTCCGCCGCGCGCCGACCGGAGTTTCAGATCGAGAACCCATTCAACGACAAGCAGCTCAGAGTCGACTTTTTGATCCACGTCGGCGACATCCCGATGGTCACGATCGAAGGCGAGCCTCACGCCCGGCAGTTCGACGAAGGCTATCGGCAGGCGAAGAACTACAGCAAGAGCTTCAGGCCGCGGCAGCGCGATTGCCCGATGCGGGAAATGACCGTGCCCTTCGTGCTGGTTGCGGCCGGCAGCCGTGCGGAGACGTATCGCGCCGTCGCGCACGGCATCAACGTCGATTACGAATTGATCGAGCAGGACGGTAAGCCGGCCTTTCTCGAATGGACCGACATTCTCGCGGAAGCCGCCAAGATTCCCGCCTTCGGCGCCGCCGCAGAGCAACTCGACTTGTTCGGCGCGCGGCCCGGCCCGGTGTCGGAAGCGCAGCAAGTGCTCAAAGCCGACGCCGCGCGGCAGTTCTTCTCCGACCTCTACTCGGCGATCGGCTCCGCCCGTGCGCTGCGCGACAAGGAGGACCGGTCGATCGTGCTCTTCAATCGAATCATCGACCTGGCCAGGCACGGGCAAGCCTCCAAGATCGACCGCACCTGCCGGAAGGAAGGGCTGACCGGACGGGCGACGGACCGCGTGATGGAGGCCCTCTCGTGGTACGAGCGGCAGATGGAGGCAAACGAGTTCTCCGGCGCGGCGGTCGCGCGGGGCTACCGTAACTTCCTGGTGCAGCCCGCCGGCCGCGGCGGCCACTACTTTTTCACGGGCACCACGCAGCACCGGCCGGTCATTACGGGCGGCCAGGTCCGCTATCGCAAAGTTGCCCGCTACTTCACGCCCACCGAAATCATCCAGCAGATGGTGCGGTTGGCCGCTCCCAAGTCGGACGAGCGGGTGATCGACATGACATGCGGCGGCGGCGGTTTTTTGGCCGAGTGCGTCGACTACATTGCGCAGAACGAAGGCGAACCGCAAGCACGGCGGTTCTTGAAGCAGCGGCTGGTCGGCATCGACGACGATCCTTTTTGCGTTTCCTGCTCGCGCGAGCTGCTGACCTTCATGTACCCCGACTGCGCCGACGACATCCACGTCTATCTGCACAACTGTCTCTATCGCCGGGCGCCGGCCGAAAGCGAAGTGCGCGAAGACCGCGAAGCCGAGCGGCACCTCGCCGACGGGCGCTACGACCTGGTGATCGGCAATCCGCCGGGCAACGACAAGGGCCAGCATCTAGTGCCGCTTCCGCTTCAGGCGTTTCACGTTTTCCAGGACGCTTGGTCAGAAAACGGGTCAGAAATATTTGCGGGCGCGCATTGCGGCCCGTCGGGACCCGGTTGTTCCGCCGCCGGCTCAGGCTACGGCCGCCCCGCCGCCTCGACCAGGGCAGACTGCGGTTGCGGCTGGGGTTCCGGCTATGGTCCCGACTCCGGGGACGGTCCCGGTTGCCCCACTCGCGGAAGCGGGTCCGGCGCTCCCCCCGCTTCCGCCCACAACGAACACTCGCCGGCAGCCCGCGCCGGGACCGCGGAGAACCGGACAGATCGAATTCGTCACGCTCATCAGGCTTTGGCTTTGATCAACGACCGCAGCGCTTCATTAACAGCCTCATCGGTCGGAAACGCCGCGCGAACGTCGGGTTCCAACAACGCCAGATTGGTCCCGCTGCGGTAGCGATTGAAGTACTTGCCCCGAACACCTCCCTTGAGCACCGAAGGGTCGTATTCGCTGCGCAGTTCATCCTCCGGCAAGAATTCATTCTGATTCATACAATTTCCTCTCGCGGCGCGTCGCACGCCGCGCACTGATGATTCGGGTGCGGTCGTCTCGATCCGTATGCGAAACGACTACCAACACGCCCTTGCTCGTGTAGCCAAAAGTCAGGTATCGCTCTTCGTCGTCGGAGTGGTCGGGGTCGAAGAAGGTGACGGCCAGCGGATCGCCAAAGACGGTGGCTGCCTCTTCAAAGGAGATCCCGTGCTTCGCTAGATTCTTCGCCGCTTTTTCCGGATGCCATTCAAATTCCATCGACCATTATGCTCCGAGCCGTGGCCAGGAATAGCCATTATAGCATCGCGCAGGCTCAACGCATTACACGGAAAAAGGGTCAGAACGACGTTTGGCGATCGGCTGTTGGCTGAGCTCACCAGCGCGCTGGTGAGCGCCCCCCACCTGGTTCCAATTCACGACCAGGCGCATAGAACCTCGGCGGCGGTCAGCCCGTTAGCGACGTTGGCCTCGACCCAGGCCGAACACTTGCCTTTCGGGCAGATTTCTCTCGCTTCGAACGCGGCCCGGCCGACTTCCAGAGCCTGAGCGACCCGCTTCCTGCAGCGCGGCGGTCAGGGAGCGGGCAGCAGGCGTACCGCGTTATTAGTCGACAGCCGCCGGCTCAGTTGAACCACGAGCCGATTTGGCGCGCACTTGCTCCCGGCGAGCTGCGTGCCGGCACGATTGAGTGGCTCAGCACGGCACAGGTCGAACGGCGAGGGCAACGGCGGCGGTGGTGAGGCATTGCTTGGGCCGGCGCGGCCTGAGTAGAGTAGGGTGTCACGCTTCGTTTGCCTGAAGCGGCACGGGGAACCGAAAATGAGGGTCAAAGATGAATGTCTTTCGCGGCACCATGCACGGCAAGATGATCGAACTCGAGCGCGAGTCGGGGCTGCCCGACGGTGAGCAGGTTACGGTGGTGGTTCAACCGAACGAGCGCAAGCGGCTGCCGCCCGGCGAGGGCATTCGGCGGTCAGAGGGGGGCTGGGCCGACGACACCGAAGGGCTCGATGCGTTCCTCGATTTGGAACCGGCAACAGCGCAAGCTCGATCGACCGGAGATCGAGCCGTGAGCTTTCTGCTCGACACCGACACGTGCTCGTTCCATTTGAAAAAGAAGGGCGCCCTGTCGTCGCGTTTCTTACAGTACCTGGAACAGGACAAAGACCAGCGGCTCTCGCCGCGGGCCGCGCGCACCTACATGCAGCTCGCCCGCAACTGGTCGCGGCTGACCGCGCAGCACCCGCGGGCGTTTCGTCGCAACGCCAGGGGCTGAAAGCACTTGCGGCGATCGTGCAGACGGACGGACGGGATCCGGACGCAGCCAGTTCGGCAGCACGCTGCCAAAGTGCCGTCGCCAGTTCGGCCGCGCGCGGCCAAAGTGCGGACGGCAAGCGCAGGCGCACCGGTCCCGTGTGGCGGGCCTCGGGGCCGTTCGTCCGCGAGGTCCCGCGCCTGGACGCAGATGGCCGACGAACGGCGAAACACGCTGGCGCTGCTGGCGAAATCCGCCAACCAAAGCCACCGCTGGTCGGTGGCGGCGGCCGGCGCCGCGATGGCCCACGTCGTGGCGGCCGGAAACGCGCTGGTCCGGGCGCGCGATCTGTGCGAACAAGGGGGCTGGCTCCGCTGGTTGCGGACGGATTTCGAGGGCTCGGTCCACACGGCGCGGCGCTATATGAGGGTCGCGAGGCACCTGCCCGCCAGCGGCATCGATGCGACGCGCGTGTCGCATCGGCCGCTGACGGCGCTCTTGCGCGGCGTGGTGTTTACGGAGCCGTCCGCCGCGGCGTGGTACTTGCCATCGGAACAAAAACTGAATGTGGTCTTACCGGCAAGTTCGTCGATTCTCGACGATTTTGCACATGCCAGGGTGGGAGCGAGCGCGCTTGCGAGCGCCGGCCCACCATGAAGGACCGAGGGACGGAGGGAAGGAGAGACAGAGCGACGGAGGGAAAGGGCAAACGACGGTCGAGCGGTTGTTGTCGCCCCTTCTCTCCTTCTCTCTGTCGCAACGGTGGGCCGGCGCTCGCAAGCTCGCTGGTCCCACCCTACGATGGGTCTGCGTCCGTAAGGCCAACTTAGGAAGCCGATGCCGAAGGAACATAGCAAAACGATGACCGACCATTCGCACGTCCGCCGCTCGTACGACGAACTGGCTGCGTCGTACGACACACGCTGGAGAAAGTACATTGATGCCACGCTGGCCCTGGCGATGGAGCCGCTGGAACTGACCGGGCACGAACGCGTGCTCGACGTGGGCTGTGGCACCGGCGAGCTACTTCGGCGGCTCTTCGACCGCTGGCCGAGGCTGCGCGTGACCGGCGTTGACGTCAGCCCCAACATGCTGCGGCGCGCGGCCGAAAAGTGTACGGGCGCCGCGCTGCTGGCCGCGGAGGCGCACCGGCTGCCGTCGACCGACGGCTGCTTCGATGTGGTGATCTGCGCCAACGCTTTCCATTACTTCCGGCGGCCCGATTGCGCGCTGGCAGAATTCCGCCGCGTGCTGCGCCCGGCGGGCCGTCTGCTGTTGGTCGATTGGTGCGACGACTACCTGAGCTGCAAACTGTGCAGCCTCTGGCTGCGCTGGACCGATCCGGCCTTCCATCACGCATACACCCTGCGCGCGTGCCGCGAGATGCTTCAACAAAGCGGTTTCGTCGTCGGCATGGCGTTTCACCGTCGCATCGACTGGCTATGGGGCCAGATGTGCCTGACGGGCGAAACTTGACATCTTTCAGCAGGCGAGTGAAGATGGCCACGGTCGGAAATCTTTGCTTTGCTCTCGACAAGCCGACAGGAGGTAAGCATGACGAGCACACCGCGCCCAAGAGCGCGGCTGTCACAAGCGGCGCGGGCGCTGATCGTCGTGGCCCTCGGTTTCAGCAATTCGCGGGCACAAGACGCGACGCCCGAAAACGCCGCCACGCGCGATTATGCCGTCGCCGTCGGACTGGAAAACCGGCGGCTCTATCCGCAGGCCGCCGCCCGCTGGCAAAAGTTCATCGACACCTATCGCGGCGATGCGCGGCTCGACCGGGCGAACTATCATCTGGGCGCCTGCCAGCTTCAGGCCGGCGAAGCGGAAAAGGCGGCCGCCACCTATCGCAACCTGCTGGCCGCGTTTCCCAACTTCAACGCCCGCGACGCCGTCCAGTTCAACCTGGCAATGGCCCTTTACCAGACCGGGCTGAAATCGAAGCAGCCCGAAGATTTGAAGGCCGCGGCCGATGCCTTTGCCGCCGTCGCCAGCGGCTACCCTCAGAGCAAGCACCTGCCGGCGGCGCTGTTTTATCAGGGCGAATCGCTCTACGCGGCCGGGCAGTCGCCGGCCGCCGCGGCGCTGTATGAAAAACTGATCGCCGGCTACCCGGCCAGCGATGTTGCGCCTCAAGCTCGTTTTGCCTTGGGGACCGTGCAGCAAGAAAACGGACAAGACGCCGCGGCCGTGACCACCTTTCAGAGCTTTCTCGCGGCCCATGCTCAAGACCCGCGGGCCAACGAGGCCCGCTTGCGGCTCGGCATGTCGTTGATGGCCGAAAAGAAGTACGCCGAAGCGGCCCAGTCGTTGGCCGCGGCCGCGGCAGCCGCCGATTTTGCACTGGCCGATCTGGCCCTGCTGCGGCAGGCGCAGTGTCTGGCGGAACAGAATCAGATCGACGCCGCGGTGGGCCTCTATCAATCACTGCCGGGCAAGTTTCCCAAGAGCAAGCACGTCGGGGCCGCGCAAGTGGCCGCCGGCAAGCTGCTCTATCAAGCGGCGAAATACCCGCAGGCCCAGCAGGCGCTGGCGCCCGCGATGGCGGCCGCAGGCGAGGTTTCGCCCGAAGCGGCCTACTGGCTCGGCAAGACGCTGGTGAAGCTGAACCAGGCGCCCGCGGCGTTGGCGGAGCTCGACAAGGCGATTCAAGCCTATCCGCAAAGCGGCTTTCTGCCTTGGCTGAGGCTAGGCCGCATCGACGTGCTCTTTGAGATGCCGGACCGCCGCAAAGAAACCGTGGCCCTCTATCCGCAGTTTGCCGCACAACACGCCGAGCACGAGTTGGCTCCCCAGGCCGCGTATATGGGGGGCTTCGCCGCCTTATCGGTCAGCGACTACGCCGAGGCGCATCGACAGGCGACGGCCTTTCTGGCCAATGCAAAGTGGCAGAAAGATGCTCTGCTGCCGGAGGTGCTGTTCGTGGCTGCCGAAAGCCTGGTGCTGGCGGGCGGCGCCACCGACCCCGTGCCGCAGGTCGCCAGGGCCGAGCCGCTCTATCGGCAGATCGTCGACAAGTTTCCCAAGCACCGCAACATGCCGGCCAGCCGCGTGCGGGTTGGACTCTGCCTCTATCTGCAAAAGAAGTACGACGCGGCCGTCGCTGAGCTGTCTCAAAGCTTGCCGCAATTGGCCGACCAGGAACTCGCGGCCGAGGCCCAGCTTCTGATCGGCCGCTCGCAGCACGATGCCAAGCGTCTGCCGCAGGCCGTGACAGCCTTCCGCGAGTCGCTGCGATTGAAGCCCGATTGGTCACGCGCCGACGAAGCGCTGCTCGCCCTGGCGGACAGTTTGCAGGGCGAAAAGAAACTCGACGAGGCGGCCGCCGAGTTGGACCGCCTCGTCAGCACGCTGCCCAACAGCAGTTGTCGTCCTCAGGCCCACTACGAGCTGGGCGAAATCGCCGAGCGCCGGCAGAAGCACGATGACGCCATCCGAAACTTCGAGGTCGTCCTGAACCAGTTCGCGGCCAGCTCGTTTGCTGCGCCGGCCGCTTATGGCATTGCCAAGGCAAAGTTCGCCAAAGACGATTTCACCGGCGCGGTGGCCGCTGCCACGGTGGTGATCGACCGTTTCGCGATGAGCGAGGCTGCGCCGCGGGCGCGCTACGTGCGCGGGCGGGCGCATCAGCGCCTGAAGCAATTTCAGCCAGCCATCGCCGATTTCGAGGCATTTGTCGCCGCCAAGCCGCCCGCGGCCGACGTCCACGACGCGCGGTATGCGATCGCGGTCTGTCAGATCGGCCTGAAGCAGCCGGAACAAGCCGCGGCTACGCTCAAAGCGCTAGTGAATGAGGCGCCCACGTATCCGCGCGCCGACGAGGCGTACTATGAACTCGCCTTTGCGCTGGCCCAAGCGAAGCAAGAGCAGGCCGCGGCCGAAGCCTGGCGCACGCTCGCCACAAAGTTTCCTAAAAGTGAACTGGCGGCCGATGCCTGGTTCCGCGTCGGCGAGTATCACGAGTTGAAAAAGGAATGGAACCCTGCTCGCGAGGCCTATCAGCAGGGCCGGCAGCGGGCCAAGGCGCCGCAACTGCAGGAGAAGCTCCAATTCAAGCTCGGCTGGGTCCAGTTTCAGGCCGAGCACTTTCCCCAAGCCGCGGCGGTCTTTCAGGCGCAGATCCAGTCGTTTCCCGCCGGGCCGCTCTTGGCCGACGCCACCTATTTCGCCGGCGAGACGCTCTATCGTCAAAAGCAATACGCCCCGGCACTGGAACGATTCAATCAGGCGGTTGGCCAGAAGCACGAGAAGTATCTGGCCCGCGCCCTCTATCGGGCGGGCGACTGCGCCGCCCGCTTGAAGCAGTGGGCGGCCAGCGAAGGGCACTATCGGGCGCTCGTCGGCCAGTTCCCGAAATTCGAATTGGTGAGCGATGCGCGCTACGGCCTCGCCTGGGCCCAGCAGAACCAGGAGAAGCTTGCCCAGGCCAAGCAGACGTACGAGCAAGTGACCAAAGAGACCGACACTGAGACGGCGGCCAAAAGCCGCTTCATGATCGGCGAGTGCGCCTTTCGCGAAAAGAAATACGACGAAGCCGTCGAACATTATCTGACGGCCGCGCTGGGCTATCCCTATGAAGACTGGCAGGTGCTTGGCTATCTCGAAGCGGGCCGCTGCTTGCTGGAACTGAAAGACAACGCCAAAGCCAGGGACATGTTCGAGACCGTCGTGAAGAAATACCCGAAGCATCCCAAGGCGAAGGACGCCGCGAAGCTGCTGGCCAATGTGAAGAAGTAGGGGACAGGGGACACGTGTAGGGTGGGACCAGCGAGCTTGCGAGCGCCGGCCCACCATGAGCGCGTGGTGGGCCGGCGCTCGCAAGCTCGCTGGTCCCACCCTACGCGGATCCTGCAAAACTCACCGTTAAGTCACAGGCTTACTATGAACGTTTCAGCATTCCTCCGGTGCCCGGTGCTCCGATTTTACCGGCCCTCTTTGCTAATCGCGGCCGCCTCGCTTGTGCTGTCTTTCGGCATTGGTCTTCGCGGGCAATTGCGTGCCGACGAAGCCGCGGCGCCGCCCGTATCGAACAACGCCACTGATGCTCAGGACGGTGCTGCATCGCCGACATCTGTATCGGCCAAGAAGCCGCCGGGCAACCTGTGGGAAATGATCGTCGCGGGCGGACCGCTGAACCTGGCGTTTATGGCCGTTTTGGGACTGATCTCGTTAGCGGCCGCCGCCGCCGCGCTGGAGCGGCTGGCCAACTTGCAACGCGGCAAGCTCGCGCCGCCGGCGCTGGCCCGCGGCCTCGACGAACTGGTGCGTGCCGGCGATCATCGAATCGAGCGATACCAGACGCTTTGCGAGCAGTCTCCTTCTCCGCTGGCCAGCGTGTTGCGGGCCGCACTGTTGCGCGTCGGGCGGCCGCTGACCGAAATCGAAAAGGCGCTCGAAGACGCCGCGGCCCGAGAGATGGCGGAACTGCGTGCCCGCGTGCGGCCGTTGTCGGTGGCCGCCAACGTGGCTCCGATGGTCGGCCTTTTGGGCACGGTCGTGGGCATGTTGGAAGCGTTCCGGGTGGCCAGCCAGGCCGGTCTGGGCAAGGCCGAGCTGCTGGCCGAAGGAATCTATCTGGCGCTGGAAACAACGGTAGCGGGGCTGCTGATTGCCATACCGGCCATGTTGTGCGCGGCGTATTTCAGCGGCCGCAACGAGCGGCTGCTGCGTGAAATCTGCGACCGCATGACCGAGGCGTTGCCCGTGTTGGGTCAAGTGAATCAGCGCGGTACTGCGCGGCCCGCCGCCGGGAATCCGCTGATGGAGTCGTGAGGACCGGCAAGTTTCGCATGCCCCAACGCCTAACGCCCAACGCCTATTACCTACCCATGCGACTTCCTGAAACGAACGCCGAACTCGACGGACCGAACATGACGCCGGTCATCGACATGGTCTTTTTGCTTTTGATCTTCTTCCTGTGCGCCACGCGGTTCGATCAGGAGGAGCGCGAGTTGCCCACCAAGTTGCCGGAGGTGGTCCGGGCCGAGCCTCTCTCGATGCCGCCGCACGAATTGGTCGTCAATGTCACGCAGGACGGCCAATACGTGGTCATGCGGCAGTCGCTCAGCGAAGAGCAACTCGCCGCGTTGCTTCGCGAAGCGGGCCTGAAGAACCCCGGCACGCAAGCAGTGCAGATTCGCGGCGACGCCCGGGCCGCCTGGGAAGCCGGCGTCCGAGTCATGGGTCTTTGCAACAAGGCGAACATCACGAACTACAGTGTGACCGTGCGCCAGACGGAATAGCAGGTGCGCGGACAACGCTCACGTCCGACTGGCGAATTGCGGTTCCACGTCGACTTCCAGCCGCCGCTGGCCGCGCACGATCGACAGCGTCACCGCCGTGCCGCCCACGCGCGAAAGCAAACGGTGCAGGTCGTCGAGCCCCGTCACAATGCGGCCGTCGATCGCCACCACCAAATCGCCCGGCCGCAGACCGGCCCGCGCCGCGGCGCCGTGCGGTTCGACGCTGACGATTTCGACCGCCATATCGAGCAGCAAGTCAAGCCGCCGGGCAAGCTCCCGGCCTACCGGACGCATCGAGACCGATAGCCCCAGCATCGGCCGGCGCACGCGGCCGTGGCCCAAAATCTCGCTGACCACCCACCGGGCGGTGTCGGCCGGCACGGCGAAGCCGAGTCCCTGGGCCATCGCGATGATGGCCGTGTTGATGCCGACCACTCGTCCCAGCGAATCGACCAGCGGCCCGCCGGAGTTGCCCGGATTCAAGGGGGCCGTGTGCTGCACCACGTTCTCGATCAGCCGTCCCTGTTGGCTGCGCAGCGAGCGTCCCTGCGCGCTGACTACGCCGGTGGTGACGGTCGATTGGAAACCGAACGGATTGCCGACGGCCACCACCAACTGGCCCACGCGCAAAGCCGCCGACTCGCCCAGCGGCGCGGCCGGCAGGTCGCGGGCAGACACGCGCAACAGGGCCAGGTCGGTGGCCGGATCATCGCCCACGACGTGCGCGTCCAAGGCATCGCCGTCGTGGGTGGTGACGACCACGCGTTGCTGCCCGCCCACGACGTGACTGTTGGTCAAGGCGTATCCCTCGGCGCTAATCACGGCGCCGGAGCCGACGCCGCCCGACTCTTGTCCGCGTCGCCGGGCGACCGCCACCACGGCCGGACCGATCGACTCGACCACGCGAATCACGGCCCGCGAATAGGCGTCGAGCAATTCGGCGTCAGGCGGCCCCGGCGGCTGGGCCGGCGACGGGCGGACTGCGTCGCCTGGGGATGGTTCGTCACCCGCCAGCCAATGTGGCTGCCATCGTGTAAGTGGGTTGAAGGACCGCATGTAAGATCTCCGTGCAGCAGTGTGATGATGAATCTTACGGTGGTGGTCGAGGGCCATCACGGTCCGAACATCGCGGCCTTCCACCGCCGACCGAAAACCTATATAGAGACCGTAGTTCGGACTGATTAAACGGTATTGAACCGAGCGGAGGTGCGTGTGACATCGTGTGCGGTGGCTGACGCTGCCCATAGGCCCGGCGCGGTTTCGATCGCGGCCTGGCTGGCGCTTGCACTGGTGCTTGCGGCCGGGGCGGTTTTGCGCCTGACATGGCTCGACGACATCGAGTTCAAGGCCGACGAAGCCTGGACATGGCGCCATGCCATGCTGGCCGGCCGCGGCGAGCCGCTCACCTGGGTCGGCATGCCGACGAGCGCGGGACCGGAGAATCCGGGCATGAGCCTCTGGGCGTTCATTCCCCTGCGCTGGCTTGGCAACACGCCGGTCGACATGGCCCGTGGCGTCGCTTGGCTGAGCATCGCCTCGATGGCGGCGATCGTCGTCCTCGCTTGTACGCTGGTGCCCGCCAGCGAACGAGAGATTTGGCTTTGGGCGGTGGCGTTGGAGGCGGTCCATCCGCTTTCGGTGCTGCACCACCGAAAGATCTGGCCTCCCTGCCTGTTTCCGTTGCTGCTGGCGCTGTTTTTGGCCTGCTGGTGGCGGCGCGACCGCCGGTTGAGCGCGTTTTGCTGGGGCATGCTCGGGCCGGTGCTGGCCCAGATCAACCTTTCGGCGGCCTTCTTCGCGGGTGCGTTCGCGCTTTGGACCTGGTTCAGCAAACGCTCGCGGACGGCCTGGAAAAGTTGGCTGGCGGGCAGCGTCATCGCTTCACTGCCGGCCATCCCCTGGTTGCTGTATGTGTCAACCGTCTCGACGCAGCCGCGTCTCACCACGCTGAAGTGGAGTCGCGCGCTCGAAGGCAAGTTCTACTTGCGTTGGTTTACCGAGCCCTTCGGCTGCGGTCTCGATCACGCCCTGGGCGAAGACTACCTCGACTTCTTGAGCCGGCCCGTCGTCGGTGGAAAGTCGACCTGGTTGGTGGGCGCTCTGCAAGTGGCGGGGCTGGTGATCGCGGTGGCCATCGCCTGGCGGTGGATCCGTAAAAAGCCGTGGCAGCGACCCGCTTGGCGGGCCGTCTTTTCGCGGAACGCCACAGAGGGCGTTCCCTACAGAGGCACGGCCCTGGTGTGCAGTGCGGCCTTCTGGGGCTATGGAATGCTGCTCACGTTGAGCTGCCTGCCGTTGCACCGGCAATACTCGATCATCGTCTATCTGCTGAATTTGCTGTGGGTTGCCTATGCAGCCTTGAGCGTGGCTCAGGGCGACCGTGCGGCGCTCCGGTCCGGCCGGCGCCTGCTGGCTGGACTGCTGATCGTCGAGTTGCTCATCTCCGCCAGCTTTCTCAGCTACATTCACGACAGACAAGTGATCGACGGCGATTACGGTGTCACGTTCGCCGCCCAACGCTCCACGTTGGGCGTTAGGCGTTAGGAACAGCGGTGGCTGGGGCAGAGCCTGGCCAAGGGGAGGCCGGCACTTCGTTCGTCTCGGCGGCCAGGCGATGCCCCGGTTGGACGCGCCGGGGCATCGCTTGGCCGCCACGCTCTTGAAGGGTGCCGGCCGCCATCGGGCCAAGCTCTGCCCCAGCCACCGAAAATGACGTATTCACGCGGTCCGCTGATCGGGATACTTGACCCGTCCGTGATAGACCGCCGTGAGCGATTTCACCAAGCTGTCTTGCACCTTGCGAAGCTGTTGCAACGTCAGCCCGCAATCGTCGAACTGGCCGTCGAGCAGCCGCTTCTTGGCAATCTCATCGACCAGGTTTTCGATGCGCGAGGGGGTCGGCTCGACCAAGGCACGGCTGGCGCTTTCGACCGCATCGGCCATCATCAGCACGGCGGCCTCAGTCGTCAGCGGCTTGGGGCCGGGATAGCGAAACGAGCTTTCGGGCACGCTCGCCGCCTCGCTGCCCGGCTCCGATTGTTGGCTGGCACGCCGGTAAAAATACTCCACCAGCGTCGTGCCGTGGTGCTGCTCGATCATGTCGATGATCGGCTGCGGCAAGCGGTGCTGCCGGGCCAGGTCGGCCCCGTCTTTGATGTGGGCAATGATAATCAGCGTGCTCATGGCGGGCACGAGCGCGTCGTGCCGGCTTCCTTCGAGGCCCTGGTTCTCGACGAAGTAATGGGGCTTGAGCATCTTGCCGATGTCGTGAAAATACGCGCCCACGCGGACCAGCAGCCCGCGGGCGCCGATACTCTCGGCCGCCGCTTCGGCGATCGAGGCCACGTTGATCGAGTGGTTGTAGGTGCCCGGCGCCCGGCGGACCAGCTCTTGCAGCAGCGGATGGGCCACGTCGCCCAGTTCCAGCAGGCTGATTTCGGTCAACACGCCGAACAGCCCTTCGACAAAGGGGAGCAATCCGGTGATCAAGAACCCCGCCAGCAGCGTCCAGACGGCGTTATGAGCGGCCAAAGTGAGCAGCGGCGAGCGTAGCGGCTGGCCGTCGAGCAGGCCGGCGGCGACGGTCAGCAGCGGCGCCACCGCGCCGGAGGTCACGCCCACCCAAATCAGCTTCCGCCGGCTGCGGATGCGGCCCAACTGCACGACGGCCGAGGCCAAGATACCCAAGAGCAGGGCCATGTGGGCCAGGCTGGCCCCATCGGCCAGCACGAAAACCATGACCACGGCCAGTGACAGCACCAGGGCCAACTCGCGGCCGTAGGCGATGCCGATGGTCATGCCGAACAAGAGCAGCGGGATGATTTCCGCCCGCCAAGGGTCGGCCGCCGTCCAACGGGCCAGCAAGATCGCCATGCACGACAGCGCCAGCACCAGCGAGAGGTGGTAAAGGTCGTGGATCAGCCGTCGGTCGCGGAGGTAGACGTAATAGGCGGCCAATGCCAGCAGGCCGGCGATCAGGCCGAACATGGCCAGGCTCCGCTCGACCTGCCGTTCGGTCGAGAAGAGCGGATCGGCCAGATAGGCCTGGTATTCCGCCTTCAGCAGGTCGACGCTCTTTTGCTGCAACGGCTCGCCGGCCAGGGCCAGCGCTTCGCCCGGCTCGTATTGCAGAAACTTTTGTTTGCTGGTGACGATGGCCCGCGGGTCGTCGACGCGGAATTGCACGCGGGCCGTAATGTTGCGCTGCGGCACATAGCCCACATGGTAGGGAAACGGCGGCTGCCAGCCGAACGCCACCGTCCAGATCGCCACGGCGGCCGATAAGGCCAGCGCGATGCGCAGCAAAACGTCGCCGCGGCGGAGCGCCACGATGGCACGGGCGAACCAGCCGGGGGCAAGATCGAACGAGGTGACGCGGACGCTGCGCGACCGTTTGCGACTCACGGAAGTGTTCATGGATTCGGTCGGCGGCGTGTGGTGTCTTCGTCATAGGCGCGCACGATCTCGCGCACCAGCCGGTGGCGGACGATGTCGGCGTTGGTCAGCCGCACGTGCGTCAGACCTTCGATTCCTTTCAGCCGCCGCGTGGCGTCGATCAGGCCGCTCTGCGTGTGGCTGGGCAGGTCGACTTGCGTCACGTCGCCCGACACCACGATCTTCGAGTTGCGGCCCATGCGGGTGAGGAACATTTTCATTTGCGAAATGGTCGTATTCTGGGCCTCGTCGAGGATGATGAACGCTTCGTTGAGCGTGCGGCCCCGCATATAGGCCAGCGGAATCACCTCGATCAGGTCCTGTTCTGTGTAGCGTTTGATCTGGTCGTAGTCCATCATCTCGCGCAGGGCGTCGAGCAACGGGCGGAGATAAGGGTTGATTTTGGCTTGCAGGTCGCCGGGCAAATAGCCCAGGCTCTCGCCGGCCTCGACCGCCGGCCGCACCAGCACGATTTTGCGAATCCGCTCTTGTTTCAGGGCGGCGACGGCCATGGCCACCGCCAGGTAGGTTTTGCCCGTGCCGGCCGGGCCGACGCAGAACACCAGGTCATGGTCTTGAATGGCCCGCAAATAATTGGCCTGGCCGGCCGTGCGGGCCTGGATTTTGCGGCCGGCCTGAAAGACTTCGATGGTCGGCGGCTCTTCCAGGGCCGGCCCGCCGGTGGCCACCGCCAACGCCCTGGCCACATCGCCCGGCGCCACGACGCCCTGGCGGACGGCCAGCGACTGCAATTGCTCCAGCACTCCGGTGGCCTTGCTGACGGCTTCTTCCTCGCCCTCGATACGGATTTCATCGCTTCGGGCAGAAATGCGAACGCCAAGGGTATCGCGAATTTGCTTGAGGTGCTGGTCGCGAGGCCCGAAGAGCGAGAGTAGCGCTTTGGAATCGACGACAGCGATGGTGGCTTCGGTCATTAAGTTCAGCGCCGGCGTCATAGATGCCCGCGCCAGAAGGTAAGGCTAGACAGAGTATTTTACCTTAGCGGGTGCCCGCACGGCTAGCTGAGCCGGCACGGTTGGCGTAAGTCGTTGTGGTCCAACAGCTTTCAATACGGAAACCGGCCATTCGTCTCCGCATTCGACAGGTCCACCAGAAACGTCGCGAGGCGCTCGACCAGCAACTCCATCATGCGGCGGCCTTTTTCGGCGGTCGCGGGGTGTGGGTTGCCGGCACCCGTGTTCGTCGTCAGCAGGTGCCAGGGCCGCGTCATCGCCACCCAGCCGCGATTGACCGCCTCGAACCGGGTGGCGGCCATCAGCCCCTCATCGGCATCGAGGCTGCCGTCTGCCCGATGGGCCACCAACTCCGGCCGATACGCCAGAATCAGCGAGGTCTCCATCTCGCCGCCGTGGTCGCCCGGATCGGTGAAGATCTCCCGCTCGACGTCGTTCAGCACGCGGAACCAGTTGCACAAGAACACGTGCGCCGCGGTCTTGCCGTACAGCTCTCGCAGCAGCGGCTTCAGGTCGTTGCCGCCGTGACTGTTGAGAAGCACGACCTTTTTGATGCCGTGCCGGGCCAGCGAATCGACCAGGTCGGTCACCACGGCGAACAGCGTCGAGGGGTTGAGGTTCATGGCCAGCGGAAAGGCCATCTGGTTCGTCTCGGTGCCGTAAGGGACCGTCGGCAGCAGCACCACCCTGGCCCCGCGCTCGTGGGCCGCATAGCAGATCGCCTCGCCCACGATGTCGCCCTCGTAGGTATCGGTGCCGTAGGGCAGGTGCAGGTTGTGCGGCTCGGTCGCGCCCAGCGGGAGCACGGCCACTTCGAAGGGGTGCGTCTTGGTATATCCGTAATTGGTTTCGGCCAGCTTCCACGGTCGCATCGTCATGGCAGGTGTTTCAGAAACTGGTGATATTGCTCGTCGTGCTTGCTGAAGGAAGTGCCGGTCAGATCGGCCAGCGTCTGCGGCCGGTCGCGGTTGGCGTAAACCGCCGAAAGGTAATCGACCAGCGCCTGTCGATACCGCCCCTCGCCGGCGAACAATAAATAATACGTCATGCCCGACGCCTCGCTGTAGATCATCTTGATCTCGCCGTGGCCTTGCAAGTCGTCCATGCCCAGGCCGCACAACTCGGCCAGCGGCAGGTACTGGCCTTTTTCCAGCAGCCACATGCGGGCATTATCGAGCCGCAGGGCGTCGGCCCCGCCCAGTGTCACCAGCCGGTTGCCCGGCTTATACGACTCCATGAAGCAGGCGATCCCCTCGACGACCCAGAAATTGGCGTCGCGGCCGATCTGGCTGACTTGCTTCAGCTCGCTGAACAACTGGTGCGTCGCCTCGTGATAGACCGTGCTGTCGTCTTCCTCGTCGCCGACGAAAAAGTAGGCCATCCGCTGCGGACCCGCGTAATAGCCGGTGGTAATTCCGATCGCCGGATGCTCTTTGCCCAGCGCCCGCATATATTCTTCGCGATTGCGGAAATACGTCACCTGCTGCCGGCGGTGTACGCGGTTCGCCGGCGCCCCCTCGCGAAACAGCCGGGCGAGCTGCTCGTCGGGCAAAACATATCGCACGAACAGTTGCCGCCATACGCCATAGAACTCTTCCAGCCGCGACGCCATCCGCACGCCTTCTTCCAGGCTATGGTTGGTGCGGACCTGGTAGTGCTCCGTGACCACGTCCCAGCCGCGCTCGATCTCGGCGTGCAGCCGCTCGTCTTCGTCGGCCGAGATCCAGCGGCCTTTGAAGAACCGCTCGCCCGACTCATACCGGGCAACCTGCTTTTCCGGCAGCCAGCCGAAGCGTTCGTGCCACACCTGGTGCGCCTGCGCCTTGTTCGACTCATAGGCGCTTAGCCACCGGCCCTCCTGCCGCTTATACCCCAACAGCCGCCGTGCGGCCTGGTGGTCGGGGTCTTCTCGCAACGTGGCATGCACCCGTTGAAACGCCAGGGCAAACTGTCGTTCTTTCGCCGCCCTCTGTGCCAGCTCGAACCACTGCTTGCCTTGAGCCTGGCGCAAGCGTCCAAATCGCTCGGCCCATTCTCGCACGGCCTGGCTTGCGAGGTCTCCCGCTTCCGGCAAGCGATCATCGGCCAGCGGCACGACGAGCGTGAGCGGCGCCTGCGGCGCAATCCACTCCCGCGTGGCCGCCGCCTGCTCCGGCAGTTTCTTTTCGTCGCACCCGCGGGCCAGCGCTTCGAGTTGTGCCGCGTACTCGCGCTCGGCTGCCGCCTGCTGTTCGACGATCGTTTCCGCATTGGCCGGCCGCGCCGCCAACAGGGCGACGAACAACAGGCCTGCGGCAATACAAGGTTGAAACATCCGGGACTTCGACCACGGGCAAAAGGGTAAACAACTTCCTTGCTTTCAGTTTACCCGCCAGGCGTCGCGTGTGCCTGACCGATCCGTCTCCGCCGGCGCGTTTCTGGGGGGTGGGCTCCGGGCCCCGTCCACACGGAAGCATGGGCCGCGCCGAAGTGCTTGCACTTGCGAAAAACAAAGGGTCGTCCGTCGTTCTTTTGCCTCGTAAGTGCCTGCCCGGAGTGGGACTTGCGCCATCGCTCGCGACCGGCGAAAAATCGCTGACGCAACCACCCATCTGGGGACAAAACGCAAGCGCCATCCTCGCCGGCCTCGCGCGGTTTCGACCCGGCCCGCGGCCGTAAGGTGGGGCAAGCGAGCTTGCGAGCGCTGGCCCACCGTTGCGTCTTGCCGCGCAGGATGCGTTGTTCGTAGATTCCGCAATCGCCCTCGCCGGGCGGCCGTTCGTCCGCCGCCGCGCGTTTGACGGGTGGCTGCGTCTTTTCTCGCTTGGGCATGGTGTTCGGTTCTCAGGGTTCAGGGTTCAGGGGGCTGATTTGCTTGTGAAAAATAAAAATCAAGCGCGCCGCCTGGGCTGTCTAAGCCGGTAGGGACTCGTGGTTTACGGTCGGTGCGCGAAAAGATCGACGCCGACTTGTACAAGCGCGGAACGATCGGCACGGCGGCGCGCGAAGGCGTAGGAGCCACGAATGGCTGGCGGCTCTGTACGCAACGCCCTCCGTGGCCTCTGGGGCGTTCCGCGTAGCGGGGTCGGCACCAACCCGCACGACCTCGGAACGCCACGGAGGCCACGGAGGGCGTTCCCTACAGAGTGCTCCCCGTGGGCGCAAATTTGCGCCCGTGGGAAAAACCCGAGGGATTTCATCATCTCGTAGTTCCCTGGTGGCATGTTTCCCGTCTACGGTCTACCGTCTACGCTCTTGTGTTGTACTCGCCGGCTGGCTTGGGCATCCCGGGCGCCGGGACAGGCCTCACGCACCGCCGTGATGAAACCCGTGGCGTCGAACACGCGGGGTATCCGCTGAGTTCTCAGCGCACGGCTTTTGCAAATTTGCAAATGCCGTAGAAACACGGCGGATTTGCTCCCTCTCTCATCATGTAGGGAAACTGGCTTGCATCGCTCTCGCGATGCACTCGCCCCTCGCTTCGCTGTTTCCGATCCATCGTCTCTCATCCCTCGTCGTTATCCACAATTGCCTAATATATAGGCATTGAAATCGACGTATGCGTACAGATTAGGCACTCCGCGCTGATCGCCCCTCCAATTAGGTACGAGATGATAAAAAACGCCGTGTTCCAACGGTTGTTGCAAATTTGCAACCACCGTGCGCCGAGGTGCCGCGCTCGACCGCCGCGCGGCCCCGCTGCTCAATTCTTAGGCACGCATCCGCGGCTGCCGCGAAGGCTGCCTGACGCTCCTCGTCTCTCCCGGCGCGCCGGCATCGACCATTTGCTTTCGCGGCCAACTGGCTTGATGGCTGCTTTCCGGCGGCCACGCGGCCGGAACAGGGAGGCGGCCACGGATGGAGACGGACGGGCACGGACAAGAGTCGGCCAGCATCGTACGACGCCGATGGCTTGGGTTGTTCCAGTCGCGCGACACCGCCAATCCAAAATCCGCTTTCTCTCGATTGAGCCGTTGCTGGAAGACCTCGGCCCCATCAACCTTGCGGGCATTCACTGGGTGATCGCCGCCTCCGACGACTCGTTTAGGTTGCGACCTGCTCCGCGGCATCGTAAACTTGTGGTCAGTCCCAGGTTATACGTCTGACTGACAATGTGATGGCCGCATGGAACTTCAAGCAATTCATCGCCGACAATAAAGACGAGTTGGAGGCGGTCCGCGTCTTTTACAGCCGGCCCTATCGAGCGGGCCTGCGCTTCAAGGCCGTCAAGGAGTTGGCCGAGGCGATCAAGTCGCCGCCCTTGTGTGCCACGGCCGACCGTCTCTGGCTGGCGTTTCAGGCCGTCGAGCCCGAGGCGGTGAGGGGCAAGTGCGGCAAGCTCGTCGATCTGATCGCCCTGGTGCGCCACGCCATCGATCCCAACTTGCCGCTCGTCCCCTTCGGTGCCACGGTGGAAGAACGTTACCGAGAATGGCTCGCTCAGCAGCAATCGTCGCGCGTCACGTTTTCCGCCGATCAACGCCGCTGGCTCGACGCCATCAAAGACCACATCGCCGCCAGCCTGAGCATCGACCAGGACGATTTCGAATACGCTCCCTTCGCACAGCTCGGCGGCCTCGGCCGCGCCTACGACCTCTTCGGCGAGCGGCTCCCCGCCGTCCTCGAAGAGTTGAACGAGAGGTTGGCGGCATGAATGACGCGAAGGTTTTTTTTGGCGACGCGGGCCGCGCTCGATTTAGAAGGCCGAAGGCCGTCCGTAGCCCGGAACGGGCGTCATTCGATAGCCCAGGGTGCAACCCTGGGTTATCGAACCGCCGCGCTACAGTAGCCCTGAAAGGGCGTGACCAACTACGGGCGAATGAGAGGTTGGCCGCATGAGGCGAGTTGAGGCGGCCACCATCGACTTTTCGCAGCTTCCGCCGCTGGCAAGCGGATGGGCTTGGTCAATCCCTGCGGAGATTTGCAGCGTCGTCGCCAGCGGGAGTACACCTGCCGCCGACAAGATGTTTGAGCGTGAAGGCGACGTCCCATTCATAAAAGTCTACAATTTGACCCACCGCGGGTTTCTGGATTTCAGCATCCGTCCAACATTCGTTTCCGCGGAGACACATGAAAAGGAACTGAAACGGTCCATTACGCGACCCGGCGACGTCTTAATTAACATCGTAGGTCCGCCGCTCGGCAAAGTCTCGTTGGTGCCGAACGATTTTCCAGAATGGAATATTAACCAGGCGGTTGTTCTTTTCCGGCCGCACGACGGCGTCTGCAATCGATACCTCGTTAATGCGTTCTTAAGCGAGGCAATCATGCGCCGCGTAACGCGTCTTGCGAAGGCGACTGCTGGCCAGTTTAACATCGGCGTTGGCATGTGCCGCCAACTGCTGCCGGTGCCCATAGCGCCGTCTAACGAACAACGCCGCATCGTCGCCAAAATCGACGAGCTTTTCTCCGACCTCGACGCGGGCGTGGCGGCGCTGGAGCGGGTGAACGCGAACCTCAAGCGGTATCGCGCGTCGGTGCTAAAGGCCGCTGTCGAGGGCCGGCTGACCGAATCATGGCGGGCGCAGTATCGACCGCAGGAAACCGGCGAGCAGCTTCTCCAGCGCATCCTCAAAGAGCGTCGCCGCAAGTGGGAAGAAGATCAACTCGCCGCCTTCGCCGTCGCTGGCAAACAGCCGCCGACGAACTGGCAAGCTCGATACGTGGAGCCGGCAACTCCGGATACGACCAACCTCCCCACTCTTCCGGACGGCTGGTGCTGGGCGACTCTCGAAGCGTTATCAGATTTGGTCGGCGGGATCACCAAGGACCAAAAACGCGCCGCTGAGAGAGGCATTTGCGAAGTACCATATCTTCGAGTTGCCAATGTGCAGAGAGGTTTGTTAGATCTCGCTGAAATCAAGACGATCCACGCGTCCCCCGCGGACATCCGGGATCTCCGCCTACTGGTCGGCGACATTCTTTTCACCGAAGGAGGAGACCGAGACAAGCTTGGTCGAGGATGGGTCTGGGGCGGGCAGCTTCCTGATTGCATCCACCAAAATCACATTTTCCGAGCTCGACTATTTTCAAACGAGATGCAGCCCGAGTTCATTTCACATCATGGAAACACATTCGGAAGGCATTGGTTCACGGCTGCGGGAAAGCAAACAACCAATCTTGCCTCAATCAATCTTGGGATCCTCCGCCGGTTCCCGGTTCCTGTTGCACCATCGAACGAACAAGCGCAAATTGTCTCCCTTGTCTCTGAGCGGCTTTCCCAAATCGATGCCGCCGAAATGGAAGTTGAGCAATCGCTGCTTCGTGCCGTGCGTCTTCGCCAGAGCATCCTCAGGCAAGCTTTCGCGGGCAAACTTGTCGCTCAGGACCCTGCCGACGAGCCAGCAGCGGCGCTACTTGCTCGTATCCAACAATCGCGGGCTGCGACAACTGTGATCCGCACAAGGGGCAAACAAGCGAGTGACGAATTCCTGCGGCGGGCGGCCATTGTTTCCTACACGGTCAATCGGCTGGCGTCGCAGCCTTCGTTCGGGCGAACGCAGCTTGAAAAAACGCTGCACCTGGCCCAAAGCCATCTTGGCATCGACCTCGGCCTTGAATTCGAGCGGTATGCCGCCGGACCCTTCGACAAGTCGCTTTACCGTCTGGAAGGGGTGGCCAAGAGAAGCGGCTGGTTCACCAAGCACGACCGCCGCCGCTTCGGCGTGACCTATCACCCCGGTCCCAAGATCGACGCCATGTGCCAGCACGCCGCGCGCCTGCTCGGCGACAAGCAAGCCGGTTTCGACCGCTTGCTCGACCAGATTGCCACCATGAATACCGACGAAGCCGAGCTCTTCGCCACCGCCTACGCCGCCTGGAACGATCTCCTCATCGACGGCCGACCGGCCGACGAGAAGAGCATCCTCGCCGAGATTTACGGCTGGCACGAATCGAAGGAGAAATTCACGAGCGCTCGAATACGCAAGCGCCTGGAATGGATGCGGTCGAACAACTATGTGCCAACCGGGCAAGGCCAGAAGACGAAGCCCTTGCGAAACCAGGCGGCGAAGTTCGGGGGCAAACGAGGCGCTCGCCGCAAGTGAACCCGTCGCTTCCACAGCTTTATGGCATCGAGACGAAGCTCGCATCTGCGCCATGCCGGGCAAAAATGAACGAGCGTCGATTGACGAACCGACCTTTCGCGAATAGTATCTGGTAGGCGTTCCAGAGGTTCCGCATGAATTTTCGCCGTCCCAATGTATCGTACATCGAAGGCGAGAGCATTGCGCCCACGAACCTGTGCAAGCGCAAAGTCGAAGACTACGCCGGCAGCGTTGCGAAGATCGCCGAGTTCGACGTCGGCGACGATCCGGCGGAATTAGTAAGGCGGTTGTCGGGACGGATCAGCTACCATGACATCGACGAATGGCTGATTGAAGACGGATCGATTTACGTGCATGAGAAGTCGAATTTCGACATTCTGCTTGCGCACTACACGAGCCCGCTAAGAGACCGGTTCACCGTGGCCCACGAGCTCGGCCATTATTTCCTGCACTCGAATCAAGGCGAGCAGCCGATCATCGCCTATCGAAAGGGTTCGACGCGCATTGAGTGGGAGGCGAATTGGTTTGCCGCGGCGCTGCTCATGCCGCGCGACAAGTTCAAGGCAGCCTGTGCCAAAATCGACAATTTGGCGGTGATCGCCGCGAGGTTTGGGGTTTCGACCGATGCCGCCCGAGTCCGACGCGACGCCATTGGATGACCCCTGGCGTTGGAAACTTCGTCTCTTCGCAAGCGCCGATCTCGTCGGCTCTACCGCGTTCAAGGCGGCGCACGGCGACTCTCGCTGGGCGGCGACGTTCAAGGAGTTCTTCTCCGACTTTCCGCAGTTCGTCGAGGCTGACTACGCCGAGTTGCCGCCGAGGTTGCGCGGCTCCGCCGTACGCTTGAAGCCCTGGAAGTTTTCGGGCGATGAGATCCTGTTTTGGGTTGAGTTGCGAAGCTTCCGCCACGCGGCGGCGCATGTCCTCGCGCTGAAGCACGCAATTCGCAAGTTTGCGGACGTCTGGGCGGCCAAAGAAATACCTTTGCGATTGAAGGCCACGGCCTGGCTGGCAGGCTTTCCAGTAACGAACACCGAGATTCTCATTGGTGAACCGTCGGACGCTCAGAGGAAGACGCTCGATTTCATTGGCCCATCGATCGATCTCGGTTTTCGGATCGCAAAGTTTTGCGATGCAAGGCGGTTCGTCGTATCGGCCGACTTGGCTTTGATGCTGCTTGACGCCGTCGACGCCCTCGAGGTCGAGCGGCATCACTTTCACATTCATCTGCAGGGTCGAGAACCGCTGAAAGGCGTTATCGGCAACGAACCATATCCGATACTTTGGCTCGACATGCGCGACGGTCTGCCGCTGCTCGAAGAGCGATTGCTTGGCATTCACCGCGACTTTCGTTCCGACGATCTGAAGGATTATTTGCGGCAATTCCTCGACGACACCCCCAAGCTTCGCCGGCCATTCATCGCCGGCGACGCCGATCATCGCTACGGCACTGAAGATCGAGAGCTCGCCGAACTTCGCGAAGAGATGCGCGCCGAGGAGACCAACCGGCACTATCTCAGCCAGGGCGACAGCGAGCCGGCTAGCGAAGGCGCGCCTAGAGAACCATCGCCTCCCCCCGACAAGCTGCGCCCCGACGATCTGACGCTCGGCTATTTTTGAGGTCAGTAGGATTGCGAATGCACTGGACTGACGATATTTCCCTGCTGTTCGAACCGCTTAGAGAATTGTGCCTGGCCACGGACGACGGGGCCACCCGATCGGTGATGGCAGACGGGGCCCCGGAATTATCGGTACGGGAGTACGACAACTGGAACGGTGGAACAACCTATTATGCTCTTGCAATCCATATTCCGGTTCACCTCTATGCAAAGCTGGAAGACGCGATTGAGAATATTGAGCGCAAGATTCTCGCAAAAGTTGAGAAACTGCAGCGGCGAGAAACTCATGACTTCATCCGAGAGGTGCTGATCCAGCCCATGTCCGCGCGGGGCCCTCGAATTGTGCCCTCCTCAGAAAGTTCCTTTTGGCTCGCGGCACATTTTCGGCTCTTCGTTAGCCATTTGAGCGAGAACAAACTCGCCGCGGCAAACCTGAAGTCGGCACTTGCGCCGTACGGCATTTCTGCGTTTGTTGCCCACGAAGACATCAAGCCAACGCAGGAGTGGCAAGATGAAATCGAAAAAGCGCCTTTCTCCATGGACGGCTTGGCAGCGATCCTAGCGCCAAGATTCGGGGAGAGTCTCTGGACCGATCACGAAGTCGGACTCGCCTTGGGCCGAGGCGTAATTGTCTTGCCGATCAGATATGGCCTCGATCCGTATGGCCTTCCTGGAAAATATCAGGGGCTACAGGGCAAAGGACGCACGCTAAGAGAGGTCGCCGAAGCGGTGTTTCGTGCATTTCTCGACAATTCGCGGACTTCGGGGAGATTCGTTTCGTGCCTCGTCGAACAGTACCTGCTTGCGGCGCCTGGTGCGTCCCTCCTCACAAAACTCAAACTGCTGGACCGCGCGGAGGTGATCTCTACTGAACAGCTAAGTAAAATCCGGGAGAAAGCCGCCAACATTCCCGAGCTTCGCGCCGATAGCGAATTCCTCGCGCATGTGAACCGCCTCTTGAACAAGCACGGCGCAGAAAGCGTTCATCCCGAGGCACCGCGTGCCGACTTCCCAGATGACGATATTCCGTTTTGAGTTTAGCGCTCGATGAGTCTCGCAGATACAACCCGCTGGCTCGGCTACCAGGAATCACCAACGCTGGAGTTCAAAAGCGTCCCGGACCCGCGCGGAATTGCCGCGGCGGTGTGCGGCATGTTGAACACCGAGGGCGGAGTCGTCGCCGTGGGCGTTGCCGACGATGGTTCTGTCGTCGGCATTGAGGATGCCGAGAGCAAGGCGGAGGAGATTGGTCGAAGCCTGCGCCAGCGGATTTCGCCCGCCGCGCCCTGGTCGGTCATCAATACCGAGGCCGACGACAAGCCGGTGATCGTCATCGACGTGCCGAACGGACCGCGCAAGCCCTACGTGGTCGAGGGGAAGGTATTTGTGCGCGTCGGAGAGGCAAATCGCGCCGCGTCGGCCGACCACATCAACCGCCTGATTCAGGACCGCATCGGCGCGGACCAGCACTGGGAACAGCAACCCGCCGTCGGTACGGCGACGGAGGACCTCGATTCGCGCGAAGTTGAAAAGACGATTCGCCAGGCGATGGAAGCAGGACGATTCGACGCCAACATCACGGGACATGAAGACGCTCTGCGCCGGCTCAATCTGATTGTCGATGGCCGCCCAATTCAAGCGGCGGTGGTGGCCTTCGGTTCGCAGGTCATGCCGTGGTATCCGCAGTGCAGCTTGCGGTTGGCGTGGTTCCGGGGAGTGACCAAAGATGAGTTCGTCGATCAACGCATTGTCTCGGCGCATGCCTTCGGGTTGCTCGAAGAGGCCAACGGTTTTCTCAAACAGCACGTCCCCATCCGCGGAACATTTAGGCCCGACGAGTTAGTGCGCCAAGACCGCCCTCTTTATCCCATTCTGGCGCTGCGCGAAGCGCTCGTGAATGCGCTCTGCCACCGCGATTATGCCGTCGCCGGCGGCGCGATCAACGTGGCCATGTTTGACGATCGGCTGGAAATCGCCAGCACGGGCACGTTGCCCGGCGGGCTAAGCGTGGCCGACCTGAAGCGAGACCATTATTCGCAGCCCCGCAATCCGCTGCTGGCGGACCTGTTCTATCGCCGCGGCCTGATCGAACTGTGGGGCCGCGGCACACAGAACATGGTGCGGCTGTGTGTCGAAGCCGGTTGCCCGGAGCCGCAGTTCGAAGAGAGAGCCGGTGAGTTCGTCGTGCGATTCTTAGCGCCGAACTTCGCGCCCAACACGCCATCGGGCGTGCAATTGTCCCCGCGTCAGGCGGCCGTCTTTGGGCAATTCCTCGCCAACCCGGTGCAAAGCCTTCGTGAAGTTCGCGACAAGGTCGATCCCAGTCTCTCCGACAGCACCATTCGCAACGTGCTTAACTCCTTGCGCGACTTGGGTTTGATCGAGGCCGTTGGAGTTGGGCGAGGGGCTTTTTGGCGGCTCGTGCGATGGTCGAACGAGTCACGGAACGCCGCGCGGTGGAATGGCACAAAAAGGCACAAAAGGCACAGGAATGACACAGAAAGGCACAATTCGCAGAGCATGAGCACCGCATCGCAACCGATTGTCGGAAAAGCCTGGAACTTCGCCCACGTGCTGCGCGACGACGGCCTGTCGTACATGGCTTATACCGAGCAGATTACGTTTCTGCTGTTCCTCAAGATGGCCGATGAGCAGTCGAAGCCGCCCTACAGCCGCAAGTCGATCGTCCCGCCGCAATTCAATTGGCAAAGCCTCAAGGGCCGCGACGGCGACGAGCTGCTGAACCACTATCGGCACATTCTCGAAGAGCTGGGCAAGAAGCCGGGCATGCTCGGCGAAATCTTCAAACGGGCCAAGCCGGAGATTCAGAGTCCCGCCACTCTGCGGCGGTTGATCGTCGACCTGATCGACGCCGAAGACTGGTCGAAGATGGAGGCCGACGTCAAGGGTGATATCTATGAAGGGCTGCTGGCCAAGAGCGCGGCCGAATCGCCCAAGGGCGCCGGTCAATACTTTACGCCCCGCGAGTTGATCAAAGCCATTGTCGATTGCGTGCAGCCGGATCCCGGCGATATGGTTTGCGACCCCGCGGCGGGCACGGGCGGCTTCCTGCTCGCCGCGCACGAGTACGTCATGCAGAAGTACGGCCGCGAACTCGATCCCGACCAGAAGCGCCACCTGAAGCGGGCGTTCGTGCAAGGTTGGGAGCTTGTTCCCAACACGGCGCGGCTCTGCATCATGAACCTCTATCTGCACGGCATCGACGGCGAGCCTTGCCCGATCCATTCGGGCATCGACGCGCTGGCCAGCCATCCGGGCAAGCATTTCAGCCTGGTACTCACCAATCCGCCGTTCGGCAAGAAGAGCAGCATTGCCATCGTCAACGAAGACGGGGATTTAGAAAAGGAAGACACCGCCTACGAGCGGACCGATTTCTACACCACCACGAAGAACAAGCAGTTGAACTTCTTGCAGCACGTCAAGACGCTCTTGAAAATCGGCGGGCGATGCGCGATCGTCGTGCCCGACAATGTGCTGTTCGAAGGCGGCGCGGGCGAGACGGTGCGCCGCAAGCTGCTCGAGGCGTGCGACGTTCACACCCTCTTGCGGTTGCCGACCGGCATTTTCTACGCGCAGGGCGTGAAGGCGAACGTGCTGTTCTTCGAAGCCAGGGCCGCCCAGGAAAAGGCGTGGACCAAGAAGCTGTGGGTGTGCGACCTGCGGACCAACATGCACTTCACGCAAAAGACCAATCCGCACAAGCGCACCGATCTCGACGAATTCGTCGAGTGCTACAAGCCTGGGCAGCCACGCGAAAAGCGCCGAGCGACCTGGAGCGACAAGGCGCCGCAAGGCCGCTGGCGAGCCTTCGACTACGGAGAGCTCATCAAGCGCGACAAGATCAACCTCGATCTTTTCTGGCTCAAGGACGAAAGTTTGGAGGACTCGGCGGACCTGCCCGACCCCGATGTGATCGCCCAGGAAATCGCCGACGACCTGCAGACCGCACTGGAGCAGTTCGCGGCCATCTCGGCGAAGGTGAAGAGATCCTGATTCCCGCGGCGGCGATCGAACCGCGATCATGCTGGCCGCGATGCTACGGCTTCACGGCTGAAGCAGCTTCGCCAGCAAGAACTCGGTGGCGCTCTTGTATTTCTCCGACTTCGAGACGCCGGGAATGACCAGATGGCATTCCATGCCGCAGGCGTCGGCCTTCTCTTTCATCTTCACGCCGTAAACCGGATGGTGAATGCCGTGGCCGGCATCAAACGATAGTTGATGGCGGCATAGGAGATGCCTTTTTCCAAAAAGGGGCGGAATCGGGCAGGGTCTTCCTTCTTATCGCCGCCGATCCAACCGCCGCCATGAATATAGACCAAGAGCGGCCGCGGACCGTCGCCCTCCGCCTTCCAGAAATCGAGCACATCGGCGGCATGCGGGCCATACGAGACATCGCCGAAGGTCGGCCCGGTCGGCTCGGCCGCCGACGCCACGCCGGTGGATGCGAGAATGACGAACGACAAGGCCGTCAAGCGAGCGAGCTTCATGGGGGTTCTCCCGAGTAAAACCAAGTACATCTGGCCGTTGGCAGCGGCGATAATAGAATACCAATAGCGGAGCCGTCGATCGAGGTCTTGCTTGACGCAAACACGTGCATGAGACTTACTATGACCGTGACCGTTAACCTGCCGCCGGATCTGGAGAGCACGCTCCGTCGGCAGGCGGAGCGTAGCGGGCAGGCCATCGGCGACTTCGTTCTCGATGCCGTCAAGGAGAAGATCGCCAAAGCACGCGCTTTTCAGGATCTCTGCGCCCCTTTTGCCCAGGCGATCGAGGCTGCGGGCGTCAGCGACCAAGAGTTTCAAGACTTCTTCGACGGAGTGCGCGAAGAGGTGTGGCGGGACAAACAGGGCCAGACACCGTGACGCCAGGGACCGCGATCTGGCCGATCTGATGCACGATCCGAGCTTTCGCGGGCGGTATCCCGATCTTCTGATCCTTGACCCCGTCGATTTCCTGAAGGAAATCGAACGGCTTGAGTCGTCGCGGAGCGTCGTGGGGCAATGACATGGCCGTCATCGACCGGCGGCGATAGCCAAGACGATGGCGATTAAAGACAGGGCATTGAGAGCGCCGCAGCGGACAAGGAAAGGGATCAAGACGGCGAGCGCCGCTTTCTGCCCCGTCGTCTCATGGGCGTAAGCGAGGCCAATTCCGCTTAGAATAGCAGCAAGTAGGGCGCCCAGATATGGTCCGCAGAATGGGATCACCTCCAACAGCGCCGCACTGCCGAAAGCGTAGCAGACGACTCGAAGCGTCGTCTCATACGGATGCCGCGCCCCGCCAAGCAATGTGAGGCAGAGATGAAAGATACCCGACAAAATGAAAGGCACAGCAACTGCAGCGGCAAGCACAGCAATCACCGCAACGGCCCCCACCACGACGACGCCCGCAGGGCTCAGCGGCGCTCCGCGCAGGTGAGCTTGCGGCCTACCGGCCAGGAGGTTCAAAAGCTGCAGGCCGGCGCTGCAACAGACCGCGATGAGACCGCCGGTCAGTCCGCCCGCCAACGCGTACAAGAGCGGCGGCAGGAGACATCCTTCGCGTCGCAGGTTCAGAAACAGACTCTTTGGCGCGGAGTAGGCCAGCTTGGTTGTGGCCCAGAAGGAGGCCAGCGAAGCGCCGTCGCGTTCCCAAGGCGGTCCGTTTCGCGGCCCGCGGTATTCGTTCGCCTCATCAGCCGCGTCGTCGGACATGTACGACAACGGCGCGGCATACGCGTTGGTCGGATCGGGACGCGGCATGCCGGCCCTTTTACCTGGTTGCGCCGCCAATGGCCTCTGCACCGGTTCGGCGACGGGATAGGTTTCAATGGTGGGTGCAGGCTGAAAGGGAACGCCCTGCACCGCTCCGCACGATGGGCAGCGGGCCTTCTTGCCCGCCGCGTCGTCACCGGTGCGCAGCAGCTTGCCACATGCAGAACAGAGAAATTCGATCGACATGAAACGCTCGTCGCCCGGAGTTGCCGAATCGTCGGCCGCAGGCGGGCCGGACTGTTCAATAGCATGCGCGCAACGGTGGCCTTTTTCCAGGGGGACCCTGATTCTATTCAACGATCGCCTAAATGGCACGAGCCATGTGGGACCGCCGCCCTCGGCTATCGACCGGACGCGCTAGGTGCCGCCCCGCGCCTCCAGGGCAAGCCAGATCACCGCCAGCATCGTGCAGACGACGCCCATCACAAGGCCAAAGACGGCGCGCCCCCATCCGTGCAGCTTCGGGTTGCGCCGCAGGTCAATGACGGCGATGACGCCCAGAAGGATGGCGAACGGCGCCGGCACTATAATCACGGCGAACAGGCCCGTGTAGCCGGCCGCAATGGCCCAGCGCGACCGGCCGACCGGCAGGATCAGGCGGATGACGAAGTCTTCGAAGTCGCTAGACGCCGCGGGCAGCCGGAAGTCGTGGCAAGCATCTTCGTGTACAACTTCGCCGGGCCCGGCCAAACCGTGAACTTGGCGATTGGCTGAAAATCCTTGCAGCCGGTTGACTTGAAAGACAGAATGTCTTAGCATCGCGGTTGGGGATCAGACGATGTTAGAACCAGCCTCGCACGCCCAGGCGAATTCCATGGTCCGTCATTTCTTATTCGCGGTTGCGATCGTTTTGGGGCTTGGCGGAACGTGCCTGGCCAAAGATGAGGCAACGCGCCCTCGCCCTAGCCCTCTCCCGAAGGGAGAGGGAACAGCGCGCCATCGCCCGAAGGGAGAGGAAGCGAAGACGACGACGCAGGAACTGGCCGGATGGATCGATGCCCGCTTCGCCGAACAATATCAGGAAAGTGGCGAGCAGCCGGCCCCGTTGGTCGACGACGCGACTTTTCTTCGCCGATTGTTTCTCGATCTGCAAGGGCGGATTCCCACGGTCGCTCAAGTGCGCGACTTCATGGCCGATCAAAGCACGCTCAAGTCCTTGTTGCCCGAACAGGTGTTTGATTCGCTGGAACAGGCGCTCGGCTTGCCCGTGGCCAAAGCCGACAACGGCCCCCGCTTCAACGGCGAGCGGGCGCAGTTCGTGGCCCGCATGAACGAGTCGGCCGCCGAAACGCCGATCGACTACAAAGGCGGCATTCCGCAGGCGCTGATGTTGATGAACGGCAAGCTCACGGCCGACGCCACGAACCTGGAGTCGAGCCGCACGTTGCGGGCAGTCGTTGAAGCGCCGTTCCTTTCGGCCGAAGACAAAATCGAAACGCTCTTCCTCGCCGCGCTCACCCGCCGGCCGACGGAAGAGGAGCGGGAGTTCTTGCTCGATCACGTTCGGCAGCCGCCGGGCGAACAGGAGCGAAAGCAAGCCTACGCGCAGATATTGTGGGGGCTGATAAATAGTCCGGAGTTCGTGCTTAGTCGGTGAGAGATGAGGGATGAGAGAGTTGTGCGTAGGGTGGGACCAGCGAGCTTGCGAGCGCCGGCCCACCCTCGGCGCGACGTCGTTCACGGTGGGCCGGCGCTCGCAAGCTCGCTTTTTCCACTCTACGCTCATCCTTTGCTGAAAGCAATCGAAGGAGTCAAGACATGACAAACGGTTCTCGCTTATGTCTTCCCGTCTGTAATCCGGCCCTTTACTCCGATCGCATTGCGTTCGCCGCGCCTTTCTCGCGGCGCGAAGTTCTCGGCTGGAGCCTGGCCGGGGCGTTGGGCGTGTCGTTCAGCGGCTGGCTGCCGAGGTTGGCCGCCGCGGCGGGTCAGGCGGCGGCAAAACAGGGTAAGTCGTGCATTCTGCTGTGGATGAACGGCGGCCCGAGTCAGACCGATACCTTCGATCTGAAACCGGGCCACACCAACGGCGGCCCGTTCAAAGAGATCGCCACCGCGGCGGCCGGCGTGAAGATCAGCGAGCACTTGCCGGGCGTGGCCGAACAGATGAAAAGCCTGGCGATCATCCGCAGCCTATCGACCAAAGAGGGCGAGCACGGGCTGGCAACGCAGCTCATGATGACCGGTTATCCGGGACAGCAGGCCGGCGTGCGCTACCCGTCACTCGGCTCTTTGATGGCCAAAGAGCTGGGCAGCGACGACAGCGACCTGCCGAACTTCATCAGCCTGTCGCCGTTCCGCATGGTCGACGCGGGCTTCTTGGGTCCGAACTACGCGCCGCTGACCGTGTCGGGCGCCAGCGACGATCCGAACACGCGGGCCAACCTGGCGTTGGAGGATCTCGCACCGCCGCGAGACCGCGGCGAGAAGGCGCTGCAAAGCCAGTTCGACATCCTGCGGTTCATGGATCGCGAGTTCGACAAGAGCGACAAGGCCGACGCCGTGAAGGCCCACCGCGCCAGTTATGCCAAGGCGATGCGCATGGTCGAGTCGCAAGGCCGCAAGGCGTTTCAGCTCGACGAAGAGCCGGCCGAGCTGCGCGACGCCTACGGCCGCAATCGCTTCGGCCAGGGCTGCTTGTTGGCCCGCCGGCTGGTCGAGCGCGGCGTGGCGTTCGTCGAAGTGACGCTCTCCGGCTCACCGGGCAACGTCGCCGGCTGGGACACGCACCTCGACAACTTCAACCAGGTGAAGGCCCTGTCGCAGGTGCTCGACCCGGCCTGGGCCACGTTGATGAAAGACCTCCGCGACCGCGGTTTGTTGGAGTCGACGCTGGTGATCTGGATGGGCGAGTTCGGCCGCACGCCGAAGATCAATCCCAACGGAGGCCGCGATCATTTCCCGCTGGCCTGGAGCGTGGCGCTCGGCGGAGCGGGCATCCGCGGCGGCCAGGCGATCGGCAAGACCAGCCCCGATGCGATGACGGTGGCCGATCGTCCCGTCTCCGTGGCCGACCTCTATGCCACGATCTGCACGGCCCTGGGTGTGGACTACAAGAAGGAGAACATTTCGCCTGAAGGCCGGCCGATTCCACTGGTCGATCGGGGAGGGACGCCGATTAAGGAACTGGTGGCATGATTTTGGATTTTGGATTTTGGATTTTGGATTTTGGATTGCCGCCAGGGGGCATCACCTAGCGACTCGCATTCCCGAACGCACGGGCACGCCTCGCCGCAAAGTGGCGACGGCACCGACAATCCAAAATCCAAAATCCAAAATCCAAAATCCCAACGCCCATGATATCGCCGCTGTTTTTGTTGCTGAGCGTGCTCGCGGCCGATGCTCCACCGAAGGTGGTGGCCAAGGCCTCGGTCGATGCTGCGCGCGGCAAGGCCGAGGCAACGCCGGACCGCGAGAACCCGGCCGACCGCCGAGACGTGCTGCTGTTGCTCGACGGCGGGCCGCTGCACTTGCGATTGCACCTCTCGCTGGCCGGAGTCTCACTCGCCGAAGCGCGCCGGCAGTACGTCGGCCGCCTCATCAACTCGCTCGATACCAATCGCGACGGCAAACTGACGCGCGAAGAAGCCGCCCGGTCGCCGCTGCTGCGCACGAAGAGCCGCCCCAACGCCGCCCAATTCTTGAAAGGTCTGGGCGCTCCGGCCCTCCTCTCGGCCCGCGACGTCGATCGCACCGTCGAACGACTGGGCGGCGAACCGGTCGCCTATCGCCAGGATCTCAGCTCGTCGAAGAATGATCTGGAAGTCTTCAAGCTGCTCGACACCGACTCCAACGGCCTGCTCGATCAGAAAGAGCTCGACGCCTCGCCCGACCTGGTGCTGGTCAAAGACGACGACGGCGACGAGTGCGTCAGCTTCGAGGAGTTTTTTCCGCCGCCTCCTCAGCCCGATCCGATGCAAGTGTTGCTGGGCCTGGCCCAACGCACGTCCCCGCCGACGCCCACCGTGGCCGACATCGTGCGCGACGCCCAAGAGCCACTGTTGCCGCGGCGGTTGTTGGCCAGGTACGATCGCAACCGCGATCTGCAGCTTGCCGCCGCCGAGTTGAACTGGCCCGCGGAGCGCATCAAGACGCTCGATACCGACGGCAACGAAAAGCTCAATGCCCAGGAGTTGGCGGCCGTCGGCCGGTCCACGCCCGACATCGAGCTTTCGGCCGATCTCGAACCGAACGACGCGGACGGGGGGGCGATCGACGTGCGGGCAACGGGCGGCCAGCGCCTCGACTCCGGCGAACGGGCCGATTATGCCAAGGTGGCGTTCTCCGCGGCCGTCGTCACCTTCTCGCACCGCAATCTCGATCCGATCGCCTCGGCCGTCGAGAACGCCATGCGGCAATTCAACCAGCTCGACATGGACGCCAACGGCTACCTCGACCGCGACGAGACGGCCGAGCGCATCCGCTTCGAACGCGGCCTGTTCGAGCTGATGGACGCCGACGGCGACGACAAGATTTTTGCCGACGAAATGAAGCAATATGTGGCGGCGCGCGGCGAGCCCGCGGCGACCACCTGCCGTGTCAACGTCTACGACACCGGCTACGGCTTCTTCATGGCGCTCGACGCCAACGCCGATGGGCGGGTCTCGGTGCGCGAGCTGCGGCACGCCCCGATGGCTCTGGCCCAGCTCGACCGCGACCGGCGGCCCGGCATCGCGGAAAAAGAGCCGGTGCGGCACTTCCATATCGAGTTCGTGCGCGGCAGCTATCAGCTTTTTGGCCCCAGCGAGCAGCTTGCCGCCCAAACGCCGGCCTTTCAGCAGCGCCGGCCGATCGGGCCGATCTGGTTTCAGCGGATGGACCGCAACAACGATGGCGACCTGACCTGGAACGAGTTTTTAGGCCCCCGCAAAGTGTTTCACGGCCTCGACCACGACGCCGACGGACTCATCGACCCGCAGGAAGCGGAGAAAGCACGGTAGGATTTTGGATTTTCGATTTTGGATTGGTGGCCGGGGCAGAGCTTGGCCAGGCACGACGTCGAAAGTGCGAAACGACGTCATGGCCAAGCGATGCCCCGGTGCCGCCGAACTGGCACGGCGGCACCGGGGCATCGCCTGGCCGCGACGCCGAATGGCAAGTTCAAGCCGTAGCGGGCCAGGCTCTGCCCCAGCCACCGATCACGACGGACAACTGACCACGGACCACGGACACATAACATGACGGCAACGAACGAAGATCTGGCAGTGATCGAACGCCTGCGCGAAGCGCGCGACCGCGTGACGCAAGAGATGAGCAAAGTGGTCGTCGGGCAGCACGAGATCATCGACTCGCTGTTGATCGGACTGCTCTGCCGCGGGCATATTCTTTTGCACGGCGTGCCGGGACTCGGCAAGACGCTCATGGCCCGCACGCTGGCCCGCACGCTCGACATGGAGTTCCGCCGCGTGCAATTCACGCCCGACCTGATGCCCGCCGACATCACCGGCACCGACGTGATGGAAGAAGACCAGGCGACGGGCAAACACCGCGTCTCCTTCGTGCCCGGCCCGGTGTTCACGAACTTTCTCTTGGCCGATGAGATCAACCGCACGCCGCCCAAGACGCAGGCGGCCCTGCTGCAAGCGATGCAGGAAGGCGAAGTCTCGGTGGGGCGCGAGACCTATCGGTTGAAGCCGTCGTTCTTCGTGGTGGCGACGCAGAACCCGATCGAGATGGAGGGCACGTATCCGCTGCCCGAAGCGCAGCTCGACCGCTTCATGTTCAACCTGAAGGTCAAGTATCCGACGGTCGACGAAGAGGTGCAGATCATCAAAGGCACCACCAGCACGCTGGCGGCGCATGCCGACAAGGTGCTGGCCGCGGAGGAAGTATTGCGGCTGCAAGAGCTGGTGCGGGGCGTGCCGATCGCCGACAGCGTCGTGCGTTACACCGCCCGGCTGGTCGCGTCCACGCGGCCCGAAGCTGGTCAAGCGTCAGGTGCATTGGCGGCCATTCACAGATACTTGGCGTACGGCGCCAGCCCGCGCGCATCGCAGTATATGGTGCTGGGCGCCAAGGGCCGGGCCATTTTGTCGGGCAAATACCACGTCGATTTTGCCGACATTCAAACGATGGCCGCGCCCGCCCTGCGGCACCGCCTGGTGCTCAACTTCCACGCTCGTGCCGACAATCTCGACGCCGACGCCCTCGTCGAACGGCTGCTGAAGCTGGTGCCGGTGGAGGAAAAACTATGACGGCCATTCTGCTCCGCCGTTGTTCGTTGCGAGACTGCCTGTGTCTTGCGATATTGTTCGTCTCGTTGCGACAGGGAATCGCCGGTTCCGCCATCGCGACAACGGTTGTTCCATTCCAGTCCGCCGCGAAGCTCGAATCCAGATTAGACTGCCCAAGGCGCCTCGACGATGCTCGGACGTTCGACGGCCGCTGCGCTCGCGGGACGCGAAATATAGCAGCTCATGCTCTCCGAAATCTCGCCTTGCCGCTCCAAGAAACAGCCCACTATCCGAACAAAAAGTAGCCACCCCCCATCGGGCAGGTTGACCGGTTGACGGCTAGGCACTAGCATCGCATCAGTGTCGCGTTAGCCCTCACGTCGGAGCGTTAGAAGAGGCGGACAAGGCATGACATGAGATACAGATTTGTTACGACTGCGGTTTTTGCAGGCAGCGTATCGCTCTTGGCTTTTTTAGCGGTGCCGCGGTGGGTATCCGTAGTTCCCGCCCCCACCGTCCAAGATCGCGGGGCGACCGGCTGCGGGCCACGTTTCAGTGGCCCGTTGGCACTCCGCTACCATTTCCCACGCGGTTGCCTCCCGCCAGGACTTGAGCCTGAATTTCTTGCCGCTCGTCTGAAGATCGAGCGCCAACCGAGTATCAGCGATGTCATTCACTGCCTGCACGCGTTCCGCGCGTGCCCGCAGCGGCTTGACGAGGTGATGGGGGCTTCTTTCGACGAATTGAAGTCGGTGCTGTTGGACCAGAATGTCGCCGAGCACCGATACAACGGCTCTATAACGATAGTGCGCACCTCCCACGGGCTCAAATATGTGACGGCGACAACGGTTCAGGCGATCGATGCCTCGGCTCAGGCAACTGCACCTCGCCATGCGGTGGTGCGTGTGGTTGGTACACCACAGATTATGTCGACTGCAGCGGCCAGTGGCACTATTACCCCTTCTGATATAAGTCGGACGGTTGAGTCAAACCTCGCTGCGAGATCTAATTAGTGCATGACATATAGATACTTGGCACGACCGGCCTCGCGTAATGGGGAATGCGTACGTCGAAGCCAGCAACCCGGCAAAAGGAGTTTCAATGACGCCTTGTCAGCTAATCGGACCACGACGGCTGCGCACCACCCGTGCAGCCTGCGTGTGCGGCCGACTACTCGTTTCCGCATCATTGGTGTTTCTTGCTGGGGGCGATGGGGGCGCTGTTCGCGCGGAAGCGGAAGTATCCCTGCCAGCGCAGGCTCCGCCACACTGGCGATCCGGTCCTTACTGCGGCGTAAACGCGGCGTATCTTTTCCTGAAACTCTCTGGTCGCGACGACATCAGTTTTGCATCTATTGAAAGCCAGATTCCGATTTCCGTCTCGGGCAGCAGCGTCCTGTCCGTCACGAACTGCCTGCGGAATCATGGTGTCGATGCCGTGGCCGTGCGGGCCACTCCAAAAGAACTTTATCGAGTACCGAAGCCGGCAGTCGCGTTATTTGAGCCAGACGAGCGCGTGAGCTTCGAGCCGGAAGGGCGACGCCACTTCGTTGTCGTCACTTCCGCGAATGAGGCAGCAGTGCAGTATGTCGACGCAGCGTCCGCGATGATCCAGACACGTACCGCGGAGGAGTTTATCAGGAGCTGGAGCGGCGTCCTTGTCGTCCAGGAGGGTGCGGACCACCGTTTTGCCGTCGCGTGCGCCCTAGCCGCAGTGGCGGTGCCGGCGGTGTGCGTGGTTCTTTTCGCGAGCCTTCGCCGTTACCACGCGCGGTTCCTAAGAGGAGCTTTACTGAAGCGACTAGGCGGAGATTAGGGATGTTTACGGACTTGTTCAGACGCCTCTCGATTGCGGCGTTTTCGCTTCTTGCCGCGCTGACGATCCCGCGCGCCGCGGCGAGAGGCGCGCAAGCCGCGACGCTCGCGGAAATCGCGGTCAGGATTCAAAAATCACGCGAGCAGGTCGAGTCATTCGGCTTTACGGTAGAGCGCTACGGAATCTCGCGTAGTGGGGCAAGCCGCGTTGTCGAGCCAAGTGAAACTGAGACATTTATCTTTAAGGGACCGTTGAGGTATCTGGAACGAACGCGCGTTACGAACGGACCGCGGCGCACGGAGAGCGCGGCGGTGCAGGAAAAGACCGGAACGAACGGGTCGTCCGCCGCATCCCGCGCGTCGAGCGGCCCCCCTGAGCAAGTTCGCACTCATGAAACGCGCGCGTTCGATGGCCGCCAACTTCGATTCATCCTCGGCGACCGCCTTGCGGAGATTCATTCCCCAAAAACACGGGACATTGTGGTCGGAAGCCGATTTGACCCATACTATTTGAAGCTCATCGGATGGTTTGTGCCCGATCCGCTTGCGACGTCGGCATTCGAGGACGCGCGGCGCGCGGGCTGCTTGCCCGACGTCTTCACTTCGGGTGGATACACCGCGGTTCGCGATGCGTGTAGCGGACGCCAATGTACGCGTGTCGATGGCGAGTACCGTATTATCCTCGACGGAAAGGAGTTCTTTCACGGCACTGAAAAGCTGTGGCTCGATGACGAACGGTGCTTCTGTCTCGTGAAACGCGAAGTGACGAATGCGCGCGCGCGGCGGCTCGAATGTATAATAGAAACTGACTCGCCAATAGCGATCATTGATGGGTGCTGGGTTCCGAAGATCTGTCGGGTCTTTGACTATAGCAGCGGCGCCTCGGAGCCTAAGGTTACGGAGCTGCGACTAACTAGTTGGCGCGTGAACAACCACACCGATCAACAGTTTTCGGTCTCGCTGCCGCCTTATGCAAGGGTGACCGACCTTCCGGAAACGCTTGAACGCGGCATTTCGTTCAGCACGCCGGTCGTTAAGTACACCGACGGCAACGGAAATCTACTTGATGAGCCGCCGGAAGAGGTGTTCAAGGGCCGGCGAGCTCGATACAACCACTGGATTATCGCTGCAACGCTCACGTGCGCGGTCGGCTTCCTGTGCTGGCGACATCGACGCCGTCAAAGAGCTGCGCGCGCATCAGGCGGGACGGTGTAGCCACAGCAAAGTAAATCCGATATGACATTATCGCTCAAATCGATCGCGATAGTGTGGAGCCTATCTTCCGCAGGTCGCGCCGGGGATTTCGGCGGGGTTTCCGCGGTCGAGCGGGCCACTTCGCGCGGCCGCGCGCCCAGGCGATCCCGGCTGAGTCGGCAACCGTTCGCCGAACACCCGCTCGC
>Ga0307373_10000179_pt1 | contig 114749 bp, 127 predicted proteins | sample OX2MG_FD_202534 | JGI IMG/M metagenome (GOLD analysis project Ga0307373, IMG submission 202534) | Soil microbial communities from Risofladan, Vaasa, Finland - OX-2 | ecosystem: Environmental > Terrestrial > Soil > Coastal area > Acid sulfate soil | place: Finland: Risofladan, Vaasa... | reverse complement strand
ATGCATGACAGCCCTCAGTCTAGTTTCAAATGTTGATTTAATCATGCCATGGCGTGAGTACAAAGGCATGTTAAAGCGGACAATAACTATGGCACGCTAAGCGGACATTATCTATGGCACTCTACAAATAACACCACCCTTGGATGAGATTCTAAACGAGTCTGGTGAAAAATCCATGAAACATTAATGTTATTACCTTTTGGTGTTTTGAAATAAGATGAGATAAGCACCAACAGGCTTTGGATTTTCGTCTATAATAGGTAAACATGTGTTGATAAATTCATTTCAATTTCTATAATAGTATTCTGTGAATTAGACTACAATTACTCCAATTTGGATTAGGTATTGAATTCCTGATGCAAAGGTTTGGTCATCAATTTGACCATCTGACCATAATCCAGCATTGTTTTTGACCCATGGAGGTATAGCAATACCAGAAGTTGGCTGACTGGAGGCGGTTGGCGGAAGTTGAATTATTCCTTGCTTTATGAGATACTGGATTCCTGCTACAAAGACAGAGTCATCAATTTGTCCCTGTTTCCACAATTTTGCATTATTTTTTATCCATGGAGGAATTACAACTCCCTGCCCAGTTTGAGTACTAGATTGATTAGTTGATTGAGTGCCAGATTGGTTGGTTAGTTGGGTTAGTGAATCATCTTCTGTTACAGTAGAAGGTATCACAACATTTCCTCTGGCCATACCAATTCTTGTCATATCAGGAACACCGTTGCTAACTATTGATTTTACATGTATGATTATACCATATATGCCGTTACCGGGCAAGTTTACTGTTTGAGTATCAGCTCCATTCTGTGCAACAGCATCATTCTTTGACCACAGTACATTTTGATCTTTGTCAAGTAATTGGATGTCATAATGCACATCACCTGCTACTTGTTGCTCTGTAAATGAATCATAGAAGCTAATATTCAAATTATTTTGTGAGTCTGCTGACAGGCTTGTGGGATTCCAACCAAGCTTTATGTGCCAACCTCCAAAGTCTGTCAACAAAGAGGCAGACGATTTTACGTTTGGCGCTTCTGGTGCTACCTTAAATTCGATGTCATTAGTTCCACTTGGAATAGTTTTTGACATGTTTATCAGATCAAATTTGTTAAGGAATAGATGGACTATCATGTAATCTCCAATCGTGTATGGATCAACAATTATCCTGCTTCCAGTAAGACCAAATCCTTCAGCACTTGCAGCATATGTTGGAGTATCAGAGAAGGCAGCAAGTGACTTTGGAACTCTCAGTTCTTCATGTATGAATATGGGCCTGTTTTGGAATCTACTTACATCCCAATCAAATGGCATATTCCAAGAAAATTGTTTTGTTGATTCATCAAAATTAAAATTCGATGTCTTGTCATAGTATGAAATCAGTGTAGTATTATACAATTTATTTTGGTACGTGACATTTTGTGTGGATACATCTCCAACACTAAGATAGGAGTCAAACTTTGGTGGATTTGATGAGTCAACAAGCGTGTTAGCATAATCAAGGGCTAGAATTTCCATATGAAAGTGATAAAGTCCACCTTCTGTCAATATTGGTGCTATAACATTTACTTGATCATCTTGTGACGTCCATCCACCCAATACCGGGTCATGATCACCTTGTACTGTCCAATGACCCACCGTACCCCCAGGTTCTAATTTTATTGTGAGATATCCCGAGTGAGTGTAAAACAAGTCATTCATCAACATTTTATCCCCCTTTGTTGCGTTGATAAAAAATGAAACATTGTTTATTGTGGTATTGGTATTTGCATCAAAAAATCTAAATTGTATATACTTGTCACCTGAATTACTAGAGGTTATAACGGGGGGATTGACTTTGATGAAAAGTGTAATAACCCTGTTTCCAATGTTTGCCTGTACATTTTCTTGAGTAAAACCATCGCCATATGCTTTTTGAGGAATAAATGGAACTGAAGATGATAAAATTATCAAGCCAAGAACAAGTGATAATATGCTCTTGGTAAAAGGTTGCATCAGTTCAAAAAAGATCTGCAACCTATTTAATTCTTAGGCATCAATGTGCTTGACATAAAATTATTAACTAGATAAGATAAAATTATAAAATGAAAAGATGGTTAAAGATATCATCTGTTTTTGCAATAGTGGCTACAATATTAGTTTTATATTTAGCATCAAGCTCAGGAATTTATCATTCAAGAGATGAAGTATTTGCACAGAGTTCGTCACTTACGATAATTTCACTCTCAAGTAATAACAAGCTGATTAGTGGAGGTCAATTTGTAATATTACCAAATCCATTTACTGGGACAGGAAATTATACAATCAAGGATAATTCTCCAGATGATAATGCGAAGGACAGGAGTGGTGTAATTATTTTGTCAGGAATAAAAAATGGAAATTACAATGTAATCCAGACGGGTACTACGCCAGGATATGGTGTTGACCAAATTCAAAAAATAATTCAGGTGAATGATTCATCAGGTGTTGTTACTTTTACTGATCTTCCTACCAATAATGCTACCATATCTTCAGCCTCTACAAGAAGTGTCACCTACACAACCAAGTTTGAATGTGGATCAATATTTGCAGGAGAGGGACCATTAAGGCCCGGTCATTATGACACAGACATTAGTTTATTTAATAAGCAAAGATTCCAGATCCAAGTTCTTTGGAATTCTGTACCTACCAATGGTCCAAGTTCAAATGCTATTTTACTGAAGATGAATTCTGAGACATCAAAGAGTATAACTTGTCAGGACATTAGAACCACGCTTGGAAACAATAATGAAAATTTCATTGAGGGGTTTACTATCATCAATGTTCCATTGGATTCAACATTTGGCAGTGGGATAACAATGACAAATCCATCTTCAAATGATATTAACATGTTAGATGTTCAGGCATTTTATACTGCAAATGCTTTGGATATTCTTCCTCATGAGGTAATTGTGGATAAAATTTCGTTTTACATAATACAAGATGGTAGTGGAAAGATTCCAGTCAACATGATGCGAAAGACCCTTGATATTTCCATGCCATCTGGCCTAAATCAAATATCAGATACTGAAAAGAAAGTAAAGGATGCTCTTGCTAAGCAATATACTCTTTCTGATGACGACTTGTCAAAAATTGTGATTAGGATAAAGGATGTGTCAATTGGAGTTGGAGTCTTGATAGATGATCATGCCATATCATTGTCTACAGTTAAGCCAGAACTAGATTCTTAAAAAGAAAAATAATAAAAAAGAAAGTTAGAGTTAAGTTTAGAGTTTTGGAATTCCTCTAGTCTTTGCAACAAATACTACCATGCTCATTACAGCAATTGCAAGAACTATTGATGCTACTGGACCAAATTCTGGTACAGTTACATTACCTGGTGTTGTAGTTGTGGTAGTGTTTGCAGTTGGAGTATTGGTTGTGGTACTAGCTGCTCCTACAATTACTTGACCTGTCATCCAAGGATGAACAGTGCAAAAGTAATCATATGTGCCTGCATTTGCAAAAGTAAATTGGTATGTACTGCCTGGTTTGATCAAATTACCGCTATCAAACACAGTCCCAGTTGTATTATCTGATGGTTGACCGCTTGTCACATAGTGACTTACAGTGTCAGTATTTTTCCAAGTTACTGTTGTTCCTGGTGTAACATTGAGTGGATTTGGAGAAAAACAATTCTTTGCAGCGACACAATCCGCTGTTGCGGCAGCGCCTGCACCCTTTGTCATATCAATTTCATTTGCTGTTTGTCCAAATGCTGGTGCTACACCTAAGATAGCAACTAGAGCCAAAAGACCAAATAGTGCGCCAAATGGTTTTGACTTCATGGTTCTGTGTGATATAGAGCTACTATAAAAATCTCTCAGATAGTTATCTAAAACATATCAGAATTTGCTTTCAATATCATCAAACAACTAACTGAGGCATGAGCATGATTCTTTCTAAAAAATATGCTAGTTACCAAGCATTCCCCTGATACACCTTGGATTGTTGTTTCCTGCAATGTATTGTAGCATATTGCCAGTGGAACATGACCAGATGTTCTAACTAATGATTCATTTGTACATGAAATCTATACATAAATCAAACAAAAAAGAAAGTGTAGGTTAAGACTAGAGTTTTGGAATTCTAGTCTTTGCAACAAATACTACCATGCTCATTACAGCAATTGCAAGAACTATTGATGCTACTGGACCAAATTCTGGTACAACGTGTGTAAAGCTTAGCACTTCACCTTTAACACCTGTCCAGGTAGTCGGATCTGCTGTAGGCAACCCAATACCGTTGAGTGTTACCTGTATGTCTACTGGATCAGCAGATGAAAGATTTGTACTACTGGTTTGAACATCATCACCTGTGTGTGTATGCCCAGCTGAATTTGAAAGTATATTATTTCCATCTTGTGTTACAGCAATTGCATAGTTCTGGTGGTGTATTCTATTTCCACTTGCATCTGTGAATGATATTGCTAATGACAATGGTTGTCCGCTCACTGGACCACTGGTGCTTATAGTGACTGTTGTGTTATCAGAAGCTTTAGCAGTTAAAGTTGTCATTCCGCCCACATTTTCACCAGATGTTCCTGTGTTGTTACTACCGGTTGTGGTACTAGCTGCTCCTACAATTACTTGACCTGTCATCCAAGGATGAACAGTGCAAAAGTAATCATATGTGCCTGCATTTGCAAAAGTAAATTGGTATGTACTGCCTGGTTTGATCAAATTACCGCTATCAAACACAGTCCCAGTTGTATTATCTGATGGTTGACCGCTTGTCACATAGTGACTTACAGTGTCAGTATTTTTCCAAGTTACTGTTGTTCCTGGTGTAACATTGAGTGGATTTGGAGAAAAACAATTCTTTGCAGCGACACAATCCGCTGTTGCGGCAGCGCCTGCACCCTTTGTCATATCAATTTCATTTGCTGTTTGTCCAAATGCTGGTGCTACACCTAAGATAGCAACTAGAGCCAAAAGACCAAATAGTGCGCCAAATGGTTTTGACTTCATCATCATGAGATCATGCTCATGATATAAAAATGCTTCAGCTTATTTTATAGAATATTTTTCTTGATAAGAATGAAAAATCAATTGACTGTAGACAAGTTATTTTCATCGAATATATTTGTAGAAAACATGCCAACATGTTTTGCTATCAATGTGCCTACGAACATTGCAACCATTAGCATAACTATAGTTCCTGCTGGAGCCAGATTGAGATAATATGATATAGTGATGCCTGCAATTACTGCTGAAACTGATAAGGAGATAGAAATCATCATTGTTTCCTTGAATCCTTTGCCCATCATTATGCTTGTTATGTTTGGTAATACTATTAATGCAGATATCAACAAAATTCCAACTAGTCTCATTGTTGCAATTACGGTGACAGCTGCTAAGGCCACAAAGAGATAATTTAGTTTTTCAACCGGTATTCCATGTACTTTGGCTTGTTCCTCATCAAATGTGAAATGTATCATTGGCTTTCTAATTGCAACTAGTGTTGCAATGACTCCACAACTTACTGCCACAATTAGCAATGCATCTTGCATACTTGTCAACAGGATACTTCCAAAGAGAAAACTGAAGAGATCAATAGTAAAACCATGAGATGCGCTAATGAGTAATACTCCCATTGCAAAACCTGACGATAACAATACTGCGATAGCAGCATCTCCCGATATTTTTGTGCTCTTTCTTAGTTTTGTAATACCCAGAGCAGTTGAAACAGAAACAGCAAATGCGGTCCAAATCGGATACACGTTAAGAAAGAATCCAAGAGCTATGCCGCCAAATGCTACATGTGATAGTGCATCTCCAAAAAGAGAATATCTTTTCAAAACCAAGAACAAACCTATCATAGAACAAGTGATTGAAACTACAATGCCAGTAAGTAGAGCTCTTTGCATAAAACCATAGGACAGGATATCAAGATTCATGAAAATCACATATCATGTTTATGCATGTGCAGTTGCATAGCTGACTCAGAATATGTTTTGAGTATGTCCTTGTTTGCAAAAAATTCTTCTTTTTCACCATGGAAAAATAATTCCCTATTCATGCATGCTACTCTAGTTGCAAGATCTGAAATTGCAGTAAGATCATGTGAGGACCACACTATGGTTATTTTGTTTTCCTTGTTTATTTTTCTGAGCACCGAATAGAATTTGTTTTGCACATCCATGTCTACTCCAGTCACTGGTTCATCCAATATCATCAAAAATGGTTCTTTGACAAGAGATTTTGCAATAAAGGCTCGCTGCTGCTCTCCTCCAGATAATTCACTGATTCTCCTATTCTTGAATGATTCCAATCCAACAATTTTTAGTGCATCTTCAATTTTTTCATGGTCTTTGCTAGATGTCTGGAATATTCTGTTCCAGCAACACCCACAACTCTGTATCAATGCAGCGCCTTTCATTAACCTCTTTTTTGATAGAATTCCCATTGCAACTACATCATAAACAGTTGCAGGAAAGTTTGGTTCAAAATTTACTTTTTGTGGCACATATCCTACCATTGAAAGTAATGTGGTGTATTGGTTTCCTTCATATCCAAATAACTTGATCTTTCCTTGATAGTTTTGTAATCCAAGAATTGCTCTGAACAATGTAGTTTTGCCAGCTCCATTTGGTCCAACAATTCCTAAGAGGTCTCCTTCCTTAACGCTAAAACTAATTTTATTTACTGCCAAAGTTCCGTTATGGCTTACTGAAACATTTTCTACGTCTAATGCATTTACTGACATTCTAAAGCCGTTCTCAAATTATGTAGGTTCTGATACCACTTATCTAGGTATGTCTTTCCCTCTTGTTGATCAGTTTGATTAATGCCTTCGAGAGGACTCAGTATCAAGACTTGTGCACCCACTTCACTTGCCAGTGTATTGGCAAGTCTTGGGTCTACCAAATCCTCTGAAAATATTACTTTAACATTCTTGTCTTCTGCAATCTGAATTATTCTTTGAATATCTTGTGGGGGTATATCTACTTCTGGCGCCATTCCACTTATCCATACATCATGTATACCATATCTGTTTGAAAAATAATTAAAGGCATTATGAAATGATATAAAAAAATCTTTTTTGCAGTGTGATAGTCCAGTTTTTATGTTGTTATCTAATGCAGCCAATTTTGCAATGTACATATTTGCATTATTTTCATAGTACTGGGCATTTGCAGGATCTGCTTTTTGCATTGCATTCTTGATATTTGTTACTTCCTGCTCTGCAAATATTGGATCATTCCACACGTGTGGATCCATTCCTCCCTGCGCTAGAATTTCCTTGTCATCTTCTGCAGAATCTGCTTTTAGTAAAGGAATGCCATCAGTAGCCTTTACAAATGTCATGTTCTGAAATTCTTTTGATTCCATGAATTTTGAAATGTATGCTTCCATACCAGCCCCATTGTAAATGAAAAGTTTTGTTCCTTTTAGCTCTTCAATCTGTTGAATACTAGGTTCCCATTCATGTGGTTCTTCTCCAATAGGCAGAAAACTGTATACATCAGTTTTGTTACCTCCCACATTTCTTGCGAATTCATAGAGTGGGAAAAAAGATGTGGCCACTTTGAGTTTATTATCAGATACATTTTGTGTTGAGATTTGTTTTGACTGGGAAAGATTTTCATTTACAAATATAGTAAAAATTACTATTGCTACAATAATCGTGCTGCCAATTACTGCTACCTTGAGTTTATTCAACACCAATTTTGTTCATAAGTTATTAATAAATTTATAAAATCTTAATAATTATTGTTGCTAAACTTATAAGATAGTTAATAATAATCACACTATGCCCATAGTCTCGATATCGTTAAACGATGAGATCCTATCAGAGTTAGATAGGATACAGAAAACAATGGGATTTTCTGGCAGGTCTGAAATTATTCGCGCTGGTATAAGAAATTTAGTGGCTGAAGAAAAGCAACATAGTATACTATCTGGACTAATCCATGCCATTCTCATGATTATCCATGATGAAGAATCAGAACAGATCGTAACAGGAATCAAACATAATCATGAAGATTTAATCGGCACTCATCTCCATAGTAAAGTAGACGGTAACAAATGCATGGAGCTTTTCTTATTGCATGGAGATGCTGAAAGGATTAGTATCATGACACGAGATTTTCAGACAAACAAGAAAATGGATAATGTCAAGCTAGTTACCATGTAAAAATTTATTTTCTTATACTATTCCGTTTTCGTTTAGAATCAGTGCAAGAAGTGCGGCACGTGTATCTTTTCCATATTGTGCTTGCTTAAAATATTTGGCTTGTTTTGTAGAATCAATTTCGTGCGATATTTCGTCAAGACGCGGTAGAGGATGCATTATGATGGCGTCATCTTTTAGTTTTTTTACTAGTTCAGAATCAATTTTATAGCTCCCTTTGACTTTGACATACTCTTCAATGTCAGCAAATCTTTCTTTTTGTATTCTTGTTACATATATCACATCTAGATCTTCAAGATTTTCTTCCAGATCACTAGTTTCAGTATATTGTAATTTTTTTCTTATTTCATACGTTGAATCAGCTCGGATTTTAAGTGACTGTGGAGATATTAGTTTTACATCAACGTTGTAATTGCTTAGTGCATACAAAAGTGAATAGACAGTCCTGCCATATTTTAGGTCACCGACAATTCCTATCTTAAGACCATCAATTCTCTTTTTTTCTTTTCTAATAGTATAGAGATCAAGTATTGCCTGTGTAGGATGTTCTTCTGTACCACTCCCTGCATTAATCAGTGGTTTTTCTGATATTTCTGCTGCAAATCTGCTAGAACCATCAAGCTGATGCCTGAGAACTAGAACATCAGAATACAAGGACATGATTTTTACAGTATCGGCAAGACTTTCACCTTTTTTTGCAGATGAGGAAGAGGCATCAGCTATTCCAAGAGAGGTACCACCTATTGATGCCATGGCGGCCTCAAAGCTTAATCTAGTTCTGGTACTAGGTTCAAAAAACAAGTATCCAAGAGTCTTTCCACGCACTATTTCCCTTCTTTCATTTTGATTCATCCCAATTATTTTATCGGTTGCTTGGAAAACGGTTTCAAATTTTTCTTTATCAAAATCTCTCACTGAGACAATATCTTTTTGGAAAAAAGAATTGCTCATTAGTAATTCACTATTATATATGAGTAGTATACAAACTATTCCAATGTCAGAGTCAGATCTTATTGTAAGAAGGATCAAGAATGGAACTGTAATTGATCACATAGAAGCTGGAAAAGGTTTGAAGGTACTAAATGCACTGGGAATAGACGGTAGAGATGGAAATGTGATTACAATTGCACTCAATGTTCCAAGCTCTAAAGTTGCAAAAAAAGATATTATAAAAGTAGAGAATAAATTTTTGCAGGATAAAGATACAAATAAACTCGCGCTAATTGCTCCAAAGGCAACAGTAAACATAATCCAAGATTACAAATTAGTTGAGAAGAGACGTGTAACGCTACCAAATCAGATCGAGCGAATTTTTCGATGCTCAAACCCAGACTGTATAACAAATAGTGATGAAGAAATACAGCCCATCATGGATGTGGTTGATAAAACAGGACTTGTTCTGAGATGCAGATATTGTACAAGAACTTTGGATGTTAATGAATTAAAATATTATTAAAATTTCTATTTCTTTTCTGTTTGCAGTGCATATTGATTATAGGTAAACTTTCTTGCACTTCCAAATGGTCTGAAAGCTCTTCCATTACCATGATAGAATTTTGAGAAAAATTCGACATAAATCAATCTGGCTCCCTGAATGCCTGGCTCAAAGACACCAATTATGATATTGAATAGGTGGCCAATGAAGAGTATTATTGTTCCAAGAATGATATAAGGTAGTGAATGGTGCAATGTCTTGGTAAATATGAAATCAATCACATCGGCCAAGATAACAGATGCCAATAGAATACCGATGATTCTTGTGTATGACAAGATATGGCTTACGATGGATGGTAATTCCATAATTGCCCTAGGACCTTCTCCTACAAACATCAGTGCTACCCCACCAATCATCAGTCCTATGTAGGCAGCTCCCTGTGTGCTATGGACCGGATTGACATGTTGATGGTGCATCAGTGCCAGACCAAATAACACTACACCCCAACCAAAGAGTATCCATCCTATTTTGCCAACTGCATGCTTTTTCAGACCTTCTCGTAAGCTGTTCAATATACCAAGAATTAGTCCAAATGTGACCATCCCAAGACCAATGTATCCACTAATTAGCAATAACTTTCTAAGGCCAGTAATTGGGTTGAATAATGCTCCATCTGCTGGAAGATGTAAACCAAATGTAGAATTCAGATAGCCAAACAGATAACCGTTGAGATGAAATCCAAAGTACAAGTTAAACACAAACCCTAATACTATTGCAAGAATGGCGCCTGGTGTCATTGCCTTTGCTAGTTTTACCATTTGTTGTCTTTTGAGTATATTCAAGGCAAACTTTCGCAACATACCAGGCATAATGTTAAAGTCCTTCTTTCCACCATCGATTCTTCGAATAACCCATCTGCAGACTAGGAGTATGACAAGTCCATATCCTGCATCGCCCACCATCATTCCATAAAATATTGGAAAGAGTAGGCCAAAGATTAGAGTAGGATCGAACTCTTTGCCTTCAGGCAGAGAATAGAATCTGATAAAGGCTTCAAAGAGCTTGAATCTTTTTGGATTATCAAATTGTGTAGGAGGATGTTCATCTGTTTCAAGCTCAAATAGCATAGTTCCTTTTGTATTGTTCTCAAAGACATTCTTTAGTTGACCAATCTTTGATTTTGGAATCCAGCCTTCAAGTGCAAAGGAATCAGATGTCACTCCCAAGTTATCAATGACTTCAAGCTTCTTGTTTTCAATCTCAAGTTGTTCCTCTATGCATACTATGTTGATATAATGGGATTTTGAGATTTCACCTAGTTGTCTTTCAACTTCTTGTAGTTTATGAGAAATATCAGTATGTTTTGCTTTGAGACTTTGCATTAACTGATCTGCCTTTCCATCTAGTTTTGGAACTGCTTCAAGCTTTACATCATATTCTTGGACCACAGTAGCAAGTGCATGCGATGGAAAATTTGGAAATGTAATCAAAACAATATTTGTAATATCTTTTCCTTCTTTTGGATAGACAAAGACATCTTGACTATTGACATCTAGTGTCTTTTTGAAGGCAGCATAGTTTTTGGAATCCAGCCTACCAAAATAAGAGTGAGCCATTTTTAGTTGAAGAACGTTAAAGTCCTCTGGGAAAAACGAAAATTCTTCAACTAGCTGGGTGTTGTTTTCAGTCTCCTTGAGTTGTGTTAAAAGATGTTCTTTTTCTTTTTCTAAAGTGGCAACTTTGTTATCAATGTCAACAGACTTGGCAGCTTGAATTATTTGTTCTACGGAAGTGAATCGTTGACATTGTGTGGCTTCAATTGGCGGTAACACAGTTTTTAATGCTTTCATCTTCAAAAGCTGATCTGAAACTTGCCTGAATGTTTCATTGTCACGTTCATTTCTGACAAGTGCAGCAACATCTTTTGATAAGGATTCAAGCTGCACAACATTAAGATCGTGTAAAATAGAGACTACGGTCTGTTTTTCTTTTCGCAGCCCAAGAACTGCAATTCTTCCCATGGGTACTGGTTTTAGAACCAAATTCTATACCTCTTTTAGTAAAATATCAATTATTTCTTTAACTGTCTGAGAATCAATTCTTGAAGAAATTGCCTTTGCCTTATTTTTTGCATCTTCTATGATTTTTTCTGTCTCAGCGTGTGCTTTCTTTCTTACCTGATCTATAGAAGACTCAATTAGTTTTTCTCCATCAGCTTTTGCTGCAGTAATTGACTGTATTGTATGAGTTTCAAAATTTCGTAATTCCTCTGCTACCCTTTTCTTCTGTTCATCGATTTCCTTTTGGGATTTGTTTTCTACTTCCTTTATTTGCTTGAGTGAGTGGACGTATTTTTCTGATGTAGACATTTTAAACTCCAAAAAAGTGCTTGCCTACATATAGGGCCAAGGCTACAGTAGCAAGAATATTACCTAGCTTGAATGCTCTAATTATCATAAAAAATCTTCTCTGTTGTTGATTTACAAAATTAGGCAAGTATTTCCTTCTCCTTTCGTTTTAAAGACTCTTGTTCTCTTTCTCCCATCTTTCTTTTGACTGTCTTTAGCATCATGAAAGTATCTCGTTCCATCTCATCTAGTCTGAATATGATGAATTTGATAGCAGCCTGCAATCTAGGGATGAATACGTTTTCGATAGCATTAGATTTTCTTTTTGTTTTTTCAATTTCAAGTAATAGTTTGCGAAGTGTAGTTTCCTTTTCTGCAACATCAAGAACCATCTTGTGTACATTACGAAATGCTTTGATTGCCTCATTGATAGATGGTGGAAGTTCTAGTAGATGTTCTGTAAGGACTTGGTCACTTTTTCCACCTTCAATTTTTGGAATTCTAACACCCATGACGTTTTTTGGTGTGATTTGTAATTTATTCAATTGTGGAATCTTCATTGCTTCATTTTCAAGTCTCATGGCACCTGCAAGCATTTCTGCCATTCTAATTGCTTGATATCCCTTTACCAACTCTGCTTGAAGACCACTTCTAAGTGAAGCTACAGTCTTGCTTGTGTTAAAGAATTCCAGAATTAATGCTTGTCTTTTTAGCTTTAGTAACTTTAGACCTTTTTTTGCAACAATGATTCTTCTTTTTGTACGGATGTATTCAAGACGTGTTGGTCTAATGTTAATTACTGACGGCAATTTTATGCACCTGCACCAGATCTCTTTCTGTATTTCTCAATGAATTCTGGTTTGATACGATTAAGTTCAGAGTCTGATAGTTCACTTAGCAATTCCCAACCAATATCCAAGGTTTGTTCGATTGAACGGTTCTCATCCATTCCTTGGTTTACAAACTTTCTTTCAAAATCGTTAGCTACCTTCATGAATTTTCTGTCAAGATCACTGAGTGCCTCTTCGCCTACAATTGCAGCCAATGATCTTGCATCTTTACCCTGTGCATAAGACGAATAGAGTTGATCTGCAAGACTTCTATGATCTTCTCTTGTACTTCCCTTTCCGATACCTTGGTTCATCAAACGTGAAAGACTTGTCAAGACATCTACAGGTGGATGTATATCTCCTCGGTGCAAGTCTCTACTCATGACAATTTGTCCTTCTGTGATATAACCAGTAAGATCTGGAATTGGGTGAGTGATATCATCAGCAGGCATGGTAAGAATTGGAATTTGGGTTACAGATCCATTTCTTCCCTTGATCTTTCCTGCTCTTTCATACAATGATGACAAGTCAGTATACATGTAACCAGGATAACCTCTTCTTCCTGGAACCTCTTCTCTTGCAGCAGAAATTTCTCTCAATGCTTCACAATAGTTAGTCATATCAGTCATGATTACTAGTACATGCATGTCCCTTTCATAAGCAAGGTATTCTGCAGTGGTCAATGCAAGTCTTGGAGTGAGTAAACGTTCCATCGATGGATCAGATGAAAGGTTCAAAAATAGAGCTGTTCTTCCAAGTGCACCACTCTCTTCGAATTGCTTTACGAAAAAGTTTGCCTCTTCACTTGTAATTCCCATTGCTGCAAATACTACTGAAAAGTTTTCTGAGCCACCAAGAACTTTTGCCTGTCTTGCAATCTGTGCTGCAAGCAAGTTGTGTGGAAGACCTGCACCTGAAAATATTGGAAGTTTTTGACCTCTGACCAGTGTATTCATTCCATCGATATTTGACATCCCAGTCTGGATGAATTCAGATGGCTCTTCTCTTGAGTATGGATTTATACCAGAACCAACCAGATCAACTTTGGTTTTAGAAACAATTTTTGGGCCGTTGTCTCTTGGATTTCCTAGACCATCAAAGACACGCCCTAGCATTTCATCAGATACTGCAAGTTGAGCAGTTTCTCCCAGAAACTTTACAGATGTATCACCAATGTTAAGTCCTAGTGTTGCGCCAAAGACCTGTACAACTGCGAGACCCTGTCTTGTGTCAAGTACTTGGCCTTGTCTCCTCTCACCGTTTTGTAATTTGATTTCTACCATTTCACCATATGCCGCATTTTCTACACCCTCTACAAATATTAGAGGACCCGCAATCTTTGAAAGTGTCTTGAATGCTATTCCGGACATTATCGTGATGCCTCCATTGATAGAGCTGAAAACTCTTGTTGCATTTTGCTCTTTGTATCCTTTACTAGTTGTTCTACTTGATCTTCCTTTGTCCATTTAATTTTTGATATCATTTTTCTTGATTCTAATTGTCCCACCTTTACAGATGTAATTCCCTTCTTGATTGCATCTGCTTCCATCTTGCCAAATTCTAGAATTGTTGACAACATTAAGAACTGCTTTCGAATTGATGTGTATGTATCTACATCATCGTATGCACTCTGTTGTAGATAGTCTTCTCTGATTGATCTTGCAGTATCCAGTACACCCTTTTCTGGTTCTGGAAGTGCATCATAGCCTACAAGCTGGACGATTTCTTGCAATTCAGATTCCTTTTGGAGAATTTCAAGTGCCTCTTTTCTTGATGGAATCCATGATGCTCCTACATTGTTCTTGTACCAATCTCCCATACCGTCTGCATATAATGAATAACTAGTAAGCCAGTTGATTGATGGGAAGTGTCTTCTGGATGCCAAGCTTGCATCAAGTGCCCAAAAGACTCTGGTCACTCTAAGTGTATTCTGGGATACAGGTTCTGAAAAGTCACCACCAGGTGGTGATACTGCGCCAACAAGTGTAAGAGAGCCAACACGCTCTTCAGGTGAAATAACAACTGCCTTTCCACCCCTTTCATAGAATTCTGCCAATCTTCTGCCAAGATAAGCTGGATATCCTTCTTCACCAGGCATTTCTTCTAGTCTGCCTGAAATTTCTCTGAGTGCTTCTGCCCATCTTGAAGTACTGTCTGCCATCAATGCAACACCATATCCCATATCACGATAGTATTCACCCATTGTGATACCGGTGTATATGCTAGCCTCACGTGCAGCTACTGGCATGTTAGAGGTATTAGCAACAAGAATTGTACGCTCCATCAATGGTCTCTTTGATTTTGGATCTTCGAGTTTTGGAAATGTTGTGAGAACTTCAGTCATTTCGTTTCCTCTTTCTCCACAACCTACATAGACAATCACATTACTGTCTGCCCATTTTGCAAGTTGTTGTTGAGTTACAGTCTTTCCACTTCCAAATGGACCTGGAATTGCAGCCGTACCGCCTTTTGCAACTGGGAAGAAGGTGTCAAGTACTCGTTGTCCAGTAAGCAATGGTTCTTCTGGTGCCAGCTTACGAAGAACTGGTCTTGGAGTTCTTACAGTCCACCAGCTTGACAGACCAATGTCTGTTTTGGTTCCATTTTGTACAGAAGCTACAATATCATTAACAGTGTACTTGCCTTCAGAAATATCAGTCAGTGTACCTTTGACATTATAAGGAATCATTATCTTGTGCATGATAAGTGGGGTTTCCTGAACCTCACCAATTATTTCTCCAGGGGAGACATGATCCCCTTTCTTCTTTATTGGGACAAATTCCCATTTTTTGGTTTGGTCAAGTGCAGGGATGACCTTTCCTCTGCTGATAAAGTCACCACTTTGTTCCCTTAGAACATCTAGTGGTCTTTGAATACCGTCATAAATTGATGTTAGTAAGCCTGGTCCAAGCTGCATTGAGAGAGGTCTCTTTGTATTGATTACTTTTTCTCCTGGACGAAGACCTGTTGTATCTTCATAAACTTGAACTGTTGCCTTGTTTCCTTCAATACGAATTATTTCTCCTACTAGTCCCATATCACCAATACGGACTACGTCAAACATTTGTGCTCTTTCTAGGCCACTTGCGATCACTACTGGACCCGAAATTCTCGAAATTATTCCATCAGCCATTTATCATCATCAACTAGAAGGGATACTTATTCCTAACACTCTCTTTGCTAGAACAGATATAGATTCTTCTTGAATGTTACCTTCTAAAGCAGGCATAAATATCACTAGTGGTTCAATTGAGGCCTCTATCTTCTTTCTAAAAATTGTAGGAAGACTAGATCTTACTATATCGCTTATAATGATTAGACTATAGTTACCTGAATAAAATAGATCCTGAATGATCTTGCTTGCCTCTTCTCCACTTGTAATGAAAGTATCCTCTATCCCTAGAAGATTGTATCCTATAGCAAGCTCGCGCTCGCCTACTACTGCTATGCGCCCAGTGGTATCTGATTTTTGTTGTGACATATTTATTCTATTAGCAATAACGAGTTGATGTAATCTGCAGAGAGGTTATAGCGTTTACCATACGCAATTCTTTTGATGTTTTCACGTTCATGTTCTGTGTTAATGATAAAGTAGAATATAGTACCAATTGAGAGTGCAATATTTTTCAATTTTTTGACGTATTCGGAATTTATGAATTTATCCAAAGCAACCTCAAAGTCAATCAAACTATTTGATTTCTTATACTGGGCCAATGCATTAACCAACATGAATCTATTTTCTATTCTGCCAACAATCTCTGAAACATCTTTTGCATTGTAGACATCTAGTGATTCGTTTTTGGTCATCTTGCCGCCCTCGATCAGATGTTTGCTTACTATCTCCTTGTCTAAATCAGATTCCTTGGCCTTGAGAAGACTGAGTACATTTTTCTTATCTATCTCTGCCCTTATGAAATCCCTAATCAGACCCTCATCACCCTGGAAAAACTTGAGTGACTCTAGTAAATTATGATAATAGAAAGTTTGTAGTGCAGACATCATGGGACCAAGATTGCCAGTATTCTGATATGTTTCAAGGTGTTGCATCAAAACTGTTCCATAGTTGTATTTTACAAGTTGATTTACAACACCATCAACCCCTGTCTGTGATAGGATTATCTTCATTTCATCATGAGAGATGTTTCCAGCAGAGATTCCTACAGGAACATTTCTGCTTGAAACAAGAAATGACTCTGTCTCTGAAATTGGTCTTCCCATGCTCTTTGCAGAAAGAATTAGTTCAATGTTGTAAATATCCCATTTTGAAAGATATGCCCGAATGGCAGATTTGCCATTAAATGGAGTTGCTTCCAGTGCAGTCTTGTTGATGTACACAAGATGTCTGTTGAGTGCAACTTCTAACAGTTCAGATTCCTTGAAAATTGATGCAGCCTTTTCAATTTCTGGTTTATACCAAGTAGATCCAAGTGCTTTTACCATCTCGACTTCGTCTTTTACCTTCATCAGGTTTTGCATTACTTCTTTTGATAAAAGATTAAGTGATATTGCCTGCAGCCTACCAAATGATGATGCATATTGTGATGTTGGCATTACATTTTCTCCGAGAGGAAGCTCTTGACTTGGTCTTCATGAGTTCTAAGTAGTTCTTCAAAGGTAAGGTCCAATTCTCTTGTTCCTTCTTTGTTTTCTGCAATGATTCCACCAAGAGTCTTAATTGATTTGCTTGTGGTTACTCCAAGTTCCTTGAGAATTGATTTGTCTTCTTCCCGGCAATGAACTATAATATTTTGACCAAGCTTCTTTTTTGAATTGCTCACCATAGTTTCAAGAGATTTCTTGTACTGTGGACTATTCGTGTAATTTTCTATCTCCTTTTGAATTACGGTAAAGGCAGATTGCATGTTGGCATTAATGGCATCAAACATAATCTTCTTTGCCTGAAGCTTTGAGGCTTCGATTATTCTTGCCTGTTCCCTTTCTGACTTGACTTTAACTTCAGTTGAAAAACGTTCTTGAATCTCCTTTAAGGTATGATCCATCTCTGCTTGTAGCCTAGACTTTCTTTCTTGAAGATCTTTTTCAAGGTCCTCAATCTCTTTTCGCTTTCTAGTCTCTATCTCTTGAATGAACGTTTCAATGCTCATTACTGAAAACCACTATAGTATGCCCAGTAGCAATATGATTCCCAACACGAATCCGATGATCCATAAAGTTTCTGGAATCACAAAGAAGAATAGCACTTGGCCAAACTTCTCTGGCTTTTCGGCAATAATACCCATACCGGCAGCACCAATACCTTGCTGTGCATTACCAGTACCAATAAGACCACCTGCAATTGCAATTGCAGCTGCAATTGCCAAGAGTGGTTTGGTTAATCCGCTACTAGTAGTAGAACTGGCGGCAGCAAATGCGGGAGTTGTTGACACAAAAGTTGATAGCGCAATTGTCAATCCCGCAGTTATAATTAAAAGCGATAATTTCGAACGCTTGTTTAGCACCATCACCGAAGACTGATTTGAAGAGGTTATATTAACTTAATTTTTACAAATGTATTTTCAAATTTTTTAAAATTGACTAACATGCGATCATCGTACATTATTTTGTTATAGTTAAGATCTCAGTTTGGGTTTAGTTCAACTGGAAGATCTAATTTATTGCCCCATTCTCCCCACGAGCCAAGATAGAGCTTGACATTTTTGAAGCCAAGCATTTTGAGTGCAAGAAAAGAGTTTGATGCACGATATCCTCCCTGACAGTATACTACGATTTCATCATTCTTTGAAAAATCATACATCTTGGTAAGATCTTCAAGAGATTTCATTGTGCCATCTTCATTGATATTTAGTATCCAATCTATGTTGATGGCAGTTGGAATGTGCCCCTTTCTTGCTGCACGTATTGTGTTTCCATTATACTCATCTTTGCTTCTTGCATCAAGAATCTTTACTTTGCCAATCTTTTTGTTAATGTATTCATAACCTGCAATTATTTCCTTGTTTATCTTGCCTGAAAATTTTTCAGGCTTGAATCCATTTGTCTTGGTTTCAGTAACAAGGCCTGAGCTCTTCCATTTTTTAAATCCGCCATCTAGCATGAATATATTCTCATGAGAGAAATACATCAATAACCAGACACCCCTCGCTGCACTCATTCCAGATACATCATCATAGAAAACAACTGTCTTGTCTTTTGTAACACCCAAAAAAGACAAAAGGTTTTCCATTTGTTTTCCAAATACCTTTATTCCATCTTTGGAGGTGTCAGACCAATGATAATAGAAAAAATCTAGATTTACTGCACTTGGAATGTGTCCTTCGAGATAATCTTTGTATGATCTGCAATCAACAAGAACAAGATTTGGCTTCTCAATCTGTTCCATTAGTTCAATAGATGAAATTAGCAATACATTATTGTAGACTTGAGGGTAATGTAAATCCATTTTATGGAAATTCGATTATATGTAACATAGAAAAGACATCAAAGGAGTTTTTCAGATTAGTCTATATTGTATTTGAGGAAAATAATTTGTTACAGTCACATGTCACAAATTCTTATATCGTGGGAAAGTATGATAATATCACAAAATGAATATTTTAGATTATCAACCTATAAAAGAGAATCATTTCACCATACAAGAATCATTTTGTGAACAAAGATGACTAGAACAAAAAAGCAGATCCCAAAGCTATCAGTTTTTCAAACATTCAAGACAAAAAATAAGGAGTTTACAGGTGAGGCGATGCGCCAGCGTGGGATTATTATTCATCTTGCATCTGAGACTTTGCCCACAAGAAAGACTCGTACTGCTATTGCGCACAAGCTTGCAGAACAAAATGGTACCACTTGGCAGAACATCTACTCCGGAATTTTCAGAGATCTAGATGAGATCCTTCTTCCTTTAGAATTGGTAAGAGAAGCTGGAAGATTGCCAATAAAGCGCGGTCCAAAGGCACTTCAAGAACAAGGGGTTCCATATTACCAATTGACTGACAGCGGTCTGCTTGTTGCAGCTTCTGTATCTGATACTGGAAAAGAAAGAATACGTATCATGAATGACTTTTTTGAAAAAGAGACCAATACAAAAGAAAAAGACCTGAAAAAGGCAATCATAACATTGCTTGATGTTGCGCCAAATTTTGTTTTGCTGCTGCTGAGAAAATATATCGAATCGTATAGTGAGGGAATAATTGACAGACTTGTTCCGTTCAATTCAGACTACATCAGAAAGGCAGTCAATGATGCAATACAAGTTCAAAGGGAACTATTGGAGGGATTTTCATCTCTTTCAAATTCTGACAGAGAACCAATCATGAGTTTTTTTAAGAAGATAGGCTAAGTAACTCTCTCAGTAATAATTAAAATCCCTTTCCAAAAGAGCTTGATAATATTGATAATGTCATCTAAAGCCGCTTCTGACAAGTCATGTCATATTGGAACATGATGATGTATGGTAGATGAACTAATTGACTATGTGATATACTTGATAGATGCTAAAAAGGGAGATACTGGAAGACTAAACTATATTCTAGGAGCCTTACAGGACGGCAAGACGATTTACAACTCTGATAAAAAATATCTGGATTCACTTATAGCAACATATCTTGGGTCCTCAAAGAGAAAAACAGGAGAGCAGAAATCTGTTGAAGAATTAAAGACAGAACTTGCCAGAGTCAATAAGAGACTAGAAAAATTTGAAAAGCGAGGATATAGGAAACCAGTGGGCAGAAAGGCCACATTTTTCTTTGTGACATTTTTCTTTGGATGGCATGCCGTAATCACAATGCTTGCCAGAAAATCCATAATTGACATAAAGGATCTCAATCCATACCTTTTACCAATATACCAACTGGACAAGGTAATCCCGTCAGAATATCTCCACTACGTATACCAGCTCAATCTCAGCATACCAAAGATTGTGGTTCTTGTATGGGGTGCAATGATACTTGCATGGATAATATTGGGTTTTGTTTATCTTGTAAAATTTATTCGATCAAGGTACAATCCTGCAAAACACTGAAAGCTATTGCGAGAAATCAAAGTCTTTAGTATAGCTCTGGCCTGAGAAAGCAGAGTGCGTAGAATAATATGCAGTTCCTGTAAACCTAAACTTTACAGCATGGTTTTGTAATGCGGACCAGACATCCGGGTTATTTCCGTCATTGAGTAATTTTGCATCGACAGAAATGATTTCAGAATTGTGCTGTATGAGTGGCAGATAGGATGAACCCTGCCAACCTCCCGCATATCGCTCTCCATATTGACCATGACCAATGACGATGCCATTTGCATAAATTTCATAGCTTACCATCTCAACTATCAGAGTATTGTCATTTGGATTTGTTAGATTGAATTTTGTTTCTAACACTGCATTTCTGCTTCCAACTGATGTTATATACGATCCATTGTATTGGATATCAATAGGTTTTACCTTAGTCATTACAGATGTCAGTGCAGACGGCGTATTTGCATTTGGCGTAAATATGTTTTTGATAATTCCTGAGCTTGGTAGAATTACGACCACGCCAAGCATTGCAACAATAACTACTACTGCAACAAAGACAAAAATTTTCTTCTCCAAGGATATCTTCACCAGTTGTTCAATTCTTAAATGTTGAGTTGAAAACGCTTATAGTAAAAGTTTCAAGATATAATTCATGCAGTATCATCAGGCAATCAGAATAGGCCAAGAGAGATCAAGAAAGTCTCAGATGACGTTATTTTCACATGCTGGCTTTGCCATGCTCACACTTACTGTAAAAAAATCTCAAGGTACATTTGTGCCAGTCGGTGAGAAAGAGTTTGTAGCAGTTATTGAAAAATCTGGCGAAGGCTGGCTTGTTGTAATAGTGGATGAAGAAGGATATGCAAAATCCCAGTCCAAGGTTCTTTCAGAAAATGATGCAAGAGAGATTTTGAACAAAGCCACCAGTGCCAATATTCCAGAATATACAGGACAAATCAGACTAGTGTAATTTCAGTACCCTCTGGACTTCCCTTGATTGCTTTTTCCAGTATCTTTGTATCTGCTTTTAGTATTCTTGTCTTTAGTTTGGAACGCTCTATCACCTTTAGTGCAACAATATCCATCAAGTCATAGCCTCCTGCTACAGAGTCTTGATGTACAAGCATTGAGCGCAGTTTCTTTATTGGTATCTTTTTGAACTTACTTGCATTCTTGTTTTTGTTTGGATCAGAATCGTATACTCCATCAACATCTGTAGCATTAAAAAATGTGTTAGCTCTCACCTTTTCTGCAATGAGTGCAGCAGTGGCATTTGTACTCTGCCCGGGATGAAGGCCACCTGTTACCACAATCAGTCCGGTGTCAGCAGCATTTGCAACCTCTTTTAGGTTGACCGGTGGATGTGGATACGCTTTTTCTTGTAACGCATAGATCAAAAGTTTTGCATTAAGTCTTGATACCTCGATTCCAAGCTCGTCAAGCGTTGATTCATCTGCGCCAGATGATCTTGCATGAGAGATGTAATGTCGTGCAATCTTTCCACCGCCTGCAATTATTATTGGCTGGCAGACCTTGCTTATCTTCACAAAAAACTCGGCATATTGTTTTAGTGTCTTCATATCTTCCAGACCAAACAAGCTTCCTGACAATTTTATCACAATTCTTTTTTTCATTGACTGTTTTCACCAAGGATGATGTTTGCTGCCATTTCAACCTTTTTTCTAAATTGCTTCCGCGTGTAGACCCGTAGTATGTCCATAAAGCCTGAAATTGCAGAGACCAGTGGAATCTCAGATATCGGTAACTCGTAGGATTCCTTTGGTCCCTCTCCCTTTTTTGTTGTAAGAATGATTGACTGAGATTCTTTTTTTGATGGAGCAAGTGGAATGGATGGCGTCTTTGATACATCAATAAAGACCTCAGACTCGTCTACCTTGGATCTTTTTGCAATTTCGTTTTGTAGATCTGCTATGTTCACTTTTCCCATTCTTGGGCGAGTAAAGATCTTTTCATAAACGCACTTGAGTAGCTTTCTCTCTTGATATTCTACCGCAAGTTGCCTTGCCCTTCTGAGATCTGTATTTTTTGGCTCAAGTGAGACAAGTTTAGATATGACAAGCTCATCTGTCATCTGGACATAGCTTTCTATGTCATCCGTGGTGAGCCCAAGCTCGCTATCTGCAAGCACCATGGCTTGTATTAGCATGACTTCTGCAGAGCGCACAGTCTTGTGAAAATATACTGCCTTGAACATCTGGTATCTAGATATCATCATTGACTCAAAAGAGTGGAGAGCAGACTTGTCAAGTGAAAGTTTCTTGTCGTGAACATCAAGTGAGTGGATTATCCTCATAAAATCCACTTTTGCATGCTCTGCACCCGTGAAATAACCATCACGTAAAAGATAGTCCATCATGTCTGCACTCAGCCCGCCAGAGATTATTTCATTCATGAACTGGTACTTTGAATTTCCAAATGCCAGCTTTGCAAGAAATGTCTTGTCAAATCCTGATTTTTTTATTATATCACCAATTTCTGATTCCAGTATGATCCTTTGTCCAATGTCCTCATGAGAATTTTTTTTCTTTTTTTGCAAGACCTCTTCGAATAAATGTGAGAATGGTCCGTGACCAACATCGTGCAGCAGTGCTGCCATTCGTATATTTTCAGAATCGTTTGCATCAAGATATCCCTTGTCTCTTAGCACATTTGCTGCCTGACCTGCAATGTGCATTGTTCCAAGTGAATGTTCAAACCTTGAATGTTGTGCACCCGGATAGACAAGGTGTGCACCTGCAAGCTGTCGTATCCTTCGAAGCCTTTGAAATACTGGGGAGTCTATCAGTTCCAACTCTTGTTGATATACAGTAATGAAATCATGAATCGGGTCTACTATCTGAAGATATTTTTTGGTCATATCTTTTTCATCTTATATGTTTTGATATGATATACCTTATTTGTTGGTGAACTATTGTTTTTTCTTGCGATGCATTTACTATGTTCCAGTGGTATCTTTTTGCAAGTTTTCTGTATGTATTTGCAATCTTGAGCGCAAATGTTTTATCTTTTTCAAATCTGTCGCGTTTCTGTTTTTTTCGGGAAAATGAATCTGATACCTTGACATCAAGTAGTATTACAATATTTTCCTTTGGAAGACCCCGGTCAAGGTTTTCAAGCCACTTCAAGTCAAGTCCGTTTACTGTTCCATATACTAGATTAGACTGGTAATAGCGATTCATGATAACGACATAATTTTTTGCAAGTGCATCTTTAATGTCCCTTGATCGTTCCCACCGGTTTGCTGCAAGAAGGCAATGTATTACCTGTGGTGGAAATTTACGCTTACCACCAAGAAAGTTTTTTATTTCTTTTCCAACTGGAGTAGTATAATCTGGAAAACTAAATACCACGGATTTTTTATTTCGGGTTTTTAAGAAATTGGATAATAATTTTGACTGGGTTTTTTTGCCTGCCTGGTCAAAGCCCTCTATGACAATAATCATCAAAGTCCTATTAAATAGGGCAGTAGATAAATTGTGAATTTGACAGACTCTGTTACTTGGATAAAATGTACTGGGTAGTATTACAGAGTAAATCTGACTAAGGTTTAATAATCAAAAAAGCGCTAAATGATACTACATGGGTATTGGTCACTATATGGTAAAAGAAGTCATGAAAGAGATAGGCAACAAGTCACGTGAGTTCTACGAGTTTATTCTTCCTCCAGTAGACATGATACTGCAAAATGACAGTCTGGTGGTAGCAATAGACATGCCAGGATTTGACAAAAAAGAGATCAAACTAAGACTTAACGGCAACATTCTCTCAATTGTAGCAACAAGAGAAGACGAAGTAGAGGGTACAGTAATCTGGAGACAGAGGCCACGCTCAATTGACAAGAAGATAAGACTACCAATTGAGGTAAAAGACGACGAGAATCCTGCAGCATCTGCAAAATATCGTGACGGTGTATTAACCTTAACAATCCCTACAAAGACTGGAAAAAATATTACAATAGAATAGCTAGTGTTCCTTTAATGCAATAGCAAGCGCCATTATAACAACAGAGCTTATCATTCCAATTTCTCCAACTATATTGTTTGTTGAATACAATATGGTAGACCCGACAAAGACTGCAGCTGTAAGTATAGTACCTGAAAGCAGAACAGTTCGTGATTTTGGTTTGCTTGTCTGCATGTTTTTGTTTTGCTCGATGAATTGTCTGATCTCTGGCACCACGGCAATTGCGGCATCTATTGATTTTACAAATCTCCCAAAAGAGATCTTGAGCTCTTCTACATATGCATCTCGTATAATATTTTCTTCTTCCAAAATATTTTGTAGCACATTGATGAATCTGAAATTTACCTTGTGAGTAAGATACACTCCCTCAAGTATTGACGTCATCCTCATGTAAAGCGCAAGATGTTTTGGTAGCTTGAATGGAAATCTGCTCATTGTCTTGTTTGCAAGCTCCATGAGTGCCTTGACTTCCATCCTGTCCACTTTGGTTCCGTGAAATGCCTGAATCGAGAGCGCAAGACCTTTTTCTATTATATTTCTGTCATATCCTGGCATGAGCATCCCAAGATCATCCATTGCAGATACTGTCCTTGTTGGATCTCGCTCGATAAGCGAAAGATAGAGCCTGATTAGTTTCAGTCTTGTTTTGGTATCCAGTCTCCCGACCATCCCAAAATCATACAGTATCAGAGAACCGTCGTTTGTAACAGAAATGTTTCCAGGGTGCGGGTCTGCATGGAACAGATCGTGTCTTAACAACATGGTAAAAAAGACTCTATGTGCACGCACTACAAGTTGTTCCCTGTCAATTCCTGCCTCGTCAAGTGCCTTGACGTTTGTTATTTTTATTCCAGGCAAATATTCCATAGTGAGTATATTTTTACTAGATCGGTCGTCTATCACAGAGGGAATTATCAGTTTTGGGTAGCTCTGCATGTTTTTCTTGATTGTCTTTAGGTTCTGGGACTCGATTCTATAGTCCATTTCTTCATTGATTGTTTCAATGAATTGTGAAAGCATTGCCTCTGCAGAATATCGCAGGTTTGGGTCAACAAACCTCATTGCAAACGGAATTATTTTTTTGAGGACGTGTATGTCTTCTTCAACAACTTTTTCAATTCCCGGTCTCTTGACTTTTATGATTACATCTTGTCCCCTAAGTCTTGCCTTGTAGACCTGTCCAAGTGATGCGCCAGATATCACGTTGGTGTCAACAAAATCAAAATTCTTGTCCATTGGTCCAAGATCTCTTTCTATGATTGGTCTTACCTTGTCAAATGATTCTGCTGGAACCTCATCTTGGAGCTTGGCTAGTTCCTCAAGATATGGTTGTGGCAAAATATCTGCCCTTGACGAGAGCCACTGACCTAACTTGATGTATACTGGACCAAGGGACAGAAATGTCTTGAGTGCTTTGCGGGCATTTTTTTGGTACCTTTTGAGATCAACATTTTTTCCTTGTTTTCTTACCCACTCTCTTCTGTCCTTTCGTAATGCAAGTACAAGTGGTATGAGCTTGATGAAGGTTTGAATTGTTCTTGTTCGTGTAATTTGTCTTCCCCCTCCCTAGAACTCTTTTAGCTTTTTTGTTATAGTATATCCTGTATAGCTTGCAAGTACTGATGCCACAAGCCCTGCAAAGATAGATGCGCCCTTTGCAAAAGGCATATTCTTTTGTAATTTATAAACACTTGATGAAACTTTTTTTGCTGCAACCAAGCCGCTTGTAATTCCAACAAGAATTTCAGGAGCATCTTGCACAAGATGGCCAAGTGGATCTTTTCTTGGATCTACCTTGTCCATGTGGACTAGATACCTGTCGTCATATTCTCTGATGTGTAGATTACCATAACGGTACTGTTTTTTTGCACCATTTTTCTGACCCAGTACTGTCTCCTCTGCCTCTTCGAGCATAAAATGGCGAACTTCTTTTGGGATTTCAATCTCATCCCATATCATGACTAAAAAAATGCCTTTCGAGTAAATATACCCTTAGCTTGATTCTTCTATTTTCTTTTCAAGTACAATCTTTTTCTTTCGTATCTTGAACACTATACCACCTATTCCTGCTGCAATTGCCACAAGTATGATTATTTGTAGCTGGTTAATGCCAAAGTTGTCACTTGACTGGACTGGAGGGGTTCCAAACGATACAGTGTCAACTTCTGTTATTGTGTGCTGCTCCAACAATGTGTCCTTCCATGTAAGTGTAACCTGGATTTTTTGATCACCTGTCGGTACAGTATCAGAATTTATCGGGATATTGAATGGTACTGGTGCATCAATATCAATATCTCCAATGTATTGGCTTGATGGTTTGATTATTGTGTTATCTACAGATGATATGGTCACCTGACCAAAGACAGCCTTTACATTTCCTTGGTTGAGTACATCACCAATTATCATCTTCTTGCCTGCAATATCTGATACACCTATATCATGAAGTGAGATGTCAATTACTCCCCTGATGTAGGTTGCAAAGTTTTGTTTTTCGATTACTGTTGCTCCATCTTTTGTATACTGGATATCAACTTCATAGTTGACTGCCTGGCCCTCAATGCTCTGGTCTGCAAATACTGGAATGACTAGGTCAGTCTTTTCAAGGGGGTTTATTTCTTGTATGAACCACTTGTTATCCTGCAATATCTTTAGGCTGTTAGAGTTTGGCGTGATTGAAATTGAAATGTCAGATATCTTTGATGGTGACAAGTTTTCAATTCCTAGTGTTAGGTTTTGCATCACTCCAGTCAACAGATACTGTGGAGAAGATATTTTTATTATCGATACAGAACTTGTAGGTCCCACAATAAAATCGACTGTCCTTGTTGTAGTAACTTGGTTTCCTTGTCCATCAAAGTATGATACTGTAAATGGCGCATGAATAGTTTGCCCTGCAACATTTTGTGGGATGAATGCTTGGATTGAAAATGTATTAGATGATCCTGGCTTGACTGTCCCTACTTTCCAGTGGTTCTGGTCAAGTACTATTCCCTGCAGGTTGTTTGTATCAGCTGTTGTACCAGTACTCTGATCTCTTTGGATGACAATATCGACGTCATTTAGTGGTGCGGTGCCTGCATCTGAGATCTGGATTGTAATGTTGTTGTTTGATGCGGGGTCAAGAAATGGGTTTTCTGCCTTGAGGTTTACCACACTCTTTCCTGTGACTTTGAAATTAAAGTCTAAAAATGTGGTGCGCTCTCCATTTTCTCGTACTCTCGAATATGTGATCTTGACTGTTCCTGAATAGTCGTGAATGTTCATGGTTTTGTCTACGTTAACAAAGAATGTAAGCGTAAAGGACTGGCCTGCAGTAGCTGTCTGGGTGTTGTCAGCTTCGATTAGTCCATTATTTGCAAGAGCTCCCGAGAATCCTGTTGGCAAGCTGAGCAGTCCACTAATCCCTGTGATATCCTCCGTACCAACATTTGATAATACTATGGTAAGTGGAACATTCTTGTCCCCTGGCTCTACCTCAATTTTTTGTCCGGCAGGTCCAAAATATGCGTCAAGAAGTTTGATGTCATTAAATCCATGCTCAAAGGGTGATGCACTTGGTGCCAGCTGTTCAGGTGCTTGTGCGTAGCTTGGAATTATCATCTGTCCTGCAAGCAAGATTACTAATAACATGATACTTTTGTAGATCAAGTTAGATTTGCCTCCATCTCTTCTTTGAAAATTCTGCCATCTTTTATTGTTACTACCTTGTCCACTTCACCAAATTGGTGTCTGTCATGTGTAACAATGATAAATGTCTGGTATAGTTTTCGGTTGAGTGACTTGAGCAGCTGTATTGTAGTTTCAGCCGATACCGAGTCGAGGTTTCCTGTAGGCTCGTCTGCAAGTACCACAGCTGGTTTGTTTATCAATGCTCTCGTTATTGCAACTCTCTGGGCCTGTCCACCAGAAATTTGGTTTGCAAACTTGTGAGTTTGGGTTTCTAGTCCGACTGTTTTGAGCAATGCTCTTGCCTCGTCTGCAGAATTGTGTATAGTACCCTGAATCTTTCTTGGTAGTGTAACGTTTTCAAGAACAGTAAGATCTGACAAGAGGTTTGAGAATTGGAATATGAAACCAAGCTTTGAGTTTCTAAATGTCGAGAGCTGGTTGTCACTTAATTCTGATGTATCTACCCCGTCAATTATTATCTTGCCCTTTGTTGGCCTGTCAAGCAATCCAATCATGTTAAGTAACGTGGACTTGCCAGAGCCTGAGCTTCCTACAATCAACATAAACTCCCCGCGCTTGACGCTAAATGACAGGTTTTTGAGGGCATAGACCTCGGTTTCTCCCTGGCCGTACACCTTATCGATGTTTTTTACATCTAGTACGTAATCAGCCAACTCTCATTGCCTCCACTGGTTCTAGTTTGGTAGCCTTGTATGCTGGATAGATGGATGCAATGACTGCAAGCACAAATGCCATGATATCAGTCTGAATTATGCTTGTCCAGTTGTACTTTACCTCAAGCGGCAAGCTTCCTTGAAATGTCATGTGGGTCTCCTTTGCATATGTCGTATAGGCTACGCCCATCACAGTGCCAAGTCCTGCACCTATTGCACCAATCACCATTCCTTGAAATATAAAAACTAGTAGTACATCTTTTCTTTTTGCACCGATTGCCCTCATTACGCCAATGTCGCGGGTCTTGCTTGTTACCTGCATCATTTGTATTGTGACAACTGCAAATGCAGACGACATCATGCCAAAATAACCAACTAGATTAATCAGTGCAATGCCTGACCTAAATCCACTCAGTGTTTGCTCTGCCGATTCTTCGATTGTCTGTGCCTTGAATTTATCAGCACTTGATGGAAATGCAGCAAGAAATAGATCTTTAACATATGTATCCTTTGATGGATCATTTAGTCTAACAAGAATTGATTGTGTTTGGTGTGGTCTAGCTAAAATTTCACGCAGTGTATCTATATTCATTATAACACTATTGTCAAGACCCACTGAACCTGCAGTTGTAGTTATTCCAACTATAGTTAATCTTCTTAAAACATCATTACCAAATTGGTCTTTGAATTTTAATTTTATAGTATCACCTATTTGTGGATAACCTAGATCTCTGTCTACAATTGCCCCAAGTACAACTGAATTTCTATATGAGACATACTGACCACCCGCCCCTACAGTTTTATACATTGTAGATGCTTCTCTATCCAAAACTGGATCAACCCCTATTACAGGAACTGAATAATCATGAATTAATTGTCCGTTAATTGTTGCATTGATTGAAGCTGAAGAATCAATTCGTGGAGCTGCAGCTTGAACATATGGAATTCTTTCCAGCCAATTTATAAGCATAAAATCAGATTTTGTAATATAGTCTTCCTGTCTTGTGATGTATACATGGCCAAATCTGTAATTGATTTGATCACGAACGATTGCATCGTACAACCCTTGGAATATGACAGAATTTACCTGTACCACAAGTATTGCAATTGCAACCGCAAGACTTGCTGCAATGAGGCTACCCCTGCGTCTTGTGATGAATCTGATACCAATCTGGGCCCTATAATCCACAGTCGATCAAGAATTAGTCTGATATTTAATGTTTTACTGGTATATACTTATCATATTAGACAATAATATATAATACATGTTTGATTTGATATAATTGATGAGGTAATACTATAACAAATGGACAAATTAGACATACAAATTCTCTCACATTTGCTCAATAATTGCAGAAAACCTGACAGGCAGATAGGCCAAGAGATTGGTATCTCAGGAGTTGCTATCAAATCAAGAATTCAGAAAATGATTGAAAACAAAATAATTGAAAAATTTGCCTTAAAAATTGAACCGCCCGTATTAGGGTATAGTGTTTTGTATTTTGTGGTGACTGGAAAAGAGATCGAGGATATAATACAAAAGATAAGATTGGTGGGAGAGCCGTTCTTTGTGGTGCCATGTGTTGGTGGTATCACTGTATGTAGTATCGTAGTAAAAGAAGATCCTACAAAAAAAATGGATCTGGCAAAAAACTTACTTCATGATGTTAGGGTTCTTAGTGTCTTTGAGGCAAAAAATCCTGAGATAAGATCTGATCTGACGAAGACAGACATTGAAATTATTGATATTTTATTAAAAGATCCACGATTAAAAATTGACGAGATTGCCGAAAAGTCTGGTTTTTCAACAAAGACTATCGCTCGTTCACTAGAAAAATTACAAAATGATGAAGCCATCCAGTTTACATTAATTTACAATCCAAAAAACATGGACAAGTTTATTCCTTTTGCAATTTTAGTTGGAGTGACAGATGTAAAAAAGACACTTACAAAACTTGCTAAAGTATTTTCAGAGTCATTTTTACAAAATCCATTTGTGCACATGAATCAGATTGTACTTTTCATGTATACGGACAATATCTATAAGATGGATGATCTTTCTGCCAAAGTTCATAATATTGAAGGAATACATTCTGTTGATTTATTCATGCCAAAAAAGATTACATTTTTGAACGAGTGGGTAAGAGAGGCAATCATACAAGCCAAGAAATCAAAGCGGCTTCATCTCATGTCTGAGATACATTCATAACATAATTGTGGTGTAATTTTTCTAAATGAGGAAAAATGTCTTCAAGGGCAGAGTTCTCTCACTTAGTCTTTACACTTTATCTGTCAACAAACGAAAAGTTACACGGGAGGTAATTGAACATCCAGGTGCTGCTGCCATACTTGCAATAGAAGATGGTAAGATATTGCTTGTAAGACAGCATAGGTTTCCGCATGGATATGTGCTTGAAATCCCTGCTGGAACTCTAGAAAAGGGAGAAAGGCCGCTCAAGTGTGCCCACAGGGAACTACGGGAAGAGACGGGATATACAGCAAAAAAGATGATTCCTTTGATCAAGTACTATCCTTCCATTGGATACAATACTGAAATTATCCATTGTTATGTTGCGTCAGGAATAAAGAAGGTAGGAGGTTTGCAGCTTGACCAAGATGAAATCATGTCTGTTGTAAAAATTGATTTCAAGAAAGTCCTCAAGATGATTACATCAGGAAAGATTACAGATTCCAAAACAATCTGCGCTGTCTTGACTTGGGCTATCAACAAGAAACATCAAGCATAGACTGGCCTTACCAAATCAGCAACATCTGCCCAGCATCTAGATAGTTTTTCAAATATAAATACCAAGTTTAACAACTGTATTGACCCCTGTTTTTTTGGATCAAGTGATGAACCGACATTTGAGATCTTTTTTTGATAGTTTCTGTGAAGTGTGATTGCCTCAATTGCTAGCTTTCTATTGTTTTCAATAAATGAGGTGATTGATTTTTCATGTACATTTTCTATCTCTTGTGCAATATCGTACAGTTTTTTTGTATCAGTTTTCGATACTGGTAATTCTGAAATCGAATGTGCAAGATCTATTATGGTATCTCCTGCAGTCTCTAGCAAGTTTGCTGCTACCCTGTAGTCTAAGATGTCAATGTTTCCCAAGTTTAGTGCAGTTGCAAGTTTCTTGTCAACCATTGCGCTTCGGATTAATCGTACAAGCAAAAAATATTGCCTGTCAATTTCATCGTCCCTGCTTGGCATTGTTTGCAATACGGACCTGTCATCTGATGTAAGACATGATATTGTATCACGAAACATTCCAAGAACAATTGAGCTCATTCTTTTTAGTATTTTATTTGGACTAAGTGTAGTGGCATCAAGTAAAAACTGGACATTTACATTTGATGCATCTTCTTCAACAATTTCCATACCAACAAGTCTTCGCATCAGTCCACGGATTTTTTCCCTGTCATCTACTGAAATTGTTGATTTTCCTTTGATCTTTATGATATCATATCCAAGCAGGTATGCACCTGTGACATAGGCACTGATGTTTTCTTGTTTTGATACAGGGTATGGTATCACGACTTCATTTGGTGCCTTGCTTCCACCAGTAGGAGTAATTGAAATGCTGTTAGAGCCAGTCTCAATTTCTACTTCGTCGCTTTTTTCAAGCTTGTTTGCCTGGACCCACTCTATTGGCAGAGAAACCAGTATGCTGCTTCCTATCCTTTGTAGGCGTCGAATGAATTTAGTCAATTTATACTAATTTATATAATTTAATGATCATTTTTATATTTTCTCACAAATTTAAGCTAGTTATGCAGGCAGTAGCCTTTGCGCCAGGTCACATCACTGGATTTTTCAAGGCAGAAGTAGAGCCAAAAGAGCCAGAGCAAAAGGGGTCAATTGGTGCTGGATTTTGCATCAAGGAGGGAGTGACAACAAAGGTCAAGGTGACCAGCTCTGACAGGCCAGGATTCAAGATTACTGTAACTGGTTACAAGTTCGATAACACTCAGGTTTCAGAATTTGTTGTAAAGGAGTTTTTTAAAATTGTAAATCAAAGTTATTTTTTGGATATTGAACATGATACCACCATACCAGTTGGTTATGGTCTTGGCTCCAGCGGTGCGGTTGCATTGAGTTTGGCATTTGCGTTAAACAAAGCACTTGGAACAAATCTATCCAGGACTAGAATAGGACAGATCGCCCACAATGCAGAAATTCACTGCAAGACAGGACTTGGAACAGTACTGTCATCATACCATGGCGGATTTGAGATAAGGACAAAGCATGGTGCTCCAGGAATTGGAAGCTTGCAAAAGATCCACACAGATTATACCGCGATTGTAATTTGCTTTTCTCCAATATCAACAAAACAATTCATCAAGACTGAACTCTCAAAGATAAATGGCCTTGGTGGAAAGATGGTTACAAAATTATTAAAGTCAAGGGACCAGATGGAATTTTTGGACATGTCACTTGAATTTGCCAAGTACGTTCATGTCATTACAAGACAGATGCAGTGGGTAATTGATGATTTATCCCAAAATGGATTCAAGTCAGGTGTTGCAATGTTTGGGGAAACGGTATTTACACTTGTACCAAAGGCAAGGGAGCAAGATGTGATGCAAATTTTAAAAAAATATGATGGAATTATAATTAAAACCGAGATAGACAAGAGCGGAGCTAGGGTCTCCTAGTGTTGATTCCAAAGACACATCCAAGAGCTACCTCTCTATACATCCGGGAAAAACTTGTCCATGGATTCAGGGAGGGTTTGGTTGTAGAAGAAGGTCTCCTGGCTCATGGTAGGGGTGAGATGTTTGACTATCTCATAGGCGAAAAGACGACCAAGACTTCTAGGAAGGCAATAAAGGCTGCTGCAAGGACTCTTCTTGCGGCCAAATTGCCTGTCATATCAATAAACGGTAACTTTGCAGCTCTTTGTGCAAAGGAGATTGTAGAGTTGTCAAAAATCACTGGCGCAAAAATTGAGGTAAATTTGTTTTATGCAAGCGAAAAGCGAAAAAAAGCCATTGCACAGATTCTAAAGAAAAATGGTGCAAAAGAAGTACTAGGAGTTGATCCCAAGTTTGCAAAAAGGATTCCCAAGCTTGACAGTGCAAGAAGAGTTGTGGACAAACGTGGAATATTTTCTGCAGATGTTGTATTGGTGCCATTGGAAGACGGAGACAGGACAATTGCATTAAAGAAATTTGGAAAAGACGTCATTACGTTTGACCTGAATCCCATGTCGCGCACTGCACAGACTGCAGATATCACAATTGTTGACAATGTAATTCGTGGAATGAAAATACTGATTGATGTTTGTAAAAAATTATCAAAAGAAGATCTAGAAGAGAAATCAAAATTTGACAACAAGAAGAACCTGAAAAAATCTATTCTCATCATAAGAAAAAATCTGAGGAGGATGGCAAATGCCTAAGTCTGTCAGAGACATATTGTCAATGAAAAATTCCAAGAAAGTTACTGTGATCACTGCATATGACTATACCACAGCACAGCTTTGTGACAAGGCAGGAGTAGACATGTTGCTTGTAGGGGACAGTGCTGGAATGGTGATGCTTGGATATGATAATACCATACCTGTTACGATGGACCAGATGTGTCTTTTTACAGAGGCAGTTTCGAGGGGGCGACGGAATGCTTTGGTTGTTGCAGACATGCCGTTTATGTCATATCAGGCAAGTAAATCTCAGGCAATTGAAAATGCTGGAAGACTGGTAAAATCAGGTGCAGATGCAGTTAAACTAGAAGGTGGAGTTGAGATTAAAGATACCATACATGCCATTGTAGAGATTGGCATACCAGTGATGGGGCACATTGGGTTCCAGCCGCAGACTACGACCCTTCAGGAGGGCTACAAGGTCCAGGCAAAGACAAGAGATGCGGCCATTAGATTGATTGACTCTGCCAAGGCACTAGAGAAAGCTGGCGTATTCAGTATTGCATTAGAAATGGTAACAAGAGAGGTCTCAAAAATTATTTCAGATACCATCAGTATCCCTACAATAGGAATTGGCTCCGGACCTGATTGTGACGGGCAGGTGCTTGTTGTGCATGATGTATTGGGACTGTATGAAAAAATAAAACCCAAGTTTGCAAAAAGATATCTTGAATTGTCTTCTGAAATTGTACAAGCTATCGAGTCTTACAAAAGCGATGTAGTGTCAGGCAAGTTTCCAGGACCAGAACACTCTTTTTCTATTGATAAATCAGAATTTGAAAGGTTGAAAAAAGAACTTGAGTAAAAAACATCCTTCCTTTGACATAGTTGGCTCTGACGGCACTGGGCTTGCAGGGAAAAAAATTATCTTGTGTATATCAGGAAGTGTTGCTGCATACAAGTCAATTGAGCTTGCAAGATTGCTTATGCGACATGGTGCAGATGTAATCTGTGTTGCAAGCAAGGCTGCAACTGACTTGATCAAACCAAGCTATTTCAAGTGGGCAACTGGAAACCAAGTAATTACAAAACTAACAGGTGATCTAGAACACATAAAAGTTGCAGATTACAAACAGTCTGATCTTATCGTTGTTTATCCATGCACTGCAAATACACTTGGCAAGCTTGCAAATGGAATTGACGACACTCCAATATCTACTGTACTAAGTGTTGGTCTTGGCTCCAAGATTCCAATCATAATAGCGCTTGCAATGCACCAAGCAATGTATGAAAATCCCGCTGTAGTAAATAACATTGAATTTCTCAAAAACAAAGTTGATTTTATTTCTCCAAAATTTATCGAGGGCAAGGCAAAGGCTGCCGAGCCCGGAGATATACTTGATATGATACTGCAAAAGTTTGGCTTGTCGCCTGTTCTCAAGGGAAAAAAAGTGCTCATCACTGCAGGTCCTACAATAGAGTATATCGACCCTGTTAGAGTGATTACAAATCAGAGCACCGGTAAGACAGGCGTCTTGCTTGCATCAGAATTTGTCTCCGCTGGCTGCCAAGTCACCTTGATTTATGGTCCCGGTACAGAGGCTCCTCCAAAGGGTGCCAAGGTGATACGAGTCCAGACAAGTGGAGAGATGAGTGATACGCTGCGAAAAGAGATGAGGCAAAAATTAGATATTATAATACTTGCAGCTGCGGTATCTGACTATACCCCAGAAAAGCCACACAGTGCCAAGATCAATAGTGATCTTCTCAGAATTTCTCTAAAGCTAAAAAGAGTGCCCAAGATGATAAATGATGTAAAAAAGATTCAGAAGGACGTTTTTCTTGTAGGATTCAAGGCAGAGACCAACATATCCAAAAGAGATTTGATAAGCAAGGCAAGAGAGAAAATAACACAATCAAGTTGTGATCTTGTCATTGCAAATGACATTGGCATTAAGAGATATAGAAAAAATCCTGACTACAATAATGTGATATCTGTTGATTCAAAAACTTTCAAGGAATCAGGATGGAAAAACAAGTCCAAGATTGTAAAATTTATTAGAAACGAAATTGAAAAACGAATAGACTAGTTGCCTTAGTTCTAGAGTTTATTTTCTTTAGAATTGGCTCTTGTATCACGATGTAATCTTTGTCTCTTTTTTGTTATAAAGACATACCCAAAAGAAATTGCAATTATTGATACTGCCAAGACAGGGCCTATCCATTCAGGAAGTACATTTGTACCAATTATTGTTGAATATGATTCAAATGAAGCTACCATTATGGCTAGACCACTTAATGCATATGCGATATATCTAAAACCCGTGGTATCAAATATTCTAGAAAATGCAGAGCGAAGAACAACGCTGTCTAGTGTATCAATTGGGATCATACCAAGAGCAAAGAACCCAGAAAGAATCAACGCTGTTTGGATTCCTGCAGTAGCTGATGCCACTGCAGATATGGTTATTGCAGAAATTTGTGTAGCAGTATCAAAACCTAAACCAAATACTAGCCCAGTAACAAAAGAAGAGCCAACAGGACCTAGTATTCCAACTCTGTTTAGAACCTTGCTTGCAAGTATTACAGCACCACTTTTTCCCCATTTTTTATTGCATAGATATTGATGCCACCGATTGCAGCCAATGCTATTGCGCCTACAATGCCGCCCCAAAATTGCAGGTTGCCGCAGTGGTAAGGCTTCCAACTACATATATGATGAAGATCATCTCGGCCAATACGGAGATCATGTGACCAGAACTAAATCCTGCTCCTACCAATCTAGATTTTTTTGCAACATATGCAGTCTGACTAGATTATCAATTACGATAATATGGTCAACATCGAGTGCATGACGCATCCCAAATACTAGGCATCGCCGGTATTGATACTAGTATAAAAGACCAAGAGTCTGCCATCTAGGAGACCTCCTTGTTATACAGTATTACAGAATATTTGAAAAATAATATCTGATAAATCATGAATGTAATGAATTACATTTGTATAAGAAATTTGCATGGTAAATTTCTATCTTATCTATACGATGATCAATTCTTTTGTAAACTTGTGCATGACTTCAACTTTGTTTCCAACAATTACAGAGTCTTCAATTCTTACACCAAACTTTCGTGGAATGTATATTCCAGGCTCTACTGTCACTGCCATATTTTTGGATAAAATTGCCGTACTTGATGGACCAAGGTTTGGCAATTCATGGACCTCAAGTCCAATTCCATGACCTGTAGAATGGATGAAATATTTTCCATACTGTTTCTTTTCAATTAATTTTCTACAAGCATCATCTACAGATTTGCAAGATACATCTGACTTGACAGCTTTGAGTCCTGCCTCTTGTGATTGTCGCACAATTTCATAGACTTTTTTTGCTTCTGCCGATACTGAACCAAGACCAAATGTCCTGGTTGCATCAGAGACGTATCCCTTGTATCGTAGAGTAAGATCAACTACAACCATATCTCCATTTTTGAATTTTCGATTAGTTACCTGTGCATGCGGCAGCGAACCATTTGGACCACCTGCAATTATCAATGGGTTTAGTGTTGATTTGTATCCAGTTGCAAACATTTCTTGCTCCATTGCATATTGCATCAATACAGTCTGAAGATGAGCCTCAGATTGGCCAATCATCATTTTGTTTACACATATTTCATACATCTTATCTAGTATTGATGATGCCTTTTTCAATATTATAATCTCATGAGAATCTTTTACTTCTCTTGCGCGATAAAACGGATCAGTTGAGGATTTTACTTCGGGAAGAGACCTCTTGAGACTCTCTACTATGTTATAACTATCGCTGTCTGTGCACACCTTGTTTTTCTTTAGCATTTTGATAAGAGTGGCAAGGGAACCCTTTCCACGCTCTGACTTGACCACATCACAATCAGTGGATTCTTCCTTTGCCCTGCCCATCTCAAGTTCCGGAGATACAATCGTGCAGCCATTTTTATCCAGTATGCCAATTGCCTCTCCCCAAAATCCAGTCATGTAAAATAGATTTTCAGGTTCAAATGCAACCAGAGAATCATATCCTAAATCATCACAATATTTCAAAAGGTTTTTTCTGCGTTGGTTCAATACAACAATTCTAACTCTTTACTATTTTATATTTGCTGGAAGGTTTAGATATTGGAAAAAGACCTTCTGGTTTTGTGGAAGAAAAGAAGAAAGTTGTAGCATTATTGTCAGGTGGTCTTGATAGTAGGCTAGCTGTAAAAATGATGCAGAATCAGGGATTTGATGTTACTGCTGTTGCAATCAAGACTCCGTTTTGTGATTTTGATTGTGGTAGAGGTTGTGGGTTTGAAATAAGAGAGACTGCAGACTCGTTAGGTGTTGATCTGAAAACTGTTTACTTGGGTGATGATTATATCGAGATGCTAAAGCATCCAAAACACGGTTTTGGTTCTGGAATGAATCCGTGTATTGATTGTAGATCAATGATGTTCAAGGCAGGCAAAAAAGTAATGGATGACATTGGTGCGGAATTTATCATATCAGGTGAAGTTTTGGGACAGAGACCAATGAGCCAATTTGCTCCTGCACTAAGAACAATAGAAAAAGAGTCAGGACTTGAAGGAATTATTGTTAGACCACTTTCTGCAGCACTGCTACCACCAACAAAACCAGAGATTGATGGATTGATAAAAAGAGAAAATCTTGGAATGATCCGTGGACGCTCAAGAAAAGAACAACTAAAGATGGCTCAAGAGTTCGGTTTTGATAATCCACCAAATGCAGGAGGCGGTTGTTTGCTTACTGATCCTGCATTTTCAATCAGAGCAAAAGATCTTTTCCATCACATTGAGACACCAAACACAAATGATATTGATCTTCTAAAGATTGGAAGACATTTCAGATTTGATGAAAAAACAAAATTCATTGTTGGAAGACACAAGGATGAAAATGAAATGCTAAAGGCACTTGCATTGCCTGGCGATGTTTTGTTTGAGACAAAAGATCATGTTGGTCCAGTATCAGTTTTGCGCGGAGACGATTCTGAGAAAAATCTGAAATTAGCTGCAGCTATCACATTACGATACTCTGATGCGCCAAAGGATTTGCAAGGTATAATCATGACAGAAAAGAATGAGGTAAAATCAGAGATTCCTACTGGTTCGATTTTAGAATCAGAGTACCTACAGTATAGAATTTAGTCATGCAAGCTAATCTGTGAACTGCAATTGACTAGAAAGACTTTTTGAGGGAGTTGATCGCTAACAAGGTATGCAAACACAAAAGGTTCCCACCTACCTCAAGGCAATAACTTTGAGGGACTATAGTGATGTACATGGTGTAAAAGAGGATATCAAAAAGGGAATGATTTTGGTTCTCAGGGTAACCCCGCTTGCACAAAAAAATGTGGATGAGCTTAGAAAGGCAGTTGAAGAAATTTACAACATTGCAAAAAATGCAGACGCGGATATTGCAAGACTCGGTGAAGAAAGAATCATTGTCACTCCATCTGGCGTAAAGATCTGGAGAGCCGAGTACGATCTAAAGTAATCTAATTCCTTCTTGTACTTGAGGACATGTCGTTGCAATTCTAAACATTCTGTGTACTGAGCTTGCCAAGTTTTCACACTTGCGTCGCTCACCGTGATTTACAATTACCCTTCTTAATTTTGGTCGCAGTCTGTGAATATATGACATCAATTGGTTGTAATCACTGTGACCACTGAACCCATCAAGTTTTTCAGTTGAACAGTTGATGTTGATGACCTCGATCTTTCCGTCCTTTCCGACAACAGAGACTTGTCTTGAACCGTCAAGAACTCTTCTGCCCAGTGTGCCATTTACTTGGTATGATACAAATAAGATCTTGTTTTTCTGGACTGGTGCAATATTTTTAAAGTATTCAAGCACTGGTCCACCCTCTAGCATACCAGATGTTGCCATGATAATTGATGGACCTTCGCGCAGGGGTTCTTCTCTTGCATCAGAATGCTCGATGTTTGTGAAATATTCAGAATCAAATGGATTATCATCTGTCTCAAGGATTTTTTGTCTGAGTTCTCGCGCAAGATATTCTGGATAAGATTCATGTATTGCAGTTGCCTCTGAGATCATTCCCTCTGTAAATACTGGCGCTTCCATTAGTTGTCCTTGCTTCATGTATTGATCGATTACCATCATCAGTTCCTGTGCACGGCCCACTGCAGGAATTGGGATCAATACCTTTCCGCCATTTCGCAATGTTTCATTTACTGATTTTATGAAAGCGGCCTCGACCTCCTCTCTTGATGACTGGATGTCTTCTTTTGCACCATATGTACTCTCAATCAATAATGTCTCGACTCTTGGAAAGTTCCAGGATGCGCTCTCAAAGAGCATTGATTTTCCATACTTTAGATCGCCTGTATAGACAAAGTTGTGATTACCGTTTCCTATATGAAAGTGGCAACTTGCAGAGCCCAGAATATGACCTGCATTTGAAAATACCAATTTGATATCAGGTGAAATATCTGTGACTGTTCCATATGATAATGGAATGGTCTGTTTCATGACTTGCTTGACATCGCGCTCAGAATACATGGGGACTCGACCTTGGGCTGCTGCAACCTTGATCGCATCAAGCTGGATTAGGTTCATCATTGGTAGGGTTGGCTCGGTACAGTAGATTGGACCCTTGTAGCCATACTTGAACAAGACAGGCAGAAATCCTGTATGGTCCAAGTGGGCATGACTGATTACTACGGCGTCAAGCTCGTCTAGTGTTATGTTTGGCCAGTCAAGGCGTGGAAATGCCTCTATTGGGTTCTTTGCACCGGGGTTTATGCCACAATCAATTAGGATCTTGCTTTCATGAGTAGTAAGCAGCATACAGGATCTTCCTACTTGGCTAAAGCCTCCAAGTGTCATCAGTGAGACCTCTGCATCTTCAGAGAGTTTGGGGCGGAATATTTGCTCACCTATCTGTCTTAGGTGTTTGCTTCGCTCAGTTGAGGAAATTTTGAGGTTATAGTTTATAGTTTGAATGGTAGAAGACTGGCTTGTAGTTGCCTTTCTAATTCGTATTCTCCAACCTGTCTTTGAGACAAGTTCTGGCATGTTAAAGGCATCAGGGTTGTTAAGAAGCCATGGGCGCTTTACATCCACGGTCATCTCGCCTGTTGCAGTATCAAAGAATGTTCCTCCAAGTTCTGCCTCTTTTGGGAGCATTTGAGTTAGAATTTGCCTTGACTCTTCCTCGTTCTTTCTGATTGATTCTTCAGTTCTTACTACAATTCTTTTTTTGATTACATTTACCATGTTGGAGATTACTTCGTTGTGCTCCATCAGGTATTTTGGATTCTTTGTATAGATTGCAATTCTAGGACCTTCATAATCTATCTTGGTTACGTCAGCTTCTTTTGGAATACTTTGCAGTATTGTTGCCATTATGTTTTGGGCTGGAGATAGTTCACGTTGTGCTTGTTTTCTTTGCATTAAATCACTAAAGCGTAATTATGGCTTTTTTCTGTTCTTTTGTCAAGAGCCGGTATCCCTGTTGGTCTATTATTGCTACATTTATTCCATCACCAGTTCCAATGTTTCTGGTGATTGCAGCTTTTACTGCTCTTAGAGCAATCATTTTTCCCTCTTCTACTGTTAGGCCATCACGGTATTCATTTTCCAAGAGACCGTATGCTACTGGCGAACCACTTCCTGTTGTTACGAATGTTTTTTTGTCAAGTGATCCAAACATATCGATGTTGTAAAGTGATGGACCTTGCTTGTCATATCCTCCAACGAGGATGTCCGCAATAAATGGATAGTATCTATTCTGGAAGAATATCAATGATGCAAGTCTTGCAATTGACTTGATCGGTAGATACTCTTGTTTGTCAATTCGGTGTATGTTTGAATGGTATCGTAACATGTCTGTTACATTTTGTGCATCTGCAACGCCACCTGCAATTGTCATTCCTGCATGATTATCGATCTTTTGGATCTTCATTGTATTGTTATTTGCTATGAAATATCCTGCACTTGCTCTCATATCTGCGCATAAAACTACACCGTCAGTACAGCTTATTCCTACTGTAGTTGTTCCATGGTATGTGTGTTGTTCAATATAGTCTGACAAATAACTTGCTCCTAACTTGAGATACTTCGGTTTGTATATCACCCGCTTAAATAACTTTGGATTATTCAGGATATCGATAAATAACCAAGTTCCAAGTGAAAACCATGGTTTCTCACATAATGGAGCTACCAAGAAAGATACTCATAGGTGAGAACAATATTTCCGATATAGGAGATTTTCTGGTAGACCTGTCAAACCCAAAGAAGGTTTCTCTAGTTTCAGGAGATCAGGTACGAAAGATAACTGACAAAAAGATTTCTGCTTCACTTTCGGATTCAAAGATCAAGTATGGATGGCACCGAAGTACAAGCAATGATGTAAAGGCTGCAAAAAAGACACTCGTTGAAATAAAAAAAGACAGGAGCGACTTGATAATTGGAATCGGAGGCGGCAGGTCTGTTGACATTGCAAAGATGATTGCATTTACATTAAAGAAATCATTTGTAAGTATACCAACCTCTGCTTCACATGACGGCATTGCAAGTCCCTTTGTTTCATTGCGAGGAGACAAGCCCTATTCCATAATTGCTACAGCGCCGTTGGGGGTCTTTGTTGATATTGCAATTCTAAAAAAGGCTCCAAGGAGACTCTTAGCAAGTGGTTGTGGTGATCTTATGGCCAAAGTCACTGCAGTGCGAGACTGGGAACTTGCAAGAGATAACGTTGGGGAATATTTTGGAACCTATGCTGCAAATCTTGCATCGATGAGCGCAAAGATAATCATTGACAATTCAAAAGATTTTAGGAAAAATCCAGACGTTAGAATGATTGTAGAGGCTTTGATTAGTTCAGGCGTAGCTGCCTGCATTGCTGGAAGCAGCAGGCCATGTTCTGGTGCAGAACACTTGTTTTCTCATGCAGTTGATCATCTCAAGCCAGGCGTTGGCCTGCACGGAGAAAAATGTGGTATTGGGGCAATACTTGTTGCAAAGCTCCAAGGTCAAGACTGGAAGAAGATAATCAAAATGCTAAAAAATGTTGGAGCACCAACCAAGGCCAAAGAGATTGGACTTGAGCCAGAAGTTCTTGCACGAGCGCTGACAATTGCACAATCACTAAGACCTGAGAGATATACAATTCTCAGCAAGACAAAGATGAATGAAGTAAAAGCTATAGAGCTTGCAAAAAGTACTGGCGTACTATAATTCTAGGCTGCTTTTGGTTGGACAGGTTTTGTTTCAGCTGGTTTTTGTTCTGCTGGCTTGTCCTGTTTTGGTTTATTGTAAGTGTCAACAAAGTTTACTTTGTCTAGTTTTGGAACAAACTTGAAGATCTCGTTTGCAATTGCACGTTTTACTATCTGAAGACCTTCCATCATCATTGCTTCCTCTGGAATGATAACATCAACTACTGTTTCCTTGATCTCAAATGCAATCTTTGATTCTTCAATTGGGAATCTTCGCTTGAGTAATCCCAAGACTTTGTCTTGGTCTGTGTCAAGCGATTTTATAACATTAAGATCATAAACAATTGTTTTTCCTGCAAATCTGTGGTTGAAATCAACTTGGACTCGACCTGAACCGATAAATCTTACAATTCCGGTCCTGTCATCAAGATCTATTGTATCTCCAACTGTAACCTTTTCTGCATCTTCTCCTAGTTTTCGAAGTGGAATCATACGAACCTTGCTAGAGTCTCTTACTCCAAACCCTTTCTCTGGGGGAACTTCGATTGAGAGTTTGTCGCCGGTTTTTGTATTTGCTAGTGCGTCATCAAGGCCCTTTAGAACCCAAGATTCGCCTACGGAAATGAGTCTTGGTTGATACTTGACATTTGCATCATGAATTGAACTTGATTTAGCGTCAGCTTCTCGTGTTGTCTCAAAGACCTCGTTTGAATCTTTAACCTTGGCAGTATAATCTACCAGAATTAAAGTTCCTTTTTGGAAAGTCAACGTGATCGATCCTTTGAATTCCTTATATTAAGTTAACACGAATTATAATGATTCGAGTTTGTCTTCGGCAACTTTTAGTGCTTCTGAATTTGTCTTGTATCCCATCATATCAAGTGTAGATGCTATTGAAGAGATTGTTCTCATTACATGATACTTGTTTACTTCTCCCATACATCCAACTCTGAATACTTTACCTTTTAGTTCTCCAAATCCACCTGCAACTAAAACTCGGAATTTTTCAGAGAGTGTTCCTCTGAATGTCTTGTCATCTAGCCCTTGAAGATAGTTCAATGCAATTACAACTGTAGAACGTGCATCCTCTTTAGCAAATGGAGATAGTCCCATTGTACTCAGTCCACTGTAAAGAGCATCGGAACAAACTCTGTGTCTTTTAATTCTGTTGTCAATTCCCTCTTCTAGAATAATGTCAAGTGCCTCTCTGTATGCGTATAACAATGGAATGGCAGGAGTAAATGGTGTCTCTTTAGAGTCATCATAATACTTGAAGTATCTTGCCATGTTAAAGTAGAATGTCGGAGGAGGATTTGCAATCATGTACTTCTTTGCTTTTTGACTAACTGCAATTGGTGAAATTCCGGGAGGAGCGGCAAGCGCTTTTTGTGCACCTGTTACACATACATCTACTCCCCATTTGTCCATATGGAATTCTTCTCCACCAAGTATTGATACCCCATCTACTACATAGAAAGAATCGTTTCTTGCGGTAAGATCTTTTATCCTATCAAGATATTTTACCATTGTACCAGTAGAAGTTTCATTCCAAACAACATAGAATGCCTTTACATCCTTGTTGTTATCAAATGCCTCTTTTATTTGATCAAAAGTTGCATTTTCTCCAAATGGTGTTGTGAGACGTATAACATTTGCACCGGCCCACTCCAACATTGTTGAGAGTCTGTTGCTAAATTCACCATTAACTGGAATTATTACCTTGTCACCTTTTTTTACTATGTTTACAACAGAGGCTTCTACTGCACCTGTTCCAGATGCGCTGAGGGCTACTACGTCACTTGTTGTATCAAAAATTTTTTGACTCTTTTCAATAGTATCTACATACAACTTGACAAAATCTTTACTTCTGTGATTTATCATGTGAGTAAACATTGCACGTGTTACTCTTTCCGGAACATTCGTTGGTCCTGGCAACATGACTAGATATTCCAAATAAATTCTCCAATTTGCAAGCAAGTTAACCGCTATTTATAATTACAGAATTTTGAGCAGTCTGCTTTTTGCATCTATTTTTAAAAGCACTTGTTTGGTCCCTTCAGGAACAAGATCTGACCAGTCTTTGCCACTTGCGATCAACTCACGAATACTTGTTCCAGATATTGTATCTCTCTTTAACAGAGGAACTTCAAAGACATTTTTTCCTCTTTTTTTGTACAATGTGATAGTAAATTCGTCATTTGAAAAGACCATATCATATGGCAGTACGATAGAATCAACATGATAAGTCCACTTTTCATGATCACCAGTATCTGGTACAAAGAATATCTTGATACGTTCCAGCATCTTAGAATCAAGCGATGAGAGAATCATTTCTTTTCGTTCATCTGCTGTAAATGGATTTCTTTTTTCATAACTCTTATTTGAGCTTCCAATCCCGATCCAAAGATTGTCAACCTTGGATAATCCAATTCTTACTGCTTCTAGATGTCCCTTGTGAAATGGCTGAAACCTACCAATTAGAAGACCATCCATTGCCGAGATCTTATTGTACTTGTTTAAAAAACCATTACTAGTCACATGAATTGTTTAATTAAACATAAGAAAATCAGGAATCATTAATTAGATTCTAAAATTAAACGAGCTAGTCATGGAACCAATAAAGATAGACGGTGGTTTTGGAGAGGGCGGAGGACAGATAATTCGAAGTGCTATTACCTTGTCTGCAATTACAGGTAAACCAGTTGAGATAGAAAACATTCGAAAGAATCGAAAGGTTCCAGGTCTTAGACCACAACATTTGCTTGGGGTAAAAATATTGTCAAAGATCTGTCAAGCTAGAGTAGAAGGACTTCATGTGAATTCAACTTCGTTAAAGTTTTTTCCTTCTCAGGGAGTGGATTTAGATCTGCGGGAAGACATTGGTACTGCAGGCAGCATTCCACTTGTTTTGCAAGTGTTAATTCCTGCTGTTTCACTGATGAAAAATAATTTAAGATTGTCAATTGTTGGCGGTACAGATGTCTCTTGGAGTCCCACATTTGATTACACAAAACATGTTTTTTCTGAAGCACTATCTAGAATTGGAATCAATTTTACGCTAGATATCAAAAGACGTGGATATTATCCAAAAGGAGGAGGACTTGTTGAAGTCCAAATACAACCTTGTAAGAATGCAAATCCAGTATCACTTCTTGAGAGAAATACCAAAACTGTCAAGATCCTGTGTGTTCATTCTCACATCCCAAAGGAAACGGTAGAAAAAGAGATACATGTTGCGAAAAATATTCTTATTAAAAATGGATTTGATTGTGAAATTGCAATAAAAGAAGAAAATACGATAGATACCGGATGCTCAATGTTGATATTTTCACATGATGTAAGTTCAATCACAGGTTCGGATGGTATTTACCAAAAAGGTTTACAAGATCTTGGAGAATCAGTTGCAAAAAAATTCATTGAATCAAACCTTGGTGTTGATCTTTATCTTTCTGACATGCTAGTAGTTCCACTTGCTCTTGTAAAAGAAACTTCGGCATACAGAGTAAAACAAATTACAAAACACTTGGAGGCAAATCTTTTTGTTGCAGCAAAGATGACTGGCTGTAAATACGGAATAGGAAAACTAGATGGTGGTTTTGAGGTAAGAATTTCTGGAGTCTCAGACACCTGAATGAAGTAGTGCTGCCATCAAGAGTATAACAATAGAAATTATCACTGTCAGTCTGCCAAGCATAATAATTTTTGAACGTAGTTTTTGTAAATGTTCCCCAGAAAGAGCTTTTGACTCTATCTTTCTTTCCACCTCAGAACGGATTAATCGCACATGTATTGCAAATATGATTATCAGCATGACTACAAGAATTACTTTGATGAGAAGAACTATTCCATAGTTTGTGGAAAGTATCATCGACGGCTTTTCAATAAATCCAATAGAGTTGTAGATTCCAGTTATGATCAAAATGATAAGAGATGGGACACCGATTGTGTTGAATCTGCGTCCTACACGAATCATTATTGACAGTCTTCCATCTACAGAATCTGAAAATGTCTTAAGAAGTGGAGCAAGAACTATTCCAATGAATATGGAACCACCTACCCAAATTGATGCTGCTACAAGATGTGCCCACATAATTAGTGCATCAACAAGTGCCATCATCCTATTGCCGGGTTGACGAATAATATCTATTATCATCCAAAACCATTTGACGAAGGTTTTTTAATTGAACAGACCACGTAGCTTTTAGATTTGGTTAATACTGGAAGACTAGTCATACTGGCCTGTTTTGCTGGTCTTGGTGCAATGATGTTATTCTTCTTTGTTTATGCAGATTCTTTTCAGGTTGATCTTAACAAAGTAACAGTAAAAATTGACAGCATCAAAGTTCTTGATGAGAACAAACTGGACAAACGTGCACATCTTGATGTAAGATTTAATCTTCAAAATCCTACTTCTATTGTATTGACCATTGCTACAATAAATTATCAACTATATGCAAATGGGAAAGCTCTTGGAGATGGACATTTTACAACAGATGACATTCCAGAAGCCGGAAGACCTGCACTTTTTGCCAAGAGTAATGTCACCCTACCTACAACATTTGATCTTGTAAATAGTGCTGAGATTGCAAAAGAATATTCTGACATAACAACCAACCAACCAGTAACATACGAGGTAAAGGGACAAGTAACTATAGAATCATTTTTGACATCAGTTATCAAAGACTTTGATTTGACTTTTAGCTAGCCCAGACCCCAACTTGTTTTAGTTTTTGGAATAATTTTTACAAACGGTGCTTCCTTTTCTTTCCAAGGATCTTCTCGTACCCAAGCAAACTTTTTGAAAAATATTTCGTATAGTCGTTTGAATTGTGGACCTTTTTCAATAAAAGTAGTTGAGCCTTGGACAACAACAGCTTTGTGTTGACCGGGCAGGTAAATGTCCACAGAAATTGCAATTTTGTTATTCTTTTTTAGATTTGCATACTTTTTTGTGTCATAGTCTGTTGCAAAGTAAAAAAAACCATCTTCAAAATAATATGTGACGGGAGCAATATGTGGAACATCACTTGTACACGTAGCTATTCTACATCCCTCATTTTCCTTTAGAAATTCTGATTCTTTTATGGTAAATTTCATCATGAATTGTAATTGATAGTATTGAATAAAAAGAAATGGGCCGAGAGAGATTTGAACTCTCGACCACCGCCGTGTCAGGGCGGTATCCTAACCAACTAGACGATCGGCCCGCTAGAATACGAGCTTTCTCTAGACGTTATTAACGTTTAAGAAAATAGGCTCTGTTACATATTAAAATGATGATTCATGCCAAGAAGTAATAACATCAGAAAACAAGAATAATATGCAATGCATCAAGTGACTAACACATGATTGGTGATTTTTCACCAGAGGAAAAGGATGGATTTTACAAGGCAGTATTTTCTAGACGTGATGTTAGATCTCATTTTACTTCAGAGCCAATTGATGCAAAAGCGCTCACGCGGATATTGAATGCTGCGCACCATGCCCCGTCTGTAGGGTTCTCTCAGCCATGGAACTTTATTTTGGTTAAAAATAAAGATGCTAGAAAACAGGTTAGAGATTCATTTGACAGGGAACGGATTCGTTCATCTACTCTTGTTGAGGACCCGAAAAGATCAAAGTACTTGTCATTAAGACTTGAAGGAATTTTGGACTGTGCTGTAAACATATGCATTACGTATGATCCTACAAAGTTTGGTCCTTTTGTTATAGGAAGATCAAGTATTCCAGAGACAGGGATCTATAGTGTTTGTTGTGCGATACAGAATCTTTGGCTTGCAGCAAGGGCAGAGGGAATTGGTGTTGGTTGGGTCAGTATACTTTCAAATGATGATCTTAAAAAAATTCTTGAAATTCCAGATCATGTAGTTCCTGTAGCTTATCTTTGTCTTGGGCACGTATCAAATTTTGCGGACAAGCCAGATCTAGAGAGTACTGGTTGGTTACCACGTCTGGGTCTCAAAGATGTTGTGTTTTATGAAAAGTGGAATAATGACAATGATCCAGATTGGCAACAAATTCATCAGATGATCATCTCAAATCTTGATTACGCTTAAATGCTTACCAAGTGTGGTTTTTTTGGGCTCGTGGCGCAGAGTCTAATTGACGCGAAACATGGATAGCGCGGTAGCCTCCTAAGTTACAGGTCGAGGGATCGAAGCCCTCCGAGCCCGTCTTATTTTAGATTAGAAATTTAGGTTGAAGTTGTACCAGGTGTACTGTTCACAACAGTTTTGAAGATATCTACTGTATAATCCCCTTCAAAGATGTGGATAACCTTGTTGCCTTCCACAGATTTCACTCTGAAATAATGTTCATAGGAACCGTCACTTTTTACATTGGTTTGTGCAACGTAAACTGGTTTTCCATTTTGATATATCTGAATTATAACAGGATAACCTGGTGCAGCATTTTGTACTGTTCCCCAAACGCAACCAAATGGTAATTTACTATCTCCTGAAATATGCATAGAAATAACACTCTTTTCCACGACAACATTTTCTCCAGACACTAACTTCTGGTCCCATTCCGCACCTTGAGATGCAGGCAGTGTAATACTTGGAAGTAAAAGTATGAAGAATCCAAAGATTGCGCCCATTAGTAACTTCATGCCAGTAATTCAGTATTGTTAAATATTAAGTTGACGTATTTATTATTCACACCACTTGATATCAGAAGAGAAACTAAACGATGGATGCAAATGTAACTGCCATTACGGTGGAGCAATAAGCTGTCCTTCGTGTAAAGAAAATCATGGTAAGCACTTTTGTGCACACTGCCAGTAGCTATTTTTTCTTTTTACTGCTTTCCTTTGCAGCCAAAGTCTTTAGATTGGCAAGATCTACTTTTAGTTTCTCAATCTCAACGAGTGTGTGAAGATTTGATATCTCAGATTTTAGACCTTCAATCTCTTCATCCTTATTCTTAAGTGAACTTCGAAGTGAGTCCAATTCAGCATTTAATTCAGATTTTGCTTGACTAATCTGATTTGATGTCATTTGCAGGGTTTGGCCGCTGCTGTAACTAGTTAGCTTTTTTTTTTCTTCGTGCTCGTGGCCTTCAAATCTGTGCATATACTGTGTACTTTTCAGAGCTAGCCAGCATATGGCTACCAAGAACCATGAGATAGCTGAAAAAACCACAAATATTTGGTTTGTAGCTGCAGGCATGACAAAATACATTATGGTCATCGCTATTGCAAGACAAGTTGTTACGATTGTAGGTGTATCATATTGACGTCCCATGAATTTACCTTTTGGATACCTGAATATAAATAGTAATGCAGATTTTCAGAATAAAAAGACTTTGTAAAAATGAAAAAGGGGTAATGCTAATCAGTGCTTTGAGTAGTCTTTCTTTGCGTGATCTCCATTTCTGGAACTTCAGACTGCAAAATTTTTATTTTTTGTAGAAGTTCGTTTCGAAGATCTCTAGCTACTCGTCTTACGGTTGGTCTTGGAACCCCAAGATCTTCTACTACTTTGGAGTAGATATCTTGTTTATCTGTAAGGCCTTTGTCGAGCAATTCATTGATTGCTTGTTTGATGCTTGTGCTTTGAGTAGTACGATTCACGAATTTTAATTTCAAGATGTTCTATATAAGACTGTTACTATGTTTTTGGTAATAATTTTTGATACTTGAAAGTTTGACTTTGACACAAAAAATAGGATTGTGTGTTTGTATCACAGAATCATAGTTTATGAAGAAATTTTACAAACAGAAATTTGTTACCTAAAATGTTTTTATTTTGCGAATTTATTATGACCATACAGAATTAGTAATTTCGTCTGCCCCACTATGAAAGTAAGTGGAGAAAAGTTCTTATGATTAAAAATCAGTTGTCAAGAGGTGTCCAAGGCAACTATTGAAACAAATTTTGGCAACATAGTCTTTGAATTATTTCCAAATATTGCTCCAGAAACCGTGAGAAATTTTACCAAATTAGCAAAAAGTAATTTTTACGATGGAACACTATTTCATCGTGTAATTCCTGGTTTCATGATTCAGGGAGGAGACCCAAATACAAAGAAGTCAGACAAGAGCAATTGGGGCATGGGTGGACCAGGATATACAATAAAGGCTGAATTCAGCTCCAGATCTCATCTTAGAGGCATAGTGTCAATGGCAAGAGCCATGGATCCAAATAGTGCAGGCTCCCAGTTTTTCATCGTAACTACAGATAGCACCTTCCTAGATAAGCAGTATACTGTCTTTGGGCAGGTTCTGCAGGGAATGGATGTGGCAGACAAGATTGTCAAGATTCCAAGAGACAAAAATGATTGCCCTCAACAGGAAGCAAAGATCGTTCGCATAAGCATATCAGAATAGGAAATTAGAGTTGAAAATTCTCCTTAGTCTTCTTGTCATATCAATACTAGTTCTTTCAAGCTCCCAAGCGTTTGGCCAGCAGTTGTCCATGGGTGATGCCCCTCATGAAGTTGTCAAGGTTACCATTGATGAAAATGGTACCGCGCATGTAACACATGAAGTCAACTCTACTGCTGGAAATTTGAAACCAATTCAAATTGACACAGTAAATGGCAACATGAATAATCTTACTGTTACAGATGCCAGCGGTAATCCCGTCGAATATGCCAAGATCCAAAAGACACCATTATCCATCATCATTAACGTTTCACAACGAAATATGACTTTGATCAAGTATGATCTAGTAAACGCTGTAACAAATACTGATGGAGTATGGAGATGGAATTATTATGAACCACAAGATACTGATTATACTGCATTTCATTTTCCCAAAGGAGTTGACATGGTCTGGGCAAATAGCAGACCTGTATATCTTGGAAATCTTGGTTTAGGTCAACATGGAAATGGATTCAGATTAGAGTATGTCATAAACGAACCTATGAACATTCAGACTGTTCAAATGGCAGGAAAGAACTTTGCAGTGGGAGTAAGAACTGTATCAGGACTTGGAGACTATGCTTTTGATGAATCACTAAAAGCATACTCGTTTAATGTGGACAAGGCAAATGTACCAGTCACTGTGATAATGCCGCAGGATCTTCTAGCTGGTCCATACGTTGTGACATTAAATGGTAATGCAACCTTGCACCAAGAATTCCACAATAATGCAACACATGCATGGATTGGATTTGAACCAGCCAAAAATGGTACTATTCAGATAACAGGAGGAGCAATTGGTCAAGGACAACAAACTGGCATAATACCTAGTTCGTCTAATAATGCTACAATAGGAGGCACCATACCTGCAAGTCAGTCTGATAATACATCAACCTACCTTTTGATTGGAGGCATTATTGCAATAGGAGTCGCTGGAATCATAATTGTGAAAAAGACTAGATCAAAGACAGCATCAAAACCAGAAAAGACTTGAGATAAAATTTCAACTCAGATTATTAATAGCAAAATATCAATGAGCCACATGCAATGTGGGTGTCATTGTATAAAATGTGGCAGCATGGAATTGTCATCCAAGCAAGTTGGAGAGATTGAAAAAGACGGATATTATGATATGCACCATACCTGTCTTAAATGCAAAGCACACTTTGACCATCTGGAGGGTGATGTCTTTGATTCGTGTGAAAAGTGTGGATTTAGTGTCTAATTAACTTCAAGTAATTTTACCCTAGAATAATAGTTACGTTTTTCTCGCAAGTCCTTTTGAAGTTCATGGGTAAAGGCCATGGTTGCTAGTGTTTTTGATACGTCCAGTGGAACTGTAGACCAGCCATATTCTCGTAGTTGTGCTACTACCTCAGAGACAGTTCTTGGCTGGTCAAAAAAAGCATCCTCAATTAGTACCTGCATTTTGCTTCCAATCTGGTCTTTGTCGATAAATGTAGGTGTGGTAAATTCAGGTTCGTGAACCTCAGCATCATCAAGGGAATGTAGCAATCCGGTTGTTTGCGGAAGAGATTGATTATAGGAATACTCGTACTGAACATTGTTATTTGTAGAATCTTTGACAAATGACGCTAGATTACATATGACTTGTTCTACGCTTTCATTGTCTATATAGAAGTCCTTTGACTCTATTTCAATTTCATTTTGACCGTATTTTATCTTAATTCTTGCCATTTTATAACTTTCAATTCTGATTTACTTGATTTATTTTGTTAGCTCTAAGTAGCTTAGAAAACTGATCAAAATATTTACACAACTTATCTGGATTTTTTTTCCGCATAGTCCTAAAAGGGAATATTCCAATTTATTATATCGTGGAAAGACGCTCAAAGATAATAATTATAGTTTGTGTTGTTGCCGCAGTAGGCATATTTGGATATTCTCAGTATTTGTCTGCCACTAATCTCAGCATCTCAATACTTGAGAGCAAGATAATACAGAGAAGTGTAAACAACTCACTATACAATATGACACTTCAATTCCAAAATCCTTCATTGCTTCCTATTAACGTAGGACAGACAGACTTTGTCATATCAATCAACAATGAGAATCTTGGTACAGGTACGCTACAGCCACTTGTAATACCACCCATGGGAAAAATTTCATCTCAGGCGCCATTTACTGCAGATAATACCATTCTTGACAAGTATAACAAAAGTAGTAATGTTCCAAATATCAAGTTGACTGGAACAAGCAAGTATAGAATCTCAATAATATCTGTAAACGTTCCATTCACATATTATCCAACAGAACAAGAAGCCAGAGAATTTATACACGGTTCCTAAAATCAGCAGATAGGGTATGCTGACCGTATTTGGATCAATAGCTTACGATACGATAAGGACCCCTACAAAAATTGTTAAAAATGCATTAGGAGGAGCAGCAACATACGCTGCAATATCTGCAAGTTTCTTTGTAAAGCCTGGCTTGATTGGAGTTGTAGGTCAGGATTTTCCAAAAAGTTATCAGAATATACTGAATAGGTTTGTTGATACGTGCGGGGTAGTTCATGCAAAAGGCAAGACATTCAGATATGATGGAAGCTATGATTCAACTTTGAGTATGCGGACAACCAACAAGACAGAACTTAACGTCCTGAAGGATTTCAAACCTGTTGTGCCAGAAGAATACAGCAAGTCAGAGTTTGTATATCTTGCAAATAATGATCCTGCCCAAAATACTAGAATCCTAAAGGAATTTGATAGAGTTAAGTTTTCAATGTGTGATACCATAGAATTTTGGATATCAAGTAAAAGAAATGATGTTATTAAGATGATGGGCTCTGTTGATTCAGTTGTAATCAATGATGAAGAAGCAAAATTGCTTACAAAGAACCACAACTTGATCAAGGCTGCAAAAAAGATCATGGAGTGGGGAACAAAGTATGTCATAATAAAAAAAGGTGAACATGGTTCTTTGTTGTTTTATGAAGACATCATATTCCCATCGCCTGCCTTTTCAATGGAAGATATTGTCGACCCTACAGGCGCGGGTGATTCTTTTGCAGGCGGAATGATAGGATATCTCTCAAGCAAAAACAGCACAAAAATCTCAACCATCAGAGAGGCTGCAGTATATGGAAACGTCATGGGTTCTTTTGCAGTGGAAAAATATGGGGTCTATGGGATAACAGGATTAAAAAGACATGATATCAAGGAGAGATTTGACAGATACAAGAAGATGGTACGTTTCTAACAAAGGTTATAGATATCAAATTAAAAAATAGAATAATGGATGACAAGCTAGATACAATTTTCAGTCTCCAAAAAAATCTTGAAAAAATGATGAATCTTGATCGCTATCCAAAAGATACCCAAGGAAAGATTTCTGCACTTTGTACAGCAATAATTCATGAAGCAATTGAGCTTCAAAGAAACACAAATTGGAAGTGGTGGAAAAAACCTACACCCCTTGATGAAGCTGCAGCCCGTGAAGAGCTAATAGACATCTGGCATTTTGTAATTCAAGCGTCACTTGAGCTTAACATGACTCCAGATGATATTCTAAAAGAGTATCAAAAAAAGAATCAAATAAACAGACAAAGACAGATAGATGGTTACTGAGTTTTCCTCAGAGTCTCAATCACAGTTTTTAGTTGTGAGATGCTAGTTTCTCCTACTTTGTTTATGATTTTTACTTGTCCTTGAAATTTTGATACTTGTTTTTTTGTAACTGTCAATATAGGATGTGGGCTTGAGGAATCAATAATTTTTTGGTCTACATTAATTCCATTTTTGTACAAACAGAGTAAAGAATCGCCTGGTTTGTGTCCAAGTGTATCTTTGCCACATAGTACGATCGTATCAATTTTCTCGTTTGATATTACAGATCTTACAAGAGAATCAATTCCTTTGTTTTCAGATAACAGTCTGCCAGCTATTGCAACCTCTTTGATAATAGAGGATTTTGAAATATCTTTTAGTAGACTCATACTTGATAGAGTACAAATTGCAATGTTTGATTTTGGGTCCCCAAAAAATATCTCTTCCTCTATTGGAAGAAGTAGCCTGCACAATTCTCCTGCAATATCTTCAATCAGATTCATACAATCAATTTGTGTAATGTCTTTGAGATGTAATGCAAGTCATTTTCTGTGACCAGTGGATTCACTGGAAGACTGAGTACAGAATTGGCAGCCCAATCAGTAAGAGGAAGCTTGAGAGATTTTTTGTAAAACGGAGTCTTATGCACTGGGATGGAATAGTATGCAGTTGCGCCTATTCCTTGTGAATTCAATTGTTTCATTAGTTTATTACGATTTTTGGTAGCAATCGTATAAAGATACCAGTTTACATTGACGCCATTTCTTTCTTCAGGCAATATGACGTTAAGATCAGACAAGAGTTCACTGAGAATTGTTGCATTCTTTTTTCTCTTTTCCAAGAATTTTGTAAGTTTTTTCATCTGGACTTTGGCTAGTGCAGCACAAATTTCTGGGAGTCTTAGATTCAGTCCAAGTATTTGGGTATCATACCCATGAAGCATCCCATGATTTCTGATCTTGCGCAGTTTTTCAAAGAGATTTTTATCATCTGTAACTATAGCTCCGCCCTCTCCTGCAGTTATGACTTTAGCAGCATACATGCTGAAGCAACCCATTTTTGAAAATGTTCCAGATTGTTTTTTCTTGTATGTGGTTCCTAGTGATTGACATGCGTCTTCAATTATCTCAAGATTGTGCATGCTGGCAATCTCAGAAATTTCATCCATGTATGCAAAATTTCCATATAGATGAACTGGCATTATTGCCTTGGATTTTTTTGTTATCTTCTTTTTGAGATCACTTGGATCCATCGTATAATTTTCAGGGCGTATGTCAACAAACACGGGCTTTGCCCCAACTGACAGAATGGAATTAGCAGTTGCTACAAATGTAAAAGATGGTATCAAAACTTCATCGCCTTGTTTTATATCAAGAGCATAAAGTGCAGCTTGCAGAGCAGCTGTTCCAGAATTTACTGCTATTGCATATTTTGATTTTGTATATGAGGCTAAAAGTTGTTCAAACTCTTGTACTCTTCTTCCTCCAGCATTTGCCGCAGTTGTGAGAGATTTCTCTGTTAATACAGAACGTACTTCATTTATTTCGTCTTTTTCAATAATTGGTATATTTATCGGAATTTTCAATAATACAATAGAAAATTTTCACCATAATTAAACTTCCTAAGTTAAAACCAATTCTTATATTTTGGATATATACATCGAGATCAAATGAAGATACACCTGCAAAAAAATGATCCGAGTTACAAGATATTCTTGTATGTTTTCTATGTTAGCTCGTTCATAATGTGTTCTATCACCATATTTGGATTCTACGCTATGATACAAGAATGGTCTGCCAAAGGCACATACGTAATGGGTGAAGTACTTGTCAAGACAGAATTTCCAACCCCACACTTTGCTAAATTACTAACATGGTTATTTTTTACATCAATTGTTAGTTGGTATTGTGTTTCGCGAATAGGTTGGAAAAGAACAGTCACTGTTTCAAAATGGAAACTTGCAATGGTACAACTGATGCTCTTGGGATTAGCAATAATTACACTCTATGAAACAATTTACAACTTTATTCTACTGAGTTCCCAAATCACTGCGGGAATGATAAATGGTGTGACTCCAAACATTGATTCCCTTACAGTAGCATATCCGGATCCAAATAGACCATGGAATCTCATCTTTGCAACAAAAATGTTTCTTGCAGCATTTCTGATAAGCACACACGCATTTTATCTCAGTACGCGTCCTAGAAAGTCAGTTCAAGAACTTGATGCTTAAATTTATAGGAATACATACTGGAATCTGACTGGAATGGATGTAACAGAAAAAATTAAACTTGTAAAAAGAGAACCTACGGAAGAAGTAGTAACTGAAGAAGAGTTATTGAATCTGTTTAATACAAATTCACAGCCCAAACACTACATCGGTCTTGAGATATCTGGGTTCATGCACTTGGGCAGCTTGATACTAACAGGATTTAAGATAAATGATTTTATCAGAGCTGGAGTAAAGTGCACTGTATTTTTGGCAGACTGGCACACCTATCTGAACAACAAACTTGGTGGAGATTGGGATAAGATACGAATGGTATCAAAATACTATGCTGATGCATTCAAGATGTTTTGCCCAGGAGTTGAGATTGTGGAAGGCTCGCAACTTTATGAATCAAGAAGAGGATATTGGTTAGACCTTGTCAAGTTTTCAAAGAACATGTCTCTTGAGCGCACCATGCGCTCGATGACAATAATGGGAAGAAGTGCAGAGAAAGACAAGATTGATCTTGGTCAGCTTTTCTATCCTCCAATGCAAGCTGTAGATATCCATACAATGGATTTGGATATTGTGCATGCTGGAATGGATCAGAGAAAAATACACATGCTTGTCAGAGAGATCTTCCCGAAAATGAAGTGGAAGGTACCAGTTGCAGTTCATCATCATATTCTTGCAGGACTTGGAGAGCCAGAGCCTGCCTCAGATTCTGATTCGGATTTTGTGTCAAGCAAGATGAGTAAATCAAAATCTGCATCAGGAATATTTGTTCATGATACAGATGAAGAGATTAATTCAAAATTCAAAAAAGCGTGGTGTCCAGAGGGAATTGTAGATAAGAATCCAGTACTTGAGATCTCAAAACATATTATTTTTCATGAATTCAATGAAGTTATAGTAGAGCGCCCTGCTAAATTTGGTGGTAACGTTATCTACACAAATTATCGAGATTTAGAAGTAGATTTTGCACAGAAAAAATTACATCCGTCGGATCTAAAGGCTACAGTCTCCAGATATGTAACCAATATAATCAGGCCGATAAGGGAGAAAATTGTCTTAACCGAAGAACTTTCAGATGCAATAAGGAAAACTACTTGAGACTCGGTCTTACTTTTCTTGAAAATAGTGACATCATATCAAGTGATTTTGATAACCCTATGAAATTGACAATAAAGTAGTTTATTCCAATTTTTTGATATTGTTGCAAGTAATCACTTACCTCGTCTGGAGTACCCACTGCAATGCTATCAGTTGAACGTATGATAAATTCTGCAATTGATTCATTTTTCTTTTTTAGTTTTGATATAATATTTTTTACATCATCACTATCTTTTCCAACCAGAATTCGTAACAATACAGAATTTTCTATTTCATTATAATTTCTTTTGACTAGTTTACAACTCTCTTTTAATAGTTTTATTTTTTCTTCTAGAATTTCAGGTGTTCCAAATGGATGATTATACCTAGTAGCATGTCTTGCTGCGACCTTCATGAGACTTTTTCCTGCTCCGCCTACCATAATTGGTGGATGAGGTCGCTGAATGGGCTTTGGATTACAGATGGCACTTTTGATAGAATAGTGTTTTCCCTTGAAGCTTGATTTTTGATTTTGCCACATCTTTTTGATTATTTTGAGGGATTCATCAAGTTGCTCTACTCGTGTTACTAGATCATCAAATTTGTATCCATAGGAATCATATTCATATCCAAACCAGCCTGCCCCTATGCCAAACTCTAGTCTTCCATTGCTTATTGCATCAAGTGTCGATGTCATTTTTGCCAAAAGAGATGGATGTCTAAAGGAATTGGATGTTACTATCTGTCCTATTCTAAGTTTTGATGTTATTGAAGAAATTGCAGAAAGAAGTGTGTAGGCCTCAAAAAAAGTCTTGGTACGGTTATTTGATGGATGGGAAACAAAATGATCATAGACATATCCTGCATCAAATCCAAGATTTTCTGCAGCTAGTGCAACATTTTTTGAAAACAGAAATTGTTCATGAGGATTATCAGTGTGAAATTCATCTAGCCATCCTTGTGGTATGGTTAGTCCAATTTGGACTGATGTCATGTTATTTGCTGGTCTGCTGCGGCTCTACAATATTATATTTTGATGTATAACCACGGGGGTTTATCATCAAATCTTTATACATAAAAGTCGAAGAATTACCAATTATCACAGTAGTGATCATACCAAGCTTGTCATTGTGTTTTTCCATGTTTTCTAAGTCAGTTAGAACAATTTCTTCTGATTCTCGAAATGCGCCCTTTACAATTGCTACTGGTGTGTTGGGCGATCTATATTTTAGAAGAAGTTTTCTTGTATCTTGTAATTGATGAATCCTTTTTTTGCTTGCAGGATTGTATATTACAATAACAAAATCACCCTGAGCTGCTGCTTCTACTCTCTTTGTTATAATCTCCCAAGGTACAAGCAGATCACTCATGCTTACTACAGCAAAATCGGTCATAAGAGGAGAGCCAACTAGTGCTGCACAAGAATTAAGCGATGAGACTCCGGGGACTACCTCAACCTGAAGACCAATTTTTCTGTCCCATCCCTCTTCCGCCAAAATTTCATAGATCAAGCCTGCCATTCCATATATTCCTGGATCTCCACTTGATACAAGCGATACTATCTTTCCAGATTTTGCAAGATCGATACACTGGTGCGCCCTTTCAACTTCTTGTGTCATTGCATATCTGTGAACTTCTTTTCCTTCTATCAGATCCGCGACCAAGTTGACATATGTTTCATAGCCAACAATTGTGTTACTTTCTTCAATTGCTTGCTTTGCGCGAAAAGTCATATGGTCATGATGACCAGGTCCTACGCCTACAATAAACAGCTTACCGGTCATGTATAGTAAGAGATTTTCAAAGTAAATTTATCCCTTTTGATGTTTTCATTGAGTTATGATTGGACAATCAAGAATGTAGCTGTTGCCAAGCGCTGTTGCTTCTTGTACGGTGATATTTCCTGCTGATTTTTCATATTCAATATCATTTTTATTTTCTAAAACTTTCGCATTGTTTGGTTCGTTCCAATTTATTATTGAAATTTTGCAGATAGGACTGTAAGTAGAATCCCCTGGTTGTGCACTAGAAATTCCTTCTTGATAACCAAATGGTCCTGCACCTTGCAAACCATTAGTAAATTGATAGACATCTCTTGCTGACAAGCCAAGAAGTGAAAGTGAAGGAACGTATTGAATCCCCATAGTCTGTGCAGGTCCTTTAGGAATTCCTGCAGTAATAATATAGTATATTGTCTTTCCATCAGGTCCCCATCCCCTATGTCCAACAAAGGTTGCAGTCATGTTATTTACATTGATATCAAGTACTTGTCCATTCAAGTACGATGTCTGATCTGACAATATTTTGTTGCTTCTCACATTCAATGTACCTCCATCCCAGATTACTTCTGGAGTATTCAAGATTGTATCAGTGACAGTCAGTTTTATTTTTCCTGTCATGTTTGCATCAAGAATTGCTTTTGTGGAATTAAGAAGGAATGGCCCTCGTCCTATATTCCACGATACCTGAATTACTTTGCTTAATGGACTATATTGCTTGTCAGAGGGTGTAAACGATAACACATCATCTTGATATCCCTGTGTTCCATTTCCAGTGATTCCATTTGTAAAGATGAAGATGTTATCAAGTGATGTAATTGGAGCATGAGCCAATACCGGTGATAGTTGAACCTTCCAGTTTTGTTTGTCTGAGATTGTATTTGCTACAAGATTGTTGCTTGAATCAGTTATGATATAATAAACAGTCTTTCCATTGACTAATCCCTCATGCATGGGTATCTGTACTGGAATTGTGCTTTCTGCTAGTTTGATGGTATAATTTTCAGTTGATGGTGTAATGGTAGCTTGAACAACATCAGGAGTTGTTACCCTTATCCATCCATCGACACTCACGGTAGCAGTGAACTGGCTAGAATTTGTTGAATGAAGACCGATTGCAGATCCTGTAAAATCCATACTGCCACCAGTTGAATTTGTATCAATTGTTGTCTGAGCATAAAGTGTATTGCCGTCCACTGTCCAAATTGGTTGTCCCTTTGAATCACTCTTATCAATTTGATGTAAAATAACAACTTGAACAGGCTGACTTGAACTGTATGTAATTGTTCCATGGTAAATAGAACCGCTGTTTGGCGGCAACACTATTGCCATCTGTTCATTACTGTGACCAATTCCGGGATCTTGTATGGATGTAATTGTTTGGGTAAATTGGATCTTCTTTGTTGATCCAGCATTAGCAAGCTGATCATTGAATAATGATAATGAAGTTACAAGGCCTCCAATTATGATGATAATTGCTAAAAGTAAAAACTTGTTCATGTTCTATGAACATCTAATTTACATAAATATGCTTTTAGAAAGAATTTCGATTACTTGCCAAGCTTAAACTCATCATGCAACGCCTGCACTGCTGCATTACAATCAGAATCTTTGACTACAAATGCAAGATTAAGCTCAGAAGAACCTTGGGCTATCATTATTACATTTACACCTTTTTTTGCTACAGCCGTGAATACTTTGGAGGCAACGCCAGTAATTCCTCTCATTCCAGAACCAATGAGAGCCAAGATGGAGACATCTACTGTAACATCTACTTTTTTAATGACTTTGCCAAGCAAGTTCATTTCAAGTGCATTTACTGCCTTGTCCAAGTCGTTCTTCTTCACTATAATCGATATGGATGACTCGGATGGACTTTGAGATATCATCATTATGTTGATACCTTCTTTTGCAAGTATTGAAAATATTGTAGCCGCAGTACCAGGCGCACCAACCATACTTCCTCCTCTAACATCAATTAGTCCGGTATGTCTTATTGTGCTGACACATTTTACAGTCTTTTGTGTATCAGCTTGCGGGGTAGCAGTAACCAGCGTACCTGGATTATCAATGTTAAACGTATTTCTTATACGCAAGGGAATTTTTTTTGCAACAAGCGGCTCAAGCGCTCTTGGATGAATGTATTTTGCGCCAAACAATGCCATCTCCATTGCTTCAATGTATGATACTTCTTTGATCAGTTTAGCATCTTTTACAATCTTTGGATCAGTTGTCATCAAACCGTCGACATCGCTCATTAACCAGACTTCGTCTGCCTTGACGCTTGATGCAATAATAGTTGCAGTATAATCAGACCCGCCCCTTCCAAATGTAGTTATGTTGCCATGCTGATCGGCACCAGCAAATCCTCCAATTACTGGCATGGTTTCCTTTTGCAGAAGATTTTCTACAGTATGAGATACATGCAAGCGTGTTGTATCCATGAGCGGCTTTGCCCCTCCAAAATTAGAATCTGTAACTATTCCTACATCTTTTCCCGTAAGCGGTACTGCCTTTACGCCCATCTCATTTAATGTAAATGCAACCAAGTTTATGGACAGTCTTTCACCAAATGATATCATGTAATCAGAAGATCGTGGTGTGACCTCTCCAAGTAGCAACATTCCATGCAATAGATCCTGAAATTCATCAAGGTCTGCCTTCATCTTGCTGATCAAGTCTTTTTTTATTTTTGAGTTCTTCACACATTGTTCTGCAATATCAGTATGCATCTTGATGATTTTCTTTGCAAGCGAACTTGCAGCTTCCTTGTTTCTGTTTTGAATCAGATTTGTTATTCTGATTAAATCGTCTGTAACTCCACTTATGGCAGAAAACACTGGAATGATTTTGTGTTCCTTTGTTAGTTTTTTTATCAGAGTTGTAACATTTTGTATATTTTGCGGAGAGGAAACAGAAGTTCCGCCGAATTTTAGAACAAGTTTCAAATCAGTTTAACCTCCCCCTATTATCCTTAAAATCTTTTAACTCTCGACTCTAGGAGCAAGGTAAAAGTGAATTCTTCCTATGTTTGCCACCTTAAATTCTAGTCTAAGCGGCATTTTACTTGAAAACTCGCAAATCACTGTGCCTGCTATAGTACCTATTGCTTTCACTATACTATTGAGATATTCCAAGCTGTAGGTTGCATTACTATCTTCTTTTACCTCAATTTCTGGCATTTCAGACATTCCTTTTTCTAGTGTTATGATTGCCTCGCCAGAATCACCACGTCCTGAAAATTCTGCCTTTGTGGGATTAGCATTAATCGAGAGATATTCTGAAACCACCTGTATATCTCCAAGTATTTTGTCAAATTCTGTAGATAGTACACCCACTTTGGCATTGTAGGTAATTTTTGGAAGTGGGGTATCAGTTGCTGAACTTTCAATCAGTCGCATTTTGTATTTTTTATTTTTACCTATTGTAACAAGTAAAAGCTTGTCTTCAGAAATGTTGATTTCTATATTGTCTTTTTTATCAGCTCTTTTGATCAGTTTTGAGAACTCGTCTATTCGTACTCCAAACTTGACATCTTCATCACATACATATTTTTCAAATGCAGAATTAGGCCAAGCAATATCGATTAATGCTACGTGCGATGGATCCATTCCACGGAAGGCAATTCCTTCACCGGTAGCTTCGAATGTGGCTTCTTCAACTAGGGTTGATATGGCAGAGATGACTGCTTTCCATTCTTCAGAACCCACAGTCTTTGCAGAAAATACCAAACTTACTCACATCTCAAGAATGTTCAAGTTAAACCTTATGCGTAGTTTCGCCAAGTATAGCTACATTTGATGCATCGATAAAACTGAGTGGTCGGTTCATCTGCACTTCTTGTTTGAAGCATCCACCACACTGCTTCATTATTTCCACATTTTTCGCAATCGATCTTGATTGTTGGTAATGCTTCTTTCATTTCTTTATCGTCTAATGCAATAATGGTAGGAACAACTTCATTTTTTACTTCTTTTGTGACCTTGCTTCCTTTTTCGCTGTATCCACACTTGGGACATACAAATTCAGAGTCAGAGATATCTATCCTTAATCGTGCCTGACACTTGGGACAGAATTTCATTTAGTCACCTTTAATTTTAGAAAAAATTACTTTTTTTAGTTCAGCAGTATATTCCAAGGCTGTCTTTGTTGCCTTTTCAATTTCCTTCACTGGATTGCCCTTTGAAGTGTTTACTCGCATTGCAAGTTGTCTGGTAAGTGGGTGTCTCAAGACCACACCTGCAAACTCTACAGTAGGATCCTTGAGCATCTCATACTGTACTATATAGAGAGTGCTAATGTCGGATTTGCTTATGTCCAATTGAACCTCTTTTGGAGAAGATTTTTTCAGTTGAACATCCATGTAAGTCAAAAAAATACTTATTGAGGATATAAACCATCCCCAATAGTTGACTAGCGATAAAAATGCAATAAATGGAGTTTCTCTAGTGAAATCCTCCGACAAGCCAAGAATAGAAGACAATGTTACAATAAACGTGAAATTTTCTGTAACAGGAGCACTAAGAGAATCTTTCACTGAGAAAAATTGGGAAAAAGCTTACAATAATCATGACAACTCCTTCAAGCTAAGATACGGAGTAAAGCTCCACACAGGTGGCCTCCGAAAGAAGGAAATTGGCAAGCCCCTAGATACGTACAAAAAAGTTGCCCTTTTTTGGACACGAAATCCAAAGCTGACCCAGATTGGAGAGAAAAAGGTCTGGGTACAGATATCCAAGAACTTTGAGCCAATTATTCCAAACAGCCAATCTGAAGCTCAACAGATATTTCTTGACTTTGATGAAAAAATGCAATTTAATGCATCAGAGCTTGGAGTGGGTAAACACAAGATAGAAGCAGAAGTTTATGTCTCGTGGTTTAAACATGATTACGCAGAACCATTTGATGAAACTGTGCACTCTAAAGAAATCGAGTTAGAAATTACCACATAGGAGGTTCTGTCAAGTTGATAGCCTCATGCTTTCAAACCCAACTTGCTTCCACCCACTAGAGGATTATTGGCATTACGTAATCCAAGTTCCGCTTCATTGTTTTTTCTGAAAGCCCACTAGAATTGCAGAACTTTTGCAACCCCTTTGTAAGATATGTTCATGGCAGCTACAATGTCTCTATCCATGGATTTCTTACAACTACTGCACAATCCTTCAATAGTCACTTGACTTAATATCGTGTTGTCAATCAGGTGCTTTGCAGTTCTAAATATTTTATCCACATCATCTTCATTTTTTATGCCATTTGGAAATTCTATGATAAAATGTTCTCCTAATAATCTACTTTATATGAAAAACTCTTGCTTTCAAGCAGTATTTCTCCATCTGCTTCCACAAATAGATTGGACATCTGACCATTTGTAAGTCTTAGAGAACCAGATACTGATATGCTCATATGATCCAAGTGTTTAGTATGATATTTTAGATTTCACACTTTTTAACGGTTATAAATGGAATTATTGGTGGATCAGTATGGCAAAATTCGATGGACTTAGAGGACAAGAACTGCTTGAAGTAGAAGAAAAAAATGACGAAATAACTTTGATCTTCAAGGATAACAGATTTTTGTTTATCAAACTTGAAAACGGCAAGATGGTAACTACATCCATACCAGAGTAAATTACTTGTTTAGGGATTTGTAGTATAGGCTGATTGCTATTTCTTGGGATTCAGACTGGATAGAACCCGGTCTTTCTTTTCGTATTTTTTGTATAGCATCCTTTGCTGAGACCTTTTGATATTTGACAAGATAACAAGCAAGAATGGTACCTGCTCTTCCCATACCTGCAGCACAATGAACCATTACAGGTTCGTTATTTTCAATTCTTTTTTGAATAAACTCTACTGCTTCGTCAATTTGTTCCATGTCAGGTGCAGAGAAGTCTTCTGTTGGAACATGAAGATATTTTACATTCTTTATCCATGATTCAGGAAGCGAGTTCTCAGTCATTGTAACAATGGACTTTACTCCTTGCTTTAGTATCCAATCTATTTCAGAAACAGAGGTTGGCATTCCACTACCAGCTAACTTGTCACTGATTAACCAGCTAAAATTTGTGGGCTTTTTTGCTATTTTTCCATGCACTTTTCGCCAGAGATTTCCGGGTTTACTCACAAGATATTATAAAACTGTACCATATATGTAGAAAACGAAGTTTAGAAATAAAAATAAGAAAAAGAGAATTTATGTGGACTTAATCTATTAGTTCAGTCCAACCCTTTACGAACACAGAGTTTCTATAGAGTGGTACTGGTTGACCTGGAGTAAAGTCCATTGGTCTCATCCAGAAGATTGCCTTTGTTGGGCATACACCTATGCATGCACCATCTGAAATGCATCTTTCTGGATAAAATACAAATGCTTTACCTCTCTTCCAGCCTTCTACTGGTTTTACTCTTAATACGTCTGGGCCTAGTGATGTACAAATCTCTACGCAGAGTGCACATCCTATGCACATTTGTTCGCCTATATCTGGAATAATTCCAACTGGCATGGAAGTACTTTTAGAAATGATCTTAATATAACTTGCTGAAAAATGGCATGTTATAACGGCGTTTGAGAATTTTATAACACCGTTAATTTGATAATGCCTTATTCCAAATCTTTAGAATGATAATTGTTTGAACCGACGTTTTTTTATAATTTATTGCTAATCAAATAACTATGGGAAGTAAAATTCACTGTGCACACATTTTGGTTGAAAAGCTAAGTGTTGCACAAGATCTTAAGACAAGAATTTCAAAAGGTGAAAGCTTTGCAAATCTTGCCAAAGAATACTCAATGGATGTCTCAAAAAAGAGGGGTGGAGATCTCGGATTTTTTTCAAGAGGAGCTATGGTATCAGAATTTGAAAAAGCGGCTTTTGCATTAGAGAAGGGACATGTTTCCGATATTGTGAAAACTCAGTTTGGATATCACATAATAAAAAGGCTAGACTAGTGGAATTAAGTTTGAAGGAATAACAAGCTTGCAAGAGTCACTAGGCATGCTCAACACAATACCTTCTTTTCCGGGTTCAAGAAGAATTTTTTTGCTATTTTTTGTTTCAATTAGTCGTTTACCCGTGGGGGATAAGATCCAGCCTTCTTCTTTTTTGTACCTAACCATGCTTGCAACAACAAGATATGATTTGGTCATCTTTGTTATGCTTGCAAACAACATCATGATAGACATGACAGTCTTGCCAACATTCTTTTTTCGATTTAGAATGTTGAAGAGTCCATTGAGTGAATCTACAACAACTATGGTTTGAGACAGACTTGCTTTGACTAGGATCTCTTTGATCATTTGATACAAAGTTTCACTGGTAGGCTGGAATAGAGTTACATTTTTTTCTACTGGAATTGTTCCTGAAACTACGTATCCACTGTATAACAAGTCAAGATCTAGGTAGAGGACTTGAAGTTTTGTGTCTTGGACTAGTTTTGAGATAAATCCTGCCTTCAGAAATGGATCAGAGTAGAATATGGAATTGATAAGATCCTGCTCTAGCATTGTTTGTAAATTTAACTTAGATTGAGAGTCATCACTAGGATTTTTAAACAATACAAAGACTAGTAAATTGTAATATAATAATGAATTTAGATTATTCCCAAGATTTTCCATACAAAGAAAGAATCTACCTAAACAATGCTTCCACTTCCAGAATGCCAAGATCAAGCATAACAGCAATGAGTGATTTCCTTGTAAAGTACAATGAACTAGGCCCTGATTCAGAGGCTTCAGATAATTACGTAAAAGAGAGGCTTGGGAACCTACGAAAAGAAATTTCAGGGTTAATCAAATGCAGACCAGAAGAGATAGTGTTTACCCAGAGTGTAACCGATGGAATAAACTTTGTAGCAAATGGATTGAAATTAAATCCAAATTCTAATATTGTAACACGTGGCTCAACTCATGAACATCCAGCCAATCACTACCCATGGGTCAGAGTAGGTCAAAGAGTAGAATTAAGAAGTCTACCCATCAATGAGACGGGCTATTTTGAGCTAGATTCTTTTACAAATACAATTGATAAAAACACGGGACTTGTTGTACTCAGCCATGCATTGTTTAATACAGGTGCAATAATTCCAGTTGAAGAAATTGGTAAAATACTTTCAGAGAAGAACATACCATATTTTGTAGATGCAGCACAAACTGTTGGTTGTATTAGTGATGTTTATGCAAACAAGATTAATTGTAATTTCATGTCTTTTAATGGTTCAAAGTGGTTATGCGGTCCAATGGGTATGGGTATCTTCTTTTGCAGAAGAGATTCAAGTGATCTCATTGAACCGCTTCAGGTCGGTGGAGAATCTGCCATATTCCATGAAGACAAGATAGCTCACAAAGAAATGCCTGCCAGGTTTCAGGCAGGTTTTCGAAACTGGTCAGGCGTTGCAGGCCTAGAGGCATCGGTAACTTATCTGAAAAAGATAGGGATTTTGGCCATCAGAGAGAGGAACATCAAGCTTGCAAATCTATTGCGACAAGAGATTTCAAAAATTAATGGTACAGTTCTGTATGGTCCAGAGGAAGAAGAACAACGAACAAGCATAGTCTCCTTTTCAGTTAAAGATCAGGATTCAAAGACTTTGGTTGCAAGACTTGAGAAAAATAACATAATACTTGCGGTAAGAGACATCTTTTCTAAAAAGATTGTAAGGGCTTCTCCACACTTTTACAATACAGAATCAGAGATTCATGCTGTTGTAGATGCAGTAAAAAAAGGCTAGTTACTTTTCTTGCTCTTCAATTACCATCATAGTCAAGGTAGAGTAAACCTTGTCTATCTTTCTAATCTTATTTGTAATGATGCTTCTTAGAAGATCCATAGAATCAGCTGTTATCTTGACTATGATATCATATACACCATATACACCCTGAATCTCATACTTGATGCTGCTCTCACCTCCAAGTATTTGCTTTATCTTTTGGATTATTTCAACATCTGAGCCTAGATCTGAGTTGATCAAGATGTAAGTAGTTGGCATGACTTAATTCGAGTTGCACGATATTTAACCTTTGATTAGAATTCAAAAATAGATTTCCTATGATCTTAGAAATGTCAGAGTACAAACTGGAATCTGTTTTGTTTATAGTTTTTAGAAAGTTTACCATCAATTGCTATTTTAGTACCACAAAAATTACAATTGTTATTATCATCAAGATACCACCCCTGAATGTCAAAGCCATATCTTTTGACAACAATTTTCTTGCATTGTGGGCAGTATGTATTTTCAAGAGGATGGCCTGGAACATTTCCTAAATAGGCATAATTGAGCCCAACCTGCTTTGCAATATCATAGTGTTTTTCAAGGGTAGATATCGGTGTTGACTCGAAATCCATCATTTTGTAGTCTGGATGGAATCTAAGAAAATGTATTGGCATGTCAGGCCCAAATTCATCATAGATAAATTGGCATAATTTTTTGGCATATTCTAGATTATCACCAACTTGTGGGACTATCAAGTCAGTTATTTCTACGTGAATCTTTGTTTTGTGGTGTATTTCTTTGAGGGTATCAAATACAGGTTGAGGATCTGGAATTCCAATGTATTTCCGTGAAAATTGTGGCTCTGCATTTCCTTTGAAATCTACTGTAATGCAATCAAGAAATTCATTCATCATGTTGACTGTTTCTGGAGTGTCATAACCATTTGAGACAAAAATATTGAACAATCCATTTTTTCTTGCAACTACTCCACAGTCACGTGCAAATTCGATAAATATGGATGGCTGATTGTAGGTATATGCAATTCCATCAGACCCTGATTGTTTTGCCAAGTCAACTACTTCTTGAGGTGTCATGTCAGTTCCTTCTATCTTTCGTCGTTGACTGATGTCATAGTTTTGACAATATTTACAATTGTGCAACAATATACCATCTCCTACATAATTATGGTTTGGAATACATTCAAAACTAAATACTTGTGCGGTTTTGCCTGTGAATTTTACTTGTTTAATGTCAACCCAAGTTCTTTTATTTTTTCTTACTAGAGGTGAAATATATTCTAGAATAAGAGCTTCTACTTCATCAGGATGGTTATGGATTTGTCTGCCAGAAATTCGTATGGTTTTCCATCCATTTGCAGTCAAGGCTTTGTCTCTAATTTTATCAGTTTTTTGAATTTTTTCAGAATTGTAGTGCCACCAGCCATCAATTTCAATATCAATTTTGGCTTCTATTATAGCAGCATCTGCAATGTAGAACCTTTTAGAGCCTTCAGTGTATTTCTCTATTTTAATTCGATATTCTTTTTCATATTTTATACTCATTCGGTCAAGAAGATCATAGAGTAATTTTTGAGATTCTGATGGATGTTTATGAAGCCATTTTCGTAATCTGTCAGCATTTTTGTGCCAACCATGAGAGGGATCTTCAAGAAATTTAGCTTTGTTTGCTTCATGTGCTTTTTTTGTGATAATAGGATCGTACATTGGATTATTAGTTTTCATCCTAGCACTATATTTTGCTCGCATTTCTTTTGGCATTTCATATTCCTTCAAATAACAGATTCCTCGATGCCTATTCCATTCATCAACACCTACAATTACTTGATCGCAACTCTTGCATGAAAATTTGGATTCTTGAATTGAACCTAATCTTTTTCTCTTCCAAACTTTGGTATTTTGATACCAGACCTTGAGGATTCGATCACCTGTTTCCAATGTTTCTGCTGTTTTCCATCCATTAGTGGTAAACACTGGATGCTCTCGTGTGAGGTATAACTTCCCATGTCCTTTACTTCCATACCTTATTTCCAAAAGTTCTGCAAATCTTGAACCAGTATGTGTGACAACATTAGGAATTATTTCAAAATTACCTTCAACATTATATGACCATACCTTATCTCCACGGGCTATCTTTTCAATAGATTTCTTGGAACCGTCAGCCATCAAGATTTCAGTTCCTTTTGGTTGACAAAGCCAGTTGCATCCAGTTGTAGCAATGGAAAATATGCTGGTGCCAGGTTTATAGTGAGTTACTGGTTTTTTCTCAATGGGATCTACATGACCAGTAATTACTTTCCCATATGCAAGAAGATCAAGCTTACCATTGTTATTTGCTCTTATTCCACAAAGGCCGATCTGATCTTTTCCAATTTCGCAGTATCTAGCACATGCTGTACATTTGACCTTGTCATTAGGTAACTTTTGATAGAGAATTGCTTCCTTTGCCGTCATATGATATCAACTAATTTATCATATAATTGCTGGCGTTATCACTCGTTTTGGTTTTGCAGTAAGCGGTCTCATCTTCTGTATTGCATTCTCGAAATCTTCCTGAGTTATCTTGATTGCTTTTACATTCTTTTCTTTCTTATCTACATAGCGTCGTATAGAGCTCATGGCTGCTCTATTGCAAACTCCTTCTATTTCTGCACCACTAAAGCCATCAGTCAACTGCACTAGTTTTGTAAAGTCAGTACCCTCTGCAAGCGGTTTCTTTCTTGTGTGTATTTTGAATATGTTTTCGCGTCCCTTTGTGTCTGGTAATGGTACCTCAATGATTCTATCAAATCTTCCCGGTCGTAGTAATGCACTATCGATAAGATCTACCCTGTTAGTAGCACCTATTATTAACACATCCTGTAATTCCTCAAGACCATCTATCTCAGTTAATAGTTGAGATACTACCCTTTCTGTAACGCCAGAGTCAGAACTACCTGAGCTTCTGCTCGGAGCCAATGAATCAAGCTCATCAAGAAATATGATGCAGGGGGCAGCCTGGCGTGCCTTTCTGAATATTTCACGGACTCCTTTTTCAGACTCTCCAACCCATTTTGAGAGCAATTCAGGACCTTTGATGCTAATGAAATTAGATTCTGAGGTGTGTGCAACTGCCTTTGCAATCAATGTTTTTCCTGTGCCGGGAGGTCCATGGAGCAAGATTCCTTTCGGTGCTGCAACATCAGCGTGTTCAAAGGCCTCTCTGTGTTTGAGTGGCCATTCTACTGACTCATAAAGTTCCTCTTTTAGAGATTCCAATCCACCAACATCATCCCATGTTACGTTTGGTATCTGAACAAGAACTTCTCGTAATGCAGATGGTCTTACCTCTTTTAGTGCATCCCTGAAATCATTATCTGTAATGATAATTTTTTGAAGAATTTCTGCTGGAATTTTTTCAGCTTCTAGATCCAAATCAGGTAAAATTCTTCGAAGAGATCTCATGGCAGCTTCTTTTGCAAGTATTTCTAAATCAGCACCTACAAATCCATGAGTTACTTTTGCAAACTGATCCAAGTTTACTTTTTCTTCAATTGGCATTCCTCGAGTGTGGATGTTTAGTATCTCTGCTCTTCCTTGTTGATCTGGAATTCCAATCTCTATTTCACGATCAAATCTTCCGGGTCTGCGCAATGCAGGATCTATTGAGTCAGGTCTGTTGGTTGCTGCAATTACAACTACTTTGCCTCTTGATTTCATCCCATCCATTAAAGTAAGAAGCTGAGAGACAATTCTCTTTTCTACCTCTCCTGTTACTTCTTCCCTCTTTGGAGCAATCGAATCAATTTCATCGATGAATATTATACTCGGAGAATTTTCCTCGGCTTGTTTGAATATCTCTCGTAATCGCTCTTCACTTTCTCCATAGAATTTTCCAATAATTTCAGGACCACTAATAGAGGTAAAGTGAGAATTGGTTTCTCCTGCAACAGCTTTTGCCAGCAGTGTTTTTCCTGTTCCAGGAGGTCCATAGAGCAATACTCCTTTTGGCGCCTCAACCCCCAGTTTTTCAAATAATTCAGGATGTCGCATAGGAAGTTCCACCATTTCTCGTATCTTTTGAACCTCATTTCGTAGTCCACCAAGATCATCATAGGTTATCCTAGGAATAGAATTGTCAATGGCTTTGGTCATAGACCCTAATTTGAACTCGGTTTGCTCTGATACGATAACCGGCTTTGCAGATGGCGTTGTACCACTAACAACAAGTTGTGTTTTTCCACCCAACTGTGTAGTTACGATTAATGTATCGCCAGTAGTTAGCACATGACCCATGTAGTATGTTTGCATGTACTCTTGAAGCCCGTCCTCACCTAGTTTTTCTATAGGTGAAAGTGTTACCTGTTCAGCTTCTATTGCGTCTACTTTCTTTACTGTGATCTTTTCGCCTATCCCTGATCCTATGTTATGACGGGTAATTCCATCTATCTTGATTATTCCTGTACCATAATCTGGAGCATATCCAGACCAGAGTTTAACATGACTTTTTCTGTTTCCTATTAACTCAAGAATTTGGCCAGCTTCCCATCCATTATCTTCGACAATTTTTGGATCTACTACAGCTATTCCTTTTCCAACATGTCTCTGTGCTGCCTCTGCAATTTTTAATGTAATTTCACTCATAATTTTATCACCATAAAAAATAAGGTCACTCGACCTGCACCGTTCTACCTTGCGGTCGATCCTCTTCTTTGAGTTTGAACTTTACTTCCAATATTCCGTTAGAATATGTTGCCTTGACAGAATCTTCGTCAACCTTTTGTTTGATTGAGACTTTTGTGTGGTATTTTTTGTCATTATTTTCTGCATCAAGATTTACAGCTCGTCCTACTACTTCGATCTTGATATCTTTCTTTTCTACTCCTGGCATCTCAGCTACAATTTTGAGAACTTTTTCTTTATTATCCACGATAACATCTACAAATGGTTCTCTTGTCTCTGATTTCTGGAGAAGACCCGGTTGGACATTTCCATATTCTTTAACCACAGGTTTTCCATCAGGTCCTACAGTTAGGGAATATCCATAGTAGTAAGGACCAAATGTCTGTGCGTTCTCAGAGCTGGTCATGTCATTCCAAATTTTGTCTAATCCCTTGAAAGGTTGCATCATTTTTTGGAAGAGATGGTCAAACTCATCCCATTCATTCATGTCATAATTATGCATATCATGTAATAGGTATGACATTATATAAAGATTATGGAGTAATGAATTATTATATTACATAAATTAATATAATTAGCAATAGCATTTGCTCTTATGCGAACCCCTAACCTTTCAGTTCCTGATGCGGTGAGGGAGATAATTACAAAAAACAGATCTATTTACGACTGCATCAAAATGGGCTTGATAAATTACACATCACTTGCAATAAAACTCCAAAAGGAAGTCGAGTCCCAAGTAGGAGGCCCAGTGAACCCCAATACAATTGTGGTTGCAATCAAAAGATATGCAGACTCTTTTGGAAAAAAAGATGAAATGCAAAATGAAACAGTATTAAAAAATGCAAGACTTTCTCTGACTGATGGAATTGTAGACATTAAATTTTTCTCAGAAGATTTTGAAATGAAAGATGCTATAGATTTGATGGGTAGATTTATGCGAGTTGATCCAGACTATGAGTTTTTCCGATCTACTGATTCTTTTAGGTTTTTGACTGAGGACATAAGTGATGTAAGAAAAATTTTAGAATCTTTTTCATCACATAGGAATTTTTTTCAGACGGGGTTGGCAAAGATAACCATACACATTCCTGAATCTGAACACAGTTCTGATGTAGTTTCGTACGTGTCTGAGATTCTACATGATAATGGAATCGAGCTTTTTAATGCGTTTTTCGGACAAGATTACATAGTGACAGTCTTGCATGAAAAAGACGCTGCTAGAGCATATCAAATTTTAAGAAGCGAAATTTCTCGCTAGTATTAGAATATCTTTCTAAATTCCAGTAGTTTCTGCTCTTGTCATTTCTAGATAGACCTTGTCTCCTACTGCAAGATTCAGTTCTTTGTACTCTCGCATATCAAGCTTGATTGAGGTTGTGGAACCTGATTGGCCCATGCCGCCGCCTCCAGAGAGCATTTTGTTGAGGTTTTTCACCATATCATCCATATTTGTAAAACCCATTACCCCTCCGGCACCAAATGGAGATGGAGGTGTGCTCTGTTCTCTGAAATCTTTTGATGTAGAAAGCGAGACTATCACGTATGGAGATCCATCCGGTGATGCATCTATTCTTACAATAATGTACTCTTTCTTCATGTCTTAACTTCATAAATCAGCATATTTTACCTTTCGCTCAAATAACATGTAGAATACAATAAGAATCATTATTACCTTTTTCATCCCCGCGGATAGCATAGATGGATACAATGTCTAAAGCCAAAAAAATTCTTGTTTTAGGAGGTGGATTTGCAGGGGTAGAATGTGTACGAAAACTCGAATCGTATTTTCCAAAGGAAGGAGACATTCAGATTACCCTGGTAAGCGAGGATAACTTTTTCCTGTTTACTCCAATGCTCCCTCAAGTAGCTTCAGGAACAATTGAGACTAGACACATTGTAATTCCAGTTAGAACCCTGTTGAAAAGGGCCAAGTTCTATGAGGCTGAAGTCAAAAACATTGATCCGTACGGCAAAACAGTAACTCTTAGCGGTACAAAAGAAAAACGTGGAATTTCATTGCATTATGATTATCTTGTCTTGGCTCTTGGTAGTCAGACAAATTTCTTTGGAATGGATAAATTAGAAGAATTAGCTTATTCAATGAAAACTCTCAATGATGCAGTGGTATTACGAAATCGAGTCATAGACATGTTAGAGCAAGCAGATAATGAAACGGATCCGATCCTCAAGAAAAGCTTGCTTACCTTTGTAATTGTTGGAGGAGGATTTGCAGGTATAGAAACTGCAGGGGAATTAATGGATTTGTTACATGATGCTAGAAAATTTTATCCCAATATTGAAAAAACTGACATTAGAGTTATCGTTCTTGAGGCAATGTCAGCTATACTTCCAGGCTTTAATGAAAAGCTTGCAAAATTTGCGTTAGAAAAACTTCATGGACGCAGAATAGAGGTTAAGGTAAGTACAAAACTTTCTAGTTTTACAGGTGATGAAGTTTTAATCGAGGATACTCATCCACCGGCAGATCCCAGTAAACAATCTTCTGTGAGTGCAATACAGACAAGAACATTGGTGTGGACCGCAGGTGTTACACCTGTAGATATTATAAAAAAATCAGTCTTTAAAACCAACAAGGGTGGAATTGTGGTAGATGAATTTCTTCAAGCAGTTGACTTTCCCGAAGTTTTTGCAGTTGGAGATTGTTGTTATATTATTGATCCTAAGACAAACAGGCCTCTTCCACCAACAGCACAAAGTGCAGAATCAGAAGCTGAAATTGTTGCAAAAAATCTCCATGCTTTAATAACAAATAGAGAGAAGGAAAAATTTGTGTATTCACCTAAAGGCCAGATGGCAGTAATAGGAAAGCGGAGTGCAATTGCAAGTATGTTTGGAATTCATTTGCATGGGATTTTTGCCTGGATGCTTTGGAGGGTAATCTATCTCTCAAAAATTCCACGATTAGATAAAAAAATAAGAATTTTTCTTGATTGGTCAATAGACATATTTTTTGATAGAGATATTGCTCGATTGAAGGTAATGCGTGAAAAGCCCATCGAGGAATTCAAAGAACTTGATGAGGTGGATGATGTTTGGTAAAATAGAATTCTGCATTGCTGAAATATATTGAACATTACAAAACGGCATTTATGGGAAAGGTCTATGCTGTTGGTGTTGGACCAGGATCACCAAAGTATGTAACTGAGATAGTAAAAGAAATAGTGCTAAATTCTGATATTGTTATTGGATATAAATACACGCTCAAAACTATAGAGACGCTCTTGAAAAATAAAGAGATACATGAAATCACTATGAAAGATCAAGAAGAGGCATACCAAAAGGTCTCAAAGACTATGGGAAACAAGACATGTGTTGTTCCTTTTACAGGAGATGTGAATTTCTCAGAATCAGAAGTTGTAGACAGGTTAATTGAGATATTTGGGGATGTGCAAATTATTCCAGGAATTAGTTCTACACAGGTTGCTGCATCAAAGGCACGAGTACCAACAGACAAGAGCAAGGTCATTACTATGCACATTTCCACAAGTATAGAGGAAAAGAAACTTGAGCTTCAAAAGGCACTCATTGATGGATTTAGTGTGATACTTGTGCCAAGACCTTGGCCAAAAGAACCCTCTAAACACTTTATGCAATCAGAGATAGCCGTATACCTAAAAGATCATGGTTTTGACACTTCGAAGATGAAGGTACATGTCTTTGAATTTCTAACTACCGATAAAGAGACACATTTTATCGGCAGGGTAAAAGACTTGGAAGGAAAACAATTCTCTGATCTCTCCGTAATGGTTTTTGATCAGACAAAGCTAGAATCATACATTAATTTCAAATAATTTAATGAAGACCAGAGTTAGTTATGGGACGGTGCTCCACCAATTACATATGATGAAGTTGGAGGCATTGAAATTATCACTCCATTCATCCAAGTGTACTGTGGATCATAAAATCTGACAATTCCAGTATCATTTACAACAACCATGAATGTTTGTCCTGGGGCAATCTTACCACTTACTATTCTTCCATCAGGGGTAAATGGATTACCATTTTTTTGTGTGCTGACACCGCTGAAAATGGTATGGTCTATAGAATCATTGTTTACCCAAATGATAGGAGTGCCAGGAACTATCTGTATAGTATCTGGTGTATAGTACGTATTGTATTGATTATACGTCTGTTGAGTTGCGGTTCCCCTTGGTGATGATGAGCCAGGGTTTATACTAATTTTAACTGGAGCAATTTGACCTGTGGTTACAGGTGTTGAAATAATAATTCCATTTATCCATGTATATGTTGGATCAAAGATTTGTGTAGAACCAGTTCTGCTAAAAGTAACTTGATAATGCTGTCCTGGAGCTATTATACCGCTGTCAATATTTCCATCTGAAACAAAGTGAGGACTAACTGTTTTTCCGGCAGCGCCTTTTCCGCCAGCACTCTCTGTTGTTGATATTAACTGGCCGCTCATTATCCTATGTGGAACAGAGTCGTTGTTAGTCCAAACTACAACTGTACCTGGTGCAATTTGGAGTGATGATGGTGAAAGGAACTGCGCATTATTAGAATTAGATGAGCCGTTAACTATGTTCATTTGAACTGTTTGTGTTTGCATTGTTTGTGAGAGTGGTGCAATTATTCCTACCATGAATTGGTAAGTGGGATCAAAGAAGGTAATGTCACCTACTGTTTCATCTTGTGGAATGTTGTAACGTGCTGCAACCCTAGGATCTAATGATTGAGTAGTATCAAAACTAGTTATTGTATACTGGAATGATTGTCCTGGAGCTATTATACCGCTATCGATCTTGCCATCTGAAATAAGTGTGGTGGATGATTGATTAGTGGTTAGTACTTTTGCAACACCGCTCATTATCCTATGTGGAACAGAGTCGTTGTTAGTCCAAACTACGGTGGTACCAAGAGTCACTTGTACATTTGATGGTGAATAGTGAACTTGGTTGTTGATATTATATGCGCCGGGTAGGATGCTTATGTTCACTGTAGATGATGATGTAGGCGGAGAAAGTGTGGTGATTGGTTTTGTGATTACAGCATTGATAGATAATATTTTAGCACTATAACTTACTTTCATAGTTTCAGATCCAGTTATCTTTCCTGATATGCTGAAAACAGAACCATCTTGGTTGCTACCTATTATTCTTCCAAACAAATTGAGATGAATTATGTTTCCGTTTTCATCCTGTGCATTGCCTTGGATTACAAAGTACTTGCCATCTCGCAAGATTGAGACTTGCCATAATCCAGAATTAAGATAGTGTGTATTTTCTATAGTAACAAGGCCATTATCAAGTGTGGCTTGCATGCTGCTTCCATTGTTAGCTCCTGCCGTAATCTGTAAAGCAATATTTGAATCAAAAATGGTTTTATTTCCTGAGAGATAACCTGAGGCATCAATCAAGTATTTTCCATTAGATGAGAAATCAGAATAGGCATTAGGCAAATATAATGTAGTAGCAAGTCCTGCAATTACCATTAGAAACAGAAATACGTATTTCATTAGATTATCAAACCCCTTATTGCATATTTAATACTAGGTATAATTTATCACACAATTAGGCAATTCCCGGTTAATTATCTTTACAAACTAGATTTTGTATGAATTACATTTGATCCAAAATGTTGAATCATATAATATTCAATGAATCCCCCAGCAAGCAGAAGCACCACGACAATTCCTATCTCGATAGCAGTTTGACGTAGTTCGGTTTTTAGAGATTTTTTTCTTATTATTACAAGTATAAGCAAAAGGCTTCTTGACATTCCAATTGAATAGGCCATAAGCTCCATTATACCAAAGGGAGACAAGTAAAGCAATGCAAGTGGAGGAACTTTTGCAAGTGTTGGAGTTGTTGTCACTAGAGCTTCAAACGCAATCCCTGTTGACCAAGCTGCAAAAGAACCCCAAGCCAATCCTAAACCTGGAATAAACATGGGCAGCGCAACTGATGCATTGTGTTCAAAAATTCCTATAGCATCAATTCCTTTAACGACTTTTTGGAATTCTTTGAGAAATGTTTGTGATTCCTCATCAGATAATTTGCTTTGAGTTCCGATTAAATACGATAAAGAGAAAATGCCAATGAAAATAACAAATACTAGAACTCTTTGTTTACTAGGCAATAATCCATTTTTAAGAGAACTATATTTGAGGTTGGTGGTTGGATCAGATTTAATTAAAAGTCGTATTATGAGACCTTGTTGAAAGAAGAAGTTTCCTCGGCCATAACTTATGCATTAAGTAAAGGATTTCAGATTCATCCTGATGCGTTTAAGATATTAGAAAAAATTGACGTAAAAGAACTCCAGAACATAATCAAACAAGTTGTTCGGGAAAAAGCTAAACAAAATATGTTTTTAATTAATCAAGGTGACCTCAAAATGTTTGTAGAATCAGAAATAGATGACAGTATTGAAAATAATCATGTGATTTTGTTTGATCCTACGAAAAAGATTACGTCTGCAGAAGGGATTGAGGGTTTTCATGCATTATTCAAAGACAGATATTCAAAACTACTTAAAATCATGATGCAGCGTTCACAGTCAAAGAAACTAACTCCCATCTCAAACGTGACAAATGGTAAGTTAGATGATGAGACTTACATCGCAGGCCTGTTGATGAATAGGAGAATAGACAGGGATGTTACCAAGATAGTAATCGATGATCCTACAGGCTCGATAGAACTATTAATTTTTAATAAAGAGATACAGGAAACCGCAAATTCTCTGCAGATTGATCAGTTTGCCATGATATCAATTGCAAGTGGAAAGAATGGAGGATTTTTTGTTAAAGAAATTCTTGTTCCAGACATACCTGATCATATAGCAAATCGTTCAAAGAGTGAGACCTATGCTGTATTCATCTCGGATTTGCACGTGGGCAGTAAATTCTTTATGGAAAAAGAGTTTACCGAGTTTGTTTCATGGCTTTCAAGCCCTGATCCTATAGCAAGAAAGGTCAGGTTTGTACTGGTGGGAGGAGACATTATTGATGGAATAGGTATTTTCCCGAACCAAGACAAGGAACTCTTGCTGCTAGATGTGGACCAACAGATGGCAAAGGCTACCGAGCTTTTAGACAAGATTCCAAGGCACATCAAGGTCTTTATCATTCCAGGAAACCACGACCCAGGAAGAAGAGCTCTTCCCCAGCCAGCAATTCCAGAAAAGCACAACATGCACCTCTGGAATAGAGAGAACTTTTTCATGTTGGGAAATCCCTCTATGCTTGAGATAAATGGCGTAAAGATACTGATGTTTCACGGCCAAAGCCTTGATGATGTTGTTGGTAGCACTCCTGGGCTAAGCTATGCACAACCAGCAAAAGCCATGCGGGTTTTGCTAAAAACTAGACACCTCAGTTCAATATATGGTAAGAGAACGCCGATTGCGCCAGAGTTGGAAGATATGATGGTAATATCTGAAGTTCCTGATATTTTACATTCTGGTCACATACATGTTGTTGATCTTGACATGTACAAGGGAACGTTGATTGTAAACTCTGGCGCATGGCAAAGCCAGACTCCATTCCAAGCCAGTGTTGGAATCAGCCCCACGCCAGGAATTGCTATTATTGTAAACCTTGCTACAATGAAGGTTTTTACAAAAGACTTTACAGAAAATTCTAGCTAAGATTACAAGAGATCTTCTAAGGCTAGATCTTCCTTGAATGCTTTTTTTACAATATCAGAATTTAGTGTAAGATTGAATTTTTTTGTCCTTCCATGCATCCCCTGATGAATAATTTTTCCTGTGATTAATCCAGTCATTTCTATTTCGCTTAGCATTTGTGTAATTCTACGTTGGGTTAGTTCTTTTTGCCTTGTAATTTTACAGAGATTTTTGTATGATTGATATATCTCGCCGGTTGTGTTTCCGCTTGCCTTCATTACCGCAAGTATGAGTAGTTTTTCATGTAATGGATATGAATTCAATGCAGTGGTTTCCTTATCTTCCTCCATCTTAAGAGAGGCTCTTCGTATGTGGGCTTCCTTTACTGTATCAGATTGTTCACGTTCGGCAATCTCGCCTGCAACACGCAAAAGGTCAATTGCCCTTCTTGCATCTCCATGTTCCTGACCAGACATGGCAGAACATAGGTTTAGGGCTGCCTGTTCCACAGTATCCGGTATAAAGGCAACCTTGATACGTTCTTCAAGTATTTCGTTGATCTGCCCAACAGTATAATTGGTAAAGATTACCTCTTCCTCACTCAAACTGCTTAGGACTCTAGGGTCTAGGCGTTCTTTAAATGTGAGATCATTAGAAATTCCAATCAGGGTTAATGTGCCTTTTTTAAGCCTCTCGTTGGCTCTAGTTAGTGAATAAAATACATCTTTACCTGATTTGGAAACAAGTTCTACAAGATAATCGATCTCATCGATTACAAACACCGTGTTTAGACCATTTTTCTCAATTTCTAAAATGATACGATTGAATACTTCACTAATTGAAAGTCCCGTAGAAGGTAATTCTTTTTGTGATGTAAGACCAAGTTGTCTGCCCAATTTCACTAGTAATCCGTAGAGAGTTGTCTCTTCTTTTGCATTAGCATAAAGTAATTGAATTGGAAAAGAATTATCCTTTACTCGTTCTTGTATCTTACCAAGAACTTTCTTTACTACTAGGGTTTTCCCTGTACCTGGTTTCCCATAAACTAGTAGGTTGGAAGGACGTGATTTTTTTAATAGTGGTAATAGTGATTGGGTGACCTTTTTTTGTTCGTCTTCGCGGTGTAAAATTATATCAGGAATAAATGTAAAATGAAGGACTTCACGATTTTTGAATAATGATTTTCCACTTTGTGCATCATCTAATAATTTATCAATTGGATCTTTTGTCATTGACCCACACACCATTGTTTCTTCTCTATCCACATATGGATTCTACTCAATTAATTAGATTAGAATAGAATAACTAAACCAAATTTAGTATATCATTAATTATTTTTATTTTTATTAAAAAAAAATTTTTAATAAAGCTAGAGTGGAAGTATAGGTGTGTGGGTCTTCCTAATATGATATTAACAATTAGTGAACTTTCTGTTAATATTAGGTCCTAAAAAGCCCAAAATGACCCCCTTATTTCCAGTCCAGGCGTGAAGATGACTCTTAACATTGTTAACATCCTGAAGAATACCCCCTTATTTCCAGTCCAGGCGTGAGTTTTAGGGGTATTTGGATATAAGGCCTAAAGAGGTTGTTAAGATGCTAAAAACATCCCTTCATGGCCTAGGCAGTGAATGTTAACAAACCTCTATGTTAACAATTCTTCTTTGATCTATTCAAGTGTTAACGAGTTATCAGATCGATCTCAATGGCCCGAAAAAGAATTAGAATAGACTTGGAAGACTCGGATGGAGCCAAGTACAACTTTAGCTTGGAGGGTAATGTTACCCGTGAAAAGATGTTAAAAATATTTGAACTGATGAACCTTATGAATATAGAAGAACCAGAGGTGGGAGGAGCCCAATTGGATTCTATAGGAGCCAAGATATGGAACGTTATAGACAAGAATTTTCCCATAGGCAAATTTACCTCTTCAATGATATTGGAAAAATATGAAGATGAGTATGAGGAGCCAATTAAACTGAGCGTGATCTCCACTTATCTATCCAGATTTGCGGTAAAGGGTAAGGTGGTAAGAGAAAAACAGGGAAAAGAGTGGGCTTACCAGATACTAAAGATAGCCCAAAGGGAAAAGAGTGGACCTTAAGAAATTACTACCTTTTTGACTACTAGGTGATCCCCCTCTATTGTGATCCTGACATAGTCTCCTTTCTGAAGTTCCAAGAATTTCCTAAAGTCTTTGGGGATTGAGATTGTTCCTGCAGTGGTAATTTTGATTAATTGTTCATTAGACATGTTATTATATTATAAGAACAATAATTTAAGAATTTACAATTAACTAAGATTATTAAATTATAATAATTTTTGATGACTTTTGATAGAAAATTAAAGAGATTAGGAATTAATTAAAAAAATAATTGGGACAAAGTCCTAATTTCCTGCTCTAAAAATTATTGGCATTCTAAAAGTTATTGGGCTGGAGCCATCTTAACAACCCCTATCCTTGCAAGACCCTTATCAGTTATTTTATAAGAAAATGGCTTTGTTGTCATGTCTCTTTCGACCAAGCCCTCCTCAAACAACTTCTTTAACATACGTGATGTATGCTCTCGGGTTCTTCCCAGCGTGACCTGGATATCACGTGATGTCATAGACTTCTCTGTGATTAATCGTAGAACATGATCAGTGACATTTCCAAACTGCATATTCTGGATTCTCTCCTTTGGTTTCTCCTCTTTGGTCATTACTGGAGGCTCTTGCTGCACTTTTTGTTCCTTGGGCTTTGGAATTTGTGCCTGTGGAATTTCCTGTGTTTCTTGTGCTATTTCTACTGAATCTAAACGAATTTTCATATCAATTAATAAATTTTCATAATACTGTAAGCGTTCTGTTAGAATTTTTGCATTTTCAGCATCTGATGTCAGTCGTGGCTTTACCTTGTTGTACACTGTAATAGCTACTAGTCCACCAATAAATGATGCAAATACGCCTACAATGACTCCTACGTCTGGTATATCTACTAACATCACGATGTAACGTCAAATGATGTGATTTATCATGTTCGAGTAAAATTATTTCACATCTTGCACATCAACATCAAACATATCTTATCACAACTTATCATAACCCTTCACCAAAATACGCCTATTTTTGAAGCCAAATCATAGATTACAGGTTCGTTTTAGTAATTCATGTATCACAGACATGATTTGTTCCTCACGTTCTGGAAAAACATCACTACTTTGTATCACAGAAACCTGCTCAGAAAGGCGATTTATCACATCCACATCATCATTACTGAGCACGCCTAGACTCCTGAGCAGGATCCATGAATAACATAGTGCAGTCAACTTGTCTTTAGATTGAGTTACTTGGCGATAAAATGCCCCTTTACTGATAGTAAACTGCGAGTCTACAAGGTCCCTACGTTTTAAAATAATTGCAATTTGTCTTTCAGTAAACAATGATTTTTTTATAATTTGCCTAATAATATTATTAAAATTATCATCAGAGGGGTTGCTCATAGCTATACAAATCTGTATAACTATATTCAATTAAACTTTTAATCAATAGGTATTCAACCATTCCATATGCAAAAGACAGAGAATTATCTTCACGCTACAAGAAAGAAAAAGGGAACACTTCTCTTTGTGTTAATAGATTCTGAAAATTCTGCAGGACGTTCTGCCGCAACATTAGCAAAAGAAGCGGAAAAAAATGGTGCCTCTGCAATTTTAGTTGGTGGCTCATCGGCTACTGATCAACTTACTATGACTGAGACTGTATCTAGTATCAAAAAAGCAGTCAAGATACCTATAATTCTCTTTCCTGGAAACGTTACAGGCGTGGTTCCTGGCGCCGATGCAATACTTTTTAGCTCACTTTTGAACTCGGATAATCCATACTTTATCTCGCAGGCACAAGCCCTGGGAGCACCAAGCGTTCTAAGATTTGGTCTCGAACCTCTTCCTACAGCCTATATCATTATTGGTGAGGGAACCACTGTATGGCATGTAGGCTCGGTGAGAACAATTCCCTTTGACAAGCCAAGCCTAGCAGTCATGTATGCTTTGTCTGCTCAGTTCATGGGAATGCGATTTGTGTATTTAGAAGCAGGTTCCGGAGCCAAATCTAACGTGAAACCTGAAATGGTTACTGCAGTAAGGAAACTTTTCAAGGGATTTCTTATAGTAGGTGGAGGTATTCGTAGCCCAGAAACCGCTGAGGAGGTAGCAAAAGCTGGTGCAGACGCTATCGTAATTGGAACTTTCATTGAGAAGGGCGGAAGTTTCAAAACGATTTCCGATATCGTAAAAGCCATCCAATCCATAAGGAAATAACATGTCTGAGAACCTAGCATTGAGACTTAAAGAGGTTCCAATGCCTCAAGATTATTTTGTGTATTATACCAAGATATCCGAGAAAGTCTTTACTATTTTTGAACAAGCCGCATCTGCCAAGGCAACACTCGCAGATTCTTCTGGGATGGTGGAACCAAAGATCGCTTTTGATCTTGCAGATCGTGTATCAAAAATGCACGACATTGACGTAACTGACAATCTGAGGTCTCTCATTCAAAATACCACTAAAGAATTGGCTGCCCTAAGGCTTGCAGAAGATATAGCCCAAGGCAAGTATTCTGGGCCTGATACCGATCTTCAGGAAAAACTTGATCTTGCAGTGCGTGTGGCTTTGGCTATAGTTACAGAAGGAGTCACAATTGCTCCCCTTCAAGGCATAAGTGAGGTTCTGATCAAGAAAAATGCAGATGGTACTGAATATCTGTCTGTATCATTTGCAGGCCCTATCAGATCAGCAGGAGGAACAGAGGCTGCCTCTACCATGCTTATTGCAGATCATGTACGAAAGATAGCTGGGCTTTCAAAATATAAGGCAAACTCATTTGATGATGAGACTGGCCGATTTGTAGAAGAGTTGAGGGTATACGAAAGAGAAGTTGGAAGCTTTCAATTCCACGTTCCTGACCAAGATGTGATAAATGTCATCTCTAATCTTCCAGTAGAACTTGATGGTGTAGATACCGACCTAGTTGAGATTGTAAGCCACAGAAACATGGTACGAATAGGTACCAATAGGGTTAGAGGAGGTGCACTTCGTGTTCTAAATGATGGTCTAATCGGGAGATCCCGCAAACTACTCAAACTCATTGAATTGTACAAACTTGATGGCTGGGACTGGCTCAAAGATCTCAAGGGAGCCATTCAGACAGGAGACGCTGATGCAGCAGCCCATAGGATGAGAGAGGTGATTACAGGAAGATCAGTGCTTTCCATGCCTAAGAAGCTTGGGGGATTTCGACTAAGGTATGGCCGCGCCTGCAATACTGGATTTGCTTCAATTGGCATTCATCCCGTAGTTGCAGAAATACTTGACCATGCAATAGCAGTAGGCACACAGATTAAGCTCGATGTGCCTGGAAAAGCCTCGACCGTAGCCTTTGTGGACTCGATTGATACCCCCATTGTCAGACTAATCAATGGAAATGTTGTAAAAATAAAGGACACCGCACATGGGATTTCCCTAAAGCCGCATATTGCAAAGATTTTGCATCTTGGTGACATTTTGATTAGCTATGGAGACTTTTTAGAAAACAATGCTGAGCTTGTACCGACTGGATATGTGGAAGAGTTTTGGGCTCAGGAATTACAAGATAAAATATCCAAGTACGAACCAAATGACACTGAACTTCTAAGTTATGCGTCCAAGATGCCAGATCTGGAAGAAGCCTTTAGGATATCATTGAATTTTGGTATTGGTCTTCATCCACATTATCTGTACTATTGGGATCAAATCACAATTGAAGAATTTGAAAAAATTCTCAAACCTACAAAATTTGATTCAGACCTCATCATTTATCCAATGGATACAAAAGATGTTCTGGAAAAATTGGGTGTTCCACATGAAGTTGCAGGAAACAATCTTCTTCTAAAAGATATAGAGGCCAAGGTCTTTTTCTATCTGTTATTTAGAAAGCAAATTCAGCTTGAAAAAGATCTTTCTGTTCCACAAATCATAACAAAATCATCTGGCATAAAAATACCAAACAAATTTTCAACCTCTATTGGAGTGAGGGTCGGAAGACCAGAAAAAGCCGCACTACGAAAAATGAAGCCTCCGGTACATACTCTATTTCCAGTGGGAAACAAGGGTGGACCATCTCGTGATTTGCTCAAGGCAGCAAAACAGCCAAACTTTTACTGTAACATATACAACAGATTCTGCAAAAAGTGTAACATCCCTTCTATTAGCATAGCATGTCCCAAATGTAACACAAAAACAAGTACGATTTTCATATGTAACAAGTGCAGAGATGAGCTTGAGACAGACTATTGCGCAAAATGCAAGAGCCGGACACATGGGCACTCATATCGTTCATTTCCTCTCAAAGATCTCTTGTATGCTGCTCAGGAGAAGACTGGATTTAGGGCCCAAGAGCCATTCAAGGGTGTAAAAGAGCTTATAAACCAAGATAGAGTGCCAGAACCGCTTGAAAAAGGTCTAATAAGACAAAGTCTTGGACTTAATGTCTTCAAGGACGGGACAATAAGATTTGATACAACTAACGCACCACTCTCACACTTTAAACCGTCTTGGATTGGAACGACCCCGGAAAAACTAGTTGAGCTTGGATATACTCATGATACAAACGGCAATCCACTACAAAACTCTAATCAGCTTGTTGAGCTCAGAGTACAGGATGTAATAATCCCCAAAGAATGTGGAGACAGTCTTGTTTTTGTCTGTCAGTATATTGACCGAGAGCTTACAAAACTTTTTGGGCGCCAGCCGTTTTACAATGTAAAAAGTACTGATGATCTTGTGGGCCATCTCATAATTGGTCTTGCACCGCACACATCTGTTGGAATTGTGGGCAGAATAATTGGATACACCAATACCCAAGTGTGCCTTGGAACCGCGGTATGGCATTCTGCAAAAAGACGTGATGCTGACGGCGATGCGGATTCTATCATGTTGTTAATGGACAGTCTGCTTAATTTCTCAAGATTATTTTTGTCTGACAGAATAGGTGGACTGATGGATGCACCACTACTTGTTCAACCTATTGTAATTCCACAAGAAGTGCAAAGACAAGCTCACAACTTTGAGGTTGTAAAGGCATATCCACTTTCATTCTTTGAAGCTACACTTAGAAGGGAAAAGGCAAGTGAGATTAAAGATGTCGAGATCCTAAAATCAAGACTGGAAACAGAAAGACAATTTCTTGGACATGATTTTACTCACATGACATCTACACTGACCACATCAAAATCAAGGAGTGCTTACTCTACACTTGGTTCATTGCTTGAGAAGCTTGACATGCAGATAAGAACTGCAGATATCATAAATGCAGTTGACCCAAGTGAGGTAGTTTCAATGGTGATGACCACTCACCTGCTTCCAGATATCATGGGAAATCTCCGGGCATATTCTGGCCAATCTTTTCGATGTACTACATGTGGCGCAAGCTATAGGAGAGTTCCTCTCATTGGGAAATGTCTTGAATGTGGCAATAGACTGATTCAAACCATGACTAGGCCCTCTGTCCAAAAATATCTCAAACTGGCAAGGAGAATGCTGAACAAATATACAATATCACCCTATCTTCGAGGACGTGTACTTTCCCTCTTGGATGAACTGGAACTAGTTTTTGGTAAAGAAGAAAATAGCCAATCTATTCTTACAGACTTTGCCTAGCGGATCTTTATGTAATCGTAACCGCCATGCTTGCTTTCAAAACAATAGCGAACCTTCTGAAAGTCTTTTCTAAATTTCTTGACGTCTAATGCCACTTTTTTCTTGTCTTTTTTGTCTATTACTACTTTTTTGATAAACCTGGCCACTTCTTTCATATCTGATTCTTTCATACCAAGTCGTGTGAGTTCTGCAACACCGAGTCTCATTCCACCTGGGTGGAAATAGTTACGTCCGGCCTTGATATCTCCTGGTATGAGTTGTCTGTTTACGATAATGTTTGCTTTTTCAAGATCTGCTTCAATTGTCCCACCATCACCAAATGAAAGTACGTTTACAACTATCTGATGAGATTTTGTAAATCCTCGTTTTTCACCAAGTACTGAAAAACCAAATGAGTTAAGGGTCTCTGCAAGAGCCTTTGCATTCTTTATGACTTGGCCTGCATATTTTTTACCAAATTCTAACATCTCTGCATAAGCAATTGCCTTTCCTGCCATGTGGTGCAAATGATGATTGCTGGTCATTCCTGGGAATGTAGCCTTTTTGATACTTTCACTATATTTTTCAAATGAGCAGATCATTCCACCCTGAGGACCAAACAAAGTTTTATGTGTACTCATTGTCATTGCATCTGCACCTTCTCTTAGTGGATCCTGGAACTGTCCACCTGCAATGAGACCTGCAACATGTGCACCATCATAATTGACAAACATATTGTAACTTTTCAGAAAATCTGCAAGCTCTTTTACTGGATGTGGAAACAAGAAAACCGAGCCTCCGAACATTGCTAATTTAGGAATCTTTCCAGCTTTTTCAAGTTCCTTGACCTTGTCTTTTGTCTTGTCAACATCAATTGTCATCTCTTCAGCATCAAACGGATAAAATTCAATGTCTAGTCCATGGACAAGACCTGCAGTACCTGAATGCTCTTTTTTACCATGTGATATGTGACCACCAGATGGAATAGAAGGAGCAAGCATGACATCGCCTGGATTTGTAAATGCAGAATAGATAGCTAGGTTAGCAACAACCCCTGAAATTGGTCTTACATCCACAAACTCTGCCTTGAATAGTTTTTTTGCCAGTTCCATGCACTTGAATTCTACCTTATCGATGTAGATGCAACCAGCATAGACCCGTTCACCAGGCCAGCCTTCTGCATACCTGTTGGCAAAATCTGATACTGTTGCCTCTCGGACTGCTGGACTTGTTACGTTCTCACTTGCAATAAGAGGAATTGAATTTGCAAACCACTGGTTATGCGTCTTAAGCATTGAAAGTACTTCATTGTAGGATGATCGCGGTGAAGAACGAGACATGTTTAGTTCCGACAGTTTTCCTAATTTAAAAACATCGTTCTGGGATATTGAAAATTATCTATTTCAAGTGTAAAAGATTCTGATCTCATAAGACATAATAAGGGAAAATTGACCTCATGCAAATATGTCAATTCAGTCTTCTGCTGGTGGAATACCAGTTATTATTCTAAAGGACGGTGCTCAACAGACCAAGGGTCGTGATGCACAGAAAAACAATATTGCAGCAGCCAAGCTAATTGCTGAAATTGTTCATTCTAGTCTTGGTCCACGTGGAATGGACAAAATGCTTGTTGATTCTCTAGGTGATGTTACAATTACAAATGACGGCGCTACTATTCTAAAAGAAATTGATGTTCAACACCCAGCTGCAAAAATGCTGGTTGAAATCTCAAAAGCAACTGATAATGAAGTAGGCGATGGAACAACATCCGCGGTAATCCTCGCAGGAGCATTATTGGAAAATGCAGAGGCTTTAATTTTGCAAGACGTACACCCGACAATTATTGTTGATGGTTATAGAAAGGCTGCTCAAAAGGCAGTAGAACTCTTGGAGAAAATTGCAGACAAGGTTTCTGCAACTGACAAGGACGTACTTGAAAGAATTGCAAGGACATCAATGCAGACAAAACTTGTTAGAAGAGATTCTGCTAACTTGGCAGACATGATTGTAAAATCTGTAATTGCGGTAGCTGAGAGAAAAGAAGATGGCTATCTAGTTGACATTGATGATATTAAAGTAGAAAAGAAGGCTGGTGGTTCTATCAAGGACTGTTCAATAATCAAAGGAATAGTACTTGACAAAGAAGTTGTTCACAGTGGAATGCCAAAGAAAATTGATAACGCAAAGATTGCTCTAATTAACAATGCACTTGAGATTGACAAGACCGAGTTTGACGCAAAGATAAACATCACAAACCCACAACAGATGAAATCATTCCTAGATGAAGAACAAAAAATGATCAAAAACATGGTAGACAAAGTAATTGCTTCCGGTGCAAATGTTTTGCTCTGCCAAAAGGGAATTGACGACATGGCACAACATTATCTTGCAAAGGCTGGAATACTTACAGTAAGAAGGATAAAAGAAAGCGATATGACAAAACTTGCAAAAGCAACAGGTGCCAGACTTATTAGTAATTTCGATGACTTGTTTGAAAAAGATCTTGGTTCTGCTGAACTAGTAGAAGAAAGAAAAGTAGAAACTGACAAATGGGTCTTCGTTGAAGGCTGTAAGCACCCCAAGGCAGTTACACTTCTTCTAAGAGGCGGTTCTCAAAGAGTAGTCGATGAGGTAGAGAGATCAGTACACGATGCATTAATGGTTGTAAAAGATGTAATGGAAAAACCATTGATAGTAGCAGGTGGCGGTGCACCAGAAACTTATGCCGCAACAAAACTACGTGAGTGGGCAAAAACACTTGAAGGCAGAGAGCAACTTGCAGTAGAAAAATTTGCAGACTCTTTAGAAGTAATCCCGATTACACTTGCTGAGAATGCAGGAATGGATCCAATTGATACATTGGCATCATTGCGCTCAAAGCAACTTAAAGGAAACAAATGGACTGGGATTGATGTTATGAAAGGCCAGGTTGCTAGCATGCATGCTAGTGATATTTTTGAACCACTCTCTGTCAAGATCCAAATAATCACATGCGCAACAGAAGCAGCATCCATGATACTAAGAATCGATGATGTTATTGCAACTGCAAAATCTGCAGGACCACCGCCAGGAGCTGAAGGCATGGGCGGCGGTATGGGAGGCATGGGTGGAATGGGCGGTATGGGTGGAATGGGTATGCCACCTATGGATATGTAATTAGCAAGTCCATCTTCTCTCAAAGTTTATTTGACTATTCTAGATAGGAATTCTATGCAAATAGGTGGAACTAAAATTCTAACTGGTGCAAGATACATCTATCTTGTAGCATTCTTTGCATTGCTCTCTGGAATGTTCTATCCTATAATCACTCACAGCACATGGGATCCAGTAATCATAGGAACCTTCATTCTCTTTGTAGGTCTTGTGGGAACTGTTTCTATATACAAAGCGGCTACTGCTGAAAAACACAAGAAAGCTTGGTTAATTATTGGTCTGGCTATTACTTCACTTGCATTGTTCCTCGTGTATGGTGCAATTGGAAAAGTCTAGAGGACAAGCACACAATTAGATCTGTATATTCGATCAGTCACGAAAAATTTAATCAAAAATTTCCTATTTTCTAAATATCAAAATAAAGATAGAATTCATGTGGATGAGGTCTTATTGAAACCTCATGATCGTCTGCTCTTTCTATTTCAATTAGTTTATCGATTGTATCATTTGAGAAGATTGGCGAGAGGAACTTTCTATCACTCTCCAATTCATCAAGTGCCTCTCCCAAAGTTGCAGGTAGGTCCTTGATTCCTTTTGCAACTCGCTGAGCTTTTGTCATCTTGTAAATATCTTCATAAACTGGGTCACCAGGATCCATTTTCTTTTTAATTCCATCCAATCCTGCTGCCTGTACTGCTGCAAACACTAGATACGGATTTGATGATGGATCAGGTGCCCTGAATTCAATTCTCTTAATCTTGGAATATTTTTCTCCCTTGAAGTGAGAAGGAATTCTGATTATTGCTGATCTGTTGCTTGGACTCCACGCGATATACACTGGTGCCTCATAACCTGGAACTAACCTATGGTAAGAATTTGTAGTGGGCGCAACAATTGCAGACAATGCTCTTGCATGATTCATGATTCCCCCACAATAGTATCTTGCAATTTGACTGACTTCTTCCTTGTCATCTTTGTCATAGAACATGTTCTTGTCACCTTTCCATAGGCTGACGTTTGTGTGCATTCCAGAACCTGCATCCATTGAAATTGGTTTTGGCATCATGGTTGCAACTTTATCATATTTTTTGGCAATGTTTCTTATGACATACTTGTATGTCTGGGCTCCATCTGCAGCATTTGTCATGGTATCATATCTAATATCAATCTCACACTGTCCTGCTGTAGCTACCTCATGGTGATGATTATCACATAAAACTCCAAAATATTCATTCAAGCACTCGACACAATCATTTCTAAATTCTGTCAAGGTGTCAGCTGGTGTGCTTGGATAGTACCCTTTCTTTAATGCCATTGGATAGCCCTTGCCCTCTTGGTTCCAGGGGGCCTCTTTGGATTCTATTGAATATGACTGGCCTTTGTATGGAGTGAGCACATCCCAAGTAATTTTATCAAATACAAAGAATTCTACTTCTGGACCCCAATAGCTGTTGTCAAATCCTTGAGTTTGTAGATATTTTTCTGCCTTTTGTGAAATGCCTCTCGGGTCTGATTCTAATCTACCCTTGTTCTTTCCCCAGTATACATCACAAATCAACCTGGCAGTCTTTGCATTTGCCATCCATGGAATTATTGCAAAAGTGGCAGGATCTGGTTTTAAGATCATGTCGGAATCTTCTATTGATGCAAATCCTACAATTGAAGAACCATCAAGTTTTGGCAGTCCGTCTTGCATTTGTTGTGGAGTAAACAGATTTGCAGAAATTGTAGTGTGATGAAATCTTCCTCTAAGACCGGTAAATTGTAAATCGATAAATTTTATCTGATCGTGCTTTATTTTTGAAAAAACATCTTCTGCAGAATAAGAAACTGGTACTGGTTCTCCACCAATCACTTTATATGGCAATTTTGCACCTTGATCATAACACAAAGAGGTCTATGATTTAAGTATTGTTGGATATGGAAATGTCAGAAACAAAAAAAATTGATGTAAATTCATTGTATGCCACTCTTCTCCGCGAAGTAGAAAACGATACAGTCCAGGAGGTAGATCCTAACTTGTATCATAATATTGCAGAATTTCTTGGAAACATAAAGAATCATGATTACGATGGAATAGAATCAAAGATTACTGAATCGCTTGTAAAAATGATAACGGAGATGACTTCGATTCTTCTGAAGATCAGAATTGAAAAGGCAACATCGTTAGATGAAATTGATTATTCTAATCTTCTTGATGAAGAGAGATTCATTTTGGATTCTGAGGATGAGATGCGGCAAAGAAAGGAAATCATTCTTTCTGCAACACTCGATGGAAGACTGAAGCTTTTAGAGACTGTGGGAGAAAACCACAGAGCAAGATCAATTGTGATACGATTTCTCAAGCCCATGGACCAGATAATGGGTACTGATCTCCAGTCATATGGGCCATTTGAAGTAGAAGATGTTGCTACGTTACCCTTTGAAAATGCACGCTCATTGATTGGAAAGAAAGTGGCAGTAAAGGTAAGCTGGGAAGACTAGAAATTAGACAACTGGTATTATGATGTATAATGCATAATGGGATAGATCTTGATGTCTATTTTGAAATCATACTGTATCCAGTTGCTGGGATATTTATCATAGAAATGATCTGCAGACTGGCCAAGATTGCAAACTGGGCAAAACTCTTAGCCCAGGCAATAATGTGTGTGGGCTTTGGCATAGCATATCTTACAATGAAGGTTGCTCCTTGGCTAACAGCTGGTGTATTACTTGTGCTTTCAATAGCCCTGTTTTACCAAGCAAGACTCTCAAAGATTGATCCGCAAAAAGCCCTGTACTAACCGAACCTTCCAAAAATTCGCTTGACAAAACTTTGTCTGCCTATCCCCTTTGTTCTCTGGATCTTTTTTTCTCCAAATTTCTTTGCTCTAATTTGAAATAGTTTTACGCATCTATGTGACTCAGGTAACCTATGCTCTGCACAAAACTTGTCGTTGCAATAATTGCATTCAAAAGGCAAATCCTGTGTTTCTCCACAGTATGCACAGTCAAATTGTTCCATACTTGTAATTAATTGAGATCCTAAATTAGTGTTAGTGAACAAAAGTACTTTTTAATTGACAAAACTTATTTACGCAAGACAGCATGATGAAAAATAGTTTTCAGTATGATAAAAGACCAAGTAGCTGTAGTAACGGGCGCTAGCAGCGGAATAGGATATGCTACTGCCATTGCAATAGCAAAGGCCGGTGCAAAGGTTGCAATTGGTGCCAGAAGAGTTGACAAATTAGAACAGCTCAAAAAAGACATTGAAAAAATTGGCGGAGAATGTATTACTGTATCATGCGATGTAACAAAGCGCAATGATTGTGAAAATTTGGTTAATGCTGCAATAAAAAAATGGAATAGAGTGGATATTTTGGTAAATAACGCGGGACTGATGCCCTTGAGTTTTGTAAAAAACCTCAAAATAGACGAGTGGGAACAAATGATTGACGTAAACATCAAAGGAGTGATGTACTGTACCGCAGCTGCAATTCCTCACATGATCACGCAAAAATCTGGTCATATAGTAAATATTTCATCGATTGCAGGAAGAGTGGTCTTTCCTGCGGGAAGTGTTTATTGTGCAACTAAATTTGCAGTATGGGCTTTTAGCGAGGGACTCAGACAAGAGCTATCTGTCAGAAACAATATTCGAGTTACAACAATAGAACCTGGAATAGTAGATACTGAACTTACAAATACCATTACCGACAAATCTCTTGAATCATTTGTGACACACTCAAAAACAATCCAGTCCCTCAAGGCAGAAGATATAGCAAATTCCATAATCTTTGCACTCCAATCTCCGTCTCACATGAATGTAAATGAGATTACAATCAGGCCAACTACACAAGAAAAATAGAGACTGTGCCTTGCTATGAGACCAACAAACATTGTAATTTTAGGTGGGGGCTTTGGGGGTCTTGCTGCTGCAAATGAACTCCGAGATAATCTTACGCAAGATACAAGAATCACAGTAATTGATAGAAAAGATTGGTTCATGATGGATCTAGTCAAGCTATGGATAATCAATGGAACAAGAGAGTTTGAATCTTCCAAGAGACCACTGGAAAATGTTACCAAGAAAGGCATTGAATTTGTAAATGAAGATATACTAAAGATAGATCCTGTCAACAGATCTGTTCGAACAAAGTATAGGCAATTTCATTATGACTATCTGATAATAGCACTAGGTGTAGAGCTTGCACCAGAACAAATTCCAGGTTTAAAGGAAAATGGTTTTGTACTTTATGACATCAACGATGTTCCAAAAATCCGAGACACATTAAGGCAGGTCAAGTCAGGCAAGATTGTAATGGCAATCACTAGCCTTCCATACAAATGTCCTCCTGCACCCTTTGAGGCAGCTCTTCTGATAAGGTCTGTACTTGAGGAAACAGGGGCAAGCGATTCTGTCCAGATAGACTTCTACAGTCCAACTCCGATCACACTTCCTGCAGGAGGCCCGGAGGTAAGTGAAGAAATATTTCAAATTCTAAAATTAAAAAAGATAGAGTTTCACGGAAATCATAAAATCATCGCAGTAGAGCCAAACAAAATAAAATTTGAAAATGAGGAAGTAAGTTTTGATATTTTAATTTCTGTTCCGCCTCACAAGGCCCCTTCAGTTGTGATAGAATCTGGTTTTGCAGAAAACGGCAAGTTTGTGGCAGTAGATAAAACCTGCAAGACAAAATATGATCATGTCTATGCAATAGGGGATGTGAATCAGATAATGGTGACAGATAAGATAGCTGTACCAAAGGCAGGAATTTTTGCCGAAGCCGAGGGAATAACTGTTGCAAGAAATATTATTGCACAAATAAAAAATGAGTTTGAAAACGCAGTATTTGATGGAAAAGGTGGATGTTTTCTAGAAACTGACAAGGGAACTGCAGGATATATTCAGGTTGACATGTTTGCAACGCCGGATCCTCTGACTCAACTAAAATCTTCATCAACAGAACACTTTGCAGAAAAAGAAAAATTTGAGCAAGAAAGACTGAAAAAATGGCTCTAGATTTTCAAATACAAATTTCTTGACATCAATTCAATACTACAATTTAATAATTTCAACAATAGCCAGCACCTTGAGGGGCCGTAGTCTAGCTTGGTATGATGCTAGCCTGGGGTGCTAGAGGTCGCCGGTTCAAGTCCGGCCGGCCCCACCATGTATGAAGATATAGTTAAGACTAGATTTTGCACGGATAAATCGAGACAAATAAATCCATGAAAACATCATATCTGATAAATCCTGATTTAAAACCAAATGAGGTAGTTACACTGTTTGTTAATTCTGGCATTAAAAGACCTGTCAATAATATTGAAAGAATAAAACGTATTATTGAAAATGCAAATCTGATAATATGTGCAAGAAATGACAAGAAGCTAATTGGAATATTGCGTGCTGTAACTCACTTTAGTTACTGTTGCTATGTATCTGATTTGGCAGTTGATAAAAAATATCAGCGTCTTGGGATTGGAAAAAAGCTACTCAAATTAGCACAAAAAACACTTGGAAAAGAAGTCATGATACTTTTGTTATCTGCCCCAGAAACAGACTCGTTTTATTCCCATATTGGGATAGAAAACATACAAAACGCCTGGAAGATTGCTCACAAAAGATAGAATTCATGATATGATGTAAAATCTTGTCTCATCTATTCTCGTATCACATGCAAAGCAAATTTTGTCATAATTTACAATCTACTTACTAATGTCAAATTGTCAAGTCATTTTTTGTATAATTGTGATTGTAACAGGTCCATGGGAAAACGAAAATTCACTATTGACCTTGGCAACGAGAAGATTGAGGTAGAAGGACACCTGCACAAGAATGTTGCAATCAAGTATCTCATGAAGAGGCGAAGATCCCTGCTTATGACACGAGACAAAGAAAAGGTAGAGAAACTCTTCAAAGATGCACCAAAAACAATCTCAATAGTGGGTGGTCACCTGATCAAATCTTACAAAGTAAACTGGGAAAGAGAAGGAACAACAGAATTTGAGGGTTCCAGATTTGTCTTCACCTTGACTGATCTACCTGACAAATCAGTACATGCAATTACAAATTGATTTCCCATCGGTGCTTTTTTTGTGCTAGAAAATTTTTCTTATATGATAGATTTCATACTTGACTCATAACTTGGAAATCCCAATACATCTTGATACGATTTTGGAATCATTGATTTTGATTGAAGCAAAAGATCACTTGCAGCAGAATCAAGAACATACGTAACAGCCCAGTCCTCTTCACTTCTGATTGATCTACCAAAGCCCTGCAGTAGCTTTGTGAGTGTCTGTGATTTGTACCATAAAGGAAACTTTTGCATCTTGATCTTGGTTCGTTTCTCGCTAAGGTTTGGATATGGTACCTTTGCTATTATCTGAAATCTTGACAAGTCATCTTTCAAGTCAACTCCTTCCCATAATGATGATGATAACAATACCCCATCTTCATCAAAAGAGTGTTCCTGCAATACCTCGTCTTGGGTCATACCGTTTTCATTTCTACTGTGACATATCCTGATTCGCTGCCTATTTTTTTCAGAGAGATTGTTTTTTATGTCAAAACATCTCTTCTCTGAAGAGGTAAGTATCAGACCCCTCTCTGTACCATGCTGTGACATTATCTCATCAATTTTTTTTATGACAGCAAGCTCATCATCCTTACTTGAAGAGTAGCTCAGTTTTTTTGTATTGAGAAAATTGATTCTTCTCTTGTCGGGTGGAAATGGAGATCTTGGAGTGTCAACAAATCCAACTTTTGATGGATCAAGTCCAGTATTTTCACAAAAACTATCCTTGTCTATCGTAGCAGACATGAAAACTTGATTCTCAATGTCAAAGAATGTCTTGACATACTTTGAAATGTCAAGTGGCTTGATAGAAATTGATCTGAAATTTCCTCTCTCATCATTGAATGGATCATTTACCACAAAATTATTCTTGTTTGAATATATTTCTGCATGGGAGTTTGCCATCTTTTCATATCTTGATTCTAGTTTTGCAAGCGAGGCATAGTCAGGGTTTAGCATAAATGATTTGCTTTCCTGCAAATCAAGTATCTGCTTTGAATATGATCGTGCCAAGTCATCAAGTAACTGGACTATCATGCCAATATCTCCAAGATCGTACGTCTTTGCATCAATGCCACACTCGGAAAGATATCCATTGTAGATGTCTACACCTATGAACTGGATTATCTGGTCTTCTATCTTATGTGCTTCATCAAAAATTGCTATTGGTTTTGAGACATATTCAGAATAGGCCTTTCTGTTGAACTTCATTAATTGAAAATATGCGGCATAGTTCCAGATAGAGTGGGGCGAAGTTAGTGCACGGTATTTCTGTTCATAATAGTGGCACAAATCCTTGGTAATATCTTGTGGCTCCCCCAACTTTGGCTTGAACTGGCAAATCTCCTTGACTTTTTTCCCGTTCTTCATTATTGTCTCTTCACAGAGACCTTTTTCACAAGTAAGGCCTTTCTGGATTGCACTTCTCGTATCTGATTTTCCGATTGATTCTTGTTCCATAAGTTTGAGGCAGGCAAAATTTGATTTTCCCTTTACAGGCATGAGAAATTTTAGGTCTTTGGAATATTGGTCCTGTAATTGTTTAGATGCAGTAACTATGAAGGAACTACCATGATATCTTGCAAGCGTAGCAGCAATGAGAGATTTTCCGACTCCTGTTGGTGCAGACAAGATGATTGTCTTGTATCCTGACTTGATCTTTTGCTCTATTCCTTGCAAGATCTCTTTTTGTATTTCTCTTGGTTTGAATTCCTCTGGAAAGTGTTCAAGAACAGTATTCATATTAATTCAGTTGATAAAACATTCAAAGAACAATACTTAATCGCTTGTTTTGGCATGTTACAATTTTAATTTTCTAGTCATATTTCAAAACCGTGAAATCTACCTAAGAAGTAACAGTGTCTGAAATAACTATTCATCAAATCTTGTTGAACTGTCGCAAGCTCTTCCAAATATACCACGTAGCCGCAGTTCTATATGGTTTCCATCTCTGACCAAGTTTTTCAGCTTCTATTTGTTTTGGAATCTCAGGCAACGAAAACAACATCTGTACCCCTTTTCTCAAAGCAAGATCACCAACAGGAAAAATGTCTTGCCTCCCAAGAGAAAAAATGAGAAACATCTCTGCTGTCCACCTTCCTATTCCCTTGACCTGAGTCAGGTGGGATATCACATCCTCGTCATCCATCCCTGAAATCGATCGCATGTTCAATTTTCCTTCATTCACATGTTTTGCCAAGTCCTTCAGATACTCAATTTTCATGCTAGAAAGCCCAACTTGGCGAAGCGTGGATTTTTTTGTGGCAAGAATCTCAGAGGCGGTTGGAAATTTTGGGTATAGGCTCTTGAACCTCTTAAAAATTGCATCTGCCGCACTGGTTGCAAGCTGTTGAGATATTATTGATTCAACAAGTACAGAAAAATGATGATTTCTTTTCCTTAGTTTGTATTCACCAACCGCATCTATGACTAGGGCCAGCGCCTGGTCTTTTCGAAGAAATGTTATTGCATCATCAATTGTCATTTCTAGTTTGGTTCTGGATGTATGGTAACTATGGCATTTTTTATCTGATCTTTAATCTTGTTTTCTATATCTGAGACAATATCATGGACTTCTTCTATTGTGAGATCTTTTTCAAACGAGCAATCAATGTCCACTTTGAAGATATCTTGCAGATGTAATGTTATCACCCGGCCAATTTTTTTTACCTTGGGGTACTCTCTTATGATGTTGGTAACTTGTTCCTCTATTGTTATGTCCTCCACCGGAATACTCTCTGGAATTGAAACATATGGTTCAAGATGAATAGTAATGTGATTGACATTTGCAACAGATTTTTTTATTTGAGATTCTATATCGTCTGATACATGATGTGCATCTTCAAGTGACATGTTTCTATCAACCATTACATGCAAGCTAATGAAGATGCCATTCTCTGCAGAAAATGAGGTTACATTATGGATTTCCTTAACTCCCTTGACTGAAGTTGCAACTGTATTTATGACATAATTTGCTGGAACATCTTTCCATGTTGGCTCAAAGTGAATAGTGACATTTGAATTTGCAATTGCATTTTTGATGTTCTTTTCAACATTAGCGCTAATCTTATGGGCTTCCTCAAAACTTGAGGCAGCACTTAATGATATTGTAATTTCAGTAAAGATGTCACTACCTGATCTGCGTATTTGTACAGACTCTGTTCTCATTACTCCTTTGGTATTGTTTACTATATCGTGTACTCTTTTGACCATATTCGCAGGAACTGCATCAGTTAGCTCAAGACCACTCTTATGGATTAATTTCAAGCTCAGTGCAGCAAGCAAGCCTCCAAGAATCAATGCTGCAATGTTATCACCTTGGTAGAATCCCATTATGACAAGCACAATTCCTACCAATGCAACAGAGGTGGCACCCATGTCCATGAGGGCATGGTACAAGTCTACCTGAAGTGAGAAACCGTCTGTTTTTTTGAGCGCTCTTCTCAATATGATAATCCTGAAAAAGATTGACCCTAGCGTATACACGGCTGCAATGACTGCAAGAATTCCAGGCAAAACTAGGGGTTTTGGCTCTTGGAATCTTGATATTGATTCATAAACAAAAAACAGTGAAATTACAAGAATTATGATCCCTGCTACAAAACTGCCCATAGTCTCAATCTTTCCATGGCCATAGGTGTGCTCTCTGTCCGGTGGCTTGGTAGACCATTTTGCAGCAACAAGCAAAACCATAGTTACAATGGAATCCAGTATAGCATGGATACTGTCTGTGACAAGAGCAAGACTGTTAGACGAGATCCCGATCAAAAATTCTACTACAAAGGCAGAAAGTATAACTCCAAGTGAAATTTTTAGCGCATTTGTCTTGATGTCTTGCAAGCTCAACTCTTGTCCAACCCCAACATCTTCAGTATTTCATCAAAGTTTTCTCTTGACTGGTCATGCTTGTATTTTTTGAGAGGACCTATCATTTTTCTCTTACTTGGTATCTTGATTATGTTTTTGACCATGCTTGAAAGTACAGAGCCTATGAATATTGATTGAGTGGCAGATGTAACATTAGAAGTTCGTCTGTTTGTACTGGAGCTTTCAAAATCAATCAAGCACGGGAATTTTCCCACAATGACATGCTTGTGTATATAGCTAAGCTCTCCATGATCAAGATGAATCTTGTCCAAAGTGTGACAATCTTCCAAGACTTGTCTTACAACAGATCTGAGTGTTACAGCTCTTCCCCTGCCCTTTAGATCTTGTACCCAGTCAGTTATTTTTTTACCCTCAACATATTCCATCACCAAGAAATTTCTGCTGCTGTCTATCAGCTTTGGACCTATGTTTGCCATGTTTGCAATCTTGAGAAGTCTTGCCTCGCTTTTCATCTCTTGTCTGCTAGAATCTATTCTGCGAATCTTGAGGGCCACATTTTTTTTGCCGAGCCTTGACAATACAACAACTCCCACGTAGCCTTTACCAAGTACATGGATGTTATTCAAAATTGTTTCTCCCTCAAACATAACTCCTATAATTCCAAGTTTTTTAAGCTCGGCTAGCCTTTTTGCAAGCTCACCCTTTGTTGCCTTTGGGTATCCTAATATCAGAGAGTATGGTTCTTTGACAAGCTTACTTGTTGGGACCAAAGATGAGTTCATTGGTAGAGGTTAACTCGGCTAGAGCCTTTTTAATGGATTTGCTTATCACCTGATGGCCCCCTGATATCATAAAGCCACGTTTCATGTCAGATATTATACCGCTTGGAATACCTGCCTTTGACAGGTTTTTCTTCAAAAGTGACTGCAGGAACTTTTTTGCATCATGGAATTCTCTTTGTTGTAGCGACAGGATCCTTCCTTGATCATCAACCCAAGTTATCTCGTTCTTGGAATTTCGCAAAATAAAGTTCTCTGATTCTGGTTTTCTAAATACCTCTGGACCATTTTTGACCATGAATTTTTCAATTACTGTAGAATGCAGCAGGAAAAGCATCGCAGCCTCTGATTTTTCATCGGTTGTAGCACTCTTGCGCAATACCTGAAATCCACCAAGCTCAAGTTGGCCAGAAAGTGCAGCTGCTCCCCTTTTTACCTGACCCCAAATTATGTCAGGGCTTCTGTGTTTGTAATTGAACTTGACAACTAGAACATTTTTTAGGTTCTTTGTGTTTGGCAACAATTTTTTACCATTGAAAAATTCAAGTGACGGCTTTTTGAGGTAAGCCCTTGCCGCAAGTATGAACTTGCCAAAATTTTGAGCAGAGATTGCAGTGCCAAGGTTTCTGTTGCTATCTATGGGATCTATCAACACCAATGATGTCTCAAATTTTTTTGTGGGACTTCCTATTGTCTGTCCTTGAGAAAAGTTTGCCGCAGCCTCCAACATTTTCATAAAGCTTCCGTAATGGTAAATTAAAACCTCCGAGACATATCCTCCAAACCCTTCTATTGCTATCTCGGCACCGTATATGCCTACTCCCCAGAGAAACTTTTTGAGCAGTCTTACCTCATTTTTTCTCTCTGCATCTAATTTCTCAAGTATGAATTTGGTATGAAATGATGACCTGTCAGCTGCACTCTTCCACTGGCCTTTTTCCACATCATAGCAAGGAACAACATTTACCTTGGTGTCTTGAACTACTGCCTCAACGTACGGATGCTCTGAATACCTAACATAAGGATGAAACTTTTTCATGGATTCAAAACCGATCTTTCTACCAATCTCTTCAAATCGCTTTTCGTCTGTCTCTTTTTTCATCTTGACAAATATGTCAAGGTCCAGATTACCCCTGAGCCATGTTCCCTTTGCATAAGATCCGCCAAGCTCAACAGATGTGATCTCTGGATATTTTGTAATCTCTTTTTTTACCAAGTTGAGAAGATTTTCTGCAAGTGTCCCTATTTTTTCCTCTTCTTGTATTGTGGGAATTGATATCTTTCTTGCCTGCTCCAAAACGTTTCTCATTGAGCTAAAATCACCTGTAAATCAAAGTATGTTGGTCCGCTAGGGGTTAAGATGCTTTGCTTGAACTTTAATTCTGTCATGGTATATTTTCCCAGATCAATTTTCTTGAATTTTTCCATGATATCTGGGATACCATCAACCTTACTCTTTATCCTAAATATTGTCAGGTGTGGCTTGAAAGGCTTGTCTGGCCTAAATCCAAGAGGCTCTAGTTTTTTTCCTACCTGGGATGCAAGATCTATTAGCTGTTTTGATGATGTGTCATCTACACCAATCCAGATAACTCGTGGATATCTTGGGTTTGGAAACGCGCCAACATGTGTGAAATTTACATCTATTTTCTTGAATGAAATTGTATCCAACGCTTTTTTTACGCTTGACGCAGTCTCTTCAGTTATCTCTCCCAAGAAAAGCAATGTAAAATGCATATTTTTTTTGTTTACTGGCGTTGCCCTTATCTTAAATTCAGATTGAATCTTGGCAATTGCATCAAGTATATTCTCATCCTGAATCTCTACTGCAACAAAGGCACGCATTAGTGGAACTCAGATTGTGGCATCTATAATAATTTCCGGTAGCTTCATAGACTGGAGGATAAAATTTGTGAGTGTGAAACTAATCATATGTCTTACAGGAATGCCCGGAGCTGGAAAAACCACAATAGCTGAGGGCCTAAAATCAAAAGGCTTTGATAAAATTACAATGGGTGATGCTGTAAGGACAGAATCTACAAGAAGAAAAATAGATCCAACAGGGGCTAATCTTGGCAAGCTCATGATTGAGCTGCGAGAAAAAAATGGTCCAGGTGCAGTGGCCGAGCTCATAAAAGATGGAATCCAAAATTCCAAGTCTGATGTTATACTTGTAGACGGAGTAAGATCGCTTGCAGAGGTAAATGTCTTGAAAAAAATTGGCACTGTCAAAGTTCTTGCAATCCATGCATCTGGAGATACAAGATACAAGTTTCTAACAGAGAGGGGAAGATCTGATGCTCCATCCGACCGTGAAGATTTCACAAAAAGGGATTCAAGAGAAATTGGGGTAGGCATGAGCGAATCGATTGCACTTGCAGACGAAACAATCTCAAATAACAACATGACAATTCAAGAACTTGTTGATACTGCATATCGAGTAATCAAAGGTTGGATGAATTGAAGATTCCAAATGTTGTCTGCAAGATCGAAGTCTATGCTGCAGTAAATCCATCCGAAGATCCAGACAAGGTCAGGCTTGCCGTATCTCATGTCATACTGGAAACAGATTACCAGTACAAGGAAGGAAGCATCAAGGCAACCTCAAACCAGTTGGACTCGCTTGCAAAAATTCGAGAGACAATCAAGAAGCATCGAACCAGCAGAATCTACCGAAGACAAATGCGATTTAATACCAAGGGGGACACTACTTGGTTTTACCTCAACAAGCAGGCAGCCTTTGTGGATGTCATTGCAGTATGCGAAGAGGCAGAAGAGTCTACCATGGGTCCAATCAAAGTGATACTTCATTCCAAGGACCTTGACAAGGTAGTGGACTGGCTGGCTCCTGAGATGACAGAATAACTGGATAAATTTACTACACTTGCTCAACTAGTGTGCATTTGCGCTTTTTTATGAAAACCCCAAGAAAAGTATTGCTTGATAGGAAAACTGATCATTATTGGAATCATAATAGCTACAATAGCTATCTTGGTACCAAACGCATCAAAATTATTTCAAAGTGTACCATCATCCATTGATACCGTAAAAGACAAGATTGATCAAGTCACAAGCAACAAGGGAATTATCAATGATTCCAAGTTAGCCATCAAGGAAGTGGGTCTGGGTGCAAAATTACTTACTAATAATTCTCGTATCTTGACAGGTGCAAACTCCATCTTAGGTGCAGCTTCAAATAACAATTCAACATCTGTTTATCAACTTGCTCCACAATACGTAACTCAGCAAAACTATACTGGCCAAGTCTTTGAAAAGACCGGCAACACATGTCAAATCTCTGTTCCAGAATTGGCCCAGACAATAAATGGAATAAAACAGCTAACTGGAATAATTCAACTTGATCAATGTCAATCAAATGTAGGTGATCCTGTGCAGGTGACAGAACTTACAGCAAAACCAAATTCTCCACCTGTAACTGTTTCAAGCGGCCTAATCATTTCTCCTTACTCTAATGATGGTAGCACAACCTCAACTGGCACACCTTCAACTGGTACTACATCCCCCAGTACTACATCCCCCAGTACTACATCCCCCAGTACTACATCCCCCAGTACACCTGCCTTGCCAACTCTTCCATCTTATTATCGAACAGTCCAGCTAACTGCAGTAAACCAAGGAAACAATGCAATGCTAAATTTTGATGATACATCTGGCCAGACAAGATCAGTTACAGTCACAATGAGAAACAGTGACACTGTCTTGTTTACTGGAACATTTTATTCCTCAAAGTTTTCAACCGAAGTCAAGGATGTTCCAAACACACCCCACATAATAGAGATGACAATAGATAATGCAGTTTATGGAACATTGCACGCATCTGTATATGCACCATCGAATATGCAGAACTCTACTATAACTGGAATTTTATCACAATAGGACCAAAAAGCAAATTCGGTATCACTTGATCTAGAATTTCGTAAAAACAGGAAAAGGTGTAATGGCGTGACCCTGTATAGGCAAAAGCATTCTCTTGCCGCTTCGTACAACGAATTGTACTTGACTATGTACCATTTTTCACAGGATCACGCAAATTCATTTGCCATAATTTGCATCTTTCCGCATTGTTCTCTATACGTTCTTCTCTTATTTAATAATTAGTATGATTTATTTTATAAAAGTATTTTATTTTATATAAATTATTGTTATTATACTCAAAATAATCAACGATTTCCTGTCAACTAGTAGAATTAATCTGGAAAATTCGAATCCAGAAACTAAGATAAGATATCAACAAGTCCTGGAAGTGCCTTTGCAGCAGATGTTCTAAGAGACAGGTACATGCTTGAAGACATTGGGGTTTGGTCGATATTTACCTCAACCATTGTAGCCCCATTCTGCTTGGCATAGACAGGCAATAGGTTTGCAGGAGAAACTGCAAGCGAGGTTCCAACAACAACCATCACATCACAAGAGCTTGCCTCTTCCATTGCAGACTCCCACACGTTCTGCGGTAAAGCTTCACCAAACCATACAACATCAGGCCTTAGCATATTTCCACACTTGCAGAGCGGTGGAAGCTGAGAGAATCCAGATGTAATCTTGTCCTTAAAATCACAAACAGTGCACTTGATTGTAATTATACTTCCATGTAATTCGTAAACACTTGAGCTACCAGCCCTCTGGTGAAGACCATCAATGTTTTGGGTCAGAACAGAAATTTGTTTATGCTTTTCAAGTTCTGCAATTGCAACATGGCCAGGGTTTGGATTTGCATCAAGTATATTTTTTCTTCTCTCTTCATACCACTCCCATACAAGTTTTGGATCTTCATAGAACGCATCTATTGTTGCAAGCTTCATTGGATCATATTTTCTCCAGAAACCATCTTTTCCGCGAAATGTAGGGATTCCACTCTCCTGGGAAATTCCTGCCCCTGTCACAAATACAATTTTTTCCGCTTGCCTTAGTTTATCAGATATGGCATCCCACATTTTATTTGATATCAATCTCTAAGAGATCCCTTGCAGCAGTAACGGAACCATGGATTGTCTTTGCCTCATTGACAAGCTCCTCCACATCTTCATATCTTGCAGAAAAGTGTGTCAAGATAAGATTTGAGACACATGCTTTTTTGGCAAGCTCTGCAGCTTCCTTTGATGTAGAATGATAGTTTTCTTTTGCCTTGTCTTGCAATACACCAGAATATGTAGAATCAAATGTCATGTAATTGCAACCCTTGAAAAATTCTGCAAGCTTGGGCGTAGGTCTTGTATCCCCTGATATGCCAATCTTTATGCCTTGGCGTTTTTCTCCTGTCACATCAGATGGTCTGACTAATCTCTCTCCAATTTTTACCTCATTGCCATTTTGAAGCTCATGCCAGAGCTTTCCCTCTGGGATGCCAAGTTCCTTTGCCTTTTCCGGGTAAAACTTGCCAGGCTTGTCTTTTTCTGTAAAAAGGTACGAATAGGCAGGAATCGAGTGCTCTGCCTCACATACATGAATACTAAATCTAGAATCGTCAAAGACAAACCCCTCCTTAATCCTAGTTATCCTGACAGGAAATGTCAGGCCAAAATTTAGTATCTTGAGATTTGCCGCAATGAACTCTTCAATTCCAGTTGGGCCATAGATGTCAACAGACTCTGTCCTGTTCTGTAATGACATGGTCTGCAACAGGCCAAGTATTCCTACACAATGGTCTCCATGCAAATGTGTCACAAAAATTCGCATCTTTTTGTTCCAGCCAAGCTTTGCCTTTGAAAATGCAATCTGCGCACCCTCTCCTGCATCAAACATCAGTATCTCCCTGTCAAGTACAAGGCAAATGCAGGTCATGCCACGTTCTGCAGTTGGCTGTGCTGCCGATGTTCCCAAAAATACTAGCTTCATCTTACTGCAATCACTCTGGTCAGGCTCTTATGCCTGTAGATCTCGTATTTCTTTGCTTTGCTGATTTCTTCCACTTCTAGACCTTTCTTGTATACCATTACAAGTTTTTTTCTCTTTGGTATGACTGACACAAAATCTTGGATCAATTTCTGTGGAGAGACAGATGATCTTGACGATATTCCATATGGAAGATCAGTTACGATGCTACCTATCTCATCCATGATATTCTGTATCTCTTCATAGCCAGAATTTATCACTCTGGAATCAAATCCATTTGCAGCAAGATTCTTTCTTGTAATCTTGCACATTATTTTATCAAAATCAATCCCGATTGAATTTATCCCCATGGACTCTGCCTCTAGCAAAATTGTGCCAGTGCCGCAAAAGGGATCACAGACAGTATCTTTTTCCTTTAATCCTGACAAGTTTACAATACACCTTGCAAGCTTCATGTCCAATTCATGTGGGTGCTTGACTAGTTTTTTTGGATGGCTTGGTGCAACCTGACAATCTGCATATCCTAGATATTTTTCTGAATCTGTAACGATGAGATATACTATAACATGCGGGTTTGAGAGGGAAACTTTTGAGCCCCATCTCTTTGCAAGTATTCCACCTGCCTGTCTTTCAAGTGCAGACGAGCCTGTATTTTTTGATGACAGGTTTATTGTTCTGCATACAAATGACTGCGGCACAGGTATTTGCAGGTCAATCTTTGTAATATCATCAAACGTGCCCGCTATAGTTCCAGAGTACCTGGCAAATGTTGCTCTATCTGATATCTTGTGCCACGGAACCTTTGATGATACCATCACAAGTCTTGGCTCTGATCTTATACCAGACTTGGGATCATATCTTTTCAATATTGCAATTATCTCATCTCTTGCAAGGTCCTCGTATTGTTTTTGCAATACAAAAAAGCTTGACATTCAGGTTATTGCCTTTGCAATTATTGGCGAGACATCAACAACCGATGTCTTGCCTGGTATGGTATTTGCACTGATTATCTTTGTAACTCCAGCTTTTATGATATTTTTCTCTGCGTCTCCAATTAACAGTGCATGCGTACAGCATGCATAGACCTTGCCGCTTTTTTGTTTCTTTAAAAATTCTGCAGCTTTTACAATGCTGCCTCCAGTACTTATCATGTCATCAACTAGTATGATGTCTCTACCCTTGACTCCATCAAGGCCTTTGGATTTTATTGTAACATTTCCAGTCTTTCGGTCTCTGTGTTTTTCTAGTGTGATATAGTCAACACCGAGAAATTTTGCAAAGTTTCTTGCCCTTTCTATTCCTCCCTTGTCTGGTGATACCACAAGAGGGGAATTAAGAGACATTTTCTTGAAATGTCTTGCAAGCTCTTCTACTGCACTGATATTTTTTGCAGGAATCTGGAAATGTTCTAGTGCAGTGATACTGTGGATATCAACTACAATTATCTTGGTTGCACCTGCTGCCTTGAACATTTTTGCAACAAGATCCATGGTGATAATCTCGCCTGGTAGAAACTGCCTATCTTGTCTTGCGTATCCCACATATGGAATGACAACATACACTTGGGAGGAAAATGCTCTTGCCTGCGATGTTATTGCCAGGCAGCGAAGCAGATTCGAGTCAACTGGTGGATAGATTGACTGTACCACTAGAATCTTTCCACTAGGTTTTCCCTTGAGTGTAATCTTACTTTCCCCGTCTGGAAATACCCGCAGTTCACAGCCGATAAATTTTGATTTTAATTTAGAGGCAATTTTTTTTGCTAATTGCTCAGAAGATGGTCCACCAATAACTGTAAAGTCAGTCATCAACCAAATCGAGCCTTGGGCTATTCTTAAGTTTTGAGGGAAATATGAATAGGAGAATTTACAATCATACAAAACTTGAATACATGTTTAAAGCAAATATCATTCAGATGATCATTCATGAAACTAGTCTCCTTTCTTCCAAGTGCAACTGAGATATTGTATGAGCTAGGAGTAGGAGATCAGGTCCTGGCGGTAACACATGAATGCAACTATCCAACAGAGGCTAAGGCAAAGCCAAGAGTTATCCATTCCTCCTTTGACCCGCAAAAAATGTCTAGCCAAGAAATTGACAACAAGGTAATGGAGCTGGTAAATGCAGGAAAAGACATCTATATCTTAGATGAACAAGTTCTCAGAAAAGCAAACCCAGATCTTATTGTAGCACAGGGAATCTGTGAAGTGTGCTCACCCTATACAAAAGAGATAAACAAAGCAGTCACACTACTTGGAGGCAAACCCGAGGTTCTCGTTTTAGATCCAAAAAATCTTGATGGTATACTAGAAAATATCATTGAGGTAGGAAATAAAGTAGGAAAACAAGAAAAGGCAAAAGATTTTGTTATAAAATTACAGAAAAGAATTGACTACATAAAAAACACCCCGAAAGTTTCAAGACCAAAGGTGCTCTGCATAGAGTGGCTCGATCCGCTCTTCTCAGCAGGCCACTGGGTTCCTCAGATGGTAGAAATTGCGGGTGGCATAAACGGAATCAGCTCAACTGGAGACAAGTCAAGAAAAATGCAGGTTGATGAGATAATATCATTTGATCCTGATATTGTAATCTTGATGCCATGCGGATTTGATATAAGCAGGACACTTGTTGAATATGAAAAATTGCTTGAAAACAACAAATGGAAAAAGATCAAGGCAGTAAGCAGGGAAGAAGTCTATGCAGTAAATGCAAATGAATACTTTAGCAAGCCAGGTCCAAGAACTGTAATAGGTCTTGAGATTTTGGCCAAGATAATTCATCCTGACACATTCCGAGAACTCCAAGTTCCAAAACCGTCTGTTCAAAAAATTGATTCTGAATAATAAATCGGCTGCATCCTCACAGGGTAGGATAATGAGGATGCAAGATAATTTGATGATATATGCCAGACTTGAGATTATTTATTTGAGATCAAATTTTTACTTTCTTATTCTAAAATCCTAGAATGACATCATACCAATTCTAGTCACAAATAAATCTACACAGGCATTTTTCCACAAATCAGTTCCTCACATAAAAAATTTCAAATTAGGCTAAAAAACAACAAGTTCATTGGATCTAGTTTTTTCTGACATTCACGCAGACCTGAACGGTCTTGACCTGATAATCCAAACTGTATCAAGTGATGAATTTGTAAAAAAATATGGTTCTTTTTCAAGAATCATCAATCTAGGTGACTTGCTTGAGCGCGGTGTTCATCCAAAACAAGTCATATCAAAATTACGTTCACTTGAAAAAAACTATCCAATATTTTCCGTGATAGGCAACCATGATGAAGGATTCTTGAGTGGAAAAAAAGTGAGTGCCAGTTCTCTTGAAAGTATGGACGCACATGAAAGGCTTGGTGCTGAAGACCTATCATTTTTCAAGCAGAACAAAGATGGAACATTTGGCAATCAGGAGTTCATAGATGAAAAAAATGGCCTCTTCTGCGTTCACGGGGGGCCGTTGGATCCCAAGAAAATAACCCCAAAAAATGTCAATAGTGAGGCCTGGCTATATCAAAGAAATTGGCAGCGACTCACCGACGAGGGCTTTGAGTTCTTTAGTTATCATGGATATCATTACAAAGCATCATCCGCTTTTGGAGAAGTGGGAAAGCATGTCCGCAATCATATCATACTATGTGGACATCAGCACATGGAGGCTGTCTTGGTCCGCCAAGCGGGTAAAATTCGTGAGATTTACTCTAAACTTGAACCAAAAAAAGAGAAAATTTCGGGGCATGTATTGGAAAGCAAAGAAATTGAAATCAATCCAACAAGTGACTATCTAATAAGATTGGGCCTTGGAGGGCCTGCTGGATATTATGGTGTTGGCTCTTCTATGCCACATTTTGCCATAATCCAATACAACCCAAAAAAGGTAATACTATTTACAGTAAATTCCTAAGATATCAACAGAAACCTGACATGAGTGGAACTGAAATATTGCGAAACGATCATAGGCAAATACGCAGGCTAGAAAAAATAATTGTCAAATGCTATACCGCATTAAATGATGACAATGATATTCCATTTTCTGATATGCAAATAATGGTTTCAATCATGTCAGAATTTTTGGATGCCATACATTATGCAAGAGAAGAAGACCAGTATTTTCCTTGTGTTGCAAGTTATGACTCCCTAAAACAAGAGATCCGAGTATTTATGATTGAACACGAGTTTGGAAGAAGAATAGCATTAAACATTTCAAAGCACCTACAAAGGTGGAAGTCAGGGGAAGACCAAAGAGAACCTGTTACAAGATTTCTCAAGGCATATGCAGTTTACCTTGATGATCATCTAACCAAGGAGAACAAATTCTTTGACACTGCAGAAGAACAAGTACTATCTCAAGATGAGGAAAAAATGATGTATGAAGAATTTCAAGCAGTGACTGCAGTTGCTACAAAGCTTGACGAGATGATAAAATCCATAGATTATCTAGAATCTACACCCTGGATGAAGAACTAATTCTCAAAAACTGATCTTATTCTAGGATAAACAGATACTTTGTTTTGCTCTGATGCGAGTTTTTGTTGCATGTTTTTATATGGAATGCACAATTATTATATATCATCACCATAGTATGGTAACTATACATACTAACATGAGTAAAATAGTAAACCTCCGTGTACATGTAGCACCTGTAGGATTTGAAATTGACCGAATTGCAATTCCTGCAAAACAAATGAAAGCTGATAGAGTGTGGTTATTGATGCACGCAGAACCATCAAGGGATCAAGCTCAAGGATTCATGGAAAAAATTCGAACTCAGTTAAAAAAAGAAAAGATCGAAGTTCAAGTAGCACATTCCAATAGATTTGATCTCTTCAAGATCCTAAGGGCATTACGAGAAATTGTACAAAAAGAAGATGGAAATGATATTTTTGTAAACTGCTCTTCTGGATCAAAAATCCAAGCAATTGCATGTATGATGGCATGCATGATGTTTCAAGGAAAAACAAAACTTACTCCATATTATGCAGAACCGGAAAGTTACTCTAGTGTAAAAGGGGAACAGCTATCATCAGGACTCAAGTCAATTGTCAAGTTGCCAGCTTATGAAATTCACACTCCAAAACCTGTCTTGGTACAGGCCTTGAAAATAATACAAGAAAATAATGGGAAGATAACTAAAAAGGAGATGGCAAAAATTGTATACGAAAGAAAACTCATCATGGTAAACGCAAGAGAGGAAAATTTTCAACAAGCTCGATTTGCAAGTCTTGACAAAAACATCATTCAACCACTTCTAAACGAGTGGAGATTCATTGAAGTTGAAAGGGTTGGAAGAACAAGGTGGATTAAAATAACTCCAGAAGGGCTAGGCGCAGTAGAGTTTCTTGGCTAGCCACGTGTAGTAAGTTCTGGCTTTAAGGTCCAAGCAATAGCCATTGCAACAAACGGCACAGAAACCAAGGCCGCAATTTCCAAGTAGGTTTTGAATTGTTCAGATTGTTGGGGACTTGGATGAGACCATATGAAAGGTACAGGTAATGCTGAAGCAAACCAAATGATTGAAAGCATGATGATTACCTTTAACGCATTCTTCTTTTTTGGGGTCACGCTATAACCTTAGAATTAGGTTCTATTAATTTTATTAGTATAATTATTTAAGGTACTGTCAAGTTATCTAGACACAAATCCCATCACTTGACCTCATCGACTCGACAGATTGCCGGTTCCTTGCTACCATGTTCTGCCATCACCGCTTCACCTGTGGTTCCCGTCTGGCACGACCCGTGTGCCTCAAAGCAAGCTGT
>Ga0307373_10000178_pt1 | contig 115168 bp, 104 predicted proteins | sample OX2MG_FD_202534 | JGI IMG/M metagenome (GOLD analysis project Ga0307373, IMG submission 202534) | Soil microbial communities from Risofladan, Vaasa, Finland - OX-2 | ecosystem: Environmental > Terrestrial > Soil > Coastal area > Acid sulfate soil | place: Finland: Risofladan, Vaasa... | reverse complement strand
CCTGCCTCCAACTGGTTCAGCACCAGCACCCGCCTTTGCTCAGCTGAGTTCAAAACGATCTTGTCCTTCATAGCCGGACAGAATCGCTGAGCTGTTAGGACCGGTCAGAATCGCTGAGCTACAACAGTCGCCCGGGCCGACCTTGACCTCCGCCCGATCTGGGGCTACTCTGCAGCGAGATGTAGCCGCGGGAGAGCGCTCCGCACGCAGCTCGTCGTGCGCTGATAGCGGTCCTGGGGTGGTTCCGAAGCTAGGAGGGAGATATGACCGTAGACGCCAAGAGGATCGACGCTCTCCAAGAAGAGGGCAGATCGTTCCCGCCTCCCCCGGAGTTTGCGGCCAAGGCCAATGCCCAGCCAGGGATTTACGACCGCAGTTTTGAGGACTTCTGGACAGAAGAGGCGCGTCAGCGCGTCACCTGGTTCAAGCCCTTCGACAAACTGTATGAGTGGAACCCCCCCTACGCCAAGTGGTACCTGGGCGGCCAACTAAACGTCTGTTACAACTGCGTCGATCGGCACGTCGAGTCCGGCCTGGGCACCAAGGTGGCCTATTACTGGGAAGGTGAGCCCGGCGAGAAGCGCACGGTCACCTATGCCGACCTGCAGCGGGACGTGGTCCGCTTCGCCAATGGGCTGAAGAGCCTGGGGGTCAAGAAGGGCACACCCATCGGGATCTACATGGGCATGTGCATGGACCTGCCGACGGCGATGCTGGCCTGCACCAGGATCGGGGCTCCCTTCACCGTCGTCTTCGGGGGCTTCAGCGCCGAGGCGCTGTCGGGACGGCTGAACGACATGGAGTGCGAGGTCCTGATCACCCAGGACGAGGGCTGGCGCAAGGGCGGCAAGGTGCCGCTCAAGGCCAACTCCGACGCCGCGGTAGCGATGACCCCCTCCATCAAGCGGGTGGTGGTCGCTCGACGGACCGGGGGCGACGTGCACATCGAGGCGGGGCGCGACATCTACGTCGACGAGATGACCAAGGATCAGAGCGACGACCCGGCCACCTGTCCCTGCGAGCCGATGGACTCCGAGGACCTGCTCTACCTGCTGTACACCAGTGGCACCACGGCCAAGCCCAAGGGGATCGTTCACACCACTGCGGGCTACCTAGTGGGGGTTGCCACCACCCACTTCTACATCTTTGACATCAAGCCGGAAACGGTTTTCTGGTGCGCGGCCGATATCGGTTGGGTGACCGGCCACAGCTACATCGTGTTCGGTCCCCTCGCCAATGCCACTACGAGCATCATCTACGAGGGGATTCCCAACTTCCCCAATGAGGAGCGCTGGTGGGAGATCGTCGAGCGCTACAAGGTCGAGGTCCTGTACACCGCGCCCACCACTATCCGCACCCACATGAAGTGGGGTCCCCAGTACGCCCAGAAGCACGACCTGACCAGCCTGCGGCTGCTGGGGACCGTTGGCGAACCGATCAACCCGGAAGCCTGGATCTGGTACCGCGAGAACGTCGGGCTGGGCAAGACTCCGGTGGTCGACACCTGGTGGCAGACCGAGACCGGGATGATCCTGATCACCCCGCTCCCTGGGATCACCACCCTCAAGCCAGGCTCGGCAACCAAGCCGTTCCCGACCGTCGACGCCGCCGTCTACGACGAGCAAGGCCAGGAGGTCCCGCCGGGCCAAGGCGGTTACCTGGTCATCCGCAAGCCCTGGCCAGCCATGCTGCGGGGCATTTACAAGGATCCCAAGCGCTACGAGGAAACCTATTGGGATCGTTTCAAGGACACCTACTTCGTCGGTGACGGAGCGCGCAAGGACGCGGACGGCGATTACTGGTTGATGGGACGCATCGATGATGTGATGAACATCTCTGCCCACCGCATCTCCACCACCGAGGTGGAGAGCGCGCTGGTCGATCACCCATCAGTCGCTCAGGCCGCGGTCTGTGCCCGCAACGACGCCCAGACGGGCCAGGCAATCGTGGCGTTCGTCACGCTGAAGGGCGGCTACGAGGGCAGCGTTGAGCTCTTGACTGAACTGCGCAATCACGTGGGCAAGAAGATCGGCAAGATTGCAGCGCCGGCCAATATTCTCTTCACTCCGGAGCTTCCGATGACCCGATCCGGAAAGATCATGCGCCGCTTGCTGCGGGACGTGGCGGAGAACCGTCCCCTCGGCGACGTCACCACCCTGGCCGATCCAGCGGTGGTGGAGGAGCTCCGGAGCCGGGCAATTACAGAGGAGGGAAAGGAGAACTAGCATCTACGAAGCAGCTCTGTGACCGACTCGAATTTTGCGTAAATCTCTAGGAGGGGTGACCACAACACATGGCTAACAACTATCCCGCAGCGCCCCAGGCGGTCATGCACACCGCCGAGGCTCCTAACCCGATCGCCGATCCGGCACCTCTAGGACTGGCCGGATTCGGCACCACAACGCTGATGCTGTCGTTCATCAACGCGGGCATTATCGCCTCTGCCGGCACCGGCGCTGTGCTGGGCATGGCCGCGGCATACGGCGGAACCGCGCAGTTCATAGCCGGAATGTGGGCGTTCAAGCGCGGCAATACCTTCGCGGCCACCGCGTTCTCCTCGTACGGTGCCTTCTGGTGGAGCTACTACCTGATCGTGGTGGTGTTCGCAAAGGGTCTCGGCACCGCCGCGGGACCGATTCTCGGTCTCTATCTATTCACCTGGGGCCTCTTCACCCTTTACATGTTCATCGCCTCGCTGCATGGTACCCGTGCTGTGCAGGTCGTTTTCTTCCTCCTAGCCGTCACGTTCTTCCTGTTGGCGATAGGTGCGTGGAACTGGTTCACCGCTGGGACCACGCTGACCCACATCGGTGGCTACGTCGGGATCCTGACCGCGATTGCAGCGCTGTACACGTCGTTCGCGGACGTGCTAAATGCCACCGCGCGACGGGTTATCCTCCCGACCAACTAGACATCAGTAAGTAGCCGGAGGGCTCGGGTCCAGGGGATCCGGGCCCTTCTTTTGCTGGATCAGGGATTGCCTGGCATTCCCGGCTCGATGACAGCCGGATGACTTGTCATGGGGTGGCCATCCACCCCTCGCCAGAGCGGTACTAACGCCGCCGCCGCCACCCACATGGCGACGGCCGTGGCTATGAAGGGAAGGGCAATTCCAGCGCCAAACAGGGAGCCGGCCACCACGGCAGCCAAAGCTGCGGCCGCGACCTGCGCCGACCCGTACAGTCCCTGCACCCGGCCCATTTGGCTGGGGTGAACCTGGCGGGACAGCATGGCCAGCCGGGCTGGGGCGCCGGTAACCGTGAAGATTCCTTCGAAGACTCCGAGGCCAATCAGCCAGGCGGGGCTAGGGAGGAATGGATAGACAATGGCGAAGCACCCGGATGCCAGGCAGCTGGTCCCGATCAGCCAGCGGTTGTCCATATGGTCCGCTAGCCATCCCGCCGGCCAAGAACCCACCGTGAAGGGGAGTGCGAAAAGGGTAAAGGAAAGGCCGATCTCGAGATCGGTGGCGTGGCGTACATGCATCAGCAGGCTCCAGACCGTGTCATACATCCCGATCAGCAAGCCCACCGCGGTGGAGGCGATGGTCACCCCCACGATGATCGGGTCGCGCCACAGGGCGATCCGGGGGCGGTCGGCCTCCCCCCCGGGAGCAGCCGGTCTGACCGAGGGCAAAGTAGCCAGGATCACGGCGGCGACCACCAGAGCGGTGAAGGCTGACGCCAAGAAGGTGGCGGCCACGGAGACCTGAAACAGAGCCGCTCCGATCAGGGGTCCGACGACCGTTCCCGCCATGTTCGCTCCGGTCAGCGATCCGTAGGCTCGGCCGCGCCGCTCGGGAGGGATGAAGTCGGCTACCGCCGCCAGGGCGAGGACGGTGGCGGCCCCGGCGGCGGCGCCCTGGATGGCCCGAAGAATGATGAACCAGACCGGGGAGGGTGACACTGCCACGGCCGCCGTTGCCGCGGCGTAGATCACCTGGGAGACCAGGATCGGACCCTTGCGGCCGATGCGGTCCGAGAGCTTGCCGACCGGGTACCGAACGGCCAGGCCCGCGGCCCAGAACACGGCGGTGACCACCCCGACCTCCGCATACGAGGCGCCCGCATGGCGCACGAACAGGGGCAGGATGGGCAGGATCATCGTGGCTCCCAAGGAGTCGGCTGCCGTGGCGGCCACCAGTCCCCAGAGGGCCAGACGAGCACGGCGTGGATCGATCGTCGGGGAGTTCAAACTGAGACCAGAAATGGGTCGATTGATGAAGGTCGGCCCGGAGCTGGAGCAGCTCCGGCCCGCACGCGGCCGAGTCGAATTTGGTGCGCGTCGAGTGGAACGGTGCGAAATGCCCCAGCTCACTAGAATACGAATTGCACACGGAGGGGTCTTTTATGACCACACCCGGTCAGATCGCGATCGTTCTCGTCGTCCTGGCGCTGGTCGCGGGCGGATCAATGATTGCCTGGGTCTACCTGTTCTATTTCGCCGCCAAAGCCGAGAGCGCCGAGCCGCCATCCGCAGGCTCTTCATCGCATCTGGCCGACCACGTCTGAAGGAATTTCTGGAGCCACGCATGATCAATGCGGATGAGGAGGCCAAGCCGAAGCTACCCGTCCTGGCACCGCCGGGACTGGAGGGGGTGGCGGTCGCCGAGACTACCATCGGGGATGTCCGAGGCGAAGAGGGCTTCTTCCATTACCGAGGCTACAACGCCACCGTTCTGGCGCGGGAGTGCTCATTCGAACAGGTCTGGCACCTTCTGATTGAGGGCGAGCTACCCAACCCCGATCAGACCCAGCAATTCCGGGAGGAAACCGCCCGGCTCCGCGCCCTGCCCGAGCAGGTCTCGCGACTCCTCCCTGAGATCGCGCGAATTGACCCCTTCGTCCCCCTGGACGCACTGCGTACCGCCGTCTCGCTGTTGGCCAGCGCCATCGGCCTGCAGCCCACCATGGACATCTCCGCCGAGGAAGTTCGCCAGCAGGCGGTGCGCATGACGGCCCTGGTCCCAGTGCTGCTGACGGGGCTGTACCGAGCGCACCAGGGTTTGGAGCCGGTCCCTGCAGATCCTGACCTCGACTACGCAGCCTCGTATCTGCAGATGCTTACCGGCCAGCGCCCGGATGAAGAGCATGCTCGGGCTGTTGAAAAGTACCTGATTCTGACTATGGACCACGGGTTCAACGCTTCCACCTTCACGGCCCGCGTGATCGCTTCGACCGGGGCTGACCTAGGCTCCGCCTTGGTGGGCGCGATCGGTGCTCTATCGGGCCCCCTGCATGGCGGTGCTCCCTCGCGGGCGCTGCATACGCTGGACGAAATTGGGACCGAGGAACGTGCCTACGACTACTTGCGGGAGAAGGTGAAGTCCGGTGAGCGATTGATGGGGTTTGGGCACCGCGTGTACAAGACCGATGACCCCCGGTCCACCCTCCTCCGCGAGGTCGCTCTCCAATTAGGAGGAGAGCAGGCGAAGTTTGCTGAACACGTGGAAGCAACCGCGCTCAAAGTGCTTACCGAGCTGAAGCCGGGTCGCCGACTGTACACCAACGTTGAGTTCTACGCAGGCGTGGTGATGAATACTGCAGGAATTCCCCGGGATATGTTCACACCGACCTTCGCCAGCAGCCGCACCGTGGGGTGGACCGCTGCCATCTGCGAGCAGGCTTCCCACAACCGCCTAATCCGTCCCTCAGCGGTGTACGTTGGGCCCCCGCCGCCGCGCCCGTTGCCCGAGGGGTATCACTACGTCTGATCACTGCCCGGCGCCCAAGGGCAGGTGACCCGGCATTCCCGCTCCCCCCGCCCCGGGGAGGAGTTGGTAGGGTCATCCGATGAGCTTAGGCTGAGGGGGCTGCCCGGAATCCGAGGTCCAGGATGCGGACCGCCACGTGATCACCGTTCCGCGTCCTGACCGCGACCGCCACAATCTCGCCGGCCGAAAGGCTCGCCGGGCTCTCCGAGATTAGCTTCACTCCCAAGCCCTGATACTTCCAGGCCTTGGTCCGGCTGGCCAGCGAGAGGGTCACCTTGGTGCCGTCGGGCTCCGTCACCACCAGCTGGCCCTGGCCCAACGCGCCGCCGCTAGAGCTGTCTGAGAACACCGCGCCGGCCAATCTCGGAGCGCGCAGCGGCCGTAGCGCCGCCCCCGACGCGGAGCTGGATGCGCTGGAACTTGGTGTTCCCGCGGCTGAAACGACAACGACTCCGCCGACTGTCGCACATATCACTCCGGCTACCACAGCCAGACTCCGATTCATGAGGATACCCATGATTTGCCTCCTGGTTCGAGCGGTTAGGGTAACCGCCAGCCGGTAAGTGTCATCGACATCCTGAGACTAGCCGCCACCTGAACCCGGAACCTGAGACACCACTTAGAAATGCATGAGCCCCGTTCGGTCGGTGCTTACGCCCAGTCCCGCATCAGTGCCCCAAACTGTTCTGGGGTGAGTCGCAACTGGGCTTCGCCGAGATCTCGGAGGGGAACTTGGGGCAAGTGCTCGGCGGTGCAGAGGTCGAGAGCCTCGGGATTCACGTACAACAGGCCGGTCACCACCTCGCCGCTTTGCCGTCCCTCATCGATGACGCGGAGAGCCGCCAGGCGGTCCTGGGGGTCATGCTCTCGACCCAATTTTCGCAGGCGAAGATGGGATCCGTCGTGGAGCACAACATCGGTCGACGTACCCTCCGGGTAGTCCACCTCGACCTCGGTCTGCTGGGGGATAAAGTCGAGGCCCTGCAGGATCACCTCGTGCTCTTTCACATACTGATAGCTCTTGGTGGAACCCTCGTGGTCATTGAAGGTGACGCAGGGGCTGATCACGTCGAGCACTGCGGTTCCCCGATGAGACAGCGCGGCGCGTAGCAACGGCACCAGCTGGGCTCCGTCCCCTGAGAAGCTGCGGGCGACGAAGGAGGCACCCAACTGCACCGCCAGCCCGGCGATATCGATGGTCTCCAGGTGATTGACAGTTCCCTTCCGCTGCACGGAGCCGGGATCTGCGGTCGCCGAGAATTGTCCCTTGGTGAGGCCGTAGACTCCGTTGTTCTCGACGATGTACGTGCAGTCCACGTTCCGTCGTAGGAGGTGGCAGAACTGGCCTAGGCCGATGCTGGCCGTGTCCCCATCCCCGCTGATTCCCAGGAACAACAGTTCGCGGTTGGCCACGGCCGCTCCGGTGGTGACCGCCGGCATCCGGCCGTGGACCGCATTGAAAGCATGGGCGCGTTCCACGAAGTAGGCGGTCGCCTTGGAGGAGCACCCGATTCCGCTCATCTTGGCCAGGCGATAGGGGTCAACTCCGTGGTCATAGAGCGCCTTGACGATGTGGTTGGTGATGGAGTTGTGGCCGCAGCCGGCACAGAGGGTGGTGGCCAGGCCCTTGTAGTCGTCCCGGCTCAGGCCCAAGAGGTTGGTTTTGAGACCTACTGCGGCCATCAGCTGGTGACCCCCGCAGCGGGCTGGCGGTGATCGGCCGCCGCGGCGGCCAACTCCGCGGGCTGGATCATCTCGACCAAGTCCGCGGCGAATAAAGGCAGGCCGTCGTAGTGACGAACCGAACGCAGCCGCGCCGCTAGATCCGGGCCTAACTCAACCTGCAGGATCTGATGCATCTGGCCGTCGCGATTCTGCTCCACGACATACACCCGATCATGGCGGGCCACGAAGTCGGTTACCTCGGGGGCCACCGGCAGGGCGCGCAGCCTCATATAGTCGGTGGCGATCCCGGCCTGGGCCAGTAGCTCCCTCGCCTCCACCACCGCGTGGTGCGAGCTGCCGTAGGCCAGGATGCCCACCTCGGCCGGCTCGCCCTCGACCACTGGCGCCGGGAGCAGGTCGCGCCCCGTCTCCAGCTTTCGGGCCAGGCGGTCCATCACCCTCGAGTAGGCCACCTCGCTCTCGGTGTAGCGGGCCGCCTCATCGTGACCAGACCCGCGGGTGAAGTAGGCGGCCAGAGGATGCTCGGTCCCAGGCAGCGTGCGCCAGGGGACGCCATCCCCGTCCACGTCCCGATAGCGCTCGAAGCGGTCCATGTGGTCGAGCTCGTCTTTGTGGAGGACCTTGCCCCGATCGAAGCCGTGCTCCGGATACGGGAGGGGGTCGGTCATCCAGAGGTTCATTCCCAAGTCCAAGTCGGAGAGGACAAAGACCGGCGTCTGGAGCTGTTCCGCCAGATCGAAAGCCTGCCGCAGGAACTCATAGCACTCGAGGACCGTGGCGGGGAGGAGCACCGGATGGCGGGTGTCGCCGTGGGAGAGGGTGTAGGCAAAGCTCACATCGCCCTGCATGGTCCGAGTGGGCAGACCAGTGGAGGGGCCCACCCGCTGGATGTCGACGAAGACTCCGGGGATCTCGGCGTAGTAGCCCAGCCCGACGAACTCGGCCATCAGGGAGATCCCCGGGCCGGAAGTTGTGGTCATGGCCCGGGCGCCTGCCCATCCTGCCCCCAGAACCATCCCCGCCGCCGCCAGCTCATCCTCCGCCTGGATGGTCGCAATTCTCCGCTCGCCACTATTAGGGTCGATCCGGTAGCGATCGGCCAGACCGATCAGGTGCTCGGCCAGGGAGGAACTCGGGGTGATCGGATACCAAGCCAGCACCGTGCAGCCGCCCATGATCGCCCCCAGCGCTGCGGTCTGGTTGCCCTCCAGGAGGAGCTGGCCCGCGGGACGCTCCAGGGGCTGCAGGTGCAGCGAATCAGTCTTGGTCAGGTTGGCTTTGAAGTAGTCGCGGCCGAGCGCGATCGCTTCCCGGTTGGCCGTCATCGCCTTGGGCTTGGTGCGGAATTGGTGGGTGAGCGCCTCCTCCAAGGCGGCGTCGGGGATCCCCAGGATCTCTGCCACCACGCCCACGTAGATGATGTTGGTGAGGTACTTGCGGAGATCGGGATCCGGGACCGTGGCCTTGGCCAGCTTGGCGAACGGGACCGGATATAGGTGGGGGAGCGTCTCCTTCTCCAGTTGGGGACTGCCAAAGGCCTCTTCGTAGACCAGCACCCCGCCGGGCTCCAGTCGAGCCATGTCGTCTCCAAAGGTGACTCGATTGAGGGCCACCATCAGGTCGGCGCGGCGCCGACCTGCCTGGTAGCCGGCCGAGTTGGCCCGCAGGAAGAACCAGGTCGGCAACCCCTCGATGTTGGAGGGGAATAGGTTCTTGGGCGCGACCGGAATCCCCATCGCGAAAACCGCCCTGGTCAGCACCAGGTTGGCCGACTGGCTCCCCGACCCGTTGACGGTCGAGGCCACCAGATTTAGGTCGACGGAACCCCGCTCCGCCAAGGTCTCCTCCCAGTTGCCGACCTGCCCCGACCTGCCCCGCACCCATCGTAGTCCGTTCTGAGGTTGGCGCACTTCCCGGTCACCGCTGAGGGAGGCCGGCGATTCCACCCAGTGATCTCCTCCAGCCTGACCTGAGAGCATGGGGCGATGGCGGGTCGGATCCTGGTCGGCACTTGCAACTGGAGCGACCATCTGGGGTTTTACCCCGAAGGTCTACCACGCGGTGAGCGGCTGGCCTACTACTCCCGCTTCTTTCCGCTGGTAGAGGTGGACACCACCTACTACGGGATACCCCCGCCCCGAACCACCGCCAGCTGGGTTGAAAGCACCCCAGCTAGCTTTCTCTTCAATGTCAAGGCCTACCGGTCGCTGACCTATCACGAGCGCGAGGGAAGAGATCCGCGAGATCCCACCGCCATCGAGGAGAGCCAGTTCAATGCCTGCCTGGTTCCGCTGCGTGACAGCGGCAAGCTGCGGGCCCTCCATTACCAATACCCGCCCTGGTTTGGACCCTCGCCGCTCAACCTAGATCGCCTAGCGCGACTTCGGGAACGCCATCCTGAGGACCTGCTGATTGTGGAGATGCGCAACCGCCGTTGGGCCGAGCCGGAGCGCTTCGGTCAGCTGGTGGACCTCCTGAGTGAATCCCGGGTTGCGCTCTGCGTGGTGGACGAGCCCCAGCTGGGTTCCGGGTCCTTCCCCCGCCTGGTCGAGGTAACTGACCCCAGGCTTGCCGCGGTCCGCTTTCACGGCCGGAACGCGAGCACCTGGAATATCCGCGGCCAGGCCTCGGGGGATCGCTTCAACTACCTCTATCGCCCCAACGAGCTGCGGGAGTGGGAGACGGACATTCGTCGGCTCGCGACTGCGGCAGGTGAGGTGCATCTGCTCTTCAACAACAACCGGTCCAATTACGCGGTGGTGAATGGGCTTCAGATGGCCGAGTTCCTGGAGCTGGGACTGCCAGCTTCTGGGCTGGTGCCGCCGGGCGGCCGTGAGCCGCAGGTGAGGGAGCCCCAGCTCCCGTTTGGACCGCGATCCTGAGTGGCACTCAACCTCAACCCGAGCCATCTGCTCCACGCCTACGGCTACCTGGCGGTGTTCGTCGCCCCTCTGGTGGAGAGCACCGGGATCCCCGTTCCCGGGGAGACGGTGTTAGTGGTGGCCGCGGTCTACTCCGCCACCACCGGCCGGCTCAGCCTGGCCGGAGTGGTGGCGGCGGCCGCGGCCGGCGCGATCCTGGGCGACAACTTGGGGTACGGCATTGGGCGGCTCGCCGGGCACCAGCTGCTGGTCCGCTTCGGCGGCTGGGTGAGGCTCAACCCCAGGCGATTGGCCCTGTTGCAGCGCTTCTTCGAGCACCGGGGACCGCTCGCCGTCTTCGTGGCCCGCTTCGTGGCCGTGCTGCGCACCTTCGGCGCGATCGCGGCCGGAGCTGCCGAGATGCGCTACCGCGCCTTCCTGATCTTCAACACTTTAGGGGGCGCCGCCTGGGCCACCGCCTACGGTTTGTTGGGTTTCGAACTAGGCCGGGCCTACGACCGCTACGGCGGTACTTTGACCTGGGTCGGCGTGGGCGCGGGGTTGGTTCTGCTGGTGCTGGCGGTGGGGGGTCTGGTGGTCGCCCGGAGGCGTCTCGAGCACTGGGCGCTAGGGGATCTTGATGATCTCCCGGGCGAGGAAGCCTAGCCGTCCCCGCGGGGATGCCGGAGGGGCAGCAAGCGCCCGGCGACCTGAGCGGTGGCCCTCGCCCGGGAGTACTGGACCAGATCGGCCGCCCGCCGGAGGGCCAGGAGTTCGTCGTCCGCCAACTGCAGGTCGGCGGCAGCCACGTTCGACTCCAACTGCTCGATCGACTTGGCTCCCGGGATGACGATCACCTGAGGTTGGGCCATGAGATAGGCGAGCGCCACCTGGGAGTTGCTGCACTGGTGGGCGTCGGCGACCTCCCGCAGCGTCCCCAGCAGGGGGGCCGCGGCGGCCAGCGCCGTATCGGTGAAAAGGGAATTGGCCCGACGCAGGTCGCGAGGCGCGTGCCCCGTGCGGTAGCGCCCGCTGAGCGCTCCCTGGGCGAGCGGGCTGTAGGCCAGGATCAGCCGGGAGTGCTTCTGGGCGTAGTCGAGGAGGCCGGACTCCGGCTTGCGCTGGAGCAGGTTGTAGCGCACCTGGTTGGAGATCACCGGCTGGCCCAGAAGTCGCTCGGCGGCGACCCACCGCTGCAGGGAGAAGTTGCTGACCCCCGCGTAGCGGCTCATCCCCAGGGACAGGATCCGGCGCATTCCCTCCATCTGGCGAGCCAGCGGCACCACCGGGTTGGTCCAGTGGATCTGATAGAGGTCCACCAGTGGGACCTGGAGCCGGTCCAGGCTGCGGGCGCAGTGGGAAACCATGACCCGGGGCGTCGGCATGATAGGAAGGAACTTGGTCGCCAGGAAGCGATCCCCCTCCCAGCTGCTCAGAGCGGAGCCCACCAGCATCTCGCTGCGTCCCGACCCGTACAGCTCGGCGGTATCGAAGACGGTCACCCCCAACTCGAGCGCCCGCTGGATCACGGCCAGCGAGTCCGCCTGCGAGTACTCGGTGCCGTACCCCCACTGCTTCTCACCGAATTGCCAGCAGCCGAGGCCCACCAAGGACAGTCGACGGCCGTCCAGTTCGAGGTAGCGCACGTCCCGATTATGGTCCGGGAGTGGATGTCCGGCGATCCGGGAGTGCTACCCTCGGCTCAGCGGGGGCGGCGCATTCGAAGTCGGGGAGAAGATGGGCGCAGCGGTGGTGGCCTGCCTTTTTGGGGCGGCCTTCTCAGCGGTGGTCTGGGGGCGCTGGTCGCGCAGCCGGAGACCGGCGTTCGCGGCCTGGGGGACCGGGCTGGCGATCTTCTCTGCAGCCGCCTTGACCCAGGCACTAGGGCAGGCTTACGGCTTCTCGGTCCCCCTCTTTCGCGCCTTCTACCTGCTTGGCGGGGTGCTGGGGGTCATCTACCTGGCCCTGGGGACGGCGTTCCTCTTGGCCCCAGCCCGGGTGGGCAGGATTTGTGCCGGGGCCCTCTTGGTGCTCACTCTGATCTTGGCGGTCGATGCCGCCGTGGTCCCAGTCAACGCCTCCAAGCTGACCACCAGCGCCGGCGTCCTGGGCGGCGCCTTGGTCGGCCATGGGACCCCCCTGTTCGTGGCCGCGGTCTCTTTCAACATCCTCGGAACCCTGGTCCTCGCCGGGGGCTCGGCTTACTCCGCTTTCCACTTCATCCAGTCCCGCGCTGGCATCGATCGGGTCCTCTGCAACGTGCTGCTCACGCTGGGGGCCGTGGTGGTCGCCTTGGGCTTCTCTCTGGCTAAGACCGTCGGCGGCAGCCTGACCGAGCTCGGCGTCTTCGAGTCGGTAGGAGCCGCGATCATGTTCGCAGGCTTCCTCAGCCTGGGTCGGTTCGGGGCCACCGCTCCGAACCGGGCTCGAGCGGTGGCCGCTCCGGCCGCCGAGGACTGAGCCACAGCTAGCGAGCGGGTCGTGGTCTGGGCCTTCATCCGGCCGCGGACCGTGGCCGTTGCAGCCTGTCAAGGGTTGCGAGCACAACCTTCACGGGGCTGTGGTAGGTGGGCACTGGACTGTCGGTCACAGTCCGTATCGAGGGGCGGTCGCCGCCGCCGACACTTCCAGTTCAGAAGGAGATCGATGCCCGCGACCACCTGGGTCCCGGACCGGTTCCGTGCCGGCTTCCGGCCGCCTCCCGGACTGCTCGCCAGCGTGCAGTGGGCTCTGCTCGCCATCGCCATGGTCTCGCTGGTGCTGGCACTCGTGATCATCAGCGTGTTCTCCCACGCTCTGCCTCAGCTCCGGCTCTGTGCGTATGCGGGGGTCGGCTGGCTGGCCTGGTGGCTGCTCTCCGGCTACCGGATCGGCAAGTTCTATCTGTGGAAGGACGTCCTGGCGGTGCTTGCCCTGTTCGTGGTGGGAGTAGGCGCCGGTGAACCGTATGCCGCGGTAGGGGTGCTCTATGCGACTCTCTACTTCCGCGCCTTCTACGCCAGTCCCGAGGGCTCGATCGGGGTGGCCGCCGGCTTCATAGGTGCCGACTTGGCATCCATGGCCGTAGTCGCCGGGCCACCCGGCGCCGTCACAGCCCTGGAACACGGCTTCGCCGGCTCCTTGGCTCTCGGGATGGCCGCCGTGATGATGCAGTTGATGCGCTCGGTCGTCTCCCGCCGTCGCGTGGAGGCTCGCCGCGAGCGCACCCTGCGCCGGGCGGGCAACGAACTTCTGGGGGCGACCAGTCCCACCGCGGTGTATCGGGCGGTGCGGCGGGTGGCCGCTGAAGTGGTGGGGGCCCCGAACCAGGTCCAAGTGTCGCTGGCGATGCTGGAGCGCCTCGAATTCCGGATCATCTCCGCGGACCGGGCCTTGGACCGGCCAGCTCAGGAGTCGCGGGTGGCGGCCAGCTCACTGCCCGATGAGGTGGTGGAGCAGCTGCTGGGGGTCCAGCCGGTGAGCGCTGAGCTCAAGGGTCGAGCAGGGCTGTTGCAGGCGCTGCGGATCTCCCCCGGCCTGACCCACGTCCAAGTGATCCCCTTGCTAACCGACGGGCTGCCCCACGGGGGCTTCGCGATCGCCACCGCCACACCGTTGTCTCCAGAGCAAACTGAGGTGCTGGTGATCCTGGCCGACGAGTGCGCCCTGGCCCTCAGTCGAGCGGCGATCTCGGATGACCTGCGCCGCAGCGAGGGCCGCTTCCGCTCCTTGGTCCAGAACTCCTCCGACCTGATCATGGCGATCGGGCCCGACGAGTCCTTCAGCTATCTGAGTCCCTCGGTCGAGGTGTTGCTTGGGCGCCGGCTGGACTCGGAACGGGATTTCAACCTGACCGAGATCCTCCACCCCACCGACTCCGCGCGCGTGCTAGAGGCGATCAAAGTGACGCGCTCGGAACGCAGCCCGGGCCGGAGGCTGGAGTGCCGGGTGCTGCACCACGATGGCGGCTGGCGCCACCTCGAGGTCAACCTCACCAACCTGCTGCACGACACCTATGTCCGAGCCGTGGTCGTGACCGGCCGTGACATCACCGAGCGGCGGGAGTTGGAGGACCAGCTGCGCCACCAGGCTCTCCACGACCCTCTGACCGGGCTCGCCAACCGGGCCCTACTGCGCGACCGGCTGGAGCACGCGTTGCGCGCGCGCCGCGATGGCCGCTCCACGTTGGGTCTGCTCTCCGTCGACCTGGACAACTTCAAGACCATCAACGACAGCTACGGCCATGCCGTCGGCGACACGGTGCTCCTAGAAGTAACTCGGAGGATCGGGGAGTGCCTCCGGCCATCCGACACCTTCGCCCGCTTGGGCGGCGACGAGTTCGCCGTCCTCGTGGAAAAATTGACCGGTACCACGGTGGTCACCGCCATCGCGGACCGGATCGGAGAGGTTCTATGCCAGCCGATCCGGGCCGCGTTCGACTTGGAGGTAACCGTCGGCGCCAGCATCGGCCTGATCACGACCAAGTACGCCACCGCCGACGCTGAGGCGATCCTCCGCGATGCCGATATTGCCCTCTACCAAGCCAAGTCGGAGGGGAAGGGCCGCTGCGTCGAGTTCCACCCCCGGCTCCATGAGCAAGCCGTGCAACGAATGCATGTCGAGACCGGCCTGCGACGCGCGCTCGACCGGGGCGAGATGCAACTTCTCTACCAGCCCATCCTCAGCGGAGTCCGCCACCGGCTGGTCGGGGTCGAGGCTCTGTTGAGGTGGCGCGACCCCGACCGGCTGGCAGTGGTATCGCCTGACGACTTCATCGAGGTCGCCGAGGCGACTGGGCTGATCGTGCCCATTGGGAGATGGGTGCTCTACGAGTCCTGTCGCCAGCTCGGCGAATGGCGCCGCAGCTACTCGAGCGCCAAACAACTGCGCTTGTCGGTCAACGTCTCGGCTCGTCAGCTCCAGCAGGCGAGCCTGATCGAGGACGTCAGAGGAGCCATCAGCAGCTCGGGCATCGACCCCCACCAGCTCATGCTGGAGGTCACCGAGAGCACCATCGTCAAGGACGTGAAGCATGCATCGGACCAGCTGCGCGCCTTGAGGGATATCGGGATCAGGATCGCCATTGACGACTTCGGGACGGGCCACTCCTCGCTGGCGCAGCTGCAGCACCTGCCGGTGGACGAACTGAAAATCGACCGCTCCTTTATGGCCAAGCTCACCGACGGCAAGGCGGGCGCCGCGGTGGCGGAGAGCGTGGTCAACCTGGGGCGGGCGCTCTGCCTGAGCGTCGTCATCGAGGGGGTGGAAACGGCCGAACAGGTCGCCCTGCTGGAGGCGATGAGCAGCGATCCGATGCTGCAGGGATTCTATTTCGCCGAGCCCTTGGAGCCGCGCGCGCTGGAAGCAATGATCGTGACTGAGGAGGATCGCGATGCGGGCCAGGCTCGCCCGGCCAAGCGCGCCAAGCGGCCCCCCAAGCCGACCCCCGACGCCAGATTGGGCGGCCGAGGAGCTGGGGACCTCGCCGGTACCGGAGGCGACAGCTCGCCGCGCCCCGTGGGGCTTTCCCGACGGAGATCTATCCGGAACGCCGCTAGCTGACCACCGTCCCTAGGGAGCGAAGCGTCCAGATGAACTAAGGGGTGGGCCAGTGGTCCCTATCATTCGGGAGCGATCTTCAACCTAATCCCAGTCTTCCCGCCCTGACCGGAAGCCGACAGACCATGAATCCCACCACCCTTCAGTCAAGAGCCTGGGAAGGGCTCTGCTCCCTACTTCTCTGGGAGATCCTGACGGTTTTGTCGGGGACCGTGCACTGGCCAGTCTGGGCGACCGTCCTCTTCCCGGTTCCCTCCCTGCTCGTCGTGCTGGACGCCCTCGGGCCGTCCCCGCTCTTCGTCCGCTGGAGGGTGACGTTGGGCCCCCGGGGCGCCTGGCGACTTTCTGCCATTCTGGTCGGGATAACCTTGGCGGTGGCGTGGCTCACTCTTTCAGCGCCAACGCCTCGTACCGACCAACCGCCGGTCATCACCTGCGCGGCCCGGGACCTCTGGCGCGGCATCGATCCGTACCACACGTACGAACCACAGTGCCTCGCCCAGCTCCACTTGGCCAGCGCTGGGGCGACTCCCCTTGCAGCGGGGCCATTCCGGAATAACACCAGGTATCCGACTCGGGCCCAGATCATTTCGGCCCTGAAGCAAGACCAGGAGCGGGGAGGTCATGCCGGCTTTCCCACCTACGGGTATCCTCCAGACGCGCCGTTGCTCATCATGCCGGTCGCCTACGCCGGATGGTTCGGCGTCTCCCTCTGGGTGGCGGCGTGTTCCGCCCTGCTTTTGCTGGCCATCTGGGGGCGGAGGCTGACTGAGCTCGCGCCAGCTTTCGCCTGGCAGATGTTTGGCCTGGCGCTGCTCTGGTTCTTGTATCGGTGGAACCCAGAGGACCTCAGCTACCTGCTGCTGGCCCTGGCCTTCGCCCGGATCGACCGGGCCCGGCTGAGCTCTCTCGCCATGGCCGCTGCCGTCTGCACGAACCCGCTCAGCTGGCCGTGCGCCGTGGTCTACTTGGCAATCCTGGCGAGGCTCCCGCAGCGCCGCCAAAGGTGGGTGTGGCTAAGCGGGGGGATCGCACTCGGGGTCCTCCCCTGGATGATCTGGGATCACGACCTGCCTGGGCAGATGTGGAGTTTTTTGAATCTGCGGGAGTTTCCCTTGGGAGCCAGTCTGGGGGACTTGGCCCGGTTGCCCGCCAATTCCCATCTCGAGTACTTTGTCGGGCTGCTGCTGGGGATCGCTGTCTGCACCTTCGTCGCCTGGCGCTGGCCAAAGTGGCGCTGGGCCATGGCGGTGGTCGTCTACGGGTCGTTCGTCCTGAGCTGGAGGGGCCTGCTCGACTACTACATGCCTTTGTTCTGGCTGAGTCCAGCGGTCGCACTCGGAGCGTGTCGGCTGACAGCGAAGCTGGGGTCATCCCCCGCCATGGGCACCGGTCCCGGGGTCGCGATTTCGAGCTAAACCCCAGCCACTTTGGTCAGCTTTCGCGTTGACCGCTGCAGGAGCCAGACTGCGGCCCCGGTGACCGGTATCGCGGCCAGCTCCATCGCTCTCCGCGGACCGACCGTGGCCAGCAACGATCCACCCAAAACCGCGCCGACCGCGGCGGCTCCGCTGACGATCGAGAGATAGGCGGCGAACGCTCGACCGTGGTATTCGGAGGCGGCCTGCTGCTGGACCAGGATGCGAACCGAGTTCATTTCCAACCCGTTGCCAAACCCACCAACCGAATAGGCCAGCAGGGCGAGACCCAGCCCCGGGCTGAGCCCCGCCGCGGCCAACCCCAAAGCCGCCAGCGCGGCTCCCGCTCCGGTTACCAGTAAGGGATGGAACGGAGCCAGTCGAGGCACTGCCAATGTGCCCAGCACCAGGCCTGCTCCCCAAACCGCCACCAGACCGCCATAGCCCAAAGGGCCAGCCCGGAAGACCTGAGTGGCGAGAAACACCTCGACCACCACGGCCACGTTGACGAAGGTCACGATCAGCACCACTGCGGGCATCAGCTGGCGCAGGAGGGAGTTCTTAGCCAGCACTGCCAATCCCATCCCCAGCGCTTTGATCCAGGTATCTCCCGGCGGCTTGGCGGCGGGAAACCTCCTAGCCCGCACCGCGCCCAATCCAGCCGCGAGCAATGTGAGGGTCGCGCCATCGAGCAGGAGCGGAATTCTGGTCCCCCAGGCCACCACCAAACCCGCCCCAACTAGGGGCCCCACCGCGGCCCCGGTCCACTGCGCCGCTTGGAGTCTGGTCAGTGACCGCGTCGCGCCGGGTCCGGACGCACCGCCCAACGGCGCGGCGATCGCCAGCATTCCCGGCGCGATGGTTGCACCGGCCATCCCCAGCAGCACGGCCAGGACCAGTACCAGACCGACCCCGGGAACCGCCGCCAGCCCGACGTCCAGGACTGCCGACGCCAGTGCCAGGTAGCGCATCAGTCGAACCGTCTCCACCCGGTCCAGCGCCAGGCCGGTGACCGGCGCCAGTATCACGGCAGGCACTGTTCCCGCCAGCCAAAGACCGGCCACCGCCCAACCGGAACCGGTGTGGCTGAGCCGCAGCGCCAGCGCTAGGAGAGCAACCGCGCCGGTCGCCTGGGTGGCCAGGCAGGCGACCACAATCACTGTCAAATCGCTGGGTCGCGGGCGCAGACGCATGTGCTTCTCCTGATCAGGTCGGAGCTGAACGCTCCGTCTACCGGGCTCTTTGGGCGGCTGGATCTCGGTCTAAACCGTCGACCAAGTCCGCGGTCAGCCTGCGTCTCCGTCGGGAGACAGCGGCAATCCGGGGTAGCCCTAGAAGAGCGCTAGCACATTGCCCGGCCAGTGTAGCTGCGGGGCTAGCTTGAGGTGACGCTCCTCCGACGCAGGGTGGCCGCCGTCGCCTCCGCGGCAAGGTCCACCAACTCCTGGGGGACGGGGGCCGGCCGGCCGTCGCTGGCGCGCACCCACACCCACTCGGTGAAAATCTCGGCCACCAGTCGGCCGGTCGGAACCAAGATGATGGTGGTGCGGCGCTGGCCGCGAGCTCCCTTAACCAGCTCGACCCGGACGGTCAGCTCCAGCTCGTCCCCAACTCGCGCCGGGCTGTGGTAGGTGATCTCGCTTCGTCGGATCACCCAGGCGCCCCCTTGGGCAGCGGCCCACTCCTGCCCGTAGCCGATGCGCTCGGAGTGGCGGGACGCCAGCTCCTCGGCGTAGTTCAAGTAGACCGCATTGTTGACGTGCCCCTGCCGGTCCACCTCGTACTGACGCACCGGCCAGCGAGCGATGAAGGTCAGAGGATCAGGAGGCACGCGACAATTATCAGATTCCCCGACCGTCGGGCTGGTTGGCTGGACTGCCTGCCCCCAGCGGCGGCGCCTATACTCGCCACTGGGAGCGCGGCTCCCAGCTAGGGGTGCGCCGGCAGGGCGCTGAGAGGCACATCGCCAACCCTGATGACCGGATCTGGTTAGTACCAGCGTCGGGAAGCCTCAACCTGCCGGGCCTCTCGGGGTCAGGTCGGTTTGGAGGAGCACGGGAATGGGAGATCTGCGGCCCCCGGGCGTGCTCTCAACCGAGAACCAGAGTTTTCCGCAGGCCAACCCGGTTCCGGACGATGAGTTCCTCCGAATCGAGCTGCGCGGGCTGGACCCGGTCCCCTTCGACCGCCGGCACGGGCGTCCCCGCGAGCTCTTCTTCATCTGGGCGGGGGCCCTCTCAGACTTCTTCTCGCTCTTCGCCGGGGCCTTGTTGGTCTCCTCGGCGGGGCTCGGCTTCTGGGACGCGGCGCTAGTGCTGATCGCGGGGGCAGTCGCCGGGGGCGCCTTCTTGGGGCTGCTCAGCCTCACCGGGGTGAGCTCGGGGGCGCCCCAGATCGTCCAGTCCCGGATGGTCTTCGGTCGCAGGGGAGCCGCCGTCGGCGGTCTGCTGACGATGCTGATCGCGATCGGCTGGTTCGCCTACGACTGCGCCATCGCGGTGACCACCACCCGGGCCCTGCCCATCCTGCACGCCGCGCCCGCCAGCGTCGAGCCGCTCCTGCTGGTGGCGATCGCTGCCGTCTCCTTCCTAGTCGCCGTGTACGGCCACCGCACCATCTCGGTTTTCCAGCACGTCCAGGTCCCCGCGTTCCTGCTGGTCTGTGCCGTGCTGGCGCTCTTCACCTTCTCCCACTGGAATCTCCTGCTCCAGAGCCGCCTCGCCTTAGGCCCCCATTTGGCCGCGATGGCGCTGGGCTTCACCCTCACCTTCGCTTTGATCGTCTCCTGGGTCACCTACGCCGCCGACTACTCCCGATACCTCCCCGCCCAGTCGTCGCGAGTGCGGGTGGCCCTGGCCAGTGGTGGGGGCAGCGCCGTCAGCCTGGTGCTCTGCGGCCTACTGGGGGCGGCCATCCAGACCATCGACCCCGGCAAGCTGCTGCCCAACCTCATCGTGGCCACCGTCCCAGTCTGGTTCGGTTACTGCTTTGCCGCCTTCATCATCCTGGCCGAGCTGAGTTCCAACTACCTCAACGTCTACTCGGCGGCGCTCTGCGCCCTGGCGATCGGGATTCGGGTCCGCCGCTGGGCCGCGGCCACCGCCGTCGGAGTGTGTGGTGGCCTGATCGCCGCCTTGGTCCTCTTCGCCGGAGTCGGCTTCCAGGGCAACTACGTGAACTTCCTGACCATCACCTACGTCTGGTTCCCCGCCTGGGCGGTCCTGGTGATCCTGGACTCACTTTGGCGCCACCGGGATATCGACCCCCTAGCGCTCGTCTCCCGGCGCGGCTACTGGTACAGCGCGGGAGTTCGCTGGCCCCTGATCGCGGCCTTCGCCGTCGGCACCCTGGCCACCCTGCTCTTTTTCAATGAGCCCCCACCGCCCGGGGAATGGGGGTTCGTCTCCCCGCTGGCCCAGCATCTCTTCTCCGGCCAGCCGGCAGACATCTCCGGGTTGGTCGGAGTCCTGGTGACGGCGCTCGCCTACTGGTTGGCTCGGCGCTGGGAGGGTCGCCACGGCCAGGGAGGGCAGTCTCGGGAACCGGCAGCCCCGGCCTTGGGGGCAGTCCGGTGAGCGACGGGCCGACGCCGCGGCCGATCGCAGCCACCATCGCCACCACTGACTCGGGGGGGGGTGCGGGCATCCAGGCTGACCTCAAGACTTTCGCGGCCTGCGGCGTCTACGGGGTATGCGTGGCGGTGGCCCTGACCGCCCAGAACACGCTCCAGGTGCGCTCGATCCTCCCCCTGCCGCTGGAATTCGTCCATGACCAGTTCGAAGTTCTCGACCCCGACCTGCGGCCGGCCGCCACCAAGACCGGCATGTTGCTGTCAGCGGCCCACATCGAACAGGTCTGCGTCGAGCTGAGCCGCCGCCGATGGGGTCCACTGGTGGTCGACCCCGTGATGGTCGCCAAGAGCGGACACCGGCTGCTGGAGGCCAGCGCGGTGGCCACCATGCGGAGCCAGCTTCTGCCTTTGGCCCTGGTGGTGACGCCCAACTGGCCGGAGGCAGCGGTGCTATCGGGGCGGTCGGTCGCAAGTGAGGCGGAGGCGCTTCTGGCCGGCCGGGCCATCGCGGCGCTCGGCGTTGAGTACGTGGTGGTCAAGGGCGGCCACTCGCCCGGCCAGCCGGTCGACCTGGTGGTGCACCGGGGCGAGGTGACCCGGCTGCCCGGTACCCGGGTGGAAACCCGCCACACCCACGGCACCGGGTGCACCTTCTCGGCCGCCATCACTGCCTTTTTGGCGCGGGGCTTGGACCCGCTGTCCGCCATCACGAAAGCCAAGGGGTACGTGGCGGCGGCCATCGCAGCCGCCCCCGGCCTGGGGGCGGGACACGGCCCGCTGCAGCACTTTCCCGATGGTTGGCCGGAGGCCGGGGACTCAGCCTGAAGCAACTCAGCTCCCAATATCCACATCCGCCGGTGGATTCCCGACGGATCGTGGGTACACTCGCAGCGGGTCAGCAGTCAGGAGGCGGAGCTATGAAGATTGGGCAGAAGCAGCGGCCGATCGAACGGCTGAGCACGACCGCCGGCGACGCGGCGGGGGCCGTGGCGGAGGTGATCGGTAGTGGGGTCAAGAGCGCGGGCGAGGCGGTCGGGCCTGCCTTGAGCGCGGTATCGCAGCAGCTGCCCGAGGTGGTCAACCGGATCGCCACTTCCGTTCAGCCGGCGGCTGACACCGCGCAGCAGCGGGCCGCCGAGGTGCTAGCACTGGCCAAGGACCGGTCGGCGGAGTTCGCCGATATGGTGGTCCAGGCCGCCTATGAGGCCACCAAGTCACTCCCCGACGACGCCCGCAAGCGGGTCCAGGGATCGCTGCGGAAGACCGGGATCGAGCCACCCCGCAAGCGCCGCCGGGTCTCCAAGGCCTGGCTGGCGGGAGGAGTTCTCGCCGCCGCCGGGGTGGCGTTCCTCTTCTCGGGCACGGTTCAGGACCGGGTGTATGACCTGGTCGATCGGATTCGGGGGGAGGACGAAGAGGGTGAGGGTTTCGCGGCCCCGTCCAGTGCGCCTACCCGGGACCCCAGCCCCGACGCCCCAACCGACTAGGCAGAGCCCGGTAGACCACCGACTGTGATCGCCGGGCTGGCTCGGCGCTGGAGCCCGCCGACGTTTCCCCCGGTGCGGGTCCTGGCGGGGCGGTGGGGAGGGCTGGGCCTGATCCTGGCGGGAGCCGCCGCGACCATGCTGCTCCCGCGCCTGTTCGGGGACCCCCAAAGCGTGGACCCGGACCTCTGGCGGCTGACCGGCTACTTCGCCGCGATCACGGCGGCGGCCCTCTTGCTCCGGTCGCTGCGGAGCTTGGCTCCGCTGGCCTTCGCCCTGCTGACCCTCAGCTTTCCCTACTCCTGCTGGCTCTGGCTGCTGGGCTACGCCGGTCCAGCCCCCTCGTTGATCGGAGTGCCCTACGGCCTGGCCCGCAACGCCTACGCCGGGATCGTCTGGCTGGTCGTGGCCGCGGTCATGGCCGCTGCCTTCCACTACCTCACCCCCAAGCCTCGGCCCCGGCTAAGGCTCTGGGTCCGGCCCCGCCGGGGAGCCCTCTTGCTGGCGTTGGCGGTCTCGTTGCTCTTCCTCATCGTGGCCTTCGTGCTGCCGGGACCCCTGATCGGGCGGGAGGGGGTACCGCTGCTCTCCCTGGGCGGCTCCGCGGCATTCGCCTACGGCATTGCTAACGCCACCAGCGCTGTCGCCCAGGAGATCCAGTTTCGCGGGGTGCTGCTGGCCGCGCTGGAGCGCCAGCACTCGCCCTGGACGGCCCTCATCACCCAGGCCCTGATCTTCGGGATCGCCCACATCGCGACTCAGTACGAGGGGCCGGCCGACAGTTTCATTCCCATCGTGATCCTGCTCGGCTTGACCTGGGGTTGGATGACCCAGCGCACCAACAGCGTCCTCCCGGCGGCGGTGGTCCACGTGGTGGCTGAGCTGTTCTTGGTGGCCACGATCGTGAGCGGCCTATATGGAAGGTAGCGGGTGAGAAGCGCCTGGCGACTCACAGCTTCGGCCCTGCTGGCCCTGGGTTTGACGCTCACGGGGGCGGCGGTACCCGTCCTGGCGGCGGGAGGTTGGTGGGTTTCGGCGCCCTCTGCTTCCCGACCGATCTCTGCGGTGGCGTCATCTCAGGGCATGCTCACCCTGGCCATCTCCAATGGCGTTCCAGGATGGTATCTCCCGAGCTCGGGGAGGTTCACGCCGGCCGACACTCCCGGCCACGCTTCAGCATCCGGACCGGCGGTCGCGGTCGCCACCGCGCCCGGGCTCGGGGTAGTCGCCTACCGGGGCGGCGAGCTGGCCGAATTGCGCCCCGGCCGAAGGCCTGTTCCACTCAGCTCGGTGGCCGGGGTTCCGAGGGCCCTCGCCCTCGCCGCTGACGGGCCGACACTCTTGGCAGTCGCCACTTCCCGCGGGCTGTTCAGCGGGCAGTTGGGAAGCCGCCTGAACCAGGTCGCGGCTGGGGATGGCCAGGCGGTGATCGCACCCTCGCGCCCAGGCTGGGCCTGGGCGGCGCTGATTGGGGGTCGGATCTGGACCCGCTCCTCGGGGGGCGGGTGGGCCCGCGCCCCGGACGCGCCCCCCCTGGATCCCCAAACGCGAGCCATCGCCGAGCTCGGCTCGGGAGCCATCCTAGTCGGGGAACCAGGAGGGCTGGTCTGGCGGGGCAGCCGAGGCCGGTGGGACCAGTCCTTCCAGGTGCTGCCCTACGGCGGCCTGGGGGGGGTCCCCAAGTTGACCTCCCTGGTGGCGGACGGGGCGAATTCTGCCTACCTGGGGACCGAGGGGTTTGGCACCTTGCTGACCCCAGATGGTGGGTACACCTGGTACCGGGCGGCGCCTGCGGACGGGTTGATCTCGGCGCTGGCAACCGTCGGCCCGGTGTTCGCCACCCACGCTCACGGGCTGGTCGTCGCCTTGTCGCCGCACGGGGTCTTCCTGCACCACCTGCAGGCCCTTCCCCAGCCCCCGACCTACACCGTGTCCGGCGCGACGGCGGAGCTAGCGGGGACAGCGGGGGTGACGCTCGCCGCGGCACTCCTGGTGACGCTGCTGCTCTGGTATCTGACCCGTCGCCAGCGCCGCCTCTCCGTATGATCGATCTGGGGATAGAGGTATCTGGGCAGGACGCGGGACACAGGGCGGGTCAGGACATGCTCCGATGAAGGCGGTCGTGATGGCGGGTGGCGAGGGCAGTCGCCTGCGTCCGCTCACCAGCCGCCGTCCCAAGCCACTGGTGCCGGTGGTCGGGCGCCCCTGCATGGAGCACGTGCTGCGACTCTTGCGGCGGCACGGGATCACCGAGGTGATCATCACCCTGCAGTACCTGGGGGCCAGCATTCGCAACTACTTTGGAGACGGGGCGGAGCTGGGGATGCAGCTGCACTATGTGGTCGAGGACCGGCCCCTAGGCACCGCGGGAAGCGTCAAGAATGCCGCTAGCCTGCTGGACGAGACCTTCATCGTCATCAGCGGCGACGCGCTCACCGATATCGACCTCACCCAGGCGGTCGCCTTCCATCGCGACCATGGCGCGCAGGCCACCTTGGTTCTCTCTCGAGTCGCCAATCCCTTGGAGTACGGAGTGGTGATCACCGCCGCCGATGGTCACGTGGAGCGATTTTTGGAGAAGCCCTCCTGGGGCGAGGTCTTCAGTGATCAAGTCAACACGGGCATCTACGTCATCGAGCCCCAGGTATTGGCCTATTGCTCCGAGGGGGAAGCCGCCGACTGGTCGCAGGATGTCTTCCCCGAAATGCTGCGGCGGCGGGACTCCCTCTGGGCGACGGTCGGGCGTGGCTACTGGTGCGATATCGGCAGCGTCCAGAGCTACCTTCAGGCTAACTGGGATGCCTTGGAAGGCCGGGTAGTCTGCGAGATTGCCGGACAGCGGACGGGGCCCGCCCAATGGACCAACGAGGGAGCGTCGGTGGCCGACACCGCCCGGATCGAGGGGCCGGCCTTTATCGGTCGCGACGCGGTGATCGGGCACGAGGCGTTTCTCAACGGCCCGGTGGTGGTGGATCGCTATGCGGTGGTGGACGCCGGTGCCAAGGTGAGCAACAGCGTGCTCTGGCCCCAGGTGTACATCGGGGAGCGCAGCCGGCTGCGCCAGACCGTGGTCTGCAGCTCCGCCACCCTCAAGCCGGACGTGCTGCTCCAGGACTCCACCGTGATCGGTGACGACTGCACCATTGGCGCCGGATCGGTGGTGCAGCACGGGGTGCGGATCTGGCCAGGCAAGGAGATCGAGGCGGGTTCGGTCGTGCACGAGTCGGTCATCTGGGCCGGGACCTGGCGCAGCAGCCTCTTCAGCAAGGCCGGGATCACCGGGATCATCAACGTCGAGCTGACCCCCGAGTGGTGCGCCCGACTGGGTGCCGCCTGGTCCGCTACCCAACCCCGAGGCAGCGAGCTGGCGATCTGCCGGGACCGGAGTCCGGGTTCCGGCATGATCAAGCGGGCCATGATCTCGGGGATGCTCTCCGCGGGGGCCAAAGTCATCGACCTTGCCGAGCTGCCGGTGCCGGTGACCTGCCACTACACCAGGGAATCCAGCGTGGTGGGCACGGTCCACGTACTGGCCTCCCCGCTGGACGCGCGCTCGGCCGACCTGCTGGTGCTGGACGACCGGGGTATGGCCCTCGACCGCCGCCAGGAGCGGAAGCTGGAGAACACTTTCTTTCGAGAGGACTTCCGCCGAGTACTCCCGGGCGAGATCACCGACATCACCGACGCCGACGGGGCTCTGGCCGGCTACGCCCGGCACGCCATCTCCCAGTTGAAGATGACCGCCATCCGCGATGCCCATCCCCGGGTTCTGGTCGACTTCGGGTTCAGCAGCGCCTCAATGATCCTTCCCCACCTGCTCCGGGAGGCCCACGTGGAGGCCATCACCCTGCGCTCGGGCTTCGAGGAGGACGCTGCCCTCTGGCCCCAGGCCCGCAACCGGGAGGAGGAGCTTGATCAGGCCTCGGCGATCACCAAGACGGTGGCCGCGCTGCTGGGGTCGCGGCTGGATCCTTCCTCGCAACGCCTGGCCCTGATCGACGACGAGGGTTGGGTCATCAGCTACGAGGAGGCTACCTGCCTGCTTACCCTGCTGACGCTTCGGACCAAGGGTCCCGGGACCATCGTCGCCCCGGTGTCGGCGTCCCGGCGCCTGGAGCAGGTGGCGGCCAACAACGGCGGCAAGGTGGTGCTGACCCGGGCCGATACCGCCTCGATCGTGCGCGCCGCGACCCGGAACGAAGCCCTGTTCGCCTTCGACGAGGCCGGAGGCTTCATCTGGCCGTCGCATCTCAGTGCCTATGACGCCATGTTCACCCTCCTGACCACCGTCGAAATGCTGGTGACCACCCAGAATCGGCTGTCGGAGCTGCGGCGCGAGCTGCCCCCTGGGGCCCACCTGGAGGCGAGCGTCGCCTGCCCTTGGGACGTGAAGGGCGAGGTCATGCGGCGCCTGATTGACACCTACCGGAGCGAGCGGCTCGATCTCACCGACGGGCTCAAGGTGGACATCGACCGGGGCTGGGTTCTGATCATTCCCGAACCCGACCGACCGAGCTATCGGGTGATCGTCTCGGTAGCCGGCGAGACCGACGCCGAGCGGGAACTGGCCGGCTTCGTCAGCGCGGTCTCTGACACCGTCGACCAGAGCGTGCGGGCCGGCACCTCGGGATCCCCGCCAGCCGGGTCCTCGCCGACGTCCGAAGATCTGCCTGCCTGATCTCGCCGAGCGCCATTAGGCGAGGAGCTCTTGCCGCCCAGGCGAAAGCCACAGTCAGCCGGGAGAGGTCAACCTGGCCAGGATATACTCGCGCTGGCGAGCGGGAGTAGCTCGGTTGGCAGGGCCTCTGCTTCCCACGCAAGAGGGTCGCAGCCGGTAGTTCTGCAGGCGACGCTATCCTCGGGTCACAGTCCCAGATGCGGGAGTAACTCAACGGTAGAGTGCAACCTTCCCAAGGTTGAAGTTGCGGGTTCGAGCCCCGTCTCCCGCTCCACTTCGGACCCACAAAACTCACGGGTGTGTTCTGAACTGAATGCAGTCGGGACTCGAGCAAAATAGATGCAGACGGGAATCGCAGCAAACGCTGCAGCGCCGCGAGTTTTGCACAAAAACAGCTGATCCAGTAAGGGGCAAGTCCGCAATCCTCTAGACTGGAAACCTGCCGATTGCAATCCCGGGTGCCGGTCAGAATCGCAGCGCTAGGAAACCTGCACACGTGACCACGGGCGAATCTGCGGCCACGAGAGTGGTCACGTCCTGGTCGCCGAAAACCAGGAAATCGACTTGGGAGGCTTGGGCGAGGGCAAGTAAGTAGTCATCGGCCGGATCTCGTGTGAGTCCCCGCTTGAACACGGGATTGGGGCGTGGGATGGCGCCCCTTCGGATGACCTCGACCAGCTCATCGACCTCCATGCGCAACGCCAGTTCCTGGAATTTTTGTCGGAGTAGCACTCCGCTCAACTCTTCGAGCAGATGGGAGCAGACGACAAGTTCGAAATCGACACCGAGCCAACGGAGATGAAGCCAGGCGGGCGAGCCGAGCTCTGCGGTAGGCGCGCGGTGACGGACTCAGCGCTCCCGGCGAGCGCGGCTCGGCGCTACCCGAGGTGGCTCCCCAGACTTCTTAGCGAAGTGGGGTGGCCACGGCGCATCCCCCAGCCCGGAGGCCTCGTCGCGCGCCGCCAACTCCAGCAGCGAGTCCAAGGTGCCTCTGCTGTCGTCGATACCGGCCCCGGGGTCGCCCCGGGTCTGGAGGCGGTGCGGCACGGTGGCCAACGTGAAGTCGGCCGGCTCCGCGTCCGGCACTTCGTCCCAGGTCAGAGGGCATGAAACGGTCGCCTCGGGCTTGGGGCGAACGGAGTAGGCCGACGCGATGGTGCGATCTCGGGCATTCTGGTTGTAGTCGACGAGAACTCGCTTGCCCCGCTCCTCCTTCCACCAGGCGGCGGTGGCGAGCTTCGGCAGCCGCCGCTGCAGTTCCCGGGCCAGAGCCAGCGCCGACCTGCGGACATCATCGAAGTCCCAGCGGGGCTGGATGGGCACGTTGATGTGGACCCCCCGCGAGCCAGAGGTCTTGGGGAATCCCACCAGCTGGTGCTCCCCGAGCACTTGCCTTACCTCCATCGCCACCTGGCGTACCGCCTGGAAGGGGACCCCCGGCTGCGGGTCCAGGTCTACCCGGAGCTCATCAGGATGATCGACGTCGGCTCGCCGCACTGGCCACGGATGCAGCTCCAAACAACCCAAGTTGACCGCCCAAATCACGTGCGCCAGATCCGTCGGGCAAAGCTCTTCAGCGCTGCGGCCGCTGGGGAACGTGATGGTCACGGTTTGGAGCCAGTCCGGTCGGTTGGCCGGCACTCGCTTTTGGTAGAAGAAGGGACCTTGGGCACCGTTGGGGAAGCGTTTCAGAACCGTGGGTCGCTCCCGGACCCCGGTCAGCACGGCGGCGCCCACCGCCAAGTAATAGTGGACCAGGTCGAGCTTGGTCTCGCCCCGAGCGGTGAAGAAGACCTTGTCGGGATGGGAGATCTCCAGGATCCTGCCATCGACCTCGATCCGGGCAGGCGGGGTCTGGGCTGCCATGAGGGGATGGTGCCAGATGGCGGGCACGGTTGAGTGACCCAGCGCTCGCTCCAAGGCCGAAGCGACTGCGGTCGGGACCGTGTGGAACGGTCACCGAGTAGCCGGCGGCAGTGGTCTGAATTGCCACCTGGCCAGTTTGATCGCGGTGTTCCCGGCTGCCAGCAGAGCGCCAGCCAGCTCACCATTGCAGACTTCTATCTGACCCACGACCCGTGAGCACCCGAACTTGACATTCGTAAGGAATCCGTTCCAAGGAGGGCGGTATGGAGCCTGCAGAAGCACTGGCTAGGATCGCCTACCTCCTGGAGGCCCAGGGTGCGGATTCGTACCGAGTCAAGGCCTTTCGGCGCGCGGCTCAGGTAGTTGCCGAGACCCCGCCCGAGCGAGTTAGGGAGCTGAGCTCCACGGGCCAGCTCACCTCGCTACCTCAGGTCGGCGAGACCACGGCTCGGGCGGTATCCGAGACTCTGACTCTGGGCCTGCCAACCTACCTGCAGACCCTGGAGGGCGAGCTCCCCCCAACTCTGCAGGGGCGCGCTGCCGCCATCCGAGGCCAGTTGCAAGGCGACTGTCACACTCATTCCGACTGGTCGGATGGCGGCAGCCCGATCGAGGAGATGGCCCGGGCGGCGCTCGCCCTGGGGCACCACTACATGGTGCTGACTGACCACAGCCCCCGGCTGACCGTGGCCCGGGGCCTCTCCGCGGACCGGCTGAGGAGCCAGATCGTCGAGGTGGCCCGGGTGAACCAGCGCCTTCGGCCATTCCGGATCCTCACGGGGATCGAAGTCGACATCCTGGACGACGGCTCCCTCGACCAGGAGCCGGAGTTGCTCCGAGAACTGGACTTGGTGGTCGCCAGCGTCCACTCCAAACTGCGGATGGAAAGTGAGCAGATGACCGCTCGGATGGTGACCGCCGTCCGGGATACCAACACGGACGTGCTCGGCCACTGCACCGGTCGACTACTCCAGGGCCGCGTGCGGCCGGAGTCAACTTTCGATGCGGCGGCCGTGTTCGCGGCCTGCGCCGAGTCGGGTACGGCGGTGGAGGTGAACTCTCGGCCGGAGCGCCAAGACCCTCCACGAGAGATGCTGGAGCTGGCCCTGGAGATCGGTTGCGTAGTTTCGATCGACACCGACGCCCACGCTCCCGGGCAACTCGAATGGCTCCGGCGGGGCTGTCAGCAGGCAGCCGACGCCGGGGTTCCGGACGGCCGGATCATCAACGCCTGGCCGGCCGCTCAACTGCTGGCTTGGACTCGGTCGCCGAGCGTCCCTTAAAGACGCCGCTCTCCCCGGGAGGCGCGGACCTCAACTAGGCCTGGCGAGATTGCCCTTGCCCTCCGCGAAGATCTCCGCCACCTCCGCGGGTATGGTCACCTCGAGCTGCTGGTAGGTGCAGGAGCGGGGATCCCGGTCTGGCCGCCACCGCAGGAACGTGGTGGCGTGGCGGAAACGGTCGCCCTGAAGATGGTCGTAGGCAACCTCGCACACCAGATCCGGCCGGAGCGGCTCAAAGGTCAGATCCCGCTTGCCGGTCCAGCGACTGGGCGTCCCCGGGCGTCGGCCAGGGGAATCTGCTCCAGCTCGGCTGAGCCAGGGATGGTTGGCCACCTCGCCGCTAATTCGGTAAGGCGCCAGCTCGGCGACAAGCTGGCGGCGGCGCGGGGCCGTGAAGGAGGCGCTGACCCCCACGTGCTGGAGCATGGAGGCCTCGTCGTACAGACCCAGGAGCAGCGAGCCCACGGCGTCCTCGTTGACATGCCAGCGAAACCCGCCCACGACGCAGTCGGCCGTGCGCTGATGCTTCACCTTCAGCATCACCCGCTGGCCCTCCAGGTAGGGCAGCGCCTCCGGCTTGGCCACCACTCCATCCAGGCCGGCCCCCTCGAAGCGCTGAAACCAGTCACGGGCTTGCCCCGGGTCCCTGGTGGCGGGGGTCACTCGGACCTGGGGGTCGGAAGTGGGCACAGCCGACTCCAAGAGACGTCGTCGCTCAGAGAAGGGTAGGCTCCGAAGGTCGCGCTCATCAAGGGCGAGCAGGTCGAAGGCGACGAAAGATGCCGGAGTCAGAGTCGCCAGCTGGTTGATGCGCGACTCCGCCGGGTGGATGCGCTGCAGCAGCGCATCGAAGTCAAGTCCCCCGGGACCTGCGATCACCACCTCTCCGTCGACCACGCAGCGCAGGGGTAGAGCGCGCTGCAGGGGCTTGGCCAATTCGGGGAAATAGCGGGTGAGAGGGCGTTCATTACGGCTGGTCAGCTCCAGCCGCTCATGGTCCCGGAAGATGATGCAGCGGAAGCCATCCCACTTTGGTTCGTAGATGAGGTCCTCGCTGATCGGTAACTCGCGGGACAGCTTGGCCAGCATCGGCGAAACGGGCGGTTCGACCGGCAATGTCGTGGCGATTCCTCCGCGGCGGCCTTGGGCGACAGGGTGGCATCGTAGCGCGCTCCGCCGTGGGTCTAAGCAGGCGAGGCCCACTCTCGTCGCGGACAGTCCATCCAGCTCTGCCTGACACCCTAACCCGAGCGCATCTACCCTGGGTTCATGGCCGACCTCGCCGGTACCTAATCGTCGCTCGAGGCCGCGGCGTGAACCTTCACGGGGCCTTGGTGGCGTAGCCGGCGTACAAGACGCGCACATCCTCGGTCACGACTAAATGCGCCCGGCGACCAAACTCGCCATGTGAGATCTTCCTCTGGCGCAGCTGCCAGAGCAGGCGGATCAATTGAAGAACTCCGATGGCCGGGCCGATGCCCACTATGTCATGGCCCTCGAGGTAGTAGCGGTGCATCACCGCGCGCAGTTCATCCGGGGTGATGAACTGATCCCAGTCATGCAGATTGGCTGGCATCCACGCCGTGAGACGCCAATCCTGGAGCAGCTTGATCACCACCAGCCTGCTCATGCGGGTGCGGTTGATGGTGTCGAAGACGTACACCCCACCTGACCTGAGAACCCGAGCCGTTTCGCTGATGACCGTGTCGACATCACGGACGTGCTCCAGCACGTCAACACAACAGGCGATGTCAACACTGCCATCTTCTAGAGGCAGTTCCTCGCCCGCGCCAACCCGGTAGTCGATGCTCAGGCCAGCCGCGACGGCGTGAGCCTTGGCCGTGTCGAGTGAGGCCGTCGAGGGGTCGACTCCGATGACGTGTGCGCCCATGCGAGCCCACTCCTCGGCGAACAGCCCGCCCCCGCACCCGATGTCCACCACCGTCTTGCCGGGAGGATCTACGCCGAGTGCTCTGAGCACCCGAGTGAAGTAGTCAAGTCGTGCCGGATTGATCGCGGTGCGAATCGCGCTCAAGGGTTGGTGCTCATCCCACCATATGTCGCCGGTTCGGTTGTAGATCTCATTGTCCACCGGCATGGCTGCCCTCCTCTCCCGCTGCCTGGCTCCTGAACACCTCGGCCTGGACTGGGCGCGGCCTCCCCTAGCCTTCAGCCATGGGTGAACGAGTCATCAGCAGGTCACGTGCAGGATGGCGTTGGTGTCGTTCAGGCTGCGATTCAAGATGGCGATGGCTTCTTTGGTCGGCAGGATCAGAAGCTACACCTTCCGCAGCTGGGCCTCCTTCCTTACTTTGCCAGCCACCGGCAACCCGCCCGCGGCTCCAGTTCCGACCACCAGTCGGCGGCAGCGCCAGGGGATGGTTCCTTTGGCGGTGAGCGGAGTGTGGCCATAGGCCTCCCGATACTTTTTGGAGGCCTTCTTCTTTCGCTTCTGAATTTCGCCCCGGTCGATCACCAAATCATGCTCGTAGGTCACGCCGTCGATCTGGACGGAGCCGAAGGAAAAACTCTCGATGCGCATTGATACCTCCTGGGGCTGAGGCTACTCGCCACACGCTCGAGAGACTGTGGTCTTCTGAGCCTCGCCGCCGGCGGGCACTGCGGAGATTGTCCAACAGCGTCCCCTCGCGCGGCTCCTCCCGAGTTGCGTCGCAGACCTCTGCTGGGAGTCTGAACCCTTGCTGATACCAGAATGTAAAGAGGGATCGATCGGTAATTCGGGAGGCTCGTCGCCGCTAGCCGTGGATTCTTGCTCCGGGACTGATTCTGGTCCTCGGCACAGCTTTAGGCCTGAGACTGGGGCACGGTGCTCAATGCGAGCTCGCGGGGCTGTTCTGCGCGGCCGATGAAAACCCCGGACTCTTGACGCCGCCCACCAAGACTCCGGCGATGCTGCGGGCAAATTGCTCGGGATCCCGGGTCTCGTCGTCGAGGAAGGCGGTCAAGAAGGCAGCATGGAAGCAGGCTCCGAGCAGGAGCGCGGCGGCGGCCTCGGGATCGGCATCCTTGCGAATTCGGCCGAGCGTCTGTTCGGCCCGAAGGTAGGCGGCTAGCAGCGCCGCTGGCCGGCGCGGCCCGGCGCCCAGCTGGGCGACCCGCTGTTGCCGGTGCCTCAGCCACTCCGGCTCGTCCAAGAGCGGATTGCTGGCCGGCATGGTCTGGCGGAAGTAGGCCAGCGCCCGGGCGGCTACATCGGCCAGCACCGCTTCCACCGATTCTTCGGCTGCAGTCGCCGCGCGCTCACCTATCCCCATGTCCCGAGCGAAGCTCCCCATCGGGATGCCCCCGCCGGGCAGGAAGTGCTGGGCGTTGATCTGGGGGGCCCTGAACTCTAGGGGCGCGGTTTCGGGTGGACTTGCAGGTGCCCGCTCCGCCTGCAAGAGGACCGTATGCCATCGGCTCAAGAGGTCATCGAGCAGGAGGTCCCGGATCTCGGCCGGGGCGGCGGTCGGGCCAGATGCCGCGCCCATCTGTCCGGTGTCCCGCGGTTCAACCGCGGATGCCAGAGGCGGATCCAATGACCGGTCGCGATCAGAGTGGAGCAATTCGGGAGTCTCCCGGTCCGGGGTAATCAGGGGCACGTTTAATCGGCGACCCCTAGGTTCGTCCCACCTGCTGGGGTACAATGACGCTGGCGGGCCTCGGCGTCGGTCCGCTGGCAGACCGAGCCAATCATGAGCGCGAGGCGCCGGACGACAGGAGTTGGACCCACGAGCGATTTGGACTACGAGCAAATAGACGGCATTCACGAGAATCGCATCTTGGCTTGCTTGCCCTCCGAGGATCGGGAGCGCTTGCTGGGTAAGCTGGCGCCTGTTTTCCTCAGGGTGAAGACGGTTCTCTTCGAGCCCGGGCAACTAGTGGACGCGGTCTATTTTCCCCTTGATGGGGTTATCTCCTTGGTGACGCCGCTCGAGGATGGAGCGATTGTCGAGGTGGCCACCGTCGGCAATGAGGGGATGGTCGGCGTGCCCCTCATCTTTGGCGGGGCGCTGGCGGTGCGAGCGATTTCCCAGGTAGCCGGCCGCTGTTTGACCATGTCAGCTGATGCTTTCCTAGACGCCATGGGGTCCAGCCGTCCGATCGGCCAGTTAGTCCAGACCTATGTGCTGGCACTATTTGGGCAAATATCCCAAGCCGCCGCTTGCAACCGCCTCCACACCAATGAGGAGCGCTTGAGCCGGTGGCTGTTGATGAGCCACGACCGCATCGGTTCCGACAAGTTCCTCATCACCCAGGAATTCCTTTCCCAGATGCTCGGTTCGCGCCGGGCTACCGTGACCCTGTCCGCCGGGATACTGCAGAAGGCTGGGCTAATCCGCTACCACCGGGGCCACGTGGAGATCGTTGATCGGGCCGGCCTGGAGAGCGTCTCCTGCGAGTGCTACCAAGTCATCAAGTCTGAGCTGGATAAGGTGACCTCCTCCCGCGCGTTCGCCGCAGTCTGACCGGCCGGGCGGGGCCATCGCACGGGCGCGCTGCGCCCGAGTCGGAAGTTAGCATCTGCCGACCACGGCCCAGCCTCAGGTGCGCTGCCCGGTTGCACCGGAAGAGAGGCAATTGAGCGTCGCTTGCGGAATGGCCCGCTAGCTCCCCGGCCGCCACACTCTCCCCGTCGCAGGTGTCGACCTGCGCGCTCCCTCGAGAAGGTCAACGCCCAATCGGCGGCGTGGCGCCAAGCGCGATCCAAGGGCCTCAGGGGTTGGGGATCCGGCGCGGCACGTTAGTTCTGCCCGCTGCTGGCGCAATGCCCAGGCACCGGTTGAGCCCACAGCGACTTTACGCCGTTTTGGGAGGGGGGCGGTCGTCGCTGTGGGCTCGTCGATCCGGTGTCACGGCGGCAGGTCATGAACCTCGCCGGGTCCTGTGGCCTGCCTTGGGAAGGAGGTCGCGGGAGGGGAGAGTACTCCCGCAACGGCGAGATTAGCTCCGCCGATTGGGGGCGTCGGTCCGGTGCCGTACACATCAGTCACCGCGGGATTACCCGCGAATCAGTAGGGAGTACCCGTCGGCGGATGGCCCGCGACTGGAGCGTACCTAACGCCGGCCCCGAGTGCAGAATCACGGTGAGGAACTGGTGGCGGATGCCCACTCGGAGTCCGGGCCGATGGCGCTCGCGCTACCACTGGTTTAGTAGCGCGCTGACCAGCAGCGTCCCGGTTGAGCTTCGACTCGGTCGATGGAGTTTTGATGGCGGTGTCGCTGGCGTTCGACGCCAGTGTTCATGAGGCGTGGCTCCCCGGCGCGCGCCTCCCGGAACTCGTTGACGAAGTCGCCCTAGTGGTGACCGATTTCGCAGCACCTCTCTGGTGCCGAGACGAGGGATCACGAAGCTCTCGCTAAGCCTTAGTCTCACACTTCCTGACGAATGCCCGGTGGTCGTCCTCGCCGCTGGCCGTGCCTTATCACCTGGGCCGCCTTGAGACCGTAGTGCTGTCGGGCGTACAGGTAAGCGGCGGAACCGTACACCGTCCCCAGACCCTTGTCGGCCGCCCGCTGGAGCACTGTGGCTGCGACGGCGATCTGGAACGGGACGCCGACCACGAGGAGCATGCCCACTCCAGCGGCTTCGAACCCGCCGAGCCCCCCTGGTCCCAGCGAGAGCGCGCCCGCAATCGAGGCAACGGTGTACGCGAAGGCCGCATTGGGCCAGCTGACTTGGCCGGGGTCGATCGCTTGGATCACCAGCCAGAACATGGTGATCGTGCCGACGGCTTGCACCGCGCTCAATGACGACCAGTAGAGCGTATCCCAGCGCCGCAGCAGACTGACCGTATCGCGCTGCAGTTCCAACACATCAGGAACGAACCTGCGTAGCAGGGGGAGCCGGCGCACCACCGCCACCAACCTGGCGAATATCGGCTGAACCGTGAGAATGCCGGTAATGGCCAGCACTCCGGCCAGTGCGATCGACACCCCGACAGCGGCAATGGTGTGGTGGAGTGCTCCCGGAACTGCCGCGGCGATGAGTAAGACCGTGTAAATCAGCTCTTGGACCGTGATAGTGGCGATGGTCGCCCCGACCTCCACGTGGGCGACCTCGCTCACCAGGACGGCTCGGGTCAACTCGCCGCCCGGGAGCAGGCCGGCTGCCTGCCCGGCGAAGTTAAGCACGATGGTGTCCCGGAGCCGGAGCCGTGCCCCGACCGCCAGTAGGAGCGGTTGCCAGCGCACCCCCTGCAGGAGGTAGTAGCCGAATGAGAAGGCAGCCACGACGGGGGCGTAAACCGGATTGAACCGACTTGCGGCCAGCGCAAAGCGCTGCGGGTTCACCGCGAGCACCAATGCGATGACGATGCCGATCCCGACTAGGTAGGGCAGCGCGGTTTTCAGCCGTGCCAGCCAGTTGACCTTCTTGTCTCCGGTCATGCCGGCGGCCGAGCCCCGGGCGGGGGCGCGCGCCGCAAGCCCAAGTGCGTCCGCACCAGTTCAGCGTAGACGAGTTGCGCTGGACAGCGGAGCGCGGCTACACGGCTACGGGCGGAATTCGCGGACGAACTGGATGCCTGGCGCCTATTCAGGGTCTTTCTCACCCGGTCCTTAACCGCTCCTTCGATGCCATCCTGTAACTAGCATGGGGACCGCGTGAGTCTACGAAGTGCCATTGGCGGCAACGCCGAGGGGGACGGGGCCGAGCCACCGTCCGGTCGTCAGATTGAGATCCATCACGGCAACCAGACCGCGGTCATTACCGAGGTGGGAGCTGGGCTCCGCTCCTACCGGAACGGAAGTTGGGAAATCCTGGACGGCTACGCGGCCGACCAGTACAGTCACGATGGCCGGGGTCAACTGTTGCTGCCATGGCCCAATCGACTGCGCGACGGCCGATACCAATTCGACGGCCAAGCCGCACAGCTAGCGCTCACCGAGCCCGCCCGAGGACACGCCATTCACGGTCTGACCCGATTCGCCAACTGGTCGGTGGTCGCGGTGAACCCGTCCAGGTGTGCGCTCAGCCATCTGCTCCATCCTCAACCGGGGTATGACTTCACCTTGGCCCTGACCGCCGAGTTTCAGCTGAATTCAGCTGGCCTGACGGTGACGGTCACCGCCGAGAATCGGGGTCGAAACCGCCTGCCCTATGCGGCCGGAGCTCACCCGTACCTTCGCCTCGAGGGCGCGAGTATGAACCATTGGCTTCTGCGGGCGCCGGCCCGCACAACCCTGGAGATCGACGACCGGGCCATCCCGACGGGACGTCTCCTGCCGGTGGCGGGCACTCCCTTGGACTTCACCGCCTCGCGGCCGATCGGCGAGGTCCAGCTCGATCACTGCTTCACCGAGCTGGAGCGCGGTCCCGACGGCCTCGCGTGGGTGGAACTGGAAAGCCCGGACCGCCGGCACAGAGTCAGCCTCTGGCTGAACAAGGACCACCCCTACGTGATGTTGTTCAGCGGCGACAGCCTGGCCCAGGGGGTGCGCCGCAAGGGGCTGGCGGTGGAGCCTATGACGGCACCCCCCAACTCGTTCCAGAGCGGAGTCGGGCTGCGGGTGATCAACCCTGGGGAGACCGTCAGCACCTCCTGGGGGATCAACCCGTTCGGGTGACGGCGGGCCGGCGAGAGCCGGAGGGGGGTTGAGCTCGCTCTTCGCTCAGACCTCGATCAGCACCTTGCCCACGATGTTGCCCTCCACCGCGCCGTGGGCTTCCCCGGCTAGTTCCAAGGGAAAGCGGTGCAGGGGTAGGCCGGCCTCGGGGCCGACTCGGAGCGCCCCGGCCGACACCGCCGCGGCTACGTCCTCGAGAGCCCGGCGTTTGGCGAGGTCCGGCTCGGTGTACACCAGCACGAACTGGTAGCGGGCGTTCATCCCCATGCCGGGCCGGATTTTCACTGATAGCGCCTCACGGTCACTGGCATACGCGGCGATCGTCCCGTGGCGGGCGAGGACGGTTTGATCGAGTTCCGAATTGGCCCCCGGGGCCACCTCCACGATGAGGTCGACTCCGTCTGGGAAGAGCCGGCGCAGCACCGCGCCGACGTCCTCGGTGCGGTAGTTGACCACGTAGTGGGCACCCGCCGCCTGGGCGAGGACCTCCTTCTCGGTGGAACTTACCGTGGTGACCACCTGCGCTCCCGACCAGACGGCGAGCTCGATGGCGGCGTGTCCCACGGCGCCGGCTCCGCCCGCCACCAGCACCCGGCGACCTTCGAGGGCTCTTGGTCCAAGGTGCGGCGGTCCATCCTCCGCCACCGTGAGGCAGCGATGCGCGGTGAGGGCGGGGATTCCGAGGCTGGCGCCGAGCTCCAGAGAGGCTCCCTCGGGTAGGGGCACGGCCTGCCTCTCGGGGAGGGCCACCAATTCTTGCGCGGTGCCATCGGCGCGTTGCCAGGCCGCCTCCCACAGCCATACCCGCTCACCAATCCGTCCGGGATCCACTGCGGCGCCCACCCTGGTGATGGTGCCGGCTCCATCTTGGTTGGGGACCATCTGGGGGAAAGGGGGCTCAGCCTGACTCTGGCTGGGAACCGGTCCCCGGCGGGACTTCCAATCAGTCGGGTTGATGCCGGAGAAGGCCACTCGAACCAGGACCTCGCCCGGCCCCGGCGCCGGCTCCGGTCGGTGAACTAGGTGGAGTACTTCGGGCCCCCCAAACCGCTCGTAGACCACTGCGCGCAAGGACCAGCCCTCCGGAATTGATCGTCACCAGAAGCCGCTACTGGATGAGCTGGCCGAGCGGCGGCGAGCCTGTGCCGGAGCGGCTGTTACCGTCTCCCCCGACCGGAGCCCGCTGCCAGGGAGGCTACCACGGCTGCCGGAGATCTCCAGTCGCCGGCGAGCCGGCGCTGAGTGATCTGCCGGCGTCGGTCCCGCGGCCCGGCGATACGGCTCTGGGATGATCCGCCTATGAGTGTGGAGGCCATCGCCGCGGGCACCTCACCGGAAAGGGCGGAACTGAAGCGGATCCGGGACTTCAACCATCAGGTGATGCAGGGTTCAGCTTCCGCGGTGGTCCCGGTGACCGGGGGGTTCGCGGTAATCCGCAAGGAGTTTCCCGACTCCTGGGAACACAACTGCCTAGTGGTGGGTGATCACCTCGAGCCGGGGTTGCTGATGGAGGAGGCCGACCGTGTTCTGGGGGGCGCCGGAGTGCGCCATCGGTCGATCGAGCTGGAGCTGGAGGTCTTGGATGCCAGCTGGTTGGCAGAATTTCGGGATCGTGGCTACGAAGTCCATCCCACTCTGACCATGGTGCTGCGGCGGCCCTCGGAGCGTCGCCCGAGCGCCCCCGTCGAGCGGGTGTCGTACGAGGAACTGAAGCCAGTGGTGGAGGCGGGCTGGCGCCGAGCCCTGACCGGCGCATCGGAGCAGTCCATCCGCCAGTTGGTGGAGCGTCGGCTGGCCACCCATCGAGCCTGTCAGGTCACCCACCACGCGGTTCGCGGTCCGGACGGGTTGGTGGCACGTTGCGACCTCTACCGGATCCCCCCGATCGCCCAGGTTGAGAACGTCGAAACCGAGCCGGGCTGGCAGAACCGAGGCTATGCGACCTCGGTCGTGCTCGACGCAGTCGATTTGGCCGAGAGCTCCGGCTGCACCCTGATCTTTCTGATTGCGGATGCGGACGACTGGCCGCAGCAGTTGTATCGGCGCCTCGGGTTTGAGCAGGTGGGTGGCGGCGTGACTCTGCAGCGCGCGACGCCAGTGGAGCCTGCCGGGACACCGTCCGCCGCCGCCGAATACTCGTAAGCCGCCTGCGCGAATAGGTGGCAGGCCGCCGGGCATCGCGGTTGCCCTGGGGCGCTCAGGTACCACCACATTCGGCCTTGACGATCCGCGGTTTTGCCAGCAAAACGAGCAATTCCCGGGGACTTGTTAGCTGGCGCTCAGTCGGCTGTCGGTGCTCTCCCGCTCCAAATCCCGTCGATCAGCCGGTACTGAAGTGCTTCCTCAACGTCAAAGTAGCGGCCGCTGGCGAGGTCGATCTCGACCCGCTCCGCTGGCTGATTGGTGGCTCTAGCGATCTGCTCAATGAAACGTGCCAGCTGGCGCTCGTGCTGAGCCAGTTCCTGCACCATTGCGGCCGCGGTCCCGAAGGCGCAAATTTCCACGTCCTGCAAGCGCAGGCGCGAGTGGCTGGTCGCCTGGCGACGGTGCGCCACCGCCAGGACTCCCAGCGCCGGGCCCTCGGCGCGCCCGGTGCAGACTGCCTCCACCGGCACCCCCAGCGCGGAGATGGTGTCCATCAGGGTGAGGGCGGCAGTTAAGGTCCCCTCTCCGCTGTTGAGGTGGAGCTGGATGGCACCATCGCCGGACCCGTCTAAGGTCATCAGCTGGGTGGCGGCCGCAGTCGCCACCAGCTCATCCAGGCATCCCTGGATCCAGATCATTCGGCGGTCGAACCAGAGGGCCTCCAGCCAATCCGCCAGGGGAGAGTCCTGGGCTAGATGAGGGGATGCCGGCGGATCGTCCTCGGGGCGCATGGCGTCGACCAACTCAGAGTTGATGGTCGTCACCCAGAGCCTGGAGGCGCCAGTCCAGCTGCTGGTCCAGGGCCGCCGCGTAACGCTCCAGCGTGGAGAGGCGAAGGTCGGCTGAGCCGGATTCCAAGCGAGCCACCGCTGACTGCGACGTGCCCATTCGGGCCGCGACCTCGGTCTGGGAAAGCCCCAGTCGGACCCGCCGGGCGGTCAGCGCCGTAGACAAGCTACGGCGCCGTGCCGCCATCTCGCTGAATCCGGGGAACACGGGATCGTGGCTGCGGCTGCCCATCTGGTCTCCCAACTTCGAAATTCGGATCCATTCCTTCATCACTCATCTGGTATCTTATAGAAGAGATCTCGCCTGAGGTATATGAGCGAGCGGAGGTAAAGCCAAATGTACCGGGATCAGAATGGCGCCGCGTCACTCATGGGCTCAGTCATTCCCGCAGTGCTGGACCAGTCGATGCGCGGGGAGCGGGCCTACGACATCTACTCCCTCTTGCTCAAGGAGCGGATCGTGTTCCTGGGCCAGGAGGTCGACGACCAGATTGCCAACCTCTTGGTCGCGGAGATCCTTTACCTGGAGGGCCAAGACCCCGAGCGGGACATCCACCTCTACATCAATTCCCCCGGCGGGTTGGCCTATGCAGGGATGGCCATCTACGACGTCATGCAGCACGTTAAGTGCGAGGTTTCAACCCTGTGCATCGGGATGGCCATGTCGGCGGCGGCCATGATCCTATGCGGGGGAGCCCCTGGCAAGCGGATGGCCCTGCCCAGCTCCAAGATCATGATTCACCAGGGCGCGGCTGGGACCCGGGGCGCTCCCCGCGACATGGAGATCCAGCTCCGCGAAGTCCTGGCCAACACTCAGCGGATGGCCCAGATCTTGGCTCACCACTCCGGGCGGCCCGTGGAGCAGGTGGAGCGGGACATCGACCGGGACTATTACCTGACCGCACCGGAGGCGCTCGACTACGGGCTGATCGACGAGGTACTGGCTCCCCGACGAGGCCTCGCGGCGGATCCGGGCGAGCTGGTCGAGCAGGATCAGGCGGTGGCCGCAGTCAGGTAGCCAAGCTCGAGGAACAGGGACCTGGGTTTCGCCGGACTCTTCATCCGCGGCTTGGCTGGCCCAGGTGGTCCTGTCCCAGATTTCGAGCTACCCAGTCGCCTCCAACAACCGGGAGTCGGCGGACTTGAGACCAGCTCCTACTCGACCACGCGCAAGCGGAGCGGCAGGATGGGTCCGGTCAGGTCAGCGAAGGGGACTGGCCGGCCGAACAGGTATCCCTGCAGTTCGTCGCAGCCATTGCGAACCAAGAACGCCGCCTGGGCCTCGGTCTCGACGCCCTCGGCGACGGTCTTCAGCCCCAGTGCCTGGCCGAGTGAGATGGTCGCGGCCACAATGGCGCTGTCCTCCTCGCCGGCGCCGATCCCGCTCACGAAGGACCGGTCGATCTTGAGGATGTCGAAGGGAAATCGCCGGAGTGCGGTGAGCGAGGAATTGCCGGTGCCGAAATCGTCCATGGCGAGGTGGACTCCCAAGGCGCGCAGCCGATTCAGCACCGCTGCCTCGGCATCCGGATCGGCGCTCAAGGCACTCTCAGTGACTTCCAGGCACAGCCGCTCCGGACCTAGCTGGTATCGGTCTAGGATCTCGCGTACCTCATCAGGCAGCCGCGGATCCCGCAGCTGGACCACGGAGAGGTTGACCGACACCATGAGCGCCTTGGCGGCCGGAACCGACTCCTCCCAAGCGCGGAGCGAACCGCAGGCTTGCTGGAGCACCCAGCTGCCGATCCCGGTAATGCTGCCAGTCTGCTCGGCCAGCACGATGAACTGATCCGGATAGATGAGGCGCCGCCGCGGCCTGGCCCACCGCACCAGCGCCTCTACTCCCGACATCCAACCGGTCCCGGCCGCGATGAGAGGTTGGAAGTGGAGCCGCAGCTCTCCCCGATCGGCCGCGTGGGCTAGGTGATTGGCAAACTCGGATCGGTCGACAAAGGTGTTGTGCATCTTGGAGTCGATCACCTGGTAGCGCCCGGGTGAAGTGTGTTTGGCGTGGTAGAGGGCGATGTCGGCCCGGCTGACCGCGTACTCCGCCTCGGCGGCCCCGTGACAGAGGGCCACCCCGCCGCTCACCGCGGTGACCACCTCCCGCTCCCCGATCACGTACCGATGGCCCAGTTGATCGAAGAGACGCCTGGCCGTTGCATCCAATCCGGCTCGGGAGATTCCCGCCATGACCACCACGAACTCATCGCCTCCGACCCGGGCCACCAGATCGCCGGGGCGCACTGCAGCCCGGAGCCGCTTGGCAAACTCCTTCAGCAGCTGGTCTCCTACCGGATGGCCCAAGGTGTCGTTGACCGCCTTGAATTCATCCAGATCGAGGGAGATGATGGCGGTATCGCCCTTGGCCTGGCCGAGTAGCTTGCTGAGCCGCTCCAAGAAGCCACGCCGGTTGTAAAGACCGGTCAGCTCGTCGCGATGGGCCTGGCGCCGCAGCAGCGACTCGACCCGCTTGCGGGCCCGGATGTCCTGATAGCTGGCTAGCACGCCGCTCACGTGGCCGGCGTTGTCCCACAGTGCCGCCGTCGACACCAGCACCGGGATCGCGTGGCCGTCCCGGTGCTGGCGCAGGGTCTCTACTTCATGGACCCCCTCGCCGTTAGTAAGCGTCATTTCCAGCAAGCGCCGGAACTCGCGCTCGCGGTTGATCGATACCGTGGGCAAGCGGTGGCCGAGCACCTCCTCCTCGGTCCAGCCGAGCAGTAGTTGGGCGGCGGGGTTCCAGAGGATCACGTTGGCCTGCTTGTCCACCGCGGTGAGAGCGACTGGTAACTCCGCGACCACGGCCCGCAGGACCTCATGCTCAGATAGGTCCAACGTGGGCATAGCAAAGTCGTGAGCCACCAGGCGTCGCAGCTCGTCCACGCGAGGCGTCGGGCTGGGCTCGCGACGCGACGACGGCGCCTCGATCAAATCCCTCACAGATCACCCACATGGGGAGCCTAGGCGGCGAACCGTCACCGGGCGATGACGTCGGAGTGAAGATTCACTCTCCAGCTGATCTCAAAGTGTGGCAGGCAGATCGGCTCTGGGCAAGGTGTAGCGGGAAAGTCGCTGCGGTCGTGAGGCCGCCCGGAGACTCAGGCCAGGGCTGGCTCCCGCAGGGCCGAACGGGCTGCCTCGAGCGGCGGTTTAGCTGGCAGGTCGCACCAGGTCCGGAGGCGCCACCAGCCGCCCCAGGTCTGGCGCGGAGGAGATTCCGAAGCTGTGGCGCAGGGCCGACAGCGCGGCCAGCTCCCCGCAGCGGCCGTGAACACCGGGGCCAGGGGTGGTCGAGGAGGAGCACAAGTAGGTCCCGGAAAGGGGCGTCCGGTAGGGGTTCCAGCGCAAAGCGGGACGCCAGAAAGTCTGCCGGAGGTCCTGGACGCCCGAGGCGATGTCCCCGCCGACGCAGTTGGGGTCATACGCCTCCTGGTCTTTGGCCGTGCGGTGAATCTTGGCTACCACCAGGTCGCGGAACCCGGGGGCGAACCGTTCGATCTGGGCCTCGATCTGGGGGGTCATGTCGACGTCGGACCCGGCTGGGACGTGACAGTAGGTCCAGAGGGTCTCCCCGCCGGAGGGGGCTCTGGTTCGGTCCGCGGCGCCCGCCTGTCCCACCAACACGTAGGGGAACACCGGATGTCGCCCGGCGGCCACGTCAGCCTCGGCCCGGGCCACTTCCTCGAAGGTGCCGCCAAGGTGGACCGTGCCCGCCGCGCGGCAGCCGGGATTGGTCCAGGGCACCTGGCCCGAGAGCGCGAAGTCGACCTTGCAGATGCCCGCGCCGTAGCGAAAGCGCTCCAGCGAGTGCCGGTATCTCCCGGAGATTCGGTCTCCGGCCAGCTCCACCAATTGGCGCGGCGTGACGTCGAGCAGCACCGCCTTGGCCGGCGGCAACTCGTTCAGCGAGCGAATCCACCAGCCTGTCTGCACCCGGCCCCCGCCAGCCTCCAGGGCCGCCACCAGGGCCCCGATGATCCGGCCGCTGCCTCCCTCCACGAACGGCCACCCCACGGAGTGGCCGAGCAGGGTCAGCAGCAGACCCACCCCGGCGGTCGGAGACCGGGTAAGCGGCTGCATGGCGTGGGCCGAAACCCCGGCGACTAGTGCCCTCGCCTCGGGAGAACGGAATCTCTGGGCTGCGACGCTGGCGGAGCGGATTCCCCGCAACCCGTATCCGGCGAGAGCGAGGGAGTGGACCGGTGGCCGGCGTTCAGCGGAGAAGACCCAATCCGCGATCTGTGGGGCGTGTCGCACCAGCGGTTTCATGAGCCGGCGGTAGGCGCGCCGATCCACGCCCAAGCCGTCGGCGGTCTCGACCACCGACCGGGTCACGACCGCGGCGCGGCCGCCATCCAGAGGGTGGGCGAATACCACCTTAGGGTGGACCATGCGAATGCCTCTTGACTCGAGGTCGAAGCGCCGGAAGAAGGACGACGCCATCGCCAGGGGATGTGCCGTCGCGCACACATCGTGGAGGTACCCCGGCAATGTGAGTTCCTCGGTCCGACACCCGCCGCCTGCGGTTGCGGCCCCTTCGATGACCAGGACCTGAAGTCCCGCCGCCGCCAGTGTCACGGCGGCCGCCAACCCGTTGGGCCCGCTGCCCACCACGATGGCGTCGGCGGTCTCACTCATGTGGCGCTGAATTCTCTCCCGTGGTTCGGCGGCGACCCCCGCTGAAGGGTCGGGTCACAGTCTGGAGCATGCTGCGAATCATGGCGTTGTGCCACCTGTGGCGGGCGTTGCGCCACTGGCGCGGGCGGTCGACGCACACGCTCTTTGCTGGCAACGACTGGCTGAGCGACTCCGAACCGGCCGGCCAGAGCGGCAGGGTCTGGGCCCAGAACTTGTCCTCCTGCGGGTGGCCGCCGAAGGTCAGCCCCAGCTCGTACCGGGGATCGTTCGCCCGCATCAGGACCTGCGCCTGAGCCACGGTTACCGGCCCCAGATCCTAGGCCGAGCAAGAGATCCACTCGACGACCATGTGGCCTTCGGGAGTCACCGGGGTGAACTACTCCTGGTCGGGGGAGGGCACAACACCCGGGTCGAGATCTTGACCCCACCCATCGCGAGGTCCAGCAGGGTCACCGTCCCCCGGGCTGATCCCGGCTAGGTTAGGCGGGCGCTTCGGGATCCAGCTTGATGCTGGTGGAGTTGATGCACCATCTCTGGTGGGTCGGGCCCGGGCCGTCGTCGAAGACATGGCCCAGGTGACCACCACAGCGGCTGCAGATCACTTCGGTGCGGCTCCGCAGCAGGCTGCGGTCCTCTTCCGTCTCGACGTGCCTGGGATCCACCGGCGCGGTGAAGCTGGGCCAGCCGGAGCCCGAGTCGTACTGCGTGTCGGAGAGAAACAGCTCGAACCCGCAACCAGCGCAGCGGAACAATCCCTGGCGTCCGGGGTGGGTGTACTCACCTTGGAAGGCAGGGTCAGTTCCCTTCTCCCGCAGCACGTGGTACTCCTCGGGAGTGAGCCGGGAACGCCACTCGGCGTCGCTTAGTGATTCGGTTTCCTCGACGGTGTCACTCATCTGCAGTTCTCCCGCAAGCTTGGCCCAGCCCGATGATAGCGCGGGCTCGGAAAGCTGCCCCCCGATCACTCCGGCCCGGTGGAATGGTCGCTCTCGACCCGTCGATCGGCGCCCGCAACCAGGTAGCGCAAGAAGAGGTGGGACCCCTCGCGGCGGGCGCTCAGCAGATTGAGCCAGGCAGCTTCGCCGGCGCCCAAGAGGTCCACCCCTTCGACGAATCCCGCTCGCCGCTCCCCCGCCGGTCGGCCCGCCAGCAGCGGCGAAACTGTAAGAAACAACTGATCCAGCTGACCCGCCCGCAGTAGCTGGCCGAGGAGCCGAGGACCGCCCTCGGTCAAGATCACGCGGTGGCCAGCCCGCCGAACCGCCTCCACCATCTGGGCCGGGTCCAATTCCGGACCGGGGCCGATGGCCACCACCTGGTGTCGGGTGGCCCTGGCCAATCGGGAGCGGCCCTCCTCGGAGGTCAAAAGCAGCGCCGGGACGGCCAGTCCCGGGTGGTCCAGATCGACTGAGCCGGAGCCGCTGACGATTACTAGAGTCGGCCGTTCCGGCAACCCCAGATGCTGACGCAGCTGCCGGTACGCAGCCGCGGCCGGGGGGTAGACGTGTTCGGCGGTCCACACGTGGCCCGGGCTGCCACTCAGGGTCCCTGATCCGATCAAGATGGAGTCGGCGCAGGCCCGCAGCAGCCCCATCACGAAGCGGTCGGCCTGGCTGTGGCCACTCAGTATCGAGCCCGACGAGGGGCCGACCACCGCCACCCCGTCCAGCGAGGTGACGAAGTTGGAGTAGAAAAGTGAGGGTGGCAGACCGAAAGGCCCGCCATAGAGGGCTGCCAGCTCGGTCGGCAGCGCGTACTCGGGCTGGCCCTCCCCCTGGAACAGCAGCTCCAGGGGATCCAAGGACTCCGCCGCTGGCAACCAGTTCTCTGGCATCAAGCTCCTGCGGTCGGGCGGCATGCTCCCATCTTCTGGCTCAGGGTGGAGGTGCCCCGGTCCAGCTGTCAACGTGAGGCGCGGCGGTCCCCAGTGGCCCGCATCTCTGGGCGCTGCCCGGTTGGTCGAATGGACGAGATCGGACCTGGCGCCTATACTGGCCCGGTCGCGATGCGAAAGGGGCCAACCCGTCTTCTCTACGTCCCAGCCCTGGCCCTCGGGATCGCCGTCTTAGGCGGCGGTCTCGTTACCGGGACTGTCCTGGCGTCGCTGGGCGCCCCGCGGCTGGCGGCGGCGCATCTCCAACCTCCCCCGCAGTACGTGGTGGCGATCATGCCCGGACATGGGGGGTACGACCCGGGGGCCATCTCTCCATTCAATGGCCTGAAGGAGAAGAACGTCACCCTCTCGACGGGGCTCGATCTCCGCCGGGATCTGGAGGCGGATGGGGTCAAGGTGGTGATGACTAGGACCACCGACACCGACGTGACCGTGGCCCGGGCGGAGCAGATCGCCAAGGCCAGCCATGCCGCCGTTCTGCTGAGCCTCTGGGTCAACGACTGGACTAATGACACCCTGGAGGGGGCGACCGTGTTCATGCCCCACTCCAATGATCTGCCCCTGGCCCAGAAATTGAGCACAGGATTGACCGCCGCGATCGCTCCCGCGGGCATGGGCGACCGCGGCACCGAGCTGCTTCCCCAGCTGTGGGTCCACGCCCCCATGCCAGCGGTGACCATCGAGGTCGGATTCATGAGTAACGAGCAGGACTCGCGGCTGCTGGCCGAGCCCGGCTTCCGGGCCCAGGTGGCGGCGGGCCTAACTAAGGGGTTGCTTGCCTTTGCACCCCAGATCCCCCAGATCGATACCAAACTCCTGGCCTACCGAAAGGCCGAGGTCAAGGTCGTGGCCGCCGAAAAGGCCGCCTCCACCCAGCAGGCCGCACTCCGCCAGATGGCCGGCTGGGCCCCCTTGCTGCTGGTGCTGGACGGACTGCTGGTGCTGGTTATGTACCGGGAGATGATCTGGCGCAGGCTGCGTCGTCAGGCGCCGGCCGGGGCGGTGTCGCTCCGGGCGGTGGCCTTGGTACTGGTCGGTGTGGGGAGCGCCGGGATGGACGCGGCTTGGCGAGGGATCACCCGGGCCCGCCCCCGACCCGAACGCTTCCGCCGGACGGAGCGTCCCGGACGGAGGCCGCCGACCGCCTCTCGGCCTCGGCGACCGCCCAGGGAGTGGCGCGGCCGGGCGGCCGGAGTCCACCCCCGCCGGGTGACCGAAATGGTGCAGCCCGACGATCGGAGTCGGGGCTCCGTCTTTGATGACTTCTCTTTCTGATTCGAGAGGGGCTGAGGCAGGCAAGCACGGTTGCCGCCCTCAGCTTGGCTGGAGACCCCTCTCGGGTCTTCTCGCCGCCCCGGCGACGGCAACTCTGGGGCTCCCAGGTCGAGGAGGCGGAACGTGGCAGAGGCGGTGATTGTGGAGGGAGTCCGGACCCCCATCGGTCGATATGGCGGGGTGTTGGCTTCGGAGCGACCGGATGACCTCGCGGCCCTAGTCCTGCGCGCCCTGGTGGACCGGGTGGGCCTGGAACCCCAGGAACTGGAAGACGTCTACCTGGGCTGCGCCAATCGGGTGGGAGAGGACAACCGGAACGTGGCCCGAATGGCGGCACTCCTGGCGGGCTTCCCGGTCGAGGTCGGGGGTTGCACGGTCAATCGCCTCTGCGGGAGCGGACTGGAGGCGGTCGTGGAAGCGGCCCGGGCGATCTCCCACGGTGATGGCGCGGCGATCATCGGGGGTGGAGTTGAGTCGATGAGCCGAGCCCCCTGGGTGACCCCCAAACCGGGTCAGGGATACGCCAGGGGGGAGCGGATCCTCCACGACACCGCCCTGGGGTGGCGCTTCATCAACCCCCGAATGGAGGCCCTGTACGGGACCGATTCGATGGGCCAGACCGCTGAGAACGTGGCCCGTGCCTTCTCGATCGATCGCCAGTCCCAGGACCAGTTCGCGCTGGGCAGCCACCGTCGGGCGCTGGCGGCCCGGGCGCGCGGCGCCTTCTCCGATGAGCTGATCCCCGTGGAGACGGCCCAGGGCACCGTCGCCGCTGACGAGGGCCCGCGGGCGGATTCCTCCATCGAGCGGCTGGCTCAGCTCAAGCCGGCCTTCGCCGCTGACGGCACCGTGACCGCCGGGAACGCCAGTCCTCTCAACGACGGGGCCGCGGCGCTGCTGCTGACCTCCCCGGAATTCGCCGCCAGCCGGGGGCTGCGCCCGATGGCGGCCGTCCGGAGCATGGCGGTCGCCGGCGTCCCACCCGAGCTGATGGGCATCGGTCCCATCCCGGCGACCCGCAAGGCTCTGGAGCGGGCCCATCTGAGCCTGGGCGACATCGATGTAATCGAGTTGAACGAGGCCTTCGCGGCCCAGTCGCTGGCGGTGCTGCAGGGGCTGGGGCTGGAGGCCGACGACGAGCGGGTCAACCCCAATGGCGGCGCTATCGCTCTCGGCCACCCGCTCGGCTGCTCGGGCAGTAGGATCTTGGTCACGCTTATCCATGAGCTGACGCGGCGGCAACTCCAGTTCGGCCTGGCCACCATGTGCATTGGGGTGGGACAGGGCATCGCGGTAGTCGTCGAGAACTTCCGCTGATCGCAAGTTCACCGCCCGGCTCCGCCAAATGGTCCACCGACAACAAATGACAATGAGGTAGGGAATGTCCAAGGTCGACGAAATCGCGCACGACTTCCTGAAGAGGAATGCCGACCTAGACCCCAACGAGGCCTCCGGCCGGGGCCTCCTGGGCCACGACGCCGAGCTGACCGACTACTCCCCGAGTGGTGAGGAGGCGCGAGCTGAGCTCGCGCGAGCGACGCTGCGGCAGATCGAGGGAATCGCGCCGGAGTCGGAGCGCGACCGGCTTGCTTCAGCAGTAATGCGCGACCGCCTGCAGGCGGTCGTCGACGTTCATGACTCTGGCGACTGGATGCGGGGACTCCACGTCTTCGGGCCTACCACCATCGCCAGCCGGGTCTTCGATCTGATGGCCACGGAAGACGACCACGACTGGGAGCTGATCGTGGAGCGGATGGAGAAGGTACCCGAATGCGTCAAGGGGAGCCAGGCGACGCTGGAGCTGGGTGCCAGCCGCAACGTGGTATCGGCCCGCCACCAGGCCGTGATCTGCGCCGAGCGGGCTCGCACCTGGGCAGGAACGGACTCCAACCCCGGCTTCTTTCGGACCCTAGCGGCGGGCTACACCGGTCCCAGCCAGCTGCTTCGCTCGCGGCTAACTCCTGCGGCCGTGGCCGCTGACCAGGCCTACCTGCACTTCGCCGAGTATGTGGAGGGGAGCTACCTGGGGCGGGCGAGCGACCGCGAAGGCTGCGGTTCCGAGCTATATCAGCTGAACTGTCGGGTCTACAACGGGATTGAGATCGACGGCGACCAGACCTACCAGTGGGGCTGGGAAGAGCTGGGACGGATCCAGGACGAGATGGACCGCACCGCGGATCGGATCGTGCCGGGCGGGAGCCTGGCCGAGGTGACGCACCTGCTGGAGACCGATCCGGCCCGAGCCATCGAGGGCGAGGCGAACTTCTTGGCGTGGAACCAATCCTTCCTCGACGAGACCATGGCCGCGCTCAACAGTGTCCATTTCGACATCCCCGAACCGGTCCAGCGGGTGGAGGCGATGCTGGCCCCGCCGGGCGGCAGCCCGGCCATGTACTACACACCACCCGCCGAGGACTTCAGCCGGCCCGGCCGCACCTGGTACCCGACCTTGGGCCGGACCCACTTCCCTCTTTGGATGGAGATCGCGACCGCCTACCACGAGGGAGTCCCTGGCCATCACCTGCAGCTGGGCCACATCTGCTGGCTCGGGGATCGGCTGAATCCTTTCCAGGGCCTCCTGGGTCTGATCTCCGGTCACGCCGAGGGCTGGGCCCTTTACGCCGAGCGGCTGATGGGCGAGCTCGGCTACCTGGAGAACCCGGATTACTACCTGGGGATGCTGGCCAACCAGGCCTTCCGGGCGGCCCGGGTGGTGGTCGACATTGGCCTTCACCTCCAGCTCCGGCTGCCGGAGAATCAGCCGTTTCACCCGGGCGAGGTCTGGTCCCGGGAGCTGGCGGTGGACTTCATGACCCTGTGCTCGGGCCGGGCCCAAGAGTTCTGCGCTGGAGAGGTGGACCGCTATCTGGGGATTCCCGCCCAAGCCATCTCCTACAAGCTAGGCGAGCGGGTCTGGCTAGAGGTCCGCGAGGAGGCCCGGAGGACGTGGGGTCCCCGTTTCAGCCTCAAGGAGTTCCACCGCCAAGCCCTCGATCTGGGTAGCGTCGGATTGCAGCAGTTGCGTGAGGAGATGGTGCAGCCGAGGTCGGACGCCGTCCCGGCCGACTGAGCTTGCGGTTGGACGCCGCTGACCACCTAGGCCTCGGGCCGACGGGAGCCGCCGTTTGGTGCAGACTGGGCCGTCTATGGACGCTCCGCGCATTGAGAACCTGATCCTCGCCAATCACGTCGAGGCGGTCAACGGACTGCTCTACATCTCCGGCGGCGGCTGGACTGACCACTGGAGACCGGCCGCCATTGGTCCTGGGCAACCGGTGGTGAGCCACCTGGGCGTCGGAGTCACCGTGCTGGTTCCCTGGACTGCCAGCGGCAATCCTTACCCGCTCTCGGTAGCGGTCCAGGACGCGGTTGGGAACCAGATTGCCGGAATGGCGACCCAGCTCAACGCCACCAGGCCGCCCGGGTTGCCGACCGGCGCCGACCTCCGGAGCGTGTTGGCCCTGTCCATGAACCTGGTGTTCCCCAAGTCTGGCGAGTACCGGGTGGTGGCCACCCTGGCGGACCAGCCGACCTGCCGGGTGGACTTCCGGGTCCACGACGTGGCCCCGCCGGCGCCCGCTCAGCCTACCCTCAACTAGGCGCGGTCGGACCGGGAACGGATATCGCTAGACTCCGGCCCGTGCCGGCTCTCGACGGCGGCGGTCGGGCGCCCTTCCGGGAGTTCGAGACCTGGTACCAGGTGGTAGGCGAGTTGCGGCCGGGCGCCGAGGACCAGCCGGCTCCGCTGGTTTTGCTGCACGGCGGCCCCGGTGCCACCCACGACTACCTGACTCCCCTCGCCGAGCTCGCCAAAGCCGGTCGAGCCGTTGTCTTCTATGACCAGGTCGGCAATGGCCGGTCCACTCACCTGCCCACGCGGGGCGCCGAATTCTGGACGGTCCAGCTCTTCGTTGATGAGCTGGCAAGCCTACTCAGGCACCTAGGGATAGCCGACCGCTACCACGTCCTCGGCCAGTCCTGGGGCGGCTTTCTGGCTCAGGAGCATGCGCTCACCCAGCCCCCGGGGCTGCGTTCCCTGGTCATCTCGAACTCGGCAGCCTCATTTCCGGCCTTCGTGACCGAGACCAACCGGCTGCGAGCGGACCTGCCCCTGGAGGTGGAGACCACTCTGCGCCGCCATGAAGAGGCGGGCACGACCGACGATCCCGAGTATGCCGCCGCCTGCGACGTCTTTTACCACCGCCACCTGTGCCGGCTCGAACCCTGGCCCGCGGGCGTGAGCGAGGGGCTGGCCCAGATCGATCTCGATCCCACTGTTTACCACACCATGAACGGGCCGTCCGAGTTCTATGTCATCGGCTCGATCAAGGACTGGTCCGCCGAGACCCGCCTCCATCAGCTCCGGGTCCCGACCCTGATCGTGTCGGGGCGCTTCGACGAGGCCACTCCAGCGCTGCAGGAGACCTTGCTCAGGGAGATCGCGGGCAGCCACCAGGTGATCTTTGAGCGGTCTTCCCACCTTCCGTTCTGGGAGGAACCGGAAGCCTACCTGGCGGTGGTATCGGAGTGGCTGCGCAACCACGACTGACTCCTACCCCTTAGATCCCCGGGCCCGGCGTCGAGCGCTTAAGGGGCTCGGATCTGCGGGACTGACCGAGTTCCCGGCAGGAACCGAAATTGCTCCTGCCGGGAATGATCAGGTCCTGCCAAGGAGCCGGCCTAGACCGTCACGCCTGCCGGCTGGCGTAGCCCATCTCGGCGGAGCGGGCGGGGTCAGCCGGTCCCGCCGCCTCGCCGGTCACCTCAATCCGAACCTCTCCGGTTGGGGCGGCGTGGGGTCGGCCGAAGATCGCAAAGATTACCCCGGCGACCACGAAGCTCACCAGATAAGAGACGTCACCCAACTGGGGATAGGCGCTGGGGATGGGGCCGACGAACCAGGTCTGGTTCATGAAGGGGATCGACACTGCCAGACCAACCAACCAGGCGATCGTCCCGACCCGCACGGTCGAGTTTTGGTCATAGAGAGCGCGCAGCTCGTACGAGCCCCGGTGCTTAAAGAACCAGTCGACCAAGACCACGGCGACCCAGGGGCCGATCCAGTACGAGAGCAGAAGGAGGAAATCGCTGTACTGGCTGGCGGCCTGATTCGCATTGCTCCCCCCGGTGGCCAGCAAGCCGCCCAGCAGCCCGACCACGATCGCCGCCTGCCAACGCCGGAAGCGGAAGCGCACCGCTGCGGCCACCACCAATGCCACCAGGATGGCGGCTCCAGCAACAATCGGGGTGGCGACCAGAGATTGCTTCTCCGAACCGAGGGTCCGGTTGGCCACGATCAGGACGCCCGCCGTGACCCCTCCAAAGATCAGCGCTGCGATCCCCGCCCTGATCAGCGGAGAGCGTTCGACCTTCACCACCAGCGCCGACATCGACCCGCTGTAGATGTTGAGGGCATTGGCGCAGGCGGTGCCGGCCGCGATTGCCAGCAAAGCGACCTGGGCGAGTGGACCGGGCATCAGAAACGCGATCGCGTTGGCCGGGTTGGCAGCGGTGGCCGCCGGCATGGCGATCGAGACGGTTAGCGCCCCCATCCACTCCAGGATCAAGCAGGGGATGAACATGCCCAGCGCGGTCCACCAGATGATGCTGGAGGGCTTGGTCGCTTTGGGCAGGTAACGGGAATAGTCGGAGGCGAACGGCATCCAGCCCATGGCGTAGGACAGCGCCAGCCCGATGGTGATGATGAAGCCGCCGGTAGACCCGCCGAACGGGACCGGGGCTTTGGGGTTGAAGGGCAGGCCGTAGTGGCCGGCCTTGAAGGTGAAGATGGCCAGGATCAAAAAGACCACCACCAGGGCCACGCTCATCCACTTCTCAAAGGCATGGATCATGTTGTGGCCATAGACCGCGAGCGCTACCTGGCCCACCACCATGATGGCCAGCGCGATGAAGTAGTTGAGATGGGCGAGCTCGGCCAGGGCGAAGGTTCCGTAGACGGTGTTTACCGCGAACCACCCGATCCCGGCTAGGTAGTTGAGTCCTGCTGGACCGAAGTTCCCCAAGAGGCCGAACGGGGCTCGTGACTGGATCATCTGAGGCACCCCGAGGCGGGGTCCGAAGGTGCTCAGCAGCCCCAGCAGGAGAGCGCCCAGTAGGTTGCCGATGGCCAGGGCGACGAAGGCGCCTAACATGCTCACGCCGAAGGTCCCCACCGCCAGGTTGCCGATCACCCAGGTGGCCAGGACCAAGTTGGCGGCCATCCAGAGGGTGAACATCTGGAAGGGTCGGCCATGGCGCTGGGCTTGGGTGATGTGCTCAAGCCCGTGGGGCTCGATTTCAAGGACCTCGTCCTTGTACAGATGTCCTGGGCTGGCCACGCCTTCGGTCATGACAATTCCTCCCGCTCCCGACCCGTTGAATTCCCACCTGCCGGCGGTGTCTGACCACTTCCGGTTGGGGAGATTTTCCGCTACAGGTAGTGGGGTGTCAAGGTCCTAGGCACAATATCTTGACCCCCAAGCTGGTGTTGGTCGGAGGCGGGATCCGTGCATCAGAGCGTCGCCCGGAGGGGCCAACTCGCCGTTACGAAATCGGACGAGACCATCCCACGGAGGGGGCTCTGGGGGAGCTGATCCGGGCCCATCCGGGCGACATCGCGATCGGCATCGCCACCATGTGAATTGAGATCACCACGGTCCAGGCCCCAGCCCAGGAGATGTTCGGGGGCGGTGGCGCCCCGCCGCTGCGGCTGAGCGGACGAGCACGACCCTACGGCAGTCCCTGATTAGGGCCAAGCTGCCCCGGGAGATCCAGGCGCGCATGCCGTGCGAGGGCTGCTGTAGCCAGGGCGCCAGGGATCGGTGAGGCTCGGTCGTCAGCTCACCGCTTTCTTCAAGAGCGCGCCGATTCTTGCCTCTTCGGCGGTGGTCAACTCGTTCAGAGCGAAGGACGTCGGCCACATAGCGCCGTCGTCGAGGTTCGCCTTGCCGGTGAAGCCGAGCGTCTGATATCTGGCTTTGAACTTCCCTGCGTTTTGGAAGAAGCAGACGACCGTGCCGTCCTTGGTGTACGCGGGCATCCCGTACCAGGTTCTCGGTGCGAGGACCGGTGCTGCGGCTTTGATCAGAGTGTGGAGTTTCTTGGCCATGGCGCGATCCGGTTCCTGCATCTTCGCGATTGCGGCGAGCAATTCAGTTTCCCCATCCGCCTTGGTCGCCTCTGCCTTCAGTTCCCGGGCCCGCTCGCGCATCGCGGCTCGTTCCTCGTCCGTGAATCCCTTGGACGCCTTGCGGGTAGTTCTCTTGGCAGACTGCTGCGTGCCCGTCTTTGCGGGGGTCCTCTCAGCCATTGCGAAGCTCCTCCATGCGCCGATTGAGTCCCAGCCCTTGAACTCCGGGGATGATAACCAACGTACCGTCACGCGAACCGAGCTCTTGCCCGAGCCGGAGACGCCGGTGAACACCGTCAGCCGGTGCTTCGGCTGGCAGCGACGTTCCTGCCGGTCAGGCTGCCCGTCGGCGCGGCCACTAGTAGCGCCTCGCCGTCCGAGCCGAAAGACAGTGGCACCAGATACGGCGCACCGTCCGCCGCGGCACTCGCCTCCCAGATCTCGATGTCGTGGGTGGGCCGACGCTCAAGGTCGCGACGACACTGAGCGCGGGAGCGGGGGATCGGCACTCATCGGTCCTGAAGCAGCCCTAGGACATTGCCATCGGGGCCGGTGACGGTGGCCACCAGGCGGCCGCCACCTACGTCGCGCACGGGGTCCTTCACGGTGGCAGCCGCGGCGGTCACCTCGGTGAGCTTCGCCTCGATGTCCGGGACGTGCCAGTAGGCCACGGGCGAGGTCATGCCCTGCGGTCCACCGCCCGGCACCAGTCCGATGTGCTGGCCCGCGGCCTCGAAGCCGACGTAGTAGGACTCGTCGGTCTGCGGCGGTACGCCGAGCAGGGAGGTGTATACCGCTTTGGCCGTCGCCAGGTCGGAAACGGGATGCAGCACGGTCTTGATTCCCTGGGTGGAAGAGTCGGTCATAGTCACTCGCTAAAACATCCAGTGAATGGTGACGTCCATGGCGGTCATGCTAGCTGCGGCTCGGTGACCGGCGCTTCTCGATTCCTGACCGATCCGGTCACCTGTTTCGCCACTCCGATCAGTTCGATTAAGCGACTGCTGAAGGTGCCGGCGACGAGCGGCCGACCGCGAAACGGACCTCGGTGACGCTGAGGTCGTTACGACGCAGCAGCGCCATCGCGCGCTCGCGGCCGCCGAGGTCGCGCAGGTACTGCGCCGCGGCGGGTCTGCTGGTCACCTGGGCGATCATGCCACGTCGCGCTGGTGTTGCCTAGCGCCGCAGGCATCCCACCCCAATCTGCGTCCGCTCTGGCCCGGTCTGCTCCGCTTACGTCCTCGAACTCGCAGCCGTGCTGCTCTGACCAGCGACGTAGGAGACACGTCCGATTCTGATTCGGTCAGCGCGCACGTGAATTTTGTCCGGACGATGGCGACATGGGGATAGGAATTTGATCGCGTGATACGGCGTCCACGGCCTACTTTTCTGTGGCGGTGGTGTGCTTCCGGGTTACCTGGCGGTTCCGCGCGGCCTAGCGTACCGCGACTCACGAGCGCGCTAATCTCGCTCTCAGCCGGCGGCTCCAACCGGCGGCGTGGGTCCAGCCGGCATGGTTGATCCGGGTCTGTCTATACTCGACTTGGTCCGCCGAGTTAACCACAATTACATCGAGGAGGACTGCTCATGGCAGCGCCAATCTTCGGCTACCACATGCCCAACTACAGCTTTTCCGGCGTTACCAGTGACGCTCTTTTCGACCATGTAGCGGACATGGCGGTGGCGGCTGAGACGGCTGGCTTCGACATGGTCACGGTGATGGACCACTTCTATCAAATCCGGGGCGTGGGTGGGGAAACCGAGCCCATGCTGGAGTCGTACACGACCTTGGCGGCGCTCTCCCAACGGACCCGGACGATTCGCCTCAGCGCGCTGGTCACCGGGGTCACCTACCGAAATCCGGCGTTGCTGGCGAAGATGGTCACCACCTTGGACGTGCTCTCGAAGGGTCGCGCGATTTTGGGCCTCGGCGCCGCGTGGAACGAGGACGAGCACGCCGGCTACGGGTTCGAGTTTCCGTCCATCGGCAATCGCATGGACCGGCTCGATGAGGCGGCCAGGATCGTCAAACTCATGTTCACTGAGGAGCGGCCGACCTTCGCCGGACGGTACTTCCACATCGATCGGGCGCTCAACGTGCCCCGACCGATCCAGCCTGGCGGTCCCAAGCTCCTGATCGGGGGGGCCGGGGAGAAGCGCACCCTGCGGATCGTGGCCAAGTACGCTGACATCTCCAACTGGTTCCCCGGCCTCGAGGACACCAAGCGCAAGCTCGACATCCTGGATCGGTACTGCGAGGAGGAGGGCCGCGATCCATCCACCATCTTGAAGACGGTGATGGCACCGTGCCTGCTGGTTCTCGACGAGGCGCAGGCCCGCCAGCTCAAAGAGAGGATTCCCCCGGAGCGGCTGGCCGTCATGGGCGACCCCGTCCTGCCCGACCAGGCGGCTGAGGTGCTGCGACCCTACCTGGAGGCCGGGATCGGAGGCTTCACCTTCGGCAACCCCAACCTCAGCACCCCCGAGCTACTGGCGGCTGCGGGCGAGTTAAAGCGAAAGCTCAGCTGACCGGCCCCGGGCCTGACCGCGCGCCCGGGTGAGTAACTGGGTCAGCATGGATGACTAACGAGCGGGCGACCGTCATTTGCCCGGCGACTTGGTCGTGGCTGAGCCGGCCCCAGCTCCCGGCAGATTGTGAGCCGGCTTTCAGGCGGAGCCCAGCTCGCCGGCGTTGACTGAGGAGGCGGCCAACCCACCCGGGCGACTACCGACTGAAGGAGTGCCGCCAACAAGGAGCGGGCGGTGAAACGAATTACCCGACGACTACTACTGTTAGGCAGCACGGTGGCGGGAATGATCGGGCTCGGCATCGGGGAGGCGTCCCTGCCCGCTGCCTCGGGCAGTGCTTCCGGCGGGGTCGCGGCGGCCCACTTGGCTACGGCAGCTAGGCCAGCCGCAGCGCCAGCCAACGCGGGAGCCAGCAGCAGCATGAATCCCAAGAATTGTCCCAACATGTCCGGCTCAGCCGAGGGACGCTCGACCAGCAGCGCCACCTAGCGTCCGACATGCGCGGCGATCGGTTCGCCAGCGGGCCGGGGCCGAGGCGCCTGGTTTTGGGGGCCTAGCCGGACGTGGGCGGGTCGGCGGAGGCGCTCTCCTCGAGGGAGGCCTCCAGCTGGAGCGTGCGCCGGAAGGCGGCCCAGACGGCATCTCCGATAACCGTTCGGAAGCGACCCCGCTCCAGCGCCGCCAGCGCCTCCGCAGAAGTGCCCCCGGGGGAGGTCACCATGTCCCGCAGCTGGGCTGGATGCTCGCCGCTCTGGATGGCGAACTCAATCGATCCCCGCAGGGTCTCCAGCACCAGGCGGCGAGCCAGATGGCGCGGGAAGCCCAAGTGGACCGCCGCCTCCACCAGCGACTCGGAAAAGAGAAAGGCATAGGTGGGCCCAGTACCGCTTACTGCCGTGGCCATGGCCACTTGGCGCTCATCCTCCACCTCCAATTCCGACCCCAGAGCTGAAAGCAAAGCCCGCACTTGGGACTTGGCCGCCGCGGACACCTCGGGAGTGGCAAACCACACGCTCACCCCCGCCCCGATCTGAGCCGGGGTATTCGGCATCGCCCTGACGATGGCCCGGTGGGCGAGCCGCGCGGATAGAGCAGCGGTATTGGCCCCCGCCACGATGCTGATCACCAGGGTGTCGGCCCGCACGGCGCCCGCCAGCTGACGGAGCACTCGGGGCAGCACCTGCGGCTTAACCGCCAAGAGGAGGATGTCGGCCTGGCCGGCCACCTGGGCGTTGTCAGCCAGCACAGTCACCCCCCAGCGGCTCTCCAGTTCTCGAGCGCGCTCGGCTCGCGGGTGGCTGCAGACCACCTGAGCGCTGCTCAGGAGGCCGCGGCGCAGCAACCCCGCGATCATGGCCTCTGCCATCACCCCGGTGCCCACCACGCCGAGCGAGCTGGCGCTGAGGTCTGCCACCGGCTCCACTCGGGCCATTTCATCTTGGTTCATTGAGTAGGCGCTAGGTTGCCATATCCGCGGTGCCCGCTGTGCTGGCTGAAAGCCGACTCCAGAGAACTGACACAATCGAGAGGGTCCCCCGCCGCTTGGTTGGGGCCGGGAGCAGATTCGCCAAACTACGAGTAGCCGGGAGGGCCAGCGCCATGCGAGATGACATCCGAGCTGAGACGGTGACCATCGCCGGCCACGGCGGCGACCAGATCGAGGCCTACCTGGCCCAGCCCTTAGACGAAGACACGACCGGCTCGGTGGTGGTGATTCACCACATGCCGGGCTACGACAGCTGGAGCAAGGAGGTTACCCGCACCTTCGCCGCCCACGGCTACCTGGCGATCTGTCCCAATCTGTACTCGCGCGATGCCCCCGGGGCCAGCCCCGACGATGCCGCGGCCGCGGTCCGGGCCAAGGGTGGCGTGCCCGACGAGCGCCTGGTCGGCGACGTGGGTGGAGCGGCCGCCCATCTCCGGGCTTTCTCCACCAGCAATGGGAAGGTCGGGGTGATCGGCTACTGCTCAGGCGGCCGCCAGTCGTTCCTGGCCGCCTGCAGCCTTCCGCTCGATGCCGCGGTGGTCTGCTACGGAGCCTTCATCGTGGGCGACCCGCCCGAGGGCATGCCGCTCAAGGTGACCTCGCTGCTGCACCTCGTCCCTGAGCTGAAGTGCCCCATCCTGGGGTTGTTCGGGGCAGAGGACCAGTTCCCCTCCCCCGAGCAGGTTGCAGTCCTCGAGAAAGCCCTGAAGGCCCAGGGGGCAGAGTTTGAGTTCCACACCTACCCCGGCGCTGGCCACGCCTTCTTCTCGCCTGATCGCCCGAGCTTTCGGCACGAGGCTGCCAAGGAGGGGTGGGCGGAAATCTGGGAGTTCTACGGTCGCAACCTCGCCACTGGAGCAGCCTGAGGTGTGCACGTATCAGACCGAGACCCTCAACCTCCAGGGCAGCGGCAAGGGAGCGCAGGGTTGGTTCAAAGTCACCGATGCCAGCGTCTACTTCGACCACCCGGTCCACGCCCCGGCCGAGCACACCCTCAACCTGGATTTTCTCAATCCATCATTGGGTCCGGGCGCCCGGGTGGCGCTCGAGTTGGACGCCGATTCCGCCCTCGCGCTGGCGGAGGCCATCCGAACGGTCTTGGCCGCGAGTGGGATGCCCGGGTGATCGGGCGCGGGAGGCGGAGCGCGCGGTCACGATTCCGTAGATTCAGCCCTGTGGCACGGAGGCGTCGCGAGCTGACTCGGCGGCTGGCTCTGGACCACGGTCGCTTCCACACCATGCGCTGTCGAGGCTGAATCCGGTTCCGGCGGCGCGACTAAAACGGTGGGTGCCCAATGCGCGCACCACGCCATTTTCCCCAGCTTGAAGGGGGATTCTGCGTCTACCGCAGACCTCTTGCTCGACAACAACGCCCGCTATGCCGCCAACTTCTACCGGGGCGATTTGCCGATGCCGCCCGACCGCACGGTCGCGGTGCTGGCCCGCATGGACGCCTGGATTGTGGTCAGCAGGATCCTGGGTCTGGCGGAGGGTGACGCGCATGTCATTCGCAACGCCGCGGTCGCTGTCGCCGCCTGACTCCTTTCGGGGACCTGGTCCCGCCGGCTGTTTACGGCCCAGCTCCTCCGAGAGCCGGGACCACCCCCAACCGTCAGCGCCGGTTGCTAACCTGGGCCCGCCACTTGGCCCTTCGATGGGTGATCCCGCGGTACCTCACGCAGACTAGGACACAAATCGGAGCGGGGCGCCAGGACCGCTCACCGCCGCACTAGGGAGTTGCCGCTTGGCACCGCGCCCCCCTTCCCCGAACGCCCAGAGCGTCGAGTCACCCCGGTCGCCCGTGGACTGGGAGACCCTCGACGCCTACGGGATCGCGCATCCCCGGCTGGCTGTCTGTGCCGACCTGGCGGCCGCCCTCGAATTCTGGAGGTCCAGCCCCGCCGGCTGGGTGTGCCTAAAGGGGACGTCCAGCGGTCACAAGACTAGACAGGGCCTGGTGGCTCTGAACCTGGAATCGGAAGGCGAGCTCACCGAGGCCTGGGTCCGCCTTTCCGCTGTGCTGGAGGAGCTGGCGCTCGGTCCGACGCTTCTGGTTCAGGAGCAGGTCCCTCCGGGGCGCGAACTGATCCTGGGGGGACGGCGAGACCCCGTCTTCGGCCCCGCCGTTTTGCTGGGGCTAGGCGGCACCCTGGCCGAGGTCTTGAATCAGGGCCAAGCCCGGCTGGCGCCGGTCACAAAGGCTGAGGCGGAGCGGATGGCGGCGCAGATGTTGGGCGCGAACGACCCGGCCGTGAGCCAGCTGGTCCTGGCGGTTTCCCAGCTGCTGCTGGACCACGGGGAGATCGAGGAGCTGGACCTCAACCCGGTGATCATGACAAAGAGCGGCCCAGTTGCCGTTGACCTTCGGGTCATCGCGGCGGGGGCCGGGACGAAGCAGGCGGTGACCGCTGGTGAAGAAGTCCGCCGGGAAGCCGGCCTCGCCATCGGTCGGATGCTGGCGCCCACCTCGGTGGCCCTGATCGGCGCCAGCACCGATGTCGATAAGCCCGGAGGCAGGGTGCTGCACTATCTGACGGAGCGGGGTCTCGCCGATCGAGTCCACCTGGTCAACTCCCGGACGCCCCAGATCGGCGATCTGCCCACGGTGGCGGCGGTGGCCGAGCTCCCCCTGGGGGTCGACGTCGCGGTGATCGCGACCACGGCGGAGGCGGTCGCCGGTATCCTCGGCGAGTGCGCCGATCGGGGCATCGGATCGGCGATCGTGTTCGCCAGTGGCTTTAGCGAGGCGGGCCACCAGGAGCTGGAGAACGAGATCCGCCGGATCGCCCGGACCCGGGGGATCCGAGTCTGTGGAGTCAACACCATCGGGGTGGTGGGTGATCTGCCGCTGACCTTCACCAGGGCGTTGGACTACCCCGAACCCTGCGCCGGATCGGTCTCCTACGTGACCCAGAGCGGCGCTTTAGGGGGCAGCTTGCTGATCCGCTCGTGGGCCCACCGGCTCGGGACGGCGCAATTTGTCTGCGTCGGAAACCAGACCGACCTCACCATCCCGGACTACCTCCGGTTTCTCGCCCAAGACCCCGCCACCCGAACGGTGGGGCTGTTCGTGGAGGGGCTTGAGGACGGGCGCGACTTTGCCCAGGCCGCCCGGGCGGTCACGAACGCTGGCAAGGGGCTGGCGGTCCTGCGCTCGGGGGAGACGGCGGCCGGCTCGGCTGCGGCGCGCTCCCACACCGGAGCCCTGGCAGGACTTAGCCAGCTTTACGACCAGGTGATTGCCGATAGCGGGGCGGTCCGGGTCGCCGACCTGACCGAGTTGGTGGCGGTGTGCGAGGCGCTGGACTGGCAGCCGAGAGCCTCGGGCCGGCGGCTGGGCATCCTGGCTACCTCGGGCGCCGCCTGCAGTCTCCTCGCCGACGGGGCCCTCGGCCAAGGACTGACCCTGCCTCCCTGGAGCGAGGCCACCACCGCCGCTCTTCGGGCCGCCTTGCCGTCCTTTGCCGCAGTGGGTAACCCGATCGACACGACCGGGAATGTCCTGAGGGATCCCCAGCTGGTGGGCCGGGCCCTGGAGTGCGTCGCCGCCGCGCCCGAAGTCGATGTGATCCTGATCGCGCTCTCGACCCTCATCGGAGAGGCTTCCCGGCAGGCGGCGCGCGACATCGTCCAGGCCACTTACCAAAGTGGCAAGCCGGTAGTGGTGGGCTGGAGTCTTCCCGAATCCGTCTGCCCGGAGGCATTTCGACGACTCCGGGAAGCGCGGATACCGGTCTTCGACTCCTACTCCCTGGCCCTTCTGGCGGCCACCTCACTCACGAGGATGGCCGTCCGCGGCGCCTGACTGCTTCTCTTTATCGTCGCTCGAGCGGCACGAGAGCATCGAGACGACTGAGGGCGATGGATTCGGGCCGGGTGGGGAAAGGCAGGACCGGCGCTCGGTTCTGGGGGTCGTACACGGGAACCGAGGCGGGGTCGTTGAGGATGACCTGGAGGGCCATCTCCGCCGCCCCAATCAGGACCGCGTCCCGGCCGAACCGCGGCTTGACCAGCTCCACCCGCTGGTGCTCGGCGTCGTAAATCCCGCGCTGCAGCAGCTCCACGATGGTGGGCCGGGCCAGGTCCAGCAGCTCTTCGAACATCCCCCCCAGGATGAGCATCTCGGGATTGAGGCTGTTGACCAGGTCGATCAGACCGACGCTGATCCACTTGGCGGTGGCGTCGACTGCGGCCAAGCATTGGGGGTCGCCTGCCTGAGCTCTCCGCACCACCTGTTCCGCGGGGGAGCGGCCCCCGGGGTGGAGACCAGCTCGCCGGACCAGGGCGTCCTCGCCCACCTCCGTCTCCCAGCAGCCCCGCGCTCCGCAGTGGCAGGCGGAGCCGTCGGGATTCACCTGCATGTGGCCCACCTCCCCGCCGTAACCGGTGGCACCCTCCAGCATCCGGCCGGCGGTGATGATCCCGCCGCCGACGCCCGCCTCCGCGTGGAGATAGACCAGGTCGTTGACGCCACTGGCGATTCCTCTCGAGTGCTCGGCCATCGCCCCCAGATTGGCGTCGTTGCCGACCAGCACCACGGCGTCCCCGGCGATGGTGCCCTGGAGGCGAGCCGCCAGCGGGACGTTGCGCCAGCCCAGGTTCGGCGCGAAGTGGACCAGCCCGTCCCGAGAGCGCACGGCACCGGGGACGGCCACCCCGACCGCCACGGTCGTGAACGAACCCTTGGAGCGCTGGAGTAGGGATCCCGCCAGCCCCGAGACGCTCTCAACTACCCGCTCGAACGACCGGTCCTGGTTGTTGGACAAAAGGCGCCGGTCCCGATCGATCACCAACCCGCCGAGGCTGACCAGGGCTACGGTGATGGCGTCAACCCCGATCTCCACCGCCACCACCATGAAGGCGTCCGCGCGAGCACTGATCACCTTGGAGGGCCGGCCCTGAGCGCCCCGTTCAGGCTCGGCGTCCTCGATCGCCAGCCGGCGGCAGACCAATTCGTCCACCAAAGTGCCGATGGTGGCCCGGTTCAGTCCCAGCAGCCTAGTCAGGCGGGCCCGGGAAGTCGGACCGTGGCGATGCAGGTGGCCGAGGAGGGCCGCTAGATTGTGCCGACGCACAGTGTCCTGAGTCGCCCCGCGCTCGGTCCTGGCCATCGAGGTTCAGCCTGGCTTCGGCAGTTGCGCTCGCCGCTGCCATCCCGATGAGCGCCCCCGGGGTGGGGTACCGGTGGGGAGCAGCGCCTCCCGGAGCGGGCCGATGAGCCGCGCCCTCAGCTGCACCTCGCGCCGCCGCGACGGTCTGGCGGCGGGTCTCACTCGCTGAACTCCGAACGGGCATCGGGCCTAAGGACTAGAGCTCCGGGAGGACCCCCTCCCTCTACCGGCGCGCCGGTTGACCGGGTGGCGGTTGCCACCCTCAGCCGGCGTCCAGGCTCGACCGTAACGGCGATCACGAAACCCCCGACGAGGTCTCCTCAGGAGGCCCCGCTAAATTCGAATCAAATTCGGGTAGAGCTCCCGGACAAGGTTCCCCGGCGCGACAGCGTGTCGATCAGGACGGCTCCCACAAGGACCGCACCAGTGGCGATCAGCTGCCACTGGACCTGGACTCCTTGGAGATAGAGGCCGTTGTAGATGGCGCCGATGACCAGCCCGCCCAGGATGGCCTGAGCGATTTTGCCCCGGCCGCCATAGAGACTGGTTCCGCCGATGACCGCGGCGGCCACGCCGTACAGGACGTACTGCCCGCCGTTGACGTTGGTCGACGTCCCCCCCTGCCAGGAGAGGTAAAGGATGCCCGAGAAGCCGGCGGTCACCCCGGCGAGCACGAATGCCCAGGTGCGGACGGAGGCCAGATTGATGCCGGCCCGGCGGGCGGCGTCGGGGTTGCCCCCGATCGCGTAGACATAGCGGCCAAAGCGAGTCCGTTGGAGCAGCAACATCCAGATGAGCAGCACCACGAGCACGATGGGCACCACCCAAGGCACGCCCTCCACCACCGCCGTCAAGGCTCCCCGGTTGACGTTGCAGATGGCTACCACAGCGATCCCTGCGGCCACGAAGAAGCCGATCTTGATGGCAGTTAGGCCCGGCGGCGGAGCCACCAGACCACGCCGCCGCCTGCCGGCGTCACGCGTCCACATCAACCCGCCGAAGACGGCTCCGATGACCGCTAACCCGATCCAACCGGCGACGGGTGGAATGTTGCCGTTGACGATCTGGTAGAGGACGTGCTGGTTGAAGAGGATCCCACTGGAGACAGATTCGACTCCAGCGTTGCCCAGAATGACCAGCATCACCCCCCACATGACCAACAGCCCCGCCAGGGTGACCACGAATGAAGGCAAGTGGAGCCGGGAGACCAGGGTTCCCCAGACCGCCCCGGTGGCGCCGCAGCACACCAAAGCAACGATGACCGCCAGCCACCATGGCCAATTGGGGCCAGGCTTTTGCACCAGGATCGCGGCGATGGCGGCACCTACGGCCAGCACGTAGCCCGCGGAGAGGTCGATCTCCCCAAGTAGGAGGACGAAGATCTCCGCCATGCCCAGGGTCATGAACACCATGCTCTCGATGAACAAATTGACCAGGTTGCCTGGTGAAAGGAAGAGCCCCTGAGTCCAGACCTCGAAGGCGATGCTGATGACTACCAGGGCCAAGATCACCGGCAGCGCTCCACTGTCTCCGCTCATCGTCCGGGCTACCCAGGCCCGCCCATATTGACCAAGCGAGTCGGCGACCAGCTCGGGCGGGACGATCGCGACCGCGGCCGCGGATAGATCGGGTGGGGGCTCGGTCTCGGCTGAGTCCGTGCCGACTGATCCTGTAGTCATCTCGTCCTCAGCTTTGGCCATCTGGGATAATCTCTGGAGGCGTCCTGCGGGCAGGTCGCCGGCTAGCGCTCCGACCTTCCGGTGGTCATGTAGTCCACCACCTTCTGCCGGTCGAAGCCGGACGCCGGGCCTTCGGCCACCTTGCGGCCTAGGTGGAGCACGGCGATGCGGTCGGCAACCTCGAAGACGTCGTTGAGGTTGTGGGTGATGACCATGACCGAGAGGCCGCGGTCCTTCAGCCGGCGGACCAGGTCCAGAACCATTTGGGTCTGGACCACGCCCAAGGCAGCAGTGGGCTCATCCAGTATCACCAGCTTGGAGTTCCACATCACCGCCTTGGCGACCGCAACCGCCTGGCGCTGACCACCCGAGAGGGAGGCGACGGGCTGGCGGATCGAGCGCACGGTGGTGACGCGGAGGTTCTTCAGGGTCTCGGCGGCGTTCCGCTCCATGGTGTCCTCGTCGAGGAAACTCCGGTGGACGGGTTCGCGCCCCAGGAACATGTTCTGCACGATGTCCAAGTTGTCGGCCAGAGCCAGGTCTTGATAGACGACTTCGATGCCCAGGGCGGAGGCGTCGCGGGGGCCCCGGATGTGGACCGGGCGACCCTCCCAGAAAATCTCGCCATGATCCGGTTGATGGATGCCGGCGATGCACTTGGTGAGCACGGACTTGCCGGCACCGTTGTCCCCACAGAGGGAGGTCACTTGGGCGGGCGGAAGGTCGAGGTCGACCTGGTAAAGGGCCTGCACCGGGCCGAAGTGCTTGTCGATGCCCCGGAGACGGAGGAGCGGCGCGTCGTCGCTAGCTGCCCGCGGGACCGGCGACCCCACATTGGGCAGGGGCACCGACGTCGGGGCCAGTGCGTCGGGGCTGGAACTCATCGCCTGCCTAGCGCCTCCTCTATCCCAGCAGCTTGGGCATCAAATGGATCTTAGGGGCCGCACCCGTCGGTGCGGCCCCTAAGGTTGATCCGAACGGTCAGTGCTGCTGGGTCAGTGGATACCGGCCTTCGAGCAGACGCTTTGGCCCACGGCGGAGCAGAGCGCCGACGCGGGAATGAACTTGTCCTTGATCAGAGTCGACTCCATGTTGCTGGGAGTCACCCACTCCGGGGTCAAGAGCGAAGCGGGCTCGGTGATGCTAGCGCTGGCCGGGTCGGTCGTGGTTGAGTTCAGTAGGCCCGCGGGAGGGGTCTTTCCCGCCCGCAGGATAGTGGCCAGGGCGACCGCGTCCTGGGCCTCCAGGTAGATGGGCTTGTACACCGTTCCGCACTGGTACCCATCGAGGATGTTCTCCGCCCCGATGAGGGTGGCATCCTGCCCGGTGGTCGGGATGGTTTTCGGACCGACTCCCTTGTTCTTGATGTCTTGGACCACCTCAGCGTTCATCTCGTCGTTGGCCACCACTACAGCGTTGATGCTGGGGTGGGCGGTGAGCGCCTGGGCGAAATTGGTGCCGGCGGTGGCGACGTCCCAGTTGAGGGTGATCTGGTCCCCGACCAGGGAGAAACCCTTGCTGTTGGTTTTCGGCGCGGTTAGGGGGGTCGTCTTGGTGCCCCAGATCACCGAGTTGTAGCCCTGGGCGAAGGAGATGGCGTTAGGGTCACTGTTCTCCCCGCCGTCTACCTCCCAGACCTGGGGACTGGAGACTCCCCACGCGGAGATGCAGGTCTCAAAGCCCTGCCCGATCAGCTGGCCTACTTTGAAGTTGTCGAAGCTGACGTAGTAGGTTTTGGTGCCGGCGAAGGTAGCCCGGTCGTAGCTGATCAAAGCGACCCCGTGGGACGCGGCGTAGGACTGAATCTCACTGGCCACCGTGCCATCGATTGGGTCCATGACCAGCACCTTGGCGCCCTTGGTGATGTCTGACTCAGCCATGGACAACTCCGTGGCGTCGCTCCCCTGGGCGTTGGTGACAATGATGTCCGAGCTGGGGTACCCGGCCTTCTGCAGGGCCTCGGTGATGTACGGGGCGTCGAACTCGACGTAGCGAGTGGACGAGACCGTGTCGGGCAAGATGACCCCGACCGGACCCTTACCCGCGCCCTCCAGACTCTTGAACTGGCTCATGGCGGAGAAGTTGAGGGTGAACGATTTCACACTGACGTTAGGCACGGAGACGCCTTTCGGGGGCGTCTTGGTGGTCGGGCTAGCACCGCAGGCGGCGGCGACCAGCGCCAGGGCCGCCATTAGTCCCAGCCACCCAGTCCGCTTTAGCCCCAAAAGGGCTCTTCCAGGATTGCCGCCCTGGGCACTGGCCGCCTTGCTAACGAGCGCCATCTTGAGATCCCTCCCAGCCAGATCCGGTATGCCACCTTGATTCGCTTGCCATGCCGTTCACCATCCTCCCGCGGCCGCTTTACCTTGTCGATCCAATCGCAGTCACGAACCCAGTCCCTTGCGCGCGCGCAGGTCCTGGGCCCAACTCATTCCGCTCGCCCCAGGTCAGGCTGACCCGCCGACGCCGGCGGTGAAGCTCCTGGCGCACCAGCTCCTCGCCCTCGCGCTCCTCCCAAATGGCGGGCCGACTGCGGCCCGTGGTGTTGCGATCGGCGGCAGCATATGTTGTCGCCCGCAACTTGTCAAGCGGGTCGTATTCCCTGTTGTAGCTCAGCGATTCTGACCGGCCCTAACAGCTCAGCGATTCTGTCCGGCTATGAAGGGCAAGATCGTTTTGAACTCAGCTGAGCAGAGGCGGCTGCTGGTGCTGAACCAGTTGGAGAAAGGCGGCCTGACGGTCGCGGAGGCGGCGCCCGAAGGAGAATTGACGAGTCCAGAGAGCGTTAGGCCGGTCGGTAGCTGGCCCTGAGACCTCGCTCACCCCTCCTCGCTCGGTCCCGCCTGCCTCTTCCCGCCGAGGAACGTGTCCACGAAGTCGGGGCTGGCGATCAGGTCGGCCGGAACTCCCTCCATCTGGCACCTGCCCCCGGTCAGCACATAGGTCCGGTCCGAGATGGCGAGCACGGCGCGAGCCCGTTGCTCAACCACCAGCACCGATGCCCCGGTGGCGCTCAGTTGCCGGATATGGTCCTCCAGGAGGGCATGGGCCAGAGCCGGCGCCAGGTTGGCAGTCGGCTCGTCGAGGATGAATGCCCGCGGTTCCAGCATCAGAACTCGGCCCATCGCCAGCATCTTTCGCTCACCACCGGAGAGCCGGCCCGCCTTGCGCGGAAGCATCTTGGCCAGCTGGGGGAACACCTCCAGGACGTGGGCTATCCGCCCCGGAAGCGCGCGGGAGGGAAGGAGGTACCCGCCCATCTCCAGGTTCTCGCGCACCGTCAGGGGCGCGAAGACGTCGTCGACCTGGGGGACGTAACCGACCCCGGCCCGGGCGGCCGCTTCGGGAGCCCAGTTGGTGACCTCCGCGCCGTCCAAGAGCACCCTGCCGGAGAGCACCCGGACTACCCCCACCAACGCCTTGAGCAGGGTGCTCTTCCCCGAGCCGTTAGGCCCCACCACTGAGACCACCTCACCCGGTGCCACCCGGATCGAGATCTCCTGGACCACGGGCCGCCCGGAGTAACCGGCCGAAAGCAGCTCGGCTGCGAGCGCCGCCCCATTAGTAGGGGCTGGCGGCCGAGCCGGCTCAGCCGACAAGGTAGGCCTCCACGACCTCGGATTGGCCGCGCAGTTCGGCCATGGTGCCCTCGGCCAGGACCCGACCTTCCGCCATCACGATCACCGGCTCGCAGAATTCGTCCATGAAGGCCAGCTCGTGCTCTACCAGCAGGATGGCCATACCGTCCGCGCACAGTGTCTGGAGGCTTTGGCCGATCTTACGGGCCAGCGTTGGGTGGATCCCGGCCATCGGTTCATCGAGAAGCAGCAGCTGGGGCCTGGCCATCAGCGCTCGCATGATCTCGACCAAGCGGCGCTGCCCGCCGGACAGGTTGCCGGCGTAGGTGTCGGCGTACTCGGTCAGGCCGAACTGTTCCATCAAGGCGGTCGCCGCCCCGATGGCGGCCATCTCCTCCTTGCCCCAATAGCGACGGCCCCGCAGGGCTCCCCGGAAGGTGTCGCCCCGCTGGCCTGGTAGCGCCGAAAGTAGGTTCTCGATGACGGTCAGTTTCTTGAACTCGCTGGCTAGTTGGAAGGTGCGCACCAGTCCCTCCCGAGCCCGTCGATAGGTCGGCGTGCCGGTCACGTCCTTCCCCTGATACAGAATCCGTCCTTCGGCGGCGGTGGCGGTGCCGGCCAGCGCCGAAAGCAGCGTTGATTTGCCCGCCCCGTTGGGCCCGATCAGCCCGGTCAGCCGCCCGCGGGCCACGCTGATGCTCACCCCGTCCACCGCCCTTAGACCCCCGAAACTGACCACGAGCCCCTCGGTGGCGAGAATGGGCCCCGCCGTGTTCTGGGTTCCATCGGAGGGGGCCAGGCGCGCGAGGGTGGAGGTGAGTTGACCAGAAGTGCCGGCGGCCCCGGTCCGGGCGCCCTGGGCTTGGGCCTTGGCGAAGATCCGGCGGCGCGGCTCCGGAATGATCCCCTGGGGCCGGAACCAGAGGAAACCCACGATCAGCAGCCCGACGGCTACCCACTGCAGGGCCGGGATAAGTCCGGGCGCGCCCAGGGAAGACGGGATGAAGCGAGTCGCCTCCTCAAATCCGAGGGGCACCAGCAGCGCCCCTAAAATCGCGCCCTTGTGGTTGCCCAAGCCCCCGATGATCACCGCCGCGAACAGAACGATGGTCTCGGCGTAGCCCCAGGCACCTGGTGACCACAGGGTGATGAATCCGACCAGAACTCCCCCCGATAGCCCGGCGGCCATCCCGCCCAGCACCAGCATCGCCGTACGCAGACTGAGCAAGTCCTTGCCGAGCGCGTTAGCCACCGGGCTGTTGTCGCGCATGGCCCGCAGGCTGCGCCCGTAGGGGGACTCGGTGAGGCGCCGGAAGAGGAAGTAGATGGCGACGGCGAGCAGCACCGCCACCACTCCGTAGCCCCATTGATACATCTGGCTCTGGGGATTCATCAGGTTGTGCAGCGGTGCCGGGACGATGGAGAGTCCGGCGGCTCCATTGAAGAGAGGCACAAAGTTGTTCACCAAGAGGTTGGCCATAACCGCGGTCACCAAGAGTCCGATCGCTGCCACCTGGCCGGTGAGTCGCCGCCCGACCAGGAGGCTGAATGGCAGGGCCACCAGGCCTCCTACGATCGCCGCCCCAATCCAGGGGACGGGGAACGGCAGTCCCAGCCCACCGATGTAGCTCTGGAATCCGCCGTTAGCGGAATCGGGTGGCAGCGACAAGACGGCCGCCGTGTAGGCCCCGGCCGCCTGAAAAATGATGTAGCCAAAGTTGCTGATGCCCGACACTCCGAACTGCATCGAGAGCCCGAGGCATGCGATTGCGTCCACCCCGCCGTACACCAATAGATTGGCCAGATAAAAGAGCGTGGCCTGGCTCATCAGGCGGTCCCATGCGCTGCCGTACTGGAGGGGTTGCTGCCAGCCCACCGACTCGCGGCACTTGATCCCACAGGGTTAGCCGATTGCCCCGGCGTTGAACAGACCGCGGGGCCGAACCGCCAGGACCACCAGCAGGATGACGAACGCCGTGACGTATTTGTAGTCCGAGGTGATGAACACTGCGCTGACCTCGGTCGCGACGCCGATTACCAGGGCCCCGAGCATCGCCCCGTACGGTTGGCCGGGCCCCCCCAGGAACACGGCAGCGAGGATGAGAACCAGAAAGAGGTCGGCACTGGTGGCCCCGAAACTGCCCGAATTGATGGCGAAAACTGTGCCGGCGATGCCACACAAGCCCCCGGTGATGAGACAAGCCACAGTCACCACCCGATCCGTCCGGATGCCGCAGTTCCGGGCTAGCGTACGGTCGGCGGCAGTTGCTCGCATCGCCTTGCCAAAACGGGTGTAGCGCAGCATCAGATGGAGGCCAACCATGAAGGCCAGGCTGAGACCGATGATCACCAATTGCACCACGGTCAGAATCAGGCCGCCGAATAGGACGGTCGCCCCTTGGCTCATCGTGTAGGAGACGTTAGCCGGCCCTTCGAGCGCCTGGACTGAGAATTCGATGATGAGCAAAATCCCCAGCGACACGATGACCACGGCCGTGGGTGACGTTCCGCGGCGCTGAAACGGTGAATAGATGTACTTGTTGATGAGCAATGAGATGAGTGCGCCAAAGGCCGCCGCCACCACCATCCCTATCCAAACGGACTGGCCATGCCCCAGCTGATTGATGAGATAGGCGACATAAGCGCTGGCGATCATCACCGACGCGTAGGCCAAGTTGAGCACGTCGGTGACTCCGAATTGCACGGTGAAACCGACGGCGGAGATGGCCAGTACCGAGGCGGTGACGATGCCGAATCCGATGGAGGCTAGGAAGAGGCTCATGTGGATAAGGGGGTTCCTGGCGCCAAGTGGACCGGGTGGGGCGGCGTTCGCCCCACCCGGTCGAGATTCATCCTTGGGGTTTGGCTACTGGACGGCCCGGTAGTGGGTGGTCGAGATCCCCCCAACCACGGTGACCGCGCCGCTGGCCTTGTAGCCGTCGATCTGGAAAATGCCTGGCGAATCGTGGTAGCTGTCGAAGCTGGTCGGGCCGCCGGGGCCGATGTAGCGGATGGCCTTGCCCTTGGCGAGCTCGGCCTTGCCCTTGGCGAAGCTGTTCACCACGACCGCTCCCTTCACCCCGTCGCCGATCTTCAGGATGTCGGCCTTGTAAACGCTGGGCACGGTGCTCTTGGCCATGATCATGGCCAAGGCAGCCAGGTTCATTCCGTCAAAAAGGTGGACTGCACCCGGACCGGAGAGCAGGGTCTGGAGGCTGCCGGAGTCCTCGCTGGTGACCTGGGATTTGACCGCCTCCATGGCGGAGTGGAAAGGTTTGTATTCAGGTCCCGAGGTGGCAGTTACCAAGTTGTCGGCGACGTAGTACTTGGCCAGAGTTGACTTACCGATCGCCGCCCCCACCGACGAAAACCAGGCGGGGTCGATCGTCGCCGAGGTGCCGATCACCGGAATCATCTTGCCACCGTTGAGCTGCTTCACCTCGGAAAGGAAAGTGGCTTCAGCCGCCCCCAGAGCCTCGGTGAGGATCACGTCCGGATGGCTTTGCACCACGGTCTCCGCCTCGGTGCGGAAAGTGCTAGCGGTGAGGTCCAGGGTCACGTTGGCGGTGAGCTTCAGCCCGGCCTTCTTGATCGACTGAATGGCAGGCTGGACGAAAGTCTGGGACCCGATGTCGTTGCCGAATGCCAGTGCGATCTTCTTGTAGTGCTTGGTGTACTTGGCGATGGCGACCATGGCGTAGGACTCCGACAGGTCGGGCGGCACCAGCCGGAAGAAGTAGGGGTAGTGGACGTGATCGAACTCGGATTGTCCGGTCATGCAGAACTCCACCATCTTGTGAGAGTTGATGATCGGCACCACTGATGCCGCCTCGTCCGAGGTGCATCCGATCACCATCGCCAGGTTGGGTGTGGTCGCGAACATCTGATTGGCGGCCGGGACGGCGTCAGCTGGGTCACCCCTGGTGTCGAAGGTGGCGCAGGTCATCGTATGGCCGAGCACTCCACCGTCCGCATTCATGACCTTGGTTGCCGCCACGCAGGAGGCGTCGTAGTAACCCCCCAGGGCGGCGTCCGGACCGGTGAAAGGGGCGAGGTCGGCGATCACTAGTGGAGATGCCGCGGCGGATACCGGGGCCAAGGCGATCGCCCCGCTGCTAGCGGCCGCTGCGACTCCGAGTCCCAGGGCCACGGCGGCGGCGGCCAATCGCCGGCCCCCACCTGCCCGAAGGCGGCGGCCGCTTTCCCCAGAGCTATCGTCCGGTCTTGACAACCGGTCGCTGTCACGTCGACGTCGGAACCCGTGCATGGATGCCCTCCCGGAATTCGGCGCTTTCGCTACTACAGGTTCCGGCCCGACGAGACGGCCGGAACCCAAGTGTCCAATACCTGTTTGGGGTCTTCCGCCACAACCTTGTTGCGGATGGTACCGACCCCCTCAACGGTAACTTCAACGATGTCGCCGGGCTCCAGCCACAAAGGTGGCTGATGGCCCATCCCCACCCCCCCCGGGGTTCCCGTGGCGATCACATCTCCGGCTTGAAGCGTGGTGAAGGTGGAGAAGAACTCGATGGCGCGAGGCACGTTCACCAGCATCTGGGAGGTCCGAGCCGACTGGCGGACCTCGCCGTTCACCGTGGTGGTGAGCTGGACGTCGGCCACATCGACCTCGTCGACTGTGACCAGCTCCGGTCCCAGCGGCATGGTGCCGTCAAAGTTCTTGCCCGGAGTCCACTGGGTGCCGGCGCGCTGCCAGTCCCTGGCCGACGCGTCGTTGCACACGACGAAGCCGGCGATCGCCTCGAGCGCTCGCTCCGCAGGGATGTAGCGCCCGCCCCGGCCGATCACGATCCCGAGCTCGCCCTCGTAGTCAAACCGCTCGGTTAAGGCGGGCCGCACGAGGTCGGCATACGGCCCAGCCACGCTGGGTGCTCCGCGGACGAAGCACTCGGGCCAGTCAGGCACCGTGCGCCCGGTCTCCAGGGCGTGCTCGCTGTAGTTGACCCCGAGGCACAGGATGCGGGGCGGTTCCGGCACCGCCGCGCAGAACTCAGACTCCGCCACTGGGCGTCCTTCTCGGGACTCCAGCGCCCGCAGCGAATCCCAGGCCGCCTCGCCGGCGCGGAACGCCGAGCTGAGAGTGGCCAGCGCAGAGTTGCCGGTCTCGGCCGCCGCGTCCACGTAGCCGGAGCGGCCTCGGACATGCAGGCGGCTACCGCCGGCGGTCATGATCGTTGCCAGCCTCATAAGACAGTCGCCCTCCCGTGGTCTGGCGGTGGCCCGCCTGAGTTGACTTTGCGCTTCTTCGAGAGCGGCAGGGCCTGCCTGGCCCTGAGGATCACTCCCCGCCCCGCCCTGCTTCGCCCGCGCCTCCATAGCGGAACTCACTCCGCAATATGAAAATGGACCGTACACCACCCGAGTAGGTACGTCAAGGGGGACTTGCATTCGTTTGCACCGTAGCCGCCGGCGCCGGTGGCGGGCTCGCCAATTTCCTACCGTCGGGGATGTGCGGCTGGCTAAACTGCCGAGCAGCCGGAGTCGGCGGGCGACGCTCCGGTAACCAGATACGCACCGACCGGCGATCTGGCAGACCCGGCCGGAAAGCGTCTCCAAGTCGGGATCCAAGGAATTTTCGGTGAGCAAGACACTGACCCAACTTTTGGAGCTAGGCAGCGCCAACCGGTCGGCCATCGTCGTCCCGGACGGGCCGGTGCTCACCCATGGCCAGCTCCGCCAGTTGGTGGCCGAGGGGGCCGACCGGCTGGCCGGCCTGGGGGTCGGGCCGGGCGACCGGGTGGCGATGGCCCTGCCGATCGGGCCGGAGGCGATCGTCCTGTTCTTGGCGGCGGCGTTGGGGGCCACCGCCTGTCCCCTGAACCCCTCCTTTAAGGAGGACGAGTTCCGCTACTACCTGGACGACACCGGCGCCCGGATCCTTTTGGTGCCTCGGGGGGTAGGCCTGGCTGCGAGGCGGGCGCTGCCCGAGGGCGGGGTTGTCATCGAAGTCGAGATCGACGCCCGCGGCAAGCTTCATCTGGAGAGCGCCCAGCCGGGCGCCGTCGGCCGAAGTGCCTCCCCGTCTCAGCCGGACGATGTGGCCCTGGTGCTGCACACCAGCGGCACTACCAGCCGGCCCAAGCGGGTTCCGCTGCGGCACCGCAACCTGGTCGCCTCGGTGGGTCACATCACCGCCCACTACCAGTTGACCGAGGACGACGTGTCCTTGTGCGTCATGCCCTTGTTCCACGTCCACGGGCTGGTCGCGTCGGCGCTCTCTGCCATCGCCGCCGGCGGCTCGGTGGTCACCCCGAGGAAGTTCAGTCCCCTGTCCTTCTGGGCGCTGGCCCGGGAGCAGCGGCCCACCTGGTTCAGTGCCTCGCCCACTCCGCACCGGATGATTTTGCTGCGGACCTCAGAGAACCGGCCTCGGGGCACGGACCGACTGCGCTTCGTACGCACCTGCAGCTCGGCGCTGAGTCCCACGCAGATGGCGGAGATGGAGGCACGTTTCGGGGTCCCCGTGTTAGAGGCCTACGGCATGACGGAGGCCAGCCACCAGATGGCCTCCAACCCGCTCCCGCCGGGGCAGCGCCGACCGGGCTCGGTCGGCCAGGGCACAGGGGTCGAGCTGGCCGCCATGGCCGATGACGGCCAGCTGATGCCGGCCGGGACGGCTGGCGAAGTGGTCATCCGGGGCCCCAACGTCATGGACGGCTACGACGGCAACCCGGAGGCCAACGCCGCGTCGTTCAAGGACGGCTGGTTCCGCACCGGGGATCTCGGAGTCCTCGACCAGACTGGCTATCTCACCCTCTCGGGTCGGCTCAAGGAGCTGATCAACCGGGGCGGCGAGAAGATCGCTCCGCTGGAGGTCGACGGGGTTCTGGAGCGCCATCCGAGCGTGGCCGAAGCGGTCTCCTTCGGGCTGCCCCATCCGACCTGGGGCGAGGAGGTCGCGGCGGCGGTGGTGCTGAGCTCGCCCACGGACGAGAAGGCGCTCCTCGCCTACTGCCGCGAGCATCTGGCGGAGTTCAAAGTGCCCAGCCGCCTATTCATCGTGGAGGAGATCCCCCGGACGGCGACCGGCAAGGTCCAGCGCCGGTTCGTGGCGGAGGCCTTCGCGCCCCAGTGAGCTCGCTTTGAAGTTCGTCGTCCTGGGCGCCGGGGCCACCGGCGGTCTGCTCGGCGCGCACCTCGCCCGGGCCGGGGAGGATGTCACCCTGATCGCCCGAGGACCCCACCTGGCGGCGATGCAATCCCAAGGACTGCGGGTCACGGGTCTGAGCGGCGACTTCACCGTGCATCCGGAGTGCACCGACCAACTCGACCCGCTCGGCTCCGCCGACGTGGCCTTCGTCACGCTGAAGGCCCACAGCCTGCCGCCGCTGGCGGCCCGGTTGGGCGCTGCGCTGGGTCCGTGGACCAGCGTGGTCAGCGCGCAGAACGGGATCCCCTGGTGGTTCTTCGACGGCTTTCCGGGCCCCTGGGAGGGGACCCGGCTCAACGCGGTGGACCCCGGCGGAGTCATCGCTCAGAGCATCGAGGCGAGCCGGGTCGTCGGCTGCATCGTCTACCCGGCTGCCCGGATCTCGGGCCCGGGGGTGGTGGAGCATCTGGAAGGCAACCGGATCAGCCTGGGCGAGCCCGACGGCCATCGCTCCGCTCGGGTCGAGGAGATCTCGGCGGCTCTGACTCGAGCCGGGTTCAAAGCGCCGGTGCAGCCGAGGCTCCGGCCGGAGCTCTGGCTCAAGCTTCTCGGCAACGCCAGCTTCAATCCGATCTCCGCGCTCACCGGGGCGACCCTGGTGGAGATCACCTCCGATGCCAGGGCGGTGGCGCTGGTGCGAACGGTCATGGAAGAGGTCCAGCTGATCGGTCGCCGGCTGGGGATCGAGACTCCGGTCGGTATCGATCGGCGAATTCAGGGTGCGGCCCGGGTGGGGGGCCACAAGACCTCGATGCTCCAGGACGTCGAGTCGGGCCGGCCATTGGAGCTGGGGGCCACGGTCGGGGCCCTGGTCGAGCTGGCCGGGCTGCTCGAGCTACCGGCTCCCCACCTCGAAGCCCTCTACGCCTGCGTCAACCTCCTCGACCAGCGGCGGTATCGGATCGGCCCCAACAGTTAGCGGGCCGCTCCGCCAGCGGCGCTGGCGCACCCATTCGCCCGATCCCTCGAGGTCAGGTCGCAGCGAGAGCGCTAGCGCTGCTAGCCTCGGTCCGGATGCCTCCGGACACTGCGTCCGACGGGAGGGGGGTTGGGGTCCGGCCAGCGCGTCGGGCGACGCCCGAAGTTGATGACCAGAGGAGGGCGGGGCGTGGAGGTGCGTGAGCGGCAGATAGAGATCCCCGGGAAGCGGCGACTGGACGTGATCGACACCGGAAAGGTGGGCGACCCAGCGGTGCTGGTCCACCACGGAACGCCGGGAGCTGGCGAGCTCTTCAGTGGCTGGATTGCCGACGCTGAACGGCGGGGAATCCGCCTGATCGGCTATTCGAGGCCCGGCTACGGAGCCTCGACCCGGTCGACGGGCCGCCAGGTTAGTGAGGCCGCCAGCGATGTGGCCGCGATCGCGGACCAGCTCCAGATCTCCAAGCTGGCCACCTGGGGCTACTCCGGCGGTGGGCCTCATGCGCTGAGCTGCGCCGCAACTCTGCCCGATCTGGTGGTGGCGGCGGCCACCGTCGCCTCGGTCGCCCCTTACGACGCTGAGGGACTCGACTACCTGGCCGGGATGGGCGAGGGCAATGTCGAGGAGTTCGACGCCATCCTGCAGGGCGAGGCGGCCAGCCGCCCCCTCTACGAAGCCGCGGTAGCCGCGATGCCCACCACGGTCGAGGGGGTGGTCGACGAGATGGCGTCGGTCCTCTCGCCCCCTGACCGCGCCGCGATCAGAGAGCACCTCGGGGAGTGGATGCTGGCGATGTTCGCCGATGCTTTTGCGCAGGGCGCGGACGGCTGGCTCGACGACAGCCTGGCCTTCGTACGTCCCTGGGGCTTCGAGCCTGCGCAGATCCGAGTGCCGCTCCAGCTCTGGCAGGGGCAGCACGACCTGATGGTCCCCCCGACGCATGGGCACTGGCTGGCCGGTCGGTTGCCGAAGGCCGAGTGGCACTACCTTCCCGACTCCGGTCATCTGACCCTGCTGGTGGACCAGGTCCCCCTGATCCACGAGTGGCTGCTGGCACACTTCTGAGCCTTCCCCGGCTGCCTCTGAACCGAGGGGGGCACCACTTCGGCGCAACCAAGGACAATTAGCTCGCCAGTGAGTCTAGAGCTGAACGCCCAGCCGATGATCCCGCCCCGACGCCCCTCGGCCAGCCCCCCGCCGCCCAGGGCCGGCTGACCCCTTGCCCTCCATGAACGGCATGGCGCGGACCACCATCCTCGCCGTCGCCCACAACCGGGCCACCAAGGCGTTCATGGGTCGCTACGGGATGCGACTGGGAGCTTCCCGTTTCGTGGCGGGCGAAACCCTGGACCAGTGCGTCCAAGTGATCCGGGGCCTCAACCAGCAGGGATTCAAATGCAACGCCACCCTCCTGGGCGAAGCCGTGACCAGCGAGGTTGACGCCGACCGGGCGGTTGAGGAGTACCAAGGCCTGATCAATCGGCTCGCCACCGAGCAGCTCAATTGCAACGTTGCCATCAAATTGACCCTGATGGGGCTGGACCTGGGCGAGGAGCTGGCCGAGACCAACATGGTCCGGCTGCTGCAGCTCTCCGCCGAACGGGGGATGACCATGCGGATCGACATGGAGGACTCGGCCCATGTGGATTCGACCCTGAAGATCTACCGCAGCCTGCTGGCCCGCGGCTGCGACAACGTGGGCGCCGTGCTGCAGGCCTGCCTGCGCCGCACCGTCGCCGACCTCGAGTCCCTCTTGCCTTTGATGCCCAACCTGCGCTTGGTCAAGGGCGCCTATCTGGAGAGTCCCGAGGTCGCGTTCCCGGTAAAGGCCGAGGTCGATGGCAACTACCTCCGGCTGCTGGAGATGGCCCTCCGGGGCGGCGGCTACACCGCCATCGCCACCCACGACGACCGGATGATCCAACATGCCATCCGCTTGGCCGAGCAGAATAAGATTCCCCGGGACCGCTTCGAGTTCCAGATGCTGTACGGCATCCGACCCCAGCTGCAGCGGGACCTGCTCAGCCAGGGCTACACGGTGCTGGTGGCGACCTGCTACGGCACCCACTGGTACCCATTCTTCATGCGGCGCTTGGCCGAACGGCCGGCCAACGTGCTCTTTCTGGCCCGCAACCTGGTCAGGCGCTAAGGCGGTCAGCGGCGCCTTAGCGCCCGGGGCCAGTTAGTCGCGCTGCCACATCCCGGTTTCTAGAGGAGGATCTCGATGGCCCTGGCGCCCTTCCGGAGCGAGCCGACCGTGGACTTCTCGGTGCCCGCCAACCGCATCTCCTTCGCGGACGCCCTGGACCGAGTGCACCTACGGCTCGGCCAGGACTACCCGCTGGTGATCGGAGGCGAGCGGCTGGAGACCGGGGAGTTCTTCCAGTCCTACAACCCCGCCCACCCCGAGCAGGTGATCGGCCGCCATGCCGCGGGCCGCAAAGAGGAGGTGGAGCGGGCGGTGGCCGCCGGGTGGCACGCGTTCCCGGGGTGGTCCAGGACCCCAGTCGAGGAGCGGGCCACTCTCCTCCTCCGCGCGGCCCAGCTGGTCCGGGGCCGGCGCGCGGAGCTGGCCGCCCTCATGGTCTATGAGGTCGGCAAGGCCTGGGATGAGGCGGACGGCGAGGTCTCCGAGGTCGTCGACCTGATGGAGTGGTACGCCCGCCAGGCTCTCGAGCTCCGAGACCGGGACCGGATGGCGCCCTGGCCCGGAGAGCTAACCCAGTTCCGCTATCTCCCGCTCGGGGTGGGGGCGGTGATCTCCCCCTGGAATTTCCCGCTGGCCCTGGCCACCGGGATGATGACCGCGGCGGTGGTGGCCGGGAACTGCGTGATCCTCAAGCCGGCGGAGACCTCGAGCACGACCGCCGCTTGGCTGGTGGAGATCTTCTTCGAGCTGGGCCTGCCCCCCGGGGTCATCAACCTGCTCACCGGGCGGGGCTCGGTGATCGGGGAGGCGATGGTCGACCATCCGCTGATCCGCTTCGTGGCCTTCACCGGCTCCCGCGAGGTCGGGGTGCGTATCTACGAGCGAGCCTCCCGGGTGCACCCCGGCCAGCTGTGGCTGAAGCGGGTGCAGCTGGAGATGGGCGGCAAGAACGCGGTGGTGGTTGACGAGACCGCTGACCGGGAACTCGCCGCCCGGGCGATCACCACCTCCGCTTTCGGGTTCCAGGGGCAGAAATGTTCCGCTGGATCCCGGGCGATCCTGGTCGAGTCCGCATATGACGAGGTGGTCGCCCGGGTCCTGGAGCTGACCGCCCGGCTCCGAGTCGGCGACCCCACCGACCCGGGGGTCACCGTGGGACCGGTGATTGACGGCGCCGCGGAGGAGAAGATCCTCGACTACCTCCAGGTCGGCCGGGGAGAGGGCGAGCTGCTGACGGGCGGCGGTCACGTTCCCGGTGATGGTCACCTGATCGAGCCGACCATCTTCGGCGGGGTCGCCCCCGAAGCCCGGATCGCCCAGGAGGAGATCTTCGGCCCGGTTCTGGCGGTGATCAAGGCCAGGGATTTCGAGCACGGGCTGGCGATCGCCAACGGCACCGAGTTCGGGCTGGCCGGCTCCTACTTCAGCCGCGATCCTGGGCGGATCGCGGTCGCCAAGGACCGCTTCCACGTGGGCAACCTGTACATCAACCGCAAGTCCACCGGCGCCTACATGGGGGTCCACCCCTTCGGGGGCTTCAACATGAGCGGCACCGACACCAAGGCCGGCGGGCCCGACTATCTCCTCTTCTTCGTCCAGGGCCAGAGCATCGCCGAGCGGATCTGAACCGGCTCCCGCCCGCCCCGGCTGAGCGGCTCGCGGGTCCGGCAGCCAGCCGCCGACTGCTTTAGCCCCGCCCCCGGGCCCGGGAGATCCGGCACACTCTCGCCGTCCACGACCTCACTTCCTCGAATCAGGTGATCCATTGAAGCTGGCGCGGGGCCTGCTCGGCCGCCCCCTCCGATCGAGTGAGGCCGCCAAGGAGCAGATCAACCCGGTCGAGGGCCTCTCCGCCCTCTCGCTGGACGCCCTCACCTCAGTTGCCTACGGACCCCAGGCGATGCTGGTGGCTCTGGGAGCCGGCGGGCTGGCGGCCCTGCGGCTGGCCCCCTGGATCACCCTGGCCATCGTCGGCCTGCTGGGGCTGCTAGTCGCCTCCTACCTCCAGGTCATCGGCGCCTACCCCAGCGGAGGGGGAGCCTACGCAGTGGCGCGGGCCAATCTCGGAGCCAGGCTGTCGCTGCTGGCCGGAGCGGCATTGGTCGTGGATTACGTCCTCACCGTGGCCGTCTCGATCGCCGCCGGAGTCGGCTCGCTCACCTCCGCATTCCACTCCTTGGTGCCGTACACCGTCCCCCTCTGTCTGGCGATTCTGGCCGTGATCACCCTGCTCAACCTCCGCGGCCTGGCGGAGGGAGCGAGGGCCTTTCTGCTGCCCACTCTGGGGTTCATCGCCGCCATCCTGATCGTGATCGGGATCGGGCTGGTCCATCCACTCGCCCCTCACCTGAGGGCGCCCGGCGCGCCCCTGGTCGCGACCCACCAGCTGGAGGCGATCGGGATTCTCCTGGTGCTGCAGGCCTTCTCGGCCGGCTGCAGCGCCCTCACCGGGGTGGAGGCCATCGCCAATGGGGTTCCGCTCTTCCGCCGGCCCCAGGTCTTGAGAGCGCGCCAGACCGAGATCATCCTGGGGGTCCTGCTGGCGCTCATGCTGCTGGGCCTGGGGGTGCTGGTTCAGCGCTTCCACGTCGAGCCGCGCACCAACGACGCGGTCCTCAATCAGATCATCGGCTACGCCCTGGGTCGGGGCTGGGCCTTCGACGGCATTTCCGTGTTGGTCACCCTGGCCCTGGCGCTCGCCGCGAACACCTCGTTCGGAGGGCTACCGGTGCTGGGCAGTCTTCTGGCCAAGGACAACCGGCTGCCCCACACCTTCGCCATCCGGGGCGACCGGCTGGTCTTCAACCAGGGGATCTGGGCGCTGGCGCTTCTGGCGGGAGTACTGCTGCTCGCCACTCAAGGCAACACCGACTCACTCATCCCCCTCTATGCGATCGGGGTCTTCACCGGCTTCACGTTGGCTCAGTCGGGCATGGTCCGTCACTGGCTGGGGGAGAGGCCCAGCGGCTGGTGGTGGCGCGTCGCGATCAACGGCCTGGGCGCCACCACCACCGGCGTCGCCACCCTGATCTTCGTTTTCACCAAGTTCCGCGAGGGGGCTTGGGTGGTGGTGGTGGCGATTCCGCTCTTGATCTGGCTGTTCGTCCGAGTCAGTGCCTACTACCGGGAGGTGGGGTCGGAGCTCCATCTGGGGCAGCGGCCGGCCCGGCCCAAGGGGTGCTCCACCACCGTCGTGGTGCCTTTCACCTCCCTCTCCCTGCTCACCAGCCGGGCCCTTTCCCAGGCCCTCTCCATGGGCGACCAAGTGGTCGCGGTCACCGTCGTATTCCCGGAGGACCAGGGAAAGCAGGCGCAAGTAGAGGCCGCCTGGAAGAGCTGGGACCCCGGAGTGCCACTGGTGGTGCTCACCTCCCAGTACCGCTCCGTCGTCCGTCCCCTGGTGCGCTACATCGGCTCCCTCAAGCCCTCGGCCAACCACCGGGTGGTGGTCCTGATCCCGGTGGTGCTGCCCAAGCGCTTCTGGCACCGGCTGCTCCACAACCACCTGGATTCGGCCCTCTCCGCTGCGCTCCAGCGGCGCCCCCACGTGGTGGTGGCGCGGCTGCCCCTGCCCCTGCGCCGGGAGTAGGTTCTCCTCGCCAGCCTCCTCTGGGATGAAACTGGACTGCCGCTTGGCCGTTAGGTAGCTGAAAGGGTGGACCCGCGCGGGTCGCCCCGGCGCCTTCGGAGGCTGGTGCCCCAAAGACTTACCACCAATGTGGAGAGCTGCCATGAGCCGAGAGATGGGATGGAAGCAATTCCAACTCGATGAGCCCGACCCCGCGCGCTCTGAGCAAGACGCCCAAACCCCGGCTCCTGCCCCACTTGCGCCCACCCCGTTCGGGGGTTCTCCCGGCACCGATACCCCGGCCCTCGGGGGCTCCGGCCCTCTGGCCTGGGAAACCGGGTCCCGGTCAGCTGATGCCGACGCCCCCGAGTTAGCCTCTGGCCGCCCTGTCCAGCCGGCCCCGGCCGCCGCCGGCCCGGCCCGCAGCCTTCGCCTGGGCGAGCTGGTCTGGCTGTGCCTCGCGGTGGTGGACGCCTGTTTGGCCCTGGACTTCCTGCTGCGGGCGATCGCGGCGCGCGATTCGGGCTTGGGCGGCGTGGTGATCCGGGTCGGCAACTCGCTGGCCAGTCCCTTTGTGGGAGTCTTCAACCGCCAGGGAGTTCCGACCGTCGACCACACCAATTACTGGGCGGCCCTGGTCGCCATCGTGATCTACACCGTGGCGGCGGGGATTGCGCTCCGTCTCCTGAGAGTGCTAGCCGCTCCCGCCGGTCCGGGCGAGCCCAAGTCCTGACCGGTCAGGACTTAGGCGCCGCTGCTCGGCACCGGTTCGACTTGAGGACCTCCGCCTGATGCTGCTCTGGGTACTGGTCTACTTAGCCCTGGCCTCGGCGGTGTGCACCTTGCTGGTCATCTTTCCCCAGCTGGCCCGAGCCGGCCTTCCGGTGGGCCTGACCGCGGGTTGCCTGGGGCTGCTGGCGGCGGGCGGGCTGTCCGCCTGGATCACCGGCGACCGACCCCTGATGATCGGGACCGGGATCGTCGTGCTCCTGCTGGTATTCCTCGGCCGCCGCTGGCTGGCCGGGTGGTGCTGGCTCCCGAGCCAGCTGTTCTTGCTGGCCAGCCTGGCCGCGATCACCTACCTCGCCTACTCCGTCCAGCAGACAGTTGAGCAGGCGCTGATTCCCAAGCTGGTGCCCGTTCTGCTGCTGGGATCGCTGGTCCTGGTGCTGGCTGAGATCGCTGCCATGGGCCTGGCCCTCTCCTACCTCTTCGAGATCCTGGACGTCCTGGGCAGGCGCCTCACGGCCCCAGTCGCGGTACCCGTCTGGGACGAGCGCCAGCCCTGGCCGCTGGTCGTGCTGCAGGTGCCGATGTACAACGAGCCGGTCGAGCTGGTCGGCGAGACCCTAGCCGCCCTGGACCGGCTCGACTATCCCAACCTGCTGTTCCAGGTGGTGGACAACAACACCGCCGACCCCGCGGTCTGGCAGCCGATCGAGCAGTTGTGCTCACAGCTAGGGCCGAGATTCCAGTTCATCCACCTGGCCCCCTGGCCCGGATTCAAGGCCGGGGCACTCAATGAGGCCACCCGGCGCCTGCCCCCGGAAGTCGAGATCGTAGGGCTCGTCGACGCCGATTACCTGGCCCGTCCGGGGTTCCTGCGGGACACCATCCCGTTTTTCCAGGATCCTTCGGTGGGCTTTGTCCAGACTCCCCAGCACTATCGGGATTGGGAGGACGATGCCTACCTGCGGGGCCTATTTCACAGCTACCGCTACTTTTTCGACATCACCATGCCCGCCCGGGCTCACCGCAACGCCATCATCTTTTGCGGCACCATGGGGCTGATCCGGCGCTCGGTCCTGGACGAGATCGGAGGCTGGAACGAGGAGTGCATCACCGAGGATGCCGAGGCCAGCCTGCGCATCCTGGGACGCGGCTATCGGGGGGTGTATCACCAGGTCCCCTGGGGTGAGGGCCTGATGCCGCTCACTTTCGATGGCCTCAAGAAGCAGCGCTTCCGCTGGGCTCTGGGCGGGCTCCAGATCCTGCGTCAGCATTGGCGGGAGCTGGTCCCCTTCGCCCCCCACCGGCTCCAGCTCACTCGAGCCCAGCGCTGGCACTACCTGGTGGGGGCGCTGCAGTGGTTCGGCGACCTGCTGCTGCTGACCTTCACCCTGCTCCTGCTGGCGACCGCGATCGCCACCGCCGCCCACGAGCGCCTGCCGGTGCGCCAGATCACAGGCGCAGTGCTGGTGATCCCCCTTTTGTTCCTGATCTTTGGCCTGCTCCGGGCGGTCTGGGCTATGCGTCGAAGCGGCCAGCTCACGTGGGGCGACGCGGTCCGAGCGCTCCGGGTCTGGTTCGCTCTCAGCTGGACGGTGGCGCTGGCCGACATCCGGGGGCTGCTGGCGCTCAAGGCCACTTTCCTACGCACCCCCAAGCGCCGCGGCGACCTCAGCGGCTGGCTGCAAGCCCTGCGCTCGGCCAAGCCGGAGACCTCGCTGGCGGTGGCGGCGGTGGCCGCGGCCACGGTGATGGAGGTGAGGGCGCTCAGCCTGACCACCTCGCTCCTGGCGGTGTTGCTGCTCTTCCAGGCCGCGGTCTACCTCAGTGCTCCCTGGGCCAGCCTGGCGACCGAAGGCATCCTGCTCACCCCCCTCCGCCGGATCTACCTGCGTTCCTCCCAGAACACGGGCGGATTCGCAGTCGAGACCCGCTCCTCGGCCGCGCTTTTGCCGGTGGGGTTGGCCCTGGCGGCCACAGCCGGCCTGATCGTAGCTTTCGCCACCACCAGCCCGACCGCCCCCGCCCCCTTTGGAGGCGGTCCCACCCGGCCTCCCAGTGGCGCTCCCAACCTGCCGAAGGTGGCCTCCAGTCCTTCACCGTCTCCGAGTCCCACCGGCTCGCCGTCCGCTAGTCCCACGCCCTCGGCGAGCCCGTCGGTCACCCCCAGCCCAAGCCCTAGCCCGACTCCCTCGCTGAGCCCTTCCCCAACTCCCAGCCCAAGCGCTAGCTGATTGATCGAGCCCGGGAACTACCCCCCGTCCGGGGCCGGACCGGTCGCCAGCAGCGGGCCTCAGTCGGCCCACATCCGCTGCTAGGGCGAGTTCCCATCCGTTCGTTATTCGCGGCGCGGTGAATTCGTAGCTGAGCTGGGAACCGGTGCTGATCGCTGGAGCCTTCCGGGGTGGGAGCACAGGAGGACGCCAGCTGTCAGCCATGGCTTGTTGGTACCATCGCGGCAGGCGCGATGAGGCCCGCTCCTTGAATCGCCGAGCTGAGCTCGGCTGATGGCTTCTACCAAATGAAGCCGCCGGTCGGGTCGGAATGTGTCCGCACCCTGCCGGACCAGCAGGAGTCACGGATGAACATCTATCACGACGCCGCGCCCTGGCCCGGGATGACGCTGCGATTCTCGCTCTGCAGAATCCGGAGTGGCGTTGCAGTGGCCTTGCTCGAGATTCTGGGGGGAGCGATCTTCCGCGACGCCCCGGCGGCAGAGAACAAATCGTTCAGAGCCGCGTGCAGCACGTTGCTCGCCACCTAAGGATGCACGCAGCACACCTTCTGGGCCAAGTCTGCACCAGTAGGGCGGTGGGACTCGCCCGGGCCGAAGCGCCGAGAACGCTCGCGTGGCGAGTTGATGGCTCCTGACATCGAAGGCCGTCAGGGGCTGCAGGAGTTGGCAAGAGCTTCTCGCGCGACCGCCAGCAAATTGAGGGATCGATGCTAGCCGCCGCCATCGGGCAGGTCATCGCCGTCCTTACCGTGATCACGCTCGCGCCGCTGCTCAAGGGCGTGATCGAGAACCTCAAGGCCAAGGTTCAGTCGCGCCGAGGACCTTCGCCCCTGCAGCCCTACTACGACCTGGCGAAGCTCTTGGGAAAAGAACGAACGATCACCCCGCATGCGTCGTTCCTCTTCCGGATCGCTCCTTATGTAGTTTTCGCGACTCCGATTGCCTTCGCCATGCTGATCCCGGTGCTGACCGCCATGCCGCTCAGTTGGGCGCTGATGGCCGACATGGTGGGCAGCGGTTTTGTAATCGGAATTGGGGGATTCTTCACCAATCTGGCGGCGATGGACAGCGGCAGTCCGTATGGCGGGCTGGGTGGCAGCCGCTCGCGGTTCGTCTCGTCGCTGGCGGAGCCAACCTTCATCGTGGTGTTCTTCGCCGTCGGCTTCATCTCCGGAGGGACGGTCCCGTTCGTCGTCAACCGGACACTCTTCACCAGCGCTTCGCACATCGTCCCCAGCCACGCTCTGGTGGCTGCGGCGTTTCTGATGGTGGTGCTGGCGGAGGCCGGGCGGCTACCCATCGACAACCCCAACAGCTCTCAGGAGCTGTCGATGATCGAGTCGTCGCGGCTCTTCGAGTTCTCTGGACCCGATCAAGCCCTGATGGAGTGGGGTGGGTTCATGAAGCTCTTCGTGCTTTTGATCGTCTGGCTCAACGTGCTGGTCCTGCCGCTCGGACTGGCCAATGCCATCACGCTCCCAGCTTTCATCGTGGCGATCGCCACCCTGGCCGCGAAGATGCTGGGGGCCGCGTTGCTGCTGGTGGGCATCGAATCGACCCTGGCCAAGATCCGCATCTTGCGCGTCCCAGAATACCTGGGGGGCAGCTTCGTTCTGGCCTTCCTGGGACTGGTGCTATACACGGTGGGGCGCTGATGGGCTGGCCTGCGTGTCGGCCCGAGGGATCGCACCTTGCTCGCTGAAGTCATCCTCGCGGCCCTGATCCTGCTGGTCACCTTCGCCTTCATCGTGACCCGTCAGTTGCGCGCCGCCGTCGCTGCCTACGCGGTCCAGTCGTGGCTGCTCGGCGGGGTGGCGATCGCTCTGTTCGCCGATTCCGGCTTCATCGAGTTGCTTCTGTTCGGCATTCTGACCATCGCCGTCAAGGGAGTGGTCGTCCCGCAGATACTGCGCCGCCGCACCACCTTCGCTCTGGCGGGCAGACGGGAAACCTCCTACTACGTCCGCTTTCCTACCGCCCTGTTGATCGGTGCGGCACTAACCCTGATCGGGTTTATCGCTGCCACCAAGATTCCCTACCCTCCTCAACTCCTACCGGAATCGGTGCTGGGGATCGCCCTGGCAGTTCTTCTGCTCGGACTGTTCACCACCACCGCGCGCCGTGACGCCATCCTCCAGGTAGCTGGGCTGCTGGCGGCGGAGAACGGTCTCCTCCTGGTGGGCCTGGTGCTGGCTCCCAAGCTCAGCCTCCTGATTGAGTTCGCCATCGTGCTGGACATCCTCATCGCGGTCCTGGTGATGGGCTTCTTGGTCGCTCGGATGCACCAGGAGGTGGCCAGCACGGATACCTCAGAACTGACTCGGTTGCGGGGATGATCGACTCCGCGCTGCTGCTCTGCCTGATGGCGGTACCTCTGCTGACCGCGGCGGCCAGTGTCGTAGTCCGTCACGACCGAACGCGCTATGCGATGGTCGTACCCAGTTCGCTCTTAACCGGCGGGCTGGCCCTGACCCTGATCGCGCGGCTGATCAATGCGGCTCCGATTCGAGTCGTCGGCGACTGGTTTTACCTTGACGACCTCAGCGCCATCGTGCTGCTCGTGGTGATCTTGGTCTCGGCGCTGGCCGGAGCCTACTCGGTCGCCTACTTTCGCTCCTCTGAGCAGGGTCATGTGCTCCGACGGGGCGAGCTGCGCAAGTACTTCTCTCTCTTCCACCTTTTCACCTTCACCATGGTGCTGGCCAGCGTTTCGGGTAACCTGGCGCTGCTCTGGACTGCGGTAACGGCCACTACCTTCGCCTCGGCTCCGCTGGTCGACTTCTACGGTTCTCGCGAACCCCTGGAAGCGGCCTGGAAATTCCTTATCTTGGCGGTGGCGGGTGAACTGATCGCGCTGCTCGGGTTCCTTCTGCTGTACGCGTCGGGAATCGCCGCGCTGGGCTCGGCCTACAACTTCTCCATCCCGGTGTTGAGTGCCGCTGGATCGCACCTGTCGCCGTCCCTGGCGGGACTCGGTTTCCTGCTCGTGCTGATCGGCTTCGGCACCAAGGCCGGTCTCGCGCCCATGCACACCTGGCTGCCTGATGCCCACAGCCAGGCACCTGCGCCGGTGTGTGCGATGCTCTCAGGTGCGGAGTTGAATTGCGCCATGCTAGCCATCGTCCGCGTCCTTTCCTTGGCCGGCCCGGCCGCCGGCGCTGGGCAACTACACGCAGCCTTGCTGGGATTCGGCCTGCTATCGATGGCCGTGGGCGTGGTGTTCTTGATCTCGCAACGTAATTTCAAGCGCCTGCTCGCCTACTCGTCAGTTGAGCAGATGGGTCTGATCGCAGCCGGATTTGGCATCGGAGCTCCGCTAGCCGTGGTGGGAGCCCTGCTCCAGATGCTCACCCACAGCCTGGCCAAGACGCTCATGTTCTTCAACTCGGGCAATCTGCTACTGCGCTTTCGGACCACCACCATCGCGGAAGTCCGAGGAGTGGTGCGGGTGGCACCCGCCACCGCGGTGCTGGTCATCGTCGGTGCCCTGGCGCTCGCTGGCGCCCCTCCCTTTGGGCTCTTCGTCTCCGAATTCTCGATAGTGCGCGGCGCGCTGGGGCAGCCGAACTGGGGCGCGGGTGCGCTCATCGCGGCCCTCCTTTTGGTGGGGTTTGTGGCCTTGGTCGCCCCCTTCAGCCGGATGACGTTCGGCGACGGCCATGCCAAGCAGCTGCAATCCCGGTCGGAGCTAGGTCTGCCGGTGCTGGTTCCGGGCATCGCTCTCTTGGCAGCGCTTCTGATCCTCGGCATCTGGATTCCTGCCCCACTGCACTCCTTGCTGATGGGGGCCAGCCGGGTGGTTAGCCGATGAGGGGGCGACTTGAGCGCCTGGCGTCGGAGGTAGGTCTAGAACTGGACTGGCGCCGCGTGGACGAGGCCTATGCCCAGTGCCCGGACAGCCAGTTCCGTGATCGGTTCACCGCTTTGGCGGACAGCGCCACCCTCGCGGATCTGTTCGCCACCACCTCCCCGAAGGCACGATCCCGCCTAACGGCTGTCTTCCAGGTCGAAGGTGATCCCGCCTGGTTGCTCCTGACCACCGAGTTGGGGGGCTCGGCCTTCCCCTCGCTAACTCCGGGGGTACATGCGGCCAGCTGGTACGAGCGCGAGATCTTCGAGATGCACGGGCTGGAGCCGGTGGGCCATCCCGCTCCAGGCCCGCTGCGGCTTCACGACTGGCCGGAGGATCACCACCCCATGCGGGACCGACCGGTCGAGGCGGTCCGGTTCCCCCATCCTCCCCATGTCATCCGTAGGCCGACCGTAACCGGCCAGGGAGTCTTCCAGCTGCCTCTGGGACCGGTTCGCAGCGGCCCGCAGGAGTCAGCCGAATTCCTCTTTTCCTCAGGTGGCGAAGATATCGTGGTGCTGGATCTGCGGCTCGGATTCAAGTACCGAGCCATCGAGCGGCTCGCCCAGGGCCAACCGGCGGATCGCGCAGTTCAGTTGGCCGAGCGGCTGGCCGGTACTTCCGCCTTCGCCAATGGCCTGGCGTATACCCAGGCGGTCGAGCGGGCGATCGGAGCCTCGGTCAGCCCGGTAACCGAGCACTCCCGAGCCCTGCTGGGAGAGCTGGAGCGGCTCGGCAGCCACTTCGGGACTCTCGGCCGGCTGGCGGAGGCGACGGGGCTGCTGGTGGCCTCCGCCCAATACGGCCTACTGAAAGAGGAGGCGCTACGGACAGCGGGACGGCTGACCGGTCATCGCTACCTGCGAGGAGCGCTGAGGATCGGGGGCATGGAAGTCCTGCTGGCCGCTGGTGCCCGCGACCACTTGAGAGCCCAGCTGGACGTGTGGTCGGAGCGGTCGGCGGGCCTCACCCGGCTGCTGGAGCAGACGTCTACCTTCATCGATCGGCTCGATACGACCGCCCAGCTGCTGCCGGAATACGCCTCCGAGCACCACCTCGTCGGGCCCGTCGGACGCGCATCGGGGATCGATCGCGACGTACGGCGCGACCACCCCTACGCCGCCTACCCGGCGGTCGATTTCGACGTTCCGACCGTGGCCGATGGCGATGCTGAGGCGCGCTTCCAGGTGCACGGCGCCGAACTGGCCCAGTCGCTAGCGATCATGGGACAGCTGTTGGACGGCTGGCCGACAGACCCCGACCAGACCGAGCCTCCTGCCTGGCACGCGGGAACGGCGCTCGGGTGGGCCGAGGCCCCGGGCGGCGAGACGCTGCACTCGGTGGTCCTGGACCAAGTCGGCAGAGTGCTTCGCTGGCGAGCGCGGCCCCCCGCGGTGGTCAACTGGCACGCCTTCGCCCACGCGTGCGGCAGTGGCAACAATCTGACCGACTACCCGGTGATCGAGGCCAGCTTTTCGCTCTCGGCGGCGGAGTTCGACCGATGAGCCGCTGGATTGCCAAGGGGCTCAGGACCGGGATCCGCACGACTCGCTTCCCCGATCTCCAGGTCGTGGGGGAGGAGGGAGCTCCCTCGGCGGTGCGGCTGCGCTGGCAGGGCCTCACCCCGGCCCAGGCTCTGGCCGCCGCGGCACTTTGTCCCACCACCGCGATCGAGGCCCGCGGCACCGAGTCGAGTGGAGAACTTCGCTTCGACGCCGGGGCCTGCGTTCTCTGTGGGCAGTGCACCCGTAAGTTCCCGACGGCCTTCACCCCGGTCGCCGACCCCCGGGTGGCGGTCCAGCGCCGTGACCAGCTGCGGACCACGGTGCGGTGGGGAGAAGGCCAGGAACTGGCCCCGGAATCGCTCCGCGAGGCGTCGACTGCGGTCCAACGGAGCGCATTCCGCCTGTTTCGTCGCTCGCTGCACATCCGGCACGTGGACTCCGGGTCCTGCAATGGCTGCGAATCCGAACTGCAGATGCTGAGCTCGCCGTATCTCGACCTGCAAAGGCTGGGGTTGTTTTTCACGCCAACACCAAGACACGCCGATGCCCTGCTGGTCACCGGCGTCGTGACCGCCAACATGAAAGAAGCTCTCCTCGCGACGTATGCGGCGATGCCCTCGCCGAAGCTGGTGATCGCGGCCGGCGCCTGCGCCATCAGCTGCGGCAGCTTCGCCGGCGGTCCCATGACCATGGGCCCGTTGGACCAGCTGCTTCCGGTGGACGCCTACGTCCCCGGTTGTCCTCCGACCCCGCAGGCGCTCCTGCATGGGCTCCTGCTGGCCATCGGCCGCGCCAGCGAAAGCTACCGAGCTGAAGGGGAGGATGCCGATGGCGCTTGAGTTACTGGCGGCGGCGGTAGCTTGTTACGCGCTGGCCGGGCTGTTCGGACTGGGAGTCCTGAAGTGGCGCTGGTCGGCGGACGTCTCGGCCGCAACGGCGATCGTCGCGGGGTTGCTGGTGGTGGTCACCGCAGCCCTCTGGCTGGGAGGTGCCAAGGCCAGCTTGACCCTGCCGGTCAGCACCCCGATCGGTGGTCTGGCCTTCCGAGCCACCCCGCTGGCGGGCACGTTTCTACTTCTGAGCGGCGTGGTGGGCACGGGTATCTCCCTGTACACCGCCGGCTACGCTCCTCATGTGGGCGGTCCGCTGCGCCAAGCCTCCCTGCACAGTCTGCTCAACCTGAGCTTCGCCTCCATCCTGCTGGTGCTGGCCGCCGCCAACGCCTTCTCCTTCCTGCTGGCCTGGGAGGTGATGGTCATCGCCACCTACCTCCTGGTCACCTTGGAGTTCGATCGTCCGGGGCGCCCTCAGGCGGCATTCCTGATGCTGGCCCTGGCCAAGATCGGCTTCATCGCCATGGCCGTCGGCTTCATTGCGGTGGGAGCACTTCGGGCCGGGGTGTCGTTCGAAAGCCTGGCCCACCACCCGGTGGCGAGTGGGGCATTGGCCTCGGCAGCGTTCGTGCTCTTCCTAGTGGGGTTCGGAGTCAAGGCCGGGCTGGTGCCGCTGCAGGGTTGGCTGCCAGAGGCCCATCCCGCGGCCCCGGCCAATGTTTCCGCGGCCCTCTCGGGCATCGTGGTCTCGATGGGCATCTACGGCCTGGTGCTGACGGTCGTCACCCTGCTCCCGACACCGGCCGCCTGGTGGGGCTACCTGGCTCTCGGTATCGGCCTAATCACCGCCGCCTATGGAGTCCTCTTCTCTCTGCTGGTGCCGAACCTGAAACGGATGCTCGCCTACAGCACGGTCGAGAACCTGGGGTTCATGGTGGCCATGCTGGGGGTGGCGCTGGTGTTCGCCAGTAGCCACCACCGCCTCTTGGCCGCGGCCTCCCTAGTCGTGGTCATCCTGCACGCCCTCTACCACGCGCTGCTCAAGAGCACCTTGTTCATGGGCGCGGGTTGCGTCGATGTGGGTGCCCGCGGCCTCGACCTCGACCGGCTCGGGGGCCTGGCTCGGCGCATGCGCTGGACGACCCTGCTGTTTTTCATCGGCGCCATGGGATTGGCGGGGATACCCCCCTTGAATGGGTTCCAGACCGAGTGGCTGGGCTTGCAGATGCTGATCCGCTCTCGGGTGCTGGACAGCCCGGAGAGCAGGGTCTACATGGCGGCCGCCGGCATGCTGCTCACCCTGACCTTCGCGCTGGCGGCCACCGCCTACGTCCGCGTTTTTGGCGGGGCTTTCCTGGGTGCACCTCGCAGCCGCGGAGCGGCGCAGTCCGTCGAGGTGCCGATCACCATGCGGCTGGGCATGCTGGTGACCGCGGGCGTCGCGGTGGTCACCGCGCTGCTGCCGCCAATCGGAATCGGCGAGGCCGTCGCGTCCGCGGAAGGCGCGACCCACGCCCCTGGTCTACTCAATGCGCTGCTGCCCCCATTCTTTTTGCATCCGGCCCAGTTTGCGCTGCCGATCCAGGTGGGCGGAACGTTCTTGAGTCAGATCCTCCACGCCAATGGGATGGTGATCGTACCGACCAGCTTCAACTACGCCTTCATTTCGCCAACCTATATCTTCCTGAGCTTGGTCTGCATCGTGGCCCTGACCGCCGGTGCGCTTCGCTTGGTAGGTCGTCAGGCGCGGCGCGAAAGCGACGTCTGGGTGGGGGCGGGAAGCGAATATAAACCCTCGATGCAGTACACCTCCACCGCCTTCACCAATCTGTTCCGCTCAACCTTCGGCGGGGTCTTCCGAGACCAGCGGGCCGTCGAGCGCGACTATCACCAAGCGCCGTTCTTCGCCCACTCCGTTCGCTACGGGCGGCGGGTGGTCGAGCCGGTCGAAGCCTACGTGTATCGACCGGTGGTGGCGGCGGCGCGCCGGGTTTCCGGAGTGGCGGGCGGGATCCAGTCCGGCCACGTAAGTCTTTATTTGCTCTATCTAGTGACGATGTTCGTGATCGTGCTTCTGATCCACTGACGCGGGGCTCGGCAGGGAACCGGAGGCGACGGTCAGGACGCCAGCGAGGCGGCGCGCACCGCAGCGGAGGACTGTATCCTCCATCGCCACTGCACTCCCGGGACTCCTGCCTGAGGGGCTTGCAGGCAGGCGCGGATTCGATGCCCGGAGCACGATCTCGGCCACGACTGTCGAGTGACGTCGATGCCCTGACGCCTCCCGCCTGTGCCCAAGGCAAGCCGCCGGCAGGGCGGTCGGTCGGGTTAGACCGGGGTACGGACGCCACAGTTGGCCGGGTTGCTCTGGTCGCGCTCCGCTCGAAGGTCAGAGCCACCCGCCGCCACGGGACTCACTCCCGAGAGGTCACCTTGGAGGCCCGCTTCAAAGCGCACGGATCGAGGCCACGCTCTCCCGCCAGGGCGCCCGCCAGCAGCTGGAAGGGGATGACCGCCACCGCCGGGGCCAAGCTCCGCTCCAGCTGTCCCGAGGCCACCCGCATCGCGGCGTCCGGACCAGTGCCGTCTGGGCTGATCACCAGTACCGTCGTACCGGCTTCGACCAGCTCATCGGCCAGGGCCTGGTCCAGGTCGGTGGTGGTCGTCTCGGTGGCCACGATCGCCACCGTTGTCTCGGGCCCCGACAACTCCAGCGGCCCATGCCGGAACTGGGCCGTCTCCAAGGATTCGGCGGGAAATCTAGCGGCCTCTTTCAGCAGCAGAGCGCCCATCTCAGTGGCCGCCCGGGCCGAGCCCCGCCCCAACAAGGCCAGCACCGAGTGGTCGCCCAGCCAACCTCTCAACTCCAAGGTCAGCTCTCGCTGCCTCCGGAGCAAGTTTTCGGCGGCGGCCGCCGCCTGGTCGGCGGCGACTTGGATCTTCGCGGCAGCGCTCTCCGCCGACTCCCCGGCGGCCACCAGCGCGAGCGCCGACAGGGTCACCAGAGCCGCCCCGAAGGTCAGGCTGGAGGGTCCCAGCTCCGGACCGGCCCTGGTGTCCAGAGTTAGATCGGAACCTCTCGCAAGTTCGTTGGTGAGCCCGTTGGTAACCGAGAGCACCTGGGGTCGGTTGGCCTCGGTCCGCAGGGTTTGAATCAGGCGGACGACCTCGGCGGTCTTTCCGGACTGGCTGACTGCCACCAGCAGGGTCTCTGGGCTGAGCATCGGCCGGCGGAAGTCCACGAGTTCGGCGGCGTCCACCATCGCCGCTTGGCGGCCCTGCCCGGCGAGTTCGGTTACGGGCACATGGCAGACTGCGTAGGAGCCCCCCATCCCGGTGAAGACGATCGGGCCTGAGCCGGCGACCTGGGCCAGTCGCCGCAGAGTCGGGAGCTGTTGGCCAAGTCCGGCCGCGGCCCGGCGCAGAGCCACGGGCTGGCCTCGCAGCTCCTCCAGGTAACGGTCAGGGAAGCTTCCTAGCAACTCGATCGCACTATATCGGTGGGGGTGTCTTTTTCAGCTGGGTCGCGGCTCGGCTGACGGTCCCTCGGCGGCCTGGACCGGGGCTGTGCAGGTGGTCAACCGCCGCCGTCAGGGAGCCCGGCTTGACCCAGTCGACCACGCGATTGGTCGCTCACTTCGGGTCCGCGGGCAGCAACAGCTCGACGCCGACCCTGAGCGCTGCTTGGCGCAGTGGTTCATCCGTGGTCGCCAGGGGCACCCCGGCTTCGGCGGCCAGGGCCAAATAGGCGGCGTCGTAAGCAGTTAGCCCACTGGTCTGGGCCAGCGTCAGAACCCGGCCGAGGATGGTTTCTCTGCCCAGCTCTTCCACGGAGATCGGCAGCCGACCGAGCAACTGAACGAACCGGTAGGCCTGGGCCTGGCTGATCCGGCCCCGACGCTCCGCGAGCACCAGGACGTTGGCCACCTCGAACGGCCAGAGTTCGGGGACCAGGGCCTGCTCGTCAACCAGTCGCTCCAACGCGCCTTCGGCAAGGGGCGTAGCTCGGTCCTTGAAGCACCAGGCGAGGGTGATCGAGGCGTCGAGCACGAAGGTCAGCGGCGACCCTCCTCGATCAGCCTGCGCAGATCCTGGTCACCGAGGGTGATGCCCATTTGAAATCGCTTGAGGTTGTCGATGACCTGCGCGACTCCCTGATGGTGGCCGGGGCCTAAGGGCACCAGAGCGGCAACCCCCACCCCGTGCTTGGTGATGGTGAAGCGCTTCCCCTGGGCTACCTCGTCCAAAAGACGAGAGAGGTGGGTCTTGGCCTCGTAAGCTCCGACATCCATCAGACTAGTCTACCACTAGTCTGATATCAGTTCCCAAGTGGTGGCTGGCAGCTCGTCTTGGACGGAGACTCGAGGATGGCACTCGTGGCGCCATGTCGAGCCGAGAGTCCAGGCGCCCCGGCTCAACTGCTGGCACCGATACTGCCAGCTAGAACATCCGTACGCCGTAGAGGTACGATAGCCGGGGCGATGAGGGCATTCCATCCGGCCGTCCAGGCCTGGTTTGAACGACGGTTTCCCGATGGGCCAACCCCGGCGCAAGCCGAGGGGTGGCCCCACATCGCCGCCGGCGAGCACACCCTGATCGCCGCGCCCACCGGATCCGGCAAGACCCTCGCGGGATTTCTGATTGCCATCGACGGTTTGTACCGGGCCGGCGAGCGGGGAGAAGGGTCGGCCGGGGCCACCCAGGTGGTCTATGTGTCTCCCCTGAAGGCTCTCGCGGTGGACATCCAGCAGAACCTGGAGACGCCCCTCCGGGAGATCGCCGCGATCGCCGTGGAGCTGGGACTGGCGCCCCCCTTACTTACGGTCGAGGTGCGCACCGGCGACACCCCACCGGCCGTCCGGGCCGCGATGCTGAGGCGTCCGCCCAACTTCCTGGTGACCACCCCGGAGTCGCTGTACCTGCTGCTCACGGCCGAGGGATCGCGCAGCCGGCTCGGCACCGTTCAGACGGTGATCATCGACGAGATCCACGCCCTGGCGAAGGACAAACGGGGCGCGCACCTGACCCTGACCCTGGAACGACTGGAGCATGTCTGCCTGGCCAGCCCGCGGCGAATCGGGCTCTCAGCCACCCAGCACCCCATTGAGACCATCGCGCGGTTGCTGGTAGGGGTCGGTCCCGGCCGCGACCGCGCCGACGGTGGGCCCCGCTGCGCCGTGGTCGATGTCGGGCACCAGCGGAAGCTGGACCTGGCCATCGAGCTGCCCGATGAGGAGCTGGGCGCCGTCGCCTCCCAGGAGCAGATGGCGGATGTGATCGAGCACATCGCCGCCCACGTGCGCACCCACCACACCACCTTGGTCTTCGTCAACACCCGGCGGATGTCCGAGCGAGTCGCCCATCAACTGGCCGAGCGCCTGGGCGGCGACGCGGTCGCCGCCCACCACGGGAGCCTCTCCAAGGATCGCCGGGCGGCGGTGGAGCGGAAGCTCCGCGCCGGTGAGCTGCGAGCTCTGGTGGCCACGGCCTCGCTGGAGCTGGGCATCGATATCGGGCCCGTCGAGCTGGTCTGCCAATTAGGCTCGCCCCGCAGCCTGGCCACCTTCCTGCAGCGAGTCGGGCGTTCGGGCCACTCCCGGGGCGGCACGCCCAAGGCTTACCTGTACCCGACCACCCGCGACGAGTTGGTGGAATGCTGCGCCCTCCTGGCCGGGGTGCGGGCCGGGCGCTTGGACGCGATCGAGCCGCCGATCGCACCCCTCGACATCCTGGCTCAGCAGGTCGTTGCCGAGTGCGCCGCCGAGAGCTGGGCCGAGGACGACCTGTTCAACCTGGTGCGGCAGGCCGCGCCCTTCGCCGAGCTGCCGCGAGCCCAGTTCGATGAAATCATCGAGCTGCTCTCTGAGGGGGTTTTGACCGGGCGAGGGAGGCGGGGAGCCTACCTCCACCGGGACCGGATCAACCGCGAGGTCCGGGGTCGGAGAGGCGCCCGCCTGGCGGCGCTCACCGCGGGCGGGGCCATCCCGGAGAGCGGAGACTACCGGGTGCTCGCGGCCCCCGACGACGCGGTGGTCGGAACGGTCAATGAGGACTGGGCCATCGAGTCGATGGTCGGCGACATATTTCTGCTGGGCAGCACCTCCTGGCGGATCACCCGGGTTTCCAACGGCACCGTCCGGGTGGTCGACGCCCAGGGGGCGCCCCCGTCGGTGCCCTTCTGGTTGGGAGAGGCGCCCGGCCGGACCCGGGAGCTGTCCGAGGAAGTGTCAGCCCTCCGCTCCCGGATCGAGGGGATGCTGGAGGAAGGCAATGCCGACGGGGGGGTGGCTTTCGTCCAGAGTCACTGCGGGGTCGATAACGAAGTGGCGGCGCTCACGGTGCAGTACCTGGCGGCCGGCCGGACCGCGCTCGGTCATCTCCCCACCCGGAAGCACATCATCCTGGAGCGTTTCTTCGACGAGTCGGGAGGCATGCAGGTGGTGGTGCACGCTCCCTTCGGAGCCCGGCTCAACCGCGCTCTGGGGCTGGCGCTGCGCAAGCGCTTCTGCGCCACCTTCGACTTCGAGCTGCAGGCGGCCGCCAGCGACGACGCGGTGCTGCTCTCCTTGGGCCCCCAACACAGCTTCCCCTTGGAAGACGTGCCGCGCTTTCTCTCGTCCCGTTCGGTGGAGGAGGTGCTGACCAAGGCGGCGCTGCTGGCCCCGATGTTTCCCGTGCGCTGGCGCTGGAATCTCAACCGGTCGTTGATGGTGCTGCGGTTCAAGGGCGGCCGCAAGAACCCCCCGCCGATCCAGCGCATGGAGGCGGACGACCTCATGGCCGCCGTGTTTCCCGCGCTGGTGGCCTGCCAGAACGAGAACCCCACCGGCCCGATTCAGATTCCCGACCATCCGCTGGTGCGCCAGACCATGTACGACTGCCTGCACGAGGTCATGGATGTCGACGGGCTGCGCCAGCTGGTGGAGTCGATCGAGCGCGGCGCGGTTCGGGTGACCTGCTGTGACACGACTGAGCCCTCGGTGCTGGCCCACGAGATCATCAACGGACGTCCCTACACCTTCCTCGACGACGCTCCCCTGGAGGAGCGGCGCAGCCGCGCGGTATCGCTCCGGCGGGGGCTGCCGGTGGACCCGCACGACCTGGCCGCCCTGGATCCCACGGCCATCGCCAGGGTGCGCGAGGAGGCGGCTGCCGACCCGCGTGACCCCGACGAACTGCACGACCTGCTGCTGTCGCTGGTGGTGTGTCGGCCCCAGCCCCGTTGGGACGGTTGGTTCACCGCCCTCTTGGACGCCGGCCGGGTCCTGACCGCGGACAGCGCCGAGGACACCCTCTGGTGCGCGCTTGAGGACCGGGATCGGGTCGCGTCAATCTTCCCCGGAGTTGAGTTCCGACCCGACACCCAGCTGCCGGAGCAGTTGCGGGAGCTGGAGCCGCCCGAGCCAGAGCAGGTGGCCACGGAGGTGCTCCGAGGCCACCTCGACCTGGCCGGTCCGGTCACGACCGCCGAGATCGGTCGGGTGACCACCTTGCGACCGGGCCTGGTCAAGATCGCCCTGGCCCGCCTGGAAGGGGAGGGCTTCGCAATTCGCGGCACCTTCGATCCCTCGCTTCCGGGTGAGCAATGGTGTTCGCGCCGGCTCTTGGTCCGCATCCACGGCTACACCCAGCAGCGGCTTCGCCGCGAGATTGAGCCGGTCACGGCTCAGGCCTTCCTGCGCTATCTGCTCCAGTGGCAACGGGTGGCCCCCCAAACCCAGCGGCAAGGTCGCGCCGGAGTGGCCGCCACCATCGCCCAGCTCCAGGGCTTCGAGATCCCGGTGGCCAGCTGGGAGCGGGAGATCCTGGCCCGGCGAGTGGAGGGCTACCAGCCGGCCTGGCTCGACCAGCTCTGCGTGTCCGGGGAGGTGGCCTGGGCCCGGCTGCGGGTCCGCGACCCGGGGAATGGGGCGGCGGAGAGCCGCAGCAGCGGGTATCCATCTCGGATCACCCCGATCACCATGGTGATGCGCGCCGACCTGCCCTGGTTGCTGCAGTCGGCGCGCGGCGACGCGACTCCGCCCGGGGCAGTGGGGGGCGCGACGGGAGACGTCATCGCCGCCCTTCGTGAACAGGGGGCCCTCTTCCCCAGCGACATCGCCCAGCTGGTGCGCCGACTACCCGCCGAGGTCGAAGTCGCCCTCTGGGACGGGGTGGCGCGGGGGCTGGTGACGGCGGACGGATTCGCCGCCGCGCGGACTCTGCTGCGCGGCCCCCGCCGCACCCCGGATCACCGGGGGCGGCGGGGTTTGCGGCGAGGCGTGACCGGCCCGGCCGGGGGCGAGGGCCGCTGGGTGCTGGTGCCCCGGTCGGGGCCGCCGGCCGACCGCGAGGAGCTGGCCGAAGCGCTGGCCGAGCAGCTGCTGGTGCGCTGGGGGGTGGTCTTCCGCGACCTCTTGGCCCGGGAGAGCTTCAGCGTCCCTTGGCGCGAGGTGCTCTGGGCTCTGCGGCGGATGGAGGCCCGGGGGACGGCTCGGGGTGGGCGCTTCGTCACCGGCTTCTCTGGCGAGCAGTACGCCCTGCCCGAGGCGGTCGATCTGCTCCGCTCAGTGCGCCGTCGCGAGCCAGCAGGTGAGATCGTCCGGCTCTCGGCGGCCGATCCTCTCAACCTGGTTGGGATCATCGTGCCCGGGCCCCGGATCCCCGCCATCCAAGCCAACACCATCGTCCTTGAAGACGGTCTGCCGGTGCCCCCCGAGGAGGCCTACTCGCGCTCCTTGGCCCCCAGCGCCGAGGTATCCGGCTAGCCGCGTCGCCCGGGTGCCCAACCTGAGCCGAGCGCGGGCCGGCCCTATTCCAGCCCCTGCCAACCCCAGTGGGGTAGCGGCAGGCTGGCCGGCACCTGGGAGCCGGGAGGGGAGTAGGAGTCGACCTCCCTGGTGGCCCACTCCATGTACTGCCGGAGACAGCTGCGAAACTCGGGCTCGGCCGGCAGCCGGGCGTCATCCGCCGCCTGCACGAAGCAGGCGACGAAGCGGGGGCCCAGATCGGCAGTGGCTCCCTGGCCGGCGTGGATCTGGAGCATGGCCGAGTGACCCCCGTAGGAATCGGAGTAGCGCCGGGGACCCCCGAACACCTCGGCCCAGTAGTCCGCCAGCCGCTGGATGTGCTGGGGATTGCCGGGGTGGGAGAAGGGGTGGTTCAGCACCGGGTCGGCCAGGCAGCGCAGGTGGTGGGCCTCGGCCAGCGCCAGGAAGGCGGGGTCGCCCCCGGCGAACTCAAACATCGAGGGTCGTTCCACGGTTGCCAGTTTCGCGCACCGGGGCCAACGCTGTCCGGCCGGGACGACCAAGCGACGCTGCGCCTCGGCAACGCGGCTGGGGCCCGGGCGTCCGAGGCCCGCTGGTGCGGGCACGGCTCGCCTGGGAGCGGGAGCAGCGCGGAGATCTAGCCGGTTCCGGCCAGGACCGCCAGCAGCCGGATCACCTCAAAGGCGACTAGGAAGTCGGAGGCCCGGTACCCCAGGGTCACCGGACCCAGCCGGCGCACCCCAGGCACCAGCATCCCGGGCTCGACCATCACCTCGCGATGGAAGTCGACCTCCAACTCGACCTCCCCCTCGAACTTGAGCGTCCGAACCTGGTCCCGACCCTGCAGGGCCGGGGGGACGACCTCTTTGATCAGACGTTGGGCCTCCTCGGGGTGGAGCGACTCCGCGGCCCAAGCTCCGAGAGCCCTTTTGACGACCACCGTCCTGACCCCGGCGTTGACCTCCTGGGCCTCGCGGGCGACTGTGTCGTCGCCGGCGACCAGCACCACTGGGATCCCGAAATGCCCGGCCAGGGCCGAGTTGAGCCCGATCTCACCTAACGAACGCCCCTGGCAGCGGACGTCCCGGATGCAGGCCCCGCTGATGGTGTGCGAGAGGACTGAGGTCGCGGTGCCCACCCGGCCGTGGTAGCCGATGAAGATGGCCGCGTCCGCCTCCTCCACCCCGGTCACCATGCCCAGCGGCCGGGGCCGGCCCCTGACCAGTCGAGCCCGCCGGTCCAGCTGCTCGGGGAGCAGGTTGGTGAAGGGGCCGTGGGCGTCGGCCACGATCACGGCCGCCTGGGGCGAGTGCTGGAGCGCGCCCTCGACCGCGGCGTTGGCCTCTTGGGTCATCAGGTGACGACCGCGCTCGTACTCCGGGCTGCCCGGCCTGACGTCGTCGGGGACGGCCACCCCGGCGATTCCCTCCATGTCGACCGAAATCAGAATGCGCACGACTCCCCTCCAGTTCCTTGCTAGGCCCGGGCCCGGGTCAGCATATGGAAACCTCCGGACCGGGCCGCCCCGGGGTGCCCGGACCGACCGGACCCGGGGCCCAAGCCATCTCTCGGACTCAACTAAGCCGCCCGGGGCGGAACCGGCGCCTAGATCTCGAGGGCGCCGGGGGCCACCACCCAGGGGAAGTCCACCAGCAGCGCCCGCAGGGCGCCATCGGCGGTGATCAGCTGGCTGCGGGTGCGCTCCGCGACTGCCACGTAGAGCAGGTCGTAGAGGGGATGGTTGTCGAAGCGCCGGGCCAGCTCCCAGGCGCGGTCCCGATCCCGATCGTCGTCGATCAGGCGGATCGGGAGCCGACCCAACTCCCGATGCGCCAGGTCCGCCGCCGCGCCGTTCCAGCGCCGGCGCCGAACTCCGGTGAGCAAAGCGTTGGCCACCTCTTCCAGGAGGATGCGGGGCGCGCGGAGCTCGACCCGGCGGGCGGCCAGCGTCGCCAAGGTCGCCATCGCCGCGGACTGGGGGTCGGCCCCCGGGGCCACCCAGTCCACCACCACGCTTGCGTCAACCACGGTCAAGGCGACTGCCCAGCTCCGGCCCGACTCGCCCGGTCTCTCAGGACCAGGTCCGCCGCCGAACCCCTGGCCCCCGGCTCGAACCCGGTCAGCGATTTCCTGGCTTGAGCCGCCCAGTCCGCCAGGGAAAGGGCCCCAGCCCCGGCTGCTCCCAGCGCCACCACCTCTAAGCGCGAGACCAGGAGCCGATGGCCCTGGCGGCTGGCCACCAGTCGGCCCGCCCAGACCCATCGCCGCACGGTCTCAGGCGACCGCCCCGTCAGCCGGGCAGCTTCCCGGACATCGACGAGGACAGGCTCCGGGCGCGTTGGGGCCGTGGTCATCCGCTAAATCTACTACACCCAGAATTGATGTTGTAGAGATAAGCATTCAAACTCCACACCTGACGCTGTTCAGCAGGCCCGGTCCGCCGCGAGCTATCGACCGCCCGCGACCCCCAGTCGCCCTCGTTAGGGGCGGTCTCGGTGGGCAGCTAATCCTGAGCTTGGCCCCGGGACAAAGCCGCCTCCAAAGGATCGAGCGCGAGCCCCTGCTCCAGGTCCGTCGGGATCAGGGAGGCGTAGTGGTCCAGGGTGGTCGAGGGCCGGGCGTGCCCCAGGGCCTTGGAGACCAGCAGCAGCGGCACCCCCGCTCTGAGCCAGCGGGCGCAGGCGGCGTGGCGCAGCTGGTGGGGCGAGATCCGCGGCATTCCCGCCCTGAGGCAGCAGTCATCGAGGAGCTCCCGCAGCCGGCGCCGGCTGAGCCGCCCCTGCCGAGAGCGAAAGAGCGGCGCGGTCGGCCCCTCCGAGAGCCGCTCCCCGATATCCCCCTCCAATTCCCAGCGCAGAGTCTGGGGCAGCGGCAGCCAGCGCTCCCCGGTCTTGCCCCGGAGCTGGAGCTGGCCCTCCTGGAGCGAGCTGAGATCGCAGCTGAGCAGCTCCCCGGGCCGGGCTCCGGTCGCCAGCAAAACGAGTAGGAGCAGCCGGCTGCGCTGGTTGGGGGCGGCCCGGATCAGCCGCAGCTGGTCGGGGAGGGAAAGAGCCGGCCTGGGCTGGTGGGGCGGCAGGGGCTGGATCCGAATCGCCTGCTCCAGGCCGGGGGAAGCCCAGCCGCAGCCCTCCAGGAAGCGGAGGAACTGGCGGGTCAGCAGCAGCCGGTGGTGGCGGGTGGTGGGCGCCAGGTAGGCCAGAGAGGCCTGGTAGGAGTAGAGCTGGGGGAACTGCAGCTCCGAGCAATAGGAGATGCCTTCTTTTTGGCAGTGCCGCCAGAGCGAGCGCAGCACCCCCCGGTACTCCTCTTTGCTGCTCTCCTGGTTGGCGGCCGAGGAGAAGAGCTCCAAAGCGAAGAGCAGGCTGCGCTGCTCCTCCGCCCGAGCTATGCCCACAGCCCCTTGGTCCCTTCGGCCCGCCCAGGCGGGCCTGGTCGGGGCCCGAGCCTCAGTTCTGAGCCCTGCCGGCCCGGTCTAATTGACCCGCCCTCATGGCGGCCGGCTCAACTCGGCTCCCGATCTGCTCCAGCTCAGTTCGAGTTGGGGGGCTTGGAGCCGCCCCCGGGCCGCCCATCTCCTAGTTGAGCTTGCGGCGGCTGGGCCCGTGGGCGGGGGGAAGGAGCGGTGGTGGGGGTTTACGAAGTGGGGTTGGACGGTTGGTGGCGAGATGGGCCAGTGAGTGGGGGTGAGGGCGAAGGGGGAGATCGGGCCGGCGTTGCCCGACCCGGACCAACCCGATACCATCCAGCCGCAGTGAAGCCGGACTCACGGTATCGGGAATTACCCAAACCATTTTGGGCGCTAGTGAAGCTAGTGTCAGAGGGGTTGGGATACTCCAAGAAGGGTTCGCTTAAGAGGTATTCGACGGAACAAGTGGCAGACCTGCTCGTGAGGCGCGAACTAGACCCTGCGCGGCTAGCAGTGCCTGAGTGGCTCGCACTCGTTGCTGACTACTCAGAGTACCGAGCTACGGTTCTAGAAACGATCGTCAGACCAGCGTTGATGACTAAGGAGCAAGCCCGCGCGCACTTTGACACCATCTTCCAGACGCGAGAGGGTTGGACATGCTCCCTTCCCAAAAACAAGCTGCGTGGCAACCAGGCGCATCCCAACTACCTCGGAGCTATCGTCAACATGATCGCGGAGCAGCAACTCGGTCCTGGAATGTTCGATTCTAACCCCCTCGGTCTAGCGACCATTACGCGAGGCGGTGTGCCGCTCCGAACGCTATCCCGGAGGATGGATGGTGCATTTCCTCGAATAAGTAACCCTACCGCACTCTGGGAGGTTAAGGAGTACTACGGAACTACAACGTTCGGCAGTAGAGTTGCCGACGGCGTGTATGAGACCATGCTAGACGGCACAGAATTGCTCGAGCTGCGGGAGATGGAAGGTATCACAATCAACCACTACCTCATGGTTGATGACCTTTTCACTTGGTGGTCTTGCGGTAAGTCCTATTTGTGCCGGATTGTCGATATGCTACACGGTGACCTGGTCGACGAGGTTTTCTTTGGTAGGCAAGTTATCGAGGATTGGCCAGCCGTGGTTGGAGCACTTATGTCTCCACCAGATCTACCAGCTTAGCAAGAGCCGGTCGCTGACCCCCTCGTCGTGGACAGTTCTATCCTTGCGCTGGAAGCGCTTTAGCATCGAACCACCTTTATCCACCTGCAGCGTCCGCAAGAAAAGATCGTCCGGAATCGGTACGTGAAGGACGTCATTTCCAGAGCGCTTGTGCCCGTCAAGCGACAGAGCGACGCTCGCACCCTGGCGCTTGGCCAGTCGCACGGCATTCCAGAGCGCCGCGAGCTGAAAAGACTGAGCTCCGTATAGGATCTGTTGAGCAAAAGCATAGGGCGGATCACAATAGAGCACGTCACCTTCTCGCGCGGACGACATCGTCTCTTCAAACGTAGCGCATCGGAACTCCGTGTTGGCTATGCGAGCGCGCCATTGGTCTACAATTGTGGCAAGCCGGTCTGGCGGCATAGCACGGTGCGGTCCGACGGGAGTGCTCATCGTTCCCCTCTTTGTGAAGCGGACTACGCCGCCGTAGCACGCTCGGCAGAGGAACATAAGGTCAAGTCCGTTGGGCGTGCGATTGTACCGAGCGAGAGTGGTGTAGTAGGTGCCTGGCTTGTCCTTTTGACTTTGAGCCCAGAGACGGGAGTAGTGGTCAATGACTGACTGGGGGTCGTCCTGAACACGCCGCCACAGTTCGATCAACGGCGCGAGGACATCTCCCGCCAGCCCTTCTCGAGGCGACATAGTCGCCAGCACAGCTCCCGCTCCGACGAATGGCTCGACGTACCGAGAGTAAGTGGGTGGGAGATATGAGGCGATGACCTCCGCCGACCTCTGCTTATTCCCGATCCACTTTAGCAACTGGCCCTTGGGCGGAACGCGCTCGGGAGGTAGCCATGCACGCTCATCCGGGCCGTGAAAGGCGAGTTGGGCGTACGTGGCGCTCGCCATGTTCGAATTGTAGTCGAGCGAGCGATTCCTCAGACGACTTCCGCCACTTGTCGGCGATCGGCGCTCGGCCAAAGTGCCGGCCGCTAGATTGCCGCGAATTGACCTTTTCATCACTGCACTCCGTCCGGGAAGGTGCCCGAAATGGGGTTGAGCGTTCAAAGCTGGTCCCGAGATGGCTGGGTCAGTGCACCAGCGGCCTGCCCCGTGGATCGCCGCTGAGCAGTTCTTTTGCCATCTGGCAAGTGGGTGCCGTCGACGAGTCATGAGCTCAGCCAGGCGGGTGGAACTGAATTTGGGGAGATGAGATCGCGCTGGGGGCGGCCAAGATGATCCAATTCGTCGAGGAGTCGGACCGAGATGGGGCAGCGACGCCCGGCGCCGTACTCCCCCGAGCGGCCACGGGCAAGCGACTCTCCCGACCGACGGCCGGCCGGAGTGAGGCGAAGCCGGAGGCCACGGTCTGAGGTGTTCTGTCGGTAAATCTGACGGCCGTGGCGACATCCTGCTTGCAATTCCGACGGGGCGGGCGTAGAGTGACTGTTGAGAAAGCCGACACAAGACTCTCGCTACCGTCAGAAAGCAGGACAGATGACAACCACCCCCGCCACCCCGGCCGAGACCTCGCCGACCATGCCAGAGCTGGCTACGGCGATCCTAACCGTGCTAGCCGAAATCCGCCAGGTGAAGGTGGCAGAACTAGTGGCGGAGCGTGCCGGCGGGGACCTAGAGATGGCCTCCCCGGAGGCGGTCGCGGTCATCGCGACCTTGGAGCGACAGTTCGGACGGCACCTGGCCCAGGTCGAAGATCTGGAGCCCGAGCAGCTCACCTCGGTCGCGAGCTTGGCAGGCCTGCTCTACATGCGTCTCCCTGCAGCCCCGCAACTGTCCACGAGAGAGGAGTTCTGATGGCGCTCTTTGTTGAAGGGGAGAACGTCTCGGCTGCCTGGGTCGACGGCCTGGACCGGCTGCTCTCAGCCGGCGGCGAGGCGGTCAACCTGACGGTCGCCATCGTGGATCCGACGACGGAGGTGCCGGCTGTGCGGTCATTGGTTGACGCCTTCATCGACGAGCGGCGCCGCCGCCGCCCGAGTTCGGTCGAGCGGATCTCGACCGTCGCCAACACGATTTTCCCGCAGTCGCTGTACATCGAGCCGCTCGGTGAGGGCGCCGAGAATCATCTTTACGACTTGGAACGACGATCAAGAAGGGTGACACGCGTGCGTAACCGGCAGGGGACCTACTTCGAGCGGATGGTGGCCTGGCCGATAGAGAAGCCGAGGAACGGTGAGCCGGTCAAGACCTTCAATCAGCTGGATCAGGCTGTAACCCGACTTCGCCGGTTGCACGAGCAGGGTGTCAAGCGTGGCAATCAGTTCGAGATCGGGCTGGCGACCCCTGCCGACCAGGCGATCGCTGTCCCCATCGTCGTTCCCGGTCGCGACCGGCAGACGATGGGGTTCCCCTGCCTGAGCCACATGAGCCTGAGCCTGCAGAAGGGCGTAGTGCACATGACCGCGATCTATCGGAACCACGAGTTCATCAAGCGTGGGTACGGCAACTACGTCGGCCTCGGGCGTCTGCTTCGGTTCGTCGCACAGCAGTCAGGCTGGCCCGTGGGAGAGCTGACTTGTGTCTCAGCGTCGGCAGCGGTCGGGAGCGGAGCTGGCTTCTCGGGAGGCGCAGCGAGGGAGCTGATGGAGGCATGCCGCCGGGCGCTCAAGCAGGCGTCATGACAGATCGAGACGGCCGCCTCGCGAATGCGGCGGACGACCTGGTGCTCGGGGACGAGCTCAATGCTGGCGTTGACCAGGTCGAGCTTGAGGAGTTTCGCCGGATCCTGACAGCGGGAGGTGACGAGTTCCTCGGCAGCGTCTACACCGACGAGGAGCGCAACTACTGTGCCGGTCGGCTTGAGCGGTTGGCAGTAAGGTTCGCGGCCAAGGAGGCGGCGACCAAAGCGCTCGGCACCGGGTTGCGCGGCATCAGCCCGCGGGAGATCGAGGTGGTCTCGGCCCCCAACGGCCGACCCCGCCTTCAGCTCCACGGCCGAGCACATAGCCGTGCGCGGGCGCTCGGGCTCACGTCGATGTCCGTCAGCCTGACCCATACCCGGACCGCGGCCGTCGCTTTCGTCGTTGCCCTCTGTGAACCCGTGAACAGGACCGATTCATCATTGCCATTGCGAAAGGAGAGCAGACTGTGACCGATCCAAAGCGTTCACGTCCCGCCGACGAGGGCGCCTCGGCAGACGAGGGGTATGTTTCAATGGGTGCGCGGTTGCGAGAGGCTCGGGAATACCTCGGTCTCTCGCAGGAGGTGGTGGCGGAGGCCCTGGGCGTGCCGCGGGCGTCAGTGTCAGCGATGGAGAGCGGCCGTCGCAAGGTGAGCAGCTTGGAGCTGCGCGACCTCGCCAGCCTCTACAAGCGTCCGATCGAATTTTTCTACAACAATCACCGAGACAGCGACGCAGTGGAGGATCAGGCGACCCAGGCGCTGTTCCGCGCCACGCGGAATCTCACCGCTGACGACAAGGAGCAGGTGGTCCGATTCGCCGAGTTCCTCAAGGGTGCCGGACAAGCTCCGGCACGTCGACGGAGCCAGTGACTTGACGGCTCGGGTCGCCGGCAGTGGTAGAGACAGATGCCACGCAAGCTGAACGCTTACGAGATCGCTCGGGTCGCCGGCATGAAGGCGGCGCAAGAGGAGCACCAGCGGCTCGGCACGTCAATGCGCGAGCGTGTCCCGGTGTTCGATGTTATCGAGGATGCACGCATCTGGCTGTTCTTTCAGCCGATGCGCACCCTATACGGCGCCTACGATCGGCATGGCGAAGCGGCCGGAATCATCATCAACTCGCAGCATCCTCTGTCTCTCCAGCGGTTCACCGCCGGGCATGAGTACGGGCACCACGTCCTCGGCCACGAGGCTAGCGCCGACGATGAAGAGCGGATCTACCGCAGAGATCGGCAGAGCATGCTGGAAGTGGCCGCCCAGGCGTTCGCCGGCGAGTTCCTCATGCCGATCCAGCTTGTGAACTACAGTCTGCGCGCGATGGAGCTGCCGGTGCAGTACCCGGCCATGACGTCGAGCCAGATCTACCAGCTAGCGCTTGAGCTCGGCGTGAGCTACGCGGCTGTCGTCACGCAGCTGGTGGGGCAGCGAAAGCTCTCGATCGACGGCGGGCGCAGGCTTCGCAGGCTGAGCCCTCTCGACGTTAAGACAGGACTGGCGGGTGACAAGCCCGCTGACTCGTGGGCGGATGTCTGGCTCTTAGACGAGGCGCAGGACGGGCGACAGATCGTCTCGCGCTTGCGCGACGAGATCCACGTCCGGCTTCCCGAGACGCCGTCTACAGGATACGTGTGGGACCTCGTCGACCCCGCCGCTGGTGTCGTCGAGGTCGTCGCCGACCGGTTCGAGAACCCTTATGGCCGCGAACATATCGGAGCCGGCGGAGTGAGGCACATCTGGTTGCGCGTGGCGACGCCAGGGTCAGGGCGGATCCGGCTGGAGCTTCGTCGGCCGTGGCAGGCCGATTCCCCACCCGTACGCACCTTCCAGACGGCGTTGGACGCCCTGGCTCCGATCACGGGAGATGTCACCGCGGGTGTCGCGTCCGGTCAGAAGAAGGGCGTTATCGATGACTTCCGGTTCGCCACTGCATGAGCAAGCCGTCGCCGAGCGCCGCCCTCTCCGTGGATCTGCGCTCACTCATGGCGCCGATCCGTGACCAGGGGCGGCGCGGTACGTGCCTAGCGTTTGCGGCGACGGCCGCCCACGAGGTCGGACGCAGTGCCGGCGCGGCGCCCGAGGATCTCTCCGAGGAGGCGCTCTACTGGGGCTGTAAGCGGATCGACGGCAACTGGAACGCGGGCACTACGTTCGGATCGGCATCGGCGGCTCTCGGCCGCTGGGGTCAACCGCTGGAGGCCGACTGGCCGTATGACGCCACGCGAGCAGACGGTGTGGCTTACTCGTTTCACAAGCGACCGGGCGGGAGCGGGTGGTTCCAGTCCGGTCTGCGCAAGATCTCCGTAGCGCTCTCCGCTGTGCGCACCCATCTCGACGATGGCACCCTGGTATTGCTCGCCTTGACCGTGTTCGATACGTTCTTCCAACCAGACGCCGCGGGGCACATTGCTGATCCGCCGTCTGGGTCGAGCGCGCGGGGCCGCCACGCGGTTCTCGCCGTCGGCCACCAAACAGACCAGATTCTGATACGCAACTCGTGGGGGAACAGCTGGGCGCTGGGCGGCTATGCGTGGATCGGAGACGGATATATTGGTGCGCACGCCGGTGACGCCTGGATCATCGACGCCACGGCCGGCACGCCGGAACCAACTCGCACGGACCAGCAAGAGGCAGAGACGTATGGAACTAGGTGAGTACCAGCGCGAGGCGCAGAAGACCGACCAGTTCGGAGAGGACGAGAAGGTCGTCCCCCTGCTGGGGATGGGCGGCGAGGTGGGGTCGCTACTCGCCGAGTACAAGAAGTTCATGCGAGACGGACCTGCCCATGTGCTCTTCCCAGCGCAGGTGGCCGAGGAACTGGGCGACATCCTGTGGTACCTCGCCAACGCAGCGACCAAGTTCGAGCTCGACCTCGACGCGATCGCTGCCGAGAATCTCGCAAAGACGCGGGATCGCTGGCCACCGGACGGATCTGAGCCCGTCTACCGTCTCTTCGATGACGAGTATCCGGAAACCGAGCAACTCCCGCGAAGATTCACGGCCGAGATCCACGAGGAAACGGAAGAGGGCGGCAAGCCGAGGATAGTTCTGACGATCGATGGCCTGACGGCTGGCGACCCGCTCCAGGACAATTCCCACGACCCCGATGGCTACCGCTTCCACGACGTGTTCCACCTCGCTCACGCGGCACACCTCGGGTGGTCTCCGGTGCTGCGGGGCAAACTCCTGAAACATAAAGGCGAGGTGCCGCCGGACCGCAAACGGCGGTCCGATAATGAGGTCAATGAGGTGGAGGACGGCGGGCGCGCCATCGTCATCGACGAGGCGGTGGTCGCCTACGTGTGGGAGTATGCAAGGCGGCACAACTTCCTGGACGGAGTCAGCACGGTCGACTACGGGGTACTCAAGACGATCAAGCACCTGACCGGCGGCCTCGAGGTGGCGGCGCGCTCCTCCCACCAGTGGGAGGAGGCGATCCTGGCTGGCTACCGCGTCTGGCGGCAGATCAAAGAGCGCCGACAAGGCGTAATCGCTGTCGATCTGAAGGAGCAGCGGATCGACGTGGTCAGCTGAGGGCTTCGGCGCCCGGCAAGCGGTCGTTGAGACCCCACTTGGGGGGAAACCACATCGAAAGCGGCGCCGCGAGGGCCTGGAACCTCTGCTTGATGCGTGTGCGCTGGCCGATGCCTTCGGCCTCAGGATGGGCGACGCGAGCGTATTTGTCGACCTCGCAGAAGAGGTTCTGGCAGTCGATGAGTTGGAGCGGCCGACCCCATAGATCCTCGAAGTCGAGGCCGTGCGCGGCGAACTCGTCCACTTGCCGCTCGGCTACCAGCCGTATGAGGTCCTCATCGTCGTAGTCCCCGGTATCGGTGAAGCACTTGCGCAGCCCGCTTCGAGCCCCCGGACCCGCCACGACGAAATCCATCTCAGAGAAGTCCAGGATGGCGCTGTAGTTGAGGTCCGTGACGAACTGATATGCGAGGAAAGGGCCGATGCCGCTGTAGGAGAGGAGTAATCGGAACGCGTCGTCCATTGAGTGCGCGGAGGTAAGCTGCTGCGGGAGGGCATCGCGCAGCATGCTCCGCACCAGCTCCAGGTGAGTCCTGTGCTTCCGGGGGGAGCTCCGAGAGGCGGCCGGCATGATGTAGGCCGCCGAGTAGAGGCGCTCGCCTTGCTCGATGGCAGCCGACAGCACCCGGTCACACCGGTCCACGTCGAAGCTGTCGGCGCGCAGTGGGCCGAGCGCATCCGAGAGCAGTTGCCACGTGCTAATGCGATTGAAGAGTTTGAACAGCAGGACGCGAAAGACGACCTCCTCGGGCACCTGGTCTCCCTCGTAGGCGACGTGGCGGATGAGGTACTGACTAACCCGGTCCGATGCCCGGTAGGCGTTGGTGAACCGGTGGGCCACGAGGACGGGATCGGTGGTCCACGGTGCGGGCTCGCCGCGGACGCGGCGGTGGAAGACGTTCTGACGACGGGCCGCGAACTGCCAGTATGCGTCATAGACGGCCGACGGCGTCGGGGGTCGGCGCCGAGCGAGGACGTCTACTCTTGCACTGGTCATATGAATGCCTTGGCCGACGCTCCGCAACTGTGCTCGAGTGCTAGCATGTCATAGTCTGGACGGAAAAAGCAATGAGGTCCTCTCCTATAGGGGTGGAGTCCCTCTATTAATGGGACCATTCGACGGTACATCGCCTAGATTACGAAGACGTCGTAGTGCACATTTCCGTGCACTTGATAACGTTACAGCTGTAGCATCAGCTACTCGCTCATCCGAGTGCACGCGTCGCGGTCTAGGAGATGTTTCTCCCCCGCCGCAACTGACGGGATGGGGCGTCAGGCGACCTTGGAGCGGTGGAGTGGCCGCCCCCGTAGCTCGATAGGATGTCAACGTTGCCATGAGTAGAGTCGCTTCCGGCCCGCTGTCCCCTAAATGCCATGCCAACTAGTCTGACAACGAGGCTACATCGGGGTGCAGAGCTTTATGTCGGCGGATCCCATCCGCTTCCCCGCCCGGACGGGCCACTGGCGCTAGCCAGTTCGCAGCGCAGAGCACCGCTTCTTGACGACGGCGCGTGGCCGGCTGGCGTGGCCGCGAGCATCAGGGACAGACTCAGTAACCGCGGAGACATCAAGGGTCGTGTCCTCGCTATCTGGAGCACCCGTGGTTCCGCTCTGGATGAACCCATCGCTGTCCTAGCGTGGCATCGCGACGACGCAGGGCCTCTGTACATTTACGACTGCGCAGTCCGAAACGACTTCGATGCAGCATCTGCAGACCTTACCCTGGCGCTGCTTGGAGCGCTTCTCGACATAGCGTCTCGAATTGAAACCCAGGTTCCCGTGTTCTGGCAGCGCAAATTGCGTTGGTGTCAGAAGCCCATCGATCGAGTGCCGCATGCCCGCATTGGAGACTTCAAGAAGGCAAACCTGGCTAGGGCACTCGCCCTACAATTTCGCCGGCTTCACACTCCGAGCGCGGCGCCCTCGTGGATGAGGGGAGCCTGGGTCGGAGAGCGTACATTCTGAGTCGAATCCTCAAAGTCATCACCCAGATCGTCCATTAGCCCTGCATCCCACGCAGCCAGTTCCGCCTCTAGCTCTTGATCTGACGCGGCCGGAGCCGTTCGCGCCTCGCGGGGTGCGAGTCCTTGCTCGCGGAGGAAGACTTCAAGCGCTGCCCTGACATCTTCCACGGTGAGGGAATCCAGCGGAGACGCCGGACGGGCTGGTACGAGATACGGCATCGCATCGAGTATGAGGTTCATGCCAGTAGCACCGAAACGATCCACCACTTGAGCTGGAGAGAGCCCTCCCACGAGCCGCGGCTGGCTTGACAAGAGCCATCGCCCACTGGCGCGTTTGTCTGCTATGTACCGGTCAGCGGCGTCGCAGAGCCGAACGAGCATGGTGACACGAAGCAGCAAGGACACACGTGGCCGTTCTGGTCCCCGGCCCGATCGCCAAGCGCGCGCAGTGTCTCGACTGGTGGCAAGGGCGACTGCCAAGTCCGTTGTCCGCGGAAGATAGGCTGCCAGACGTCGTGTCAGCCGGCTCGCTCGCAGACCTCGGGTGGTTCGGGTCACCCTCTGCCGGCCAACAGCGCGCGTTGCTTCTACACTCGTCATCATGGCGCCTAGTGTACACCAATTCGGGTGAAGATGCAACGCGACGGTCCAGATAGCACGTGAGGCCCTTCAGCGAGTGAGGGTTCAAGTCCTCGTCGCCGAAGCATTGTTCTGTCTCGGTATTTCTGGGACAGACGAACCCTCATAGGGTAGTTTGTCGGATCGGCTGGTAGTCGGTGGTGGGGTCGAGGGTGAGGTGGCGCAGTAGGCTGCCGTCTTCGGCAAGCACGC